>ERZ780144.2930-NODE-2930-length-13546-cov-10.424653_pt1 | contig 13546 bp, 19 predicted proteins | sample MGYA00511380_ERZ780144 | MGnify/ENA primary metagenome ERZ780144 (study PRJEB29588, sample SAMEA1965858) | human gut metagenome | biome: human gut; feature: human-associated habitat; material: faeces | place: Denmark | collected 2008/2010 ... | reverse complement strand
GGTCTTATTTATTTTATGTTATCAAAGCAGGCCGTCCAGCGCCCAGTTGAGGATGCCGGAGAGCTCCGCTTCCAGCTTCTGGGGCAGCAGCATGTCCTGTTTGTCCGGCGGGATGCACTGAGTGAACGGGATGAGCCGGATGCGCCGCCAGATGCCCACGTCGGTGCCATGGATGCGGGGCAGATGGTTGGTTGCCATGACCAGTTTGAACTCGGGCCGGAACTCAAATTCCTTGCCGTACTGGAAACGGGCCGTGATGGTGTTGCCGCCGGTCATCTGCTTGACCAGACCTTCGTCCAGCATGGCACCCTGATCTCCCTCCTCGATGGTGACAAGGCGGGCCCCTTTCAGGCGGGCCACGTCGCTGCGGGCGGCACCGGAGGAGCGGCTGCGGGCGCTGGTGATGGTCTCGGCCTGGGCGTTCATGCCGTAATCGCCGAACAGCTTGGCCAGCGCCTCCAGGAATGTGGATTTGCCGTTGGAGCCGTCGCCGTAGAGAAAGAACATGCACTGCTCCCGGGTGGAGCCGGACAGGCAGTAGCCGGTCATCACCTGCAGGTATTCGGCCAGAGCCCTGTCCCCGCCGGTGACGGAATCCAGAAACGCCCGCCATGTGGGCGCTGCGGCGTTCGGGTCATAGATGACCTGCGCCAGACGGGTGATATACTTTTCCCGGTCATGGGGCAGCAGCTTGCGGCGGGCCAGATCCAGGATGCCGTTTTGCACGTTCAGCAGGCCCCGGTTCCGGTCGAACTGCTCCGGCAGCATGGGGATGCCGGGCAGGTGCTGGGCCTCCTTGAGAAAGGCCTCCTTGCCCCGGCTGGAGCGGCTTTTCTGGACGTGTCTGCGCTGGGCGGCGGCGTTGTCGGTATCACGGATGCCAAAGCAGGCCTTGTCCATCTGATCCAGCATCTCGTCTGCAAAGCGCTTGACGGTGGCCAGGTCGTCCCGCTGCCAGCGGGTGCCGTCCCACACCAGCCAGCACTTGTCGGTGGGGTTGTAGCGCAGGCGGTCGGCGTACCGGTCACGGAAGCGGCGGGCGTTGCCGGTGTCGTCCATGGAGTAGCTCTTGACGCCGGGGGCCGGCGCGCTGGCCGGGGCCTGCTCTCTGCCGACACCGGTGTATTTGGCATTGAGGGCCCGCAGGGCTTCGTCCTGATCCGCAAAGGCCGGGCCGCCGTCTGCTGTCTGCGGGGGCGGGGTGTACACCTCCTGACAGTCGGCCACGGCACGGTCCAGGGTAGCGTCGCCGTAGGTCTTGGCACCCCGGCGCTGGTCCCACTTGGGGCGCATGAGGCCGGAGGCACGGAACACCCGGTCCATGCGGGCCTTGTCAGCGGCGAACCAGAAGGCCAGCAGGTTGCAGAAGCTCAGATCCGCCTCGCTGTGGCTGGCGTAGTAGGCCTGCCAGCTGCCGGCATACAGGGCCGCAAAGCGCTCCCCGTCTTTGGCGCTGCAGGCAGTGTGCAGGATCTCCTCGTCGGAGCGGTCCACGGCCTGCCACACCACAGCCGGGGCGGGCGTGCCGGCGGGTTCGGGCTTGGCCAGATACTGCGCATGGACGGCGGCGCAGGCCTCGGTGCGCTCGGCAATGGCCTTTGCTTCCAGCACGTTGCCGGTCACGGTGAAATACCGGCCGCCGTCGTACATTTCCAGCCCGATGCTGCTCTTGCGGCAGGGGCCGGCGGGTTTTGTGCCGGTGAACAGGATATGCACGCCGGTGCCGCTGGGGCTGGCCTCGGTGTAGCTGTCCATCCGGGCAATGATCGCCACCGCCATATCGGAGAGGGCCCCGGTGGCCGGATCCCGGCAGTGGTCAATGTCGATGCCGCACAGCCCATCTCCCAAAAGCACCCCGACACCGCGCAGGCCATAGCGGGTGACCGCGGCCTGTGCCGCTGCCAGCGTGCCCCAGGTGGAGGGCTCGTTGGGCATGGCGTTCTTGCCGGTGGCGGGGTTGATGGGAGTTTTGGCAGCATCGAAACAGACCCAGCGGCGCGCCTCTTTCAAGGGTTGCGGGAACTGTTCGAGCATGAGCACCTCCGGTTAAAAGGGCATGTCGCCGTCATCGTCGGCGGGGGTAAAGCCGTCCGCGTCGGCTGCCGGAGCGGATGCGCCCAGCACCTCGTGGATGTCGCCCATGCCCAGATATTTGTCTACATAGGTGCGGGTGTACTGGGGGTTCTGTTTGTCGGTCTGCACATTGATGGCGCAGCGGCGGCCCGTGAACTGCGGCAGGATCTGCTCCAGTTCGCTCAGGCGTTCGAGGGGCAGCTGGATGGTCTGCAAAAAGCCCTTGAAATAAGGCAGGCCGTTCTTGTGCAGGCTGTAGCTGGTAAAGGCGTAGCGGCCCTTGTACTCGCCCTCGGTCACAACAAAAGACACGCTCAGGGCCAGACCGCCGCCCGTGCGGGCCACGATCTTGGCCTCCTTGATCATGGCGTTGTAACGGCCCACCGGCACGCTGCCGGAGCCGGTGCTGGCACTGGCCGAGGCAAATTCGTCATCCAGTGCGGCAAGGGTGCTTGCATAGTTCAGTTCGCTCATAGTAGTTACTCCTTTTCTGTGATGTTCATCTTTTTATAAAGGCTCCGGCGCTGCTTGTACTGCGTCAGGAGCTGGGGCGTCTTTTCGTCCACGATGTCCAGCACCAGCGCCTCGGTCTTGCCGGGGGCCGGGCGCTGGATGCGGCCAATGCTCTGCTGCACGATCACCTTGTTGCGGGTGGGCGTTGCCAGCACCAGCCGGTCCAGCCGGGGGATGTCCAGTCCTTCCTTGGCCAGCTGGTAGGTGGCAAACAGGATGCGCGCCTGCCCGTTCTTCATGCGGGCAAGGGCCTGCTGGCGGTCAGCCTTTTTGGTGCTGCCGCAGACGAACTCTGCCGCAAGGCCCAGGTCCAGCGCGTACCGGTGCAGCCGTTCCAGCACGGCCAGCGAGGCGGCCAGCACCAGCCAGCTGGTGCCCTCGGTGACGGCACGGTCCAGCACCGTTTCCACCGTGTGCATCCGGGCCTCGTCCGCTGCCATGTGGTGCATCAGGCGCACATAGTCGATGGGGCTCTCGTTGGCCCGGGGCGTGTACACGAAGGCGGTGGGCACGGTCTCCACCCGGGGCGTGATGGTGATCTGTTCCAGCTGGCCGGGGTCGATGACCGCCACCCTTGGGCCCAGCACCTGAAAGATGGTCTCACTCAGGCCGTCACTGCGCTGGTCGCTGGCAGTCAGGCCGAACCGCCACCGGGCGGGCAGGCACCGCAGCACCGCGGCAAACATGCTGGCGGATTCCGGGTTGTTGACCACATGGTGGCACTCGTCCACGATCACCACGCCCACGGTGCGGGACAGCTCGTCCAGCTCCATGCGGTACAAACTCTGCACGGTGGCAATGGTGAGTTTGGTGCCCAGGCGCTTGCTCTTGCCGGAGATCACGGCCACTTCCCGGTCGTCCAGACCAAGGCGCAGCTGGGCACGCTCCTTGGCCTGCTGGGCCAGATCCAGCGTGTGGGTGATCCAGAGGGCTGGCCGCCCCAGCCGGGCGATGAGCGCCATGCCGATCTCGGTCTTGCCGGCCCCGCAGGGGGCCACCAGCACGCCCTGACACCATTTGCAGGCAAGGGCGGCGTCCACGGCCTGCTTCTGGTAGTCCCGCAGGGAAAAGCCGGCCTTTTCAAAGGCGCAGGGCTCGCCCCGCAGGGTCCTGTCTTTGGACACGGTGCCTGCCGGGCGCTGCCGCCAGACTTCCTCGGCCATGCCCCGGGGCAGCGTGAGGGCGTTGCCCTTGATCTCGTACAGCATGATGGTCCTGGGAATGTTCCAGGCCGGGCGGCCCAGCCGCAGGGCGTTCTCGTAGCGGGGGTTCGGCACGGTCAGCTCCCGGATCAGCTGGTGCAGCAGCGGGGTGGGCACATCGGAGAGGTGCAGCTCTCCATCTAGGGTGTAGATCACGGGTGCACCACCTCCAGCACGTTCAGCAGGTCTGTGGGCAGGCCCTCCAGCTTCACACTGCCGCGTTCGCCGCTCTCGATGGCGTCCCGGATGTAGTACCACGGGAAGAAGCAGTCCACGGCAGGGGCGTCCCGCCGCACGGCCACCACGGCAACGCCGCCGGCGTCCTCCTTGCGGGAGAGGTTCTCCACCTCGTTGGGGCGGAAGGCCGAAAAGGGCAGGTTCCCTTTGGCAATGTGCTTGCACTCAATGCCCCAGCTGCGGCCGTCGATGGTGGCCTCGATGTCATAGGGCTGGCCGCCCCAGTCGGCGGGCCAGAGCCTTGCCCATGCCTGCGGGATGCCGCCCAGCACCGCCAGCAGATCGTCCTGCCAGCTTTTGCCCCGGGCGTTGCGGGCCTGCTGCAGCTGGTCCTTTTTCTGCCGGACACGGGCGTCACTGGGCTTCATAGGCGGCCTCCTTGTCCTTCTCGGCGGCACGGCGGGCCAGCTCGGCCTTTTTGGCGCAGGCGGCACACAGGCACTTGCCGTAGGTCTTGCGGGTGAACTCTGCCAGCTGGGCAAGGGTCATTTTGCCGGTGGCGGACACCAGATGCCCGCAGGCTTCGCAGCGCACCGGCTCTTTGCCCTCGTTGGCCCAGTCGGCCAGCTGCTTGCCCAACTCCGGCGTGATGACCGCGTTCAGGCCGTCCAGAAAGGTCACGTCCTTGCTGGCGGTGGCAATGTGGTCACGGCCGATGTTCAGCATCAGGTCGAACTCATACTCCACATCGTCCCGCTGCACGGGGGCCATGCCCACCTTCACCGGCACCTGCTTGCCGCGGTCGTTCTCGGTGAGCACATAATCCTGCTTGACCCGCAGGGTGCAGATGGTGTGGCAGTTGACCGACAGCAGGTAGTTGATGAAATCGTTCTGGATGCGGCCGGCCTCGTCCCAGGCGGTATAGCTGTTCTTGTTGGGCTGGGCGGCAATGCCGGCCTTGATCTCCAGCACACCGCCGGAGCTGTTCCAGGCATGGGACAGGCTGTCCACGATGACCACGCCCTCCGGCCCGACGGTGCGTACGGCGGCGTCCACAGCCTCCTTGTAATGGGCCGGGGAGTACGGCGGAGCGAGCTCGATGTAATAAAAGGCCCCGATGCCCAGATCCGAACGGTTGGCGTACAGCTGGCCGCGCTTGTGCTCAGTATCAATGAGGCAGATCTTCTTGAAATCCCCGCCGGTCATGCCGGAGGCCAGCAGCAGGGCGCCCAGCGTTTTGCCGCCGCCGGACACGCCGGCCAGCGCAATGCGGAGCTTGGATTTTTCTCGGGTGGCGACAGTTACTTCTACCATGTCAATTCTCCTTTTCCGTGTGCCAGACGCGGCAGGCGGTTGCCGCCGTGCGGGCAATCTCGGGCACGTTGGTGATATCGTTCCAGATCCAGAACCATGCCTCGGTGTCCTCATCCGTCCAGCGGGCCAAAATCACGCCGGGGTCAAAGGCACCCAGATTTGCCCCGCCGCTCACCACGGCAAAAGCGTCCAGATCAAAAGCGGCGGTCTCAAAATTGCCCAGCTGCACCAGAAACTCGGTCTCGGTGCGCAGGGGCAGGGGCTTCATGCCCAGATTGTAGGTCAGGGCGGTGCAGTCCGCAATAGCAAGGTCCCGCTCTGCGGGTTCCAGGGGCTTTGGGTCAAAGCCCTTCACCACCCAGGCGGCATACCCGATGCGGGGCAGGTCGGCCAGCCAGGTGACGATCTGGCCGGTGACCTCGCCGGGGCACTTTTCCTTGGGGATCAGCAGGGCCCAGCCGGCACCGGACAGGAAAAAGCAGTCCCGGAGCTCCCGCTCGGTGCGGATGATCTTGATGCCGCCGCCCTTATAGCTCTTTTTCATGAGCCGGATCAATGCTTTGTAATCGAATTTCATTCAAACAACGCCTCCCGTTCCGCGTCCTCTTCACTGCCGGCGGCAGTGGGGTTGATGGTGTTTTCTTCTTCCAGCGAGGACATGATCTCCCCGCAGACGGCATACAAAGGGGTGCCCATCTGGGCCAGCGAAGCGTCGGCGGCAACGGCGCTGCCAAACCAGTTCAGGTACATGGCCCGCACGCTGTCCGCAATGAACTGCGCCTGCTGGGCACAGGCCTGTGCCGGGGCAAGCAGCCCTTCGGCGTCCTCCTGATACTGCCGCAGCCGGGCCTGCGCTTCGGCGGCCTGCTGCCGGGCTTCCTGCACGGCGTTGCGGGACAGAGCCTCCGCCTGCCGCTGCACTTCGTCCTTGTCCACAACGGCGGTGATGGGCTGCTTCTTGAGTGCATCATTCTCGGCCTTGAGCTTGTCGCCCCGGAGCTTGGCCGCTTCGGCCATCTGCCGGGACCCCTCCAGCTGCTTCTCGGCCTCCTGCGCCCGGGTTTCGGCCTTGCTCTGCAGCTTCCAGGCTTCTTCCTCTCGGGCCTCGGCTTTGTGGGCGCGGGCCTCGGCTTGCTCCTTCTCGGCATTCAGCCGGGCGTTCTGCTCGGTCAGGCCCTGCACGTCCGCAAGGGCGGCATCCCGCTGTGCTTCGACATCTTGGATGTGGCTTTCCGCCCAGGCAGCCCGATTCTGGGCACCCAGCAGCTTGTCCCGCTCAGCCTCGGCAGCATTGGCACGGTCTTGTTCGGCCTTGATCTGGGCAAGGGCTTCCTGATACTGCTTGTGAGTTGTGATATCACCGCTCTTGACCTGTGCCACCAGCTCTGCCGGGGCGCTGGGCTTTGCCACGGCATACAGCAGAGACGGAGACAACTCTTTCAGCACTCGCTGCTGGCGGGGGCTGCTGTTGTCCATCAGGGCAGCCACCTGTAACAGCCGGTAAGCGGTATCTTTGGTGATGCCGATGGACACGCACCACGCCCGGAAGGTGTCGTCTCCACGGTTTCCGTGCTTCGAGTCGTCGCAATTTGCGACAACTCCGCACAGCGCTTCATGCGCAATGGCGATGGCATCGCCCATGTGAATCAGGCCGCGCTCGGCCAGTTTCTTGCCGTGCTGGTACTCCTTTTCGGCAAAGTGCAGGTCCTCCACGGTCTGGTCGGTCAGCCCGGAATAGTCGAACGCCGGGCGCATCTCATCCGGCACGGTGGTCAGGGGTTTGTCCTGCATGGCACCAGCTGTTGATACAGAAGAACCGCCCGCCGATGCGGCAGGGGCCGATTCGCAGTTCTGCAGGGATGTCGCGGGGGTCGATGCGCTTGCATCCGCCCCGCTCTCCGAGATGGTCGGCGTTGCCGCTGTGGCAGTCGGGACAGCATTCTCTGCCGTAGTCACAGCAGCATCCGCATTCTGGGCAGGTGCACATGAGAAACCCTCCTTTGCCTTTTTGATGTCGGCCAGAACCTTTTCCATTTCCTGCTGCGGGGTCATGTCCTTGCGGCTGCCGTCCGGGTTGAAGAAATGTTCAAACAATGCCGCTTTAGCAGCAATGCCCTTTTTGTTTTGAGCACAGTACAGCGCGTATTGGTAGCGACCATTGTGGCAGTATTCTGTGGCGCGAATTTTGTCTCGAGAAAAGTGCCCGGTCAGCTCGCCCAGTGTGAAAGTCTCCTTGACCCATGCACTGATCTGCTCCAGAAAGCCGAAGTCCAGGCTGACCACAGAGCAGGTGCATTTGTCCTTGGTGGAACCGATGAACTGGGAAGCATAGGAGAGCGTTTTGCTCATGCGGCATTCATAACCCTTGGTCTTTTGCTCTAAGTTCTTGGCCTCCTCGTTCCACTCGTAGTTACCCCACGACAGGACGTAAGGGCAGCCATAGCATTCATGGCCCGGGCCGTACCCTTCCAAGCGGTTGCCGGTGTTGTCGGCATTGGTGGACTTTTTCACCCGCCGCCCACACTTGCAGATGTAGGTGCTCATACCCGCACCTCCGTGTCCTTCAGGCGGTCCAGCATCTCAGACTGCAGATCTTTGCTCAGGGGCTGCAGGGTGTTGTTCCGCCAGCCGTAGCACAGGATGGGCCCATAGAGATGCTGGCCGCGATAAGTGCGGCACAAGTCTCTGCCGTAGATGCCGTACACCAGCACTGCCGGGGTGCGGGGCAGCACTTTCTGCTCACAGGGGCACTGCAGACGGGCCTCGATGCCCTGCAGGGTGTCCGGCAGAGAGGTGACTTCCGGGGACTTGCCCGGCTCGATCAAAATGCCTTTCATTGTGGTTCCTCCGTTGTGTAGCCATGTTTGACGCAGAGCTTTTCCAGTTCGATGTAGGTAAGATCGTGCAAAAACCGGACGTCGTGCTGGAAATCCATGGAGCGTGCGTCCGACAAAACGCCGAGGATCTCCAGTGCCGCCAGTGCCTGGCCCAATTCTCTTGCGGGTCGGCCGAGAATCTCGGTGCGGCAGTCCTTCTGGTAGTCCGGATCTGCGATATAATACCGATCCGGGCGCAGGACTCCGTCGGCAAAGCCACGTTCCAGATTACTTGCGGCCATGGAGAGTGCTGCGGCCGCTTTGTTCAGTGCGGCCAGCTGCTCATAGATCAGGCCGGAGTGCCATTCGGGCACATTCTTGATGTACTGCAGCAGACTTTTCTGCTTTTCTGTCAGCATTTTCTTGTAAAAACCTCCAAAGTGTGTTATTCTTCGGGGTGATGGGGAGTAGAGAATCCATCACCCTTGGGCTCGTCCGTGCTGCGAACACGGGCGGGCCTTTTTGATTTGCGGGGCAGGCTGTCCACCTCGCTGCGCGGGATGAGCTCCCGCTGGCAAATGTACTTGACGTGCTGCCTGCCGTCCTTGAGCCAGTGGCAGACGGAAGCGGCAAAGCTGTTGGCGCTGGCATAGCCCAGCCGCCGGGCGCACATGGCAGCCGTGCCGCTGGCCAGCAGGTCACCGCTCTTGGCGTCCCAGACCGTATACCAAAAGGCATTGTTGACAAAGTCAGCCATGGGGGATGTCCTCCATGAGCCGCAGCACACCTTCCAAGTCCTCAAGCACAAGAACATAGACCTCAATTCGTGCTTCGAGCTTGTAAAGCTCAGACGCCCAGCGGGTCGTTGTCATAGCATTGCTGTCTTGCTGGCAGAGCTGCCCGTACTTCTGCTGCAGGCTCTCGACGTACTCCTTGGCGGTCATGCGTCGGCCTCCTTTGTGAGCTTAAGGACACGGTCGAGGATTCTGCCCTGTGCCTCAAGCGTCCGGACAGTGCACTTAAGCGCCCAAATTTCGGCGTCCAGCAGCTTGTCCTTTGCGTAGAGCGCCAGGGTGTACAGCAGGTTGATGAGCTTCTTTTTCAGCATCAGCCCACCTTCTTCCGGCTCTTCACGGTATTCTGGGGCTCCTTGTGGACTTTCCGGCGGGCCTGCTCCTCGGCGTCCTGCACGGCAAAGCTGATGCGCATCAGGGCAAGGGCCGCCAAAATCAGCACCATGGCGGTGATGAACTGGCTGTCCGAGATGGTGCCGCCCACCTGCGCGGTGCCCTCAATGCCCAGGGCATACAGCAGGCCCGCGCCGAAGCTCCCGGCGGCCAGCACCTGCCAGACAGTGGATTTAATCTTCATCGTCATTCTCCTCTTTCAGTTCGCGGATCGTGCCGTAGAAAAGCCCGGACACCCACGCCATCTGCTTCTCGAAGTTGTGCGGGAAATAACCTTTCAGAATCTGCGCGATCGCATCCACCAGAAGATTCAGCACCTCATTGGTGCCCCCTTCAATCCTGATGGTCGATTCCTCACTGTTGATGTAAAGTTTTGCCTTCATGTTTATGCTCCTTTCTCAACCTTCGGGAAGAAATACTCTCCGATCTGCTCCTGCGGGATGTGAAGCGCGCGGCAGATGCCGTCAATCTCTTCCCAGTTCCATGTGCCGCAGCTCTCCGGCGCGGCAAAGCGCTTGCGCAGCGTGCGGGGCACGATGCCCGCCTTTGCGGCCAGCTCATCCGTGGTGATGTCCTGATCTTCGGCCAGCCGCCGGAGTTTCAGAAACTGTTTCTTTGCCATGGGTCAGACCTCCTTTTCCTGACGGCCTTCAATGATGGCGGAGAGTGCAGCGTTGAATTCGCGCTCTGCCTTCTTGGGCTCGTAGTGACCGTTCAGCACTTGGGAAATGTATTTCGGGTTCTTTCCCAGCTGTGCGGCCAGCTCTTTGCCGGTGACACCGGCGTTGTGCATTTTTCCAACAAGCTCACCTGTCCATTGTGCAGGCATACAATTCTAACCTCCTTCAGCTTAAAAACTTGACTTTGGTTAGAATTTGCGGTAAGATGATGGTGCTAACAATTATCCAGCGCAAATTCTAGCCTGAGCCATTCAGTTGATTCCGGGCTTGTTTGCTAACCAGATTCAACTGTGACACTATGATATCTGAATTTGGTTAGAAAGTCAATGAATTTTTCTGAATTTGGTTAGATTTGGCGCTCTGCACAAAAAGGGGCGTTGAAAATTGTGTTTTATGACGTATACAGTGAACTGTGCCAGGAAAAGGGCGTGAGCTGCAGTCGTGCCGCAAAAGAAATTGGTCTGAGTAACTCGACCGTCACGAAATGGAAGAATACCGGGGCTGTTCCTTCTGGCGATACCCTCGCGAAGGTTGCGGCCTACTTCGGAGTGTCGGTGAATGACCTGATTGGCGAACAAAAAAGCCCCGCCGGGCGTACCGGTGGGGTTTCGGAGGATGATATTAAGTTTGCTCTCTTTGGCGGTGGCCCTGTGACAGATGCCCAGTATGAAGAGGTCAAGCAGTTCGTCCGGTTCATAAAGGAGCGGGATGCAAATGGGAACAAGGGCTGACTTTTATAAAGTTGCGGCCGAAAATCATGTGGAAGTCTTGCGCTATCCAATGCCGATCATTGGCAGTATGTCAACGGAGGTCAATGGGGCGTGTTATATTGGGCTGGACAACTCCAAGCCCTGCACTTATGCAGAAGAGCAGGCACGCATCGGGCATGAGCTCGGCCATTGCCTGTATGGCGGATTTTATTCTATGGCCACTCCGTTTGATATTGTGGAGCGGCATGAGGTGCGGGCGGATCACTGGTATATCCGGCACGCAATCCCAAAGCAGGTCTTGTTCGACCTGTTGAAGCAGGGGCGTGATGCCGATGAAATTGCGGAGATCCTGGACACGACGGAGGAATATGTCCGGCGTGCTTACTACTATTACAAGGAAAATGAAAACTTAACCGAGGAGGAATTATATGGGTAAAAAACTTTCTCCCTATGGCCGCAAAGAATGGCACAGGAAGCATTCTGGCAATAAAACAGTACACAAGAGCATTGATGCCGTTTTCCGTGGAGCAGGAGCGATTGGAGGAGCTGCGTCAAAGATGCCCTCCGGAAAGACTGGCCTGAATGTTCCGATAAAGTTTGTTTTTATCAGTCTTGCGGTTGGATGTCTTGGGTTCTTTATCGCATCAGCATCTTGTGGACTTGGGATGTCTTTCGTTTGCGGCGTTGTCGTCTTTTGGGTTGCACTCTCGATTTTCAGCATGATCCACGGAACTGCAAAGGGCATCAAAGACGGGTATCTGCAAGGCGATGCCGAAGATTCTGATGATGCAAAGCAAATTTATACACCCAACCCTGAATGGATGGGTGAGATGGATCTGGTTGATTCTCGGAAAAACGCAAAGATTCTGGCTCCGCAGTTCCTAAAACAGGCGCGAGAGAGTTCAAGAATCCTTGAAACAACAACAGACCCGGCCACGTTCTTTATGAGATACGACTTTTGCGTTGGGCGACTGCTGGAACTGGAAAAATGCAAAAGGTATGGTGCACCAGTGAGCGCAACTGCTGATCTGAAGAAATATCAGAATCCTGTATTCCGGGAAGCGGCGGTGAATGAGATCATTCACCGCACAGCGGAAAAATACAGTGTTAAAATCAGGAGCTTGAAAACAACAAAGGCAAAGAAAGGTTGGGCAGAAAAATACCACCAGGAATTTGTTCCGTTTCTGCAATACATGAGTGATGCGCAAAAAACAGAGCTCGGCGAGGCGAGCGCAGAGCTTTTTGCCCTTGCCGAAAGTAATTCCTTAGAAGATGTATAAACAAAAACGCCCCACCGGCGGCAACCGGTAGGGCGTCAAAGAGTGGCTTGCTCACGAGGAACAATACCAGCCTAAGCAACTGTTATTGTACCACCTCCGGGCAGGCTTGTCAAAGTGTACCCATGGAGGTGTATTTTTATGGGATTGCGAACGAATACAGCGGTCTGGCTGCCGAACCAGAACCGCTGGCAGATCAAGGTGCAGAAGGACGGCGTGCGCCGCACCTTTACCAGCACAAAAGCCGGCCGCACCGGCCAGCGGGAAGCGAACCGCAAGGCGGACGCCTGGCTGGATGAGGGCATCAGCAGCACCACAAAGCGCTGCGCGGACGTGTGGGCCGAGTACATGATCTCGGTCAAAGCCACGGGCGGCACCAGCAACATTGAGCAGGTGGAGAAGTTTGGGCGCAACTACATTTTGCCGGTGATTGGACAGCGCCGGATCGGCGACCTGACCACCGGCATGCTGCAGGACGTGCTGAACCGCTCCTATAAGGAGGGCTGTCTGAATCCGGACAGCAAACGCAAGAGCCGGGGCAACCTGTCCCGCAAAACGCTGCAGGGCATCCGTGGCGTGGAGGTGGCTTTTGTCAAGTGGGCACGCCAGCACAAGTACACAGCCCTGCGCCCGGAGGACGAGGACCTGACCGTGCCGAAGGGTGCCCGCCTGAAGGGCCGGAAGATCCTGCAGCCGGACAGTCTGCGGGTGCTTTTATCCACCGACACCCGTGTGGTGCGTGGAAAAGTGGAGCAGGACGAGAACGTGCACGCCTACCGCATCGCGGTCATGACCGGCTTGCGCCCTGGTGAACTGCTGGGCCTGCGCGTGGGCGATCTGGATGGTGACCGAGTGCACATCGGGCGGGCCATCAACCGCCTGCAGGAAGTAACCAGCGGCAAGAACGAGAATGCCATCCGAACGGTGGTGCTGCACCCTCTTGCGGTGGCCGAGATCCGCGCCCAGCTGCAGCAGCGCACACAGGAAGAGGAACGCCCCTTGCGGGATGATGACCCGCTGTTTCTGCTGTCTAACCAGCAAAGCCTGTATAACTACTGGAAGTTCTACCAGCGCTGCAACGGCATCGACCCGCCGGTCAGCCTGTACGAGCTGCGGCACACCTTTGTGAGCATGATCGAGGACGCCGTGCCGCCCGCACAGCTGCGCCGCATCGTGGGCCACAGCAAGAGCATGGACACCTACGGCTGGTACTCCCACGCCGTCACCGGCCGCGATGACGCCACCGCGCAGGCTGTCTCCGGTGTGCTGTCCGAGTACGCGCCGGGCCCCGAAAAATAACCCACTTTGCAACCCACTTTTAACGTTCGAGCTATTCCGGCGATGCACCGCGCGTTCCGTGCCGTGCCCGAAAAGTGGCTTGAATGCTGCATTTTTTGACACGGCAGGAATGGACAGACCGAAAGAATAGTGGTTCGAATCCACCCGCGCCCACCAAAAAAGTTCAACGTATGAAAGTGCGTTGAACTTTTTATTTTGCACAATTTTCCGGCGAACACAGCGGGTGGATGAGAACAGCATCGACCCGCCGAACAGTCCGGCGGGGAAAAAAGCCCCTGCGGGGCTTTTTTAGATGCGC
>ERZ780144.2917-NODE-2917-length-13610-cov-3.035190_pt1 | contig 13610 bp, 15 predicted proteins | sample MGYA00511380_ERZ780144 | MGnify/ENA primary metagenome ERZ780144 (study PRJEB29588, sample SAMEA1965858) | human gut metagenome | biome: human gut; feature: human-associated habitat; material: faeces | place: Denmark | collected 2008/2010 ... | reverse complement strand
GTAATGTCTTTTAGACAAAAAAAAGCTTGGAAGAGAAGTATGAAAGAATTAACAATTCCTTTGTTTGAAGAAAATAAAATAGAAGGAGACAGTTTATGAGCTGGGGAAATATTACATTAACAGATAAAGAATTTTTTACACAAATGGCAAGATTTGCCGATGTTAATGACCCTAGAACATGTGCAAAATATTGGTATGCTGCATGTGAAGTTATTATTAGAGAATTATTTTATAATGGAACTTGTAGAGTTCCAACATTAGGAACTTTTACGACAAAGCACATTGGAGAGAGTATTCAAGTTCAAAAAGGAATTGATGGTAAACAAGTTGTTTATCAAGTGCCACCAAGGGATGTTCCAGAATTTACTCCACATGATGATATGATAAATGATATAAATATGCAAGGAGTTACTAAACAATATCGAAAACGGTTAAAAGCTGGAAAGTTAAGTAAACGAGATTATGAGCGTCAAGTAAGAGCAGAGATTCTTAATGTTGATGGGAATTTAACTGAGAAAAGATTGGAAGCTTCTAAACAAAAGTTTAATGAAATGCTTAAAGAAAAAAAGGAAAGATTCAAAGGAAAGGTCGATTTGAAAGAAGATGAAGATTGAACGAAAGGGCGATGAGTCCTATTTATCTTTTGTAGAACGGGCAACATCTGCTCTTTCGGATGGATTAATAGATTACCAACAATGGGGTCGGGCCGTTGTTGGAGAAGATTTATATAGTGAAGAAAATACAAGGCGAATAGCAAAATTTTTCGTCCAATTTATTCAAAATCTTGAAAATGATACAGTTGACCAAATTGATGATAAAGATAAAGTTGCTGAAATTAAAAAGGCAATGGCAGAGCTTAAATCTGAGCGAATTAAAATCCAAACTGCAAATCTTGAATATAATACCAATGCGAGAGCAGAAGCACGAGGTGAACTTTTCCAAGAACGGATTGCTGAAGCAATTGGTAGATTAGAACCCGTGAAGGTGAAGCATATTATCCATAAGCCATTCAATCAAGGACGAACGGGTTTGCTTTGTATTTCAGACCTTCATGCCGGTTCTACTTATGAAATTAAGGGATTGTATAATGAAGTTGTTAATTCATATAGTTTTGAAGTTATGCAAGATAGGCTTTGGAAATTGATTGGGTTAGTAGAAGCTGATTGTGTTGAATATGATAATTTGATTGTAGGAATTTGTGGCGATTTGTTTGAAAATATACTTAGAACTAGTAGCTTAACCAAATTAAAAGAACCTGTTATTGATACAGTAATTAAAACATCTGAATTTCTTTGTCAATGGATTGCTGAACTTCAAAATAGATTAGAAATTAATATAAGAGTAGTGACCGTTGGAGGGAACCACGATACTTGTTCATTTTTAGGGGCTAAGCCAAGATTTGAAGAAGAGAACTTAACTAAAATCGTAACAAAATTTATGCAGATCAGATTTGAAAACAACCCATATATTCAAGTAGACCAATTTACGGATACTGCGATTATAAATATTCAAGATGTAAATGTCATGATTGAGCATGGAGAAGATAGTAATCTCCAAACAACGATTGAGTATTTTTCTAATTTATATAACATTGATATTGATGAATGTATTTCTGGGCATTTGCACCGACCTGAAAGTCGAGCTATTGGAATTACTGAGCTTGGTGACAGAATGATTTATCGGGTTGGGTCTATTTGTGGTTGTGATACTTATAGTAAGCGTCTAAGAAAATCAGCCAGACCAAGCGCTTACTTTGCACTTTATGAAAAAGACCAGGGGCATACATGGTCTAAGAATTATTATTTATAAAACGGCTTTGCCGTTAAAATATCCTATATAGGAAGGAGGCCATACTTTGTATCCAATTGTTGGTAAAAATCCAACTAAAGTATAGAAAGGATGGTGATCCAGGCCAAGGCCATTGTGGTACAGCCATATCTCGTAGTAAGTCTGAAAAGATACTGCTATGTAAATTGAACATAGGGAACTGAGGTAATGGCGTAGGTAAAACTGCGCCATTATTTCTATATAAAGGAGAATATAAATGAATAGAATGACTGAAACATATTGTATTAACTGTCAATCTGCTAAAGCCTTTTCTAATTTTCATAATCATGTTATCGTTGGTAAGAAATATTTGCCTATTTGTAAGGCTTGTTGTAATAAAAAGTTAAAAGATTATATTGTCGTAACGAAGAACGATGCCGCTGGATTATGGTGTTTATTGGCTGAGTTGGGAATTCCATTCCTTCGAGAAGTATGGGAGCCGACACAGAAGATTGTGTTTGAATCAACTAATGCTGGTCGTAAACCTGATTTATTTTTAACATACATTCGGACATTGAAAGAGTTGGGGATTATAGTTGAAGGCTTTTGGCAAAGCAATATGATGCTCAGTGATTTTATGAAAATTGGAAAAGATAACAAAGAGGAAGAAGAAGTTAAAGAGGTCGTTGACCTTAATGAACAACAAAGAATTTGGGGTAAATTTGAACCTGAAGATTATGAATTCTTGAATTTTACGTTCAATGAATATACTCAAGAATTATTAGAGATGGACGCTAACCTGATTCGTAGATATCGAGATTTGGCTAAAGCTGAATTGAGAAAGAGGAAGACGGATGAGAGTGGAGATATTCAAGAAATTGCTAAGGCTCAAGATAGTTTGAATAAACAATTAGCTTTGTTGAAACTCAACAATTTCAAGGATAACAAACAATCTGATACTGAAAAATTTATTGAACGTATGGCGTGGAATATTGAGAATACTAAGCCCGCTGAATGTGAAGATACTCAAAAATATAAAGATTTTAGTAATTTTGGTATTAACTGGGAAGACATTATGCGGACTGTTAAGAATCTTGTATCTGGGTCAAGAGAGTATCCTGATATTCCGAGGGATGAACTTTAATTAAAAGCGGGACAGGGAGTAGCTACCTTGCCAAGCGCCCTTAACACTTGGCTAACCGCTTAATATTTATCTTTAAGGGAGATTGATATTATGAATTATAAAGAATTTATTGATGAGATATTGAAAACCCGTGGCAGATTTAATTGTGGAGAAGAATATTGTGAGCGTCATCATATTGTTCCCAAATGCTTAGGTGGAACAGATGAAAAAGATAATCTTATTGATTTATTTGCAAGAGAGCATTTTGTGGCGCATAAATTATTAGCACTAGAAAATCCTGATAATAAAGGATTGCAATATGCTTGGTGGATGATGGCTCATGGGGTTGTTAATGAAGAACAAGATAGATATGAGTGTACACAATTAGAATATGAAGAAGCTCGTAAAAATATACACGAAAAATGTTCTGGAATAAATGCTTATTGGTATGGAAAAACTTTTTCATTAGAAACTAAGCATAAAATGTCAGAAGCTAGAAAGAATTTTGTTTTTTCAGAAGAAACAAGAAAAAAGATATCTGAAAGTAAACAAGGTGAAAAGCATCCGATGTATGGTAAACATCATACCGAAGAAGCAAGACGCAAGATGTCGGAAAAAAGAAAAGGATGTATACCTTGGAATACTGGAGTCCCTGCAAATGAAGAAACAAAAGAATTACTGTTATTTTATGCAAAAATGCCAAAGAATCAAGAACATAGAAATAAAATAAGTGAATCGAATAAAGGAAAGGCGAAATCTAAAGAACACAGAGAAAAAATTTCCATAGCGAAAAAAGGAAAATATACAAAGAGTGAAAGCCCTCATGCTAAGAAAATATTTTGTGATGGAATTATTTTTGGAAGTATCGTTGAATGTGCTGAATATTATGGTTTAAAAAGTTCTTCAAATATAGGGGCGTTTTTAAATGGGAAAAAGAAAATGCCTCAAAAATGGATAGATAGGAAACTTTCTTTCTATGAGGACGATAAAATGGAAGAAGGTGATGCTATATGAAAAGTCAACTTGGTGGTCTTCGTCGGAAGTTTATGAGTAATCATTTAATTACTACTGAATATGAAGGTGTAGATATTTCTTGTCAAAAAGAAGAAAATATTATCCATTGGGTGACTTTTTTCTAGCAATTCCGCAGAAATTGGCATATTTATGTGGATATGATTCTGGGAATTAAACTTCGTCCATTTCAAATGTTGATGATATATCTTATGGGTATATCAGATGTATTTTTTGCTATTTGTAGTCGTGGTTTGAGTAAAACTTTCATTGTTGGACTTGGTGCAATAGTAAAAATGAATTTATATCCTTATTCAGAAGTAATTGTTACTTCTTCTACTATTGCTCAGGCCAACAAAATGGTAGAAGATAAGATACGAGATGAAATAATCAAGAAATTAAGTGATTATTTGCTTTATATGTATGAAAAAGAGTATCTTGTTATTACTAAACCTGATGATGGTTATAAAATAGAGAATAAGTTAAATGGTTCTATTATGCGTATTCTACCGTGTCAAGATTCTAGCCGTGGCCCAAAAGCTACTTTATTAGTATACGAAGAATGCCGTTTGCTCAAAAAAGGAATGGTAGATTCTGTGTTTGAAAAAATGGCACACCCTCGACAAGCAAAATATTTATCTAATCCAATTTATGGCAACAATCCAAGGTGGAAAGAGGAATGCCAACACATTTATATAACGTCCGCAAGATATAAATTTGAATGGTTTTGGATGTTGTTTAAAAAGACATTTACTCGTCATTTTACTGATAGGAAGTCTTCTTGTAATATATTTGCTGGCGATATTTTTACTTCTATTGCCAATGGGTTTAAGACATGGGGCGATTATCGGAACGGTCTTGCTGGTGGAGAGATGGATTTTCGTATGGAGGATTTGAACGAAATGATGGGAGAATCAGAAGATGCTTTCTTTACAATTAAATCATTTCGAGAGAACCAAACCATTGAACGATGTTTTCGCCCACCTACGGTTCAACAGCTTTATTTGCAAGATGATGTTGGCAATCGGCCTAAAGAAGTTGATGAAGTTCGCTTGATTGTTTCCGACTTTGCTTTTGCTAATACAACGTCCCGTGAAAAGAACGACAATACAATTATTTTATTTATGTCGCTTCATTGGAAAGGCACGAGGTTTGAACGCCACGTAGATTATCTTGAAGGTTTCCCTGCTAGTGATTCATTAGGCGCTGCTGATAGAATACGAGGATTGATATATGATTATAACGCAGATTATTATGTGCTCGACTTGAGAAACGGCGGCGAAACTTTGTTCAATTACATGACTATTCCAAAAGAAAACAAAGAACGTGGAGCAAATTGGAATGTACATGGGCTTGGACTTTCACCAAAATACCAAGTTGTGCCTCAAGGCAAATTAGATGATTTACGTTCTCGTGTAGTAGACAAAACGCCGGTTCAATGTATGATTCCAATTACTGCTACATCTGAAAGTAATTCTATAATGTGGGCGGCTTTGAAGAAGCAACTTGAATGTAATAATATTAAGTTTCTTGTTTCGATGCAAGATAGACAAACGGCACTTGAAGATAGTGGTGAGTATTTTGAATTGTCAAGTGAAGCATTGGCGGAAGAGTTATTGCCATATGCTCAAATTGATGAATTGATACATGAAGCTATAAATCTTAAAGCCGAGTTTAGAAATGATAAAATAAAGCTAACAGAGCCGAGAAGTGGAACTAAGGACCGTGCTGTGGTTCTTTCTTATGCAAATTATATTGCGGATTTAATTGAAAACGAATGGAATAAACAAAATCAAAAACAAGAATTTGATATATCTCAGATTCAATTAGTATTTTAAGAAAGGAGGTAGAGAATGTCACAACCTTATATTAACGAGGAACAAGTGCAAGCAGTGATTCAGTTTGCTCAAGGGTTATGGGCAGGAGAGAAATATGGGGTGTACAGTCCTTGGCTCCAGAACCAATTACTCAACAACTTAAATAACAATTCTATTGTTCCTACCTATCAAAAGATTCAGGAAGCATTAGCAAGTTATAAAGAAAGTGCTAATAACCTCCAAGGATATATGGAGTTTATGCAAAAGTTCGACATGATTTTTGCTAGAACTCTTATGTCTTATGTGAATGTGCTATCTTTTGATTTAACAGTTACTTGTAAGAACGCATTTACTCAATCTGATTATCAATCTACTGAATATGCGGAAGATAAGAAGCGGATTTATAAATTCCTTGATAACTTTGATTACAAGGCTGAGTTTAGAAAGATGCTTCAAGAAATGATGCGACATGAAGTTGTATACACTTGGTTTAGAAAGACTAAATGGGGTAACAAGGGTATGAAGTGTGCCCTACAAATAATGCCTCAAAACAGATGTATGCTGACTGGTTATTGGGAAAAAGGGTTGCTCTGGGATTTCGACATGAATTACTTCTTACAACCTGGAGTAGATATTGATGGTTTTGACCCAGCATTTAAGAAATATTATAACAATGTCTTTGGAGACAATCAAAATCCTTGGCATTATATTCCTACTAATCCTCTTGATTCAAGAGAAGGAATTTTTGCTACTTGGACACAAACTTCACCTGACGATGGTGCTTGGTGCTTTAAACTTTTTCCTGAAAATTTCAACACCACACCATATCTTGCTCCTTTCTTAAAAGATGCTATCAGAAACGATGAGATTGCAAATCTACAATACAACAAAGACATTGCTTCTGCTTATGGTATCTTAGCGGGTGAAATACGCCTTTTCGACAATGCGAAGTCTGGTACAACTGCCAACCAATTTGCTATTGACCCTGCAACTCTTGGGGCATTTATGGGCAAGGTTAAGGAAGGGCTTCAAAATGTAGGCACAACTGGACCTACTACTAAAGCAGTAGCCATGCCTACTGAAAATATCAAGTGGTTCCAATTTAGTGATAGTAATCCCACAATGTATGAACAACAACTGTCGAATTCTGCTGGTGTTGGTTCAGGTATCAGTCGTGTTATCTATTCCAGCGACCGCATGAGCAATGCTGAAATTGAAGCTGGTATTATTGATCAATACAATACTGTAAAGCAAGTATATAGTCAATTTAATAATTTCTTGGAGTTCTTTGGAAATCAACTCACTAAGAAGTATAAATTCAAGATGACTCTGGATGGGTGTTCTTATCCATTTGAGCGTGAGAAGCGATTTGAGAGATTGACTAAGGCGGCTGATAAAGGAATTGTACTAGGGCCAAGTGCTTGGGCAAGTGCTATGGGATATACTCCTATGGAATTTGACAGATTGCTTGATGAAGCTAAGTATGGCGACTTTAGCAACAAGTGGCAACTCATGCTTAATACCAACACAACGGCTCAAGATAGTCAAGGTGGAAGACCTCAGAAGAATACTGGCGATTTGACAGATTCTGGTGAATCAAGCCGTGATGGAATAAATGGATTATAAAGAAGGTGAAAGAATGATTGTTTCAGAAGCTACACAAAAAGCATTAACTGAAATTATTGGACAATGCTTTAGAGAAAATAGATATTTAGATAGAATGGTATCAATTATTGGTGTTAAGTTCGCATATAATACTACTGCCGATTTAATCCATCATGGAATTGCCCATTATTTTCCGGCATTAGCAGACACTATCGGTGAAAAGTGCCTTGAACGGTATAATATTCCTGTATATTATGAAGCTACTCCTTCAGGCGGACAAGATTATAGTTCTGTTAAAGAAGCTATTGATGAACTTGAAGAAAGAATGATTGATTTTCAAAGTGCTTTAATGGGCGTTTGTAGAATTGCTCAAGATAATGGCGACCTTCATGTTTATGTTGATATGCTCGATGTTTTAGAAGATTTCAATAAAATTGTTGAGCAAGCTATTCTACTTAGTGATAAGATTGCTATTTATGGGGACAAACCTAGTTTTGATAGACATATAACATCTTTTTGGATTTTAGGTAAGGAAGATTAAAACATGGTACGTTTAGGAACACCTGACCAAGTTTCAGAATTTTTTATGACTGATGACAGCGAAATTATCTTTCGTTTACATCAAGCTGGATTTCAGCCGATGTGGAAGGATGATTCTGTGGTCTTTTTTAAGAAATCTAATAAACTTTTAAAACTACTTAAAAAGCTGGATATTGACATTGAAGAATAAGTCATTGAAGGCTTTTATATATAATCAAACAATAGAAGGAGGTGAGACAGAGTTTGGAGAAAGACTTCAAGTTTGCAGTAGAAGATATTCAAAGACTTAATGTTGAAGAATACGACGAGAACGAATACTGTGTAGCTCGAATGAAATTTCTAAGCACTCGCCCTAATTCACATGGACTAAAGTTTTCCGAAGAAGTGTTGAAGCGTGATGCAAAGACTGTGCTTGGTACTTGGATTGTTGCTGAAATGCTTGTAGGGGATTTTACTACGCATACTCCAGCGGAGTCGATTATAGGAATTGTACCAAAAGATCAAGATGTTGAGTTTGTAGAAGCAGATGATGGCTATCTTGACGCTTATGTTGATGTAGTATTATCTAAACGATATGCCAAAGATGCTTATGATGTATTTGTAAAGGATAACGACCGGAGTGTTTCTATTGAGTTCAATTATTCTCATCCTGAAAATGACGAGTATGAAATAGAAAGTTATGTGATTAGAGGCACCACGATTTTGGGTAAGATGGTAAATCCATCAGTTCCTAAAGCTAACATTACAGTTACTCGTTTTTCAGAAGAAGAAGCCGATAAATTCTTTGCTAAAGTCCACAACAATAGTCTCACCGTATTAAAGAAATTTGTGGAAGAAAGGAAGGAATCTATGGCTGATAAAACTTACAAAATTGATAAGTCCAAGGATGCAATGTCTGACACACCATGGCAAGATATCGACAAAACCGAGTTGCGCAACAAGATTATGGAAGCTAAAAATAAAGCTACTCTTGTTAAATCCATATATCTTCTTGTTGAAGACGGTTGGGAAGATGCTCCATCTGAGAAGTTAAAATATCCGGTAATGGAGATTAAAGGCGATAAAATCGTATACAACCGAAATGCGCTTGTTTCTGCACTTGGATATGCCAAAAAAGAAAACGAAGAATCTGTTGTGTCCAAAGTAGAAGCAATCTACAAGAAACTTGGACTTGGAAAGGAGGACGATGCCAAAATGGCTGAAACTATTACAAATTTTGAAATCGAAGGCCGCAAGGCTTGGGATAAGGTTATCAAGAAGGTTCAAGACCATGAAGGCGATGGCGCTTATGTAGACAGTATTGAAGATAATCATATCATCTATACAAAGGGCGATGTTCGTTATCGTGTTGAAGCTGATGTTAAGGTTGACAAGGACGATAAGTCTATAGATGCCGATATTAAGTGGGACACTGTTAAGAAAGATGCCGACCAAAAAATGGCTGAAGACGAAGCTAAGTGCGAAGACAAAGAAGAAAAGAAAATGTCCGATGATTGCGATTGCAAGGATGATGACCATGATGATGAAGAGGATTTCGCCAAGAAATGCGCTGAGATGGAAAAGAAGATTGAAGAGCGTGACAATATCATCATGGAAAATAAAAAGAAAATGAAAGATATGGAAGTTGAACTAGCCGACCTTCGTGAATTTAAGAAGACTTGCATGGAAAAGGATAAGGCTTGTGCCGTTGAATCTGTCATGAATGAAGTCAAGGACTTTATGAATGATGAACAATTTAAGGCTCTGCGTGAAGAAGGCATGGCTTGCGAATTTGCTCAAATTGATGCTTGGAGCAATAAGGTCAAGGCTATTAGCTTTGAAAGCGTAAAAAGCAATAAGAAGTCTAAGGGCTTTGGCGTGATGAAGTTTAGCGCCCCCGTAGATAATACTATTGAAAAGTCTGGCTCTGTCTGGGAAAGACTAAAAAATCTATAAACAAAATATATTGAAAAGGAGATAATAAATTATGGCTCTAACTTTACATGGTTATGTTAATACTACGAAAATGTGTGCTGAAAATGTTGACGCTATGAACTGTGCTGGCGTTATTAATCAAGATGTTGATAATGGTGTTATCGTTACTCTAGGTTCTATTAATAAGAATGCTTCTACTCCCAATCAATACTATATTCAGGGCTATGAGTACACTGTAGCTCTTGCTTCTAGTACTACGACTGGTGATGTTTGGGTAGTTGCTTCTCCTGAAGTTGGTACTACCATTGATCAACAAATTCTATCTGACCCTCGCTGTTTTTATAATGCAGCTAATCAACCTATGTCTCTAAAGTATCTAGTGGACGGTGTTGACTGCATTGAAGTAACTGCTGAATGCTTCACCGCTGGCCTACCTGATGGCACAACCAATACTTATGCTACCGTAGGTGCAAATGGCAAGCTAACCGCTGCCGCTGCCGCCGCTTCTGGCGCTGGTAAGCCTTATTTCACTCTTGAAGGACTTCATACTGTAACCATTGGTGCTACTGAAGTTCCTACTGCTGTACTTCGTTATCATCGTGCCACTGCTTAATTTAATATAAAATAAAATAGTAAAGGAGATATAAAAATATGGCTATTCTAATTCCTGAAGTTGTACAATTTGCCGCTGGCAATACTGATTTTTATGAAGCCGCTTATGATAACTATCATAACCCTTCTCCTGAAAAGGAAACTCTACTGAATAAGGCTTTCTTTGCTGAGGTTGAACATAAGTCTGGTGTTTCTCGTGATGGTCTAACTACTGAAGCTTGGATGACCCATCCTTCTGTTCAATGGGCTGCTTTTGCAATCGTAGACGCTACTATTGATGCTATTCTACCCTCTGTTCTAACTCCTGCCTTTGGTGTATTTATGGACCTTCGTTATGTTGGTGTTGGTGATATCGCCAAGTTCAAGGTTATGCCCAACTCTCTATATACCGTCAGCAAAGGTGGTCGTGCCGAACGTACTACTTTCCGTCAGCGCAAGCACGCTGGCGATATTATTGTTGCTCCTCAAGAACACATTGTCACCATTTATGTAAATATGTATAGTGTTCTCTCTGGTAAGGAAAGCATTGCTGAATTTGTTCGTCTAGTTGTTACTGCTGTCGAACAAGATATGTATGCCGAAGCTGTTACTGCTCTAACCACTGGCCTAAGTGCTCTATCCGCTCCTTATTCTTATACTGGCGCTTTTGACATGGCTACTCTACTAAACATGGCTGAACAAGTACAAGTTTACAACCAAGGCGTTCGCCCTGTAATTGCTGGTACTGCTGTTGCTCTAATGAATGTTATTCCCGATAGTGCTTCTGGTTATCGTGGTAACTATGACGCTAACGGTGGCTCCATCAATCTGCTTCGTGGTGTCTATGGTTTTGATGTCCTGAAGCTAGATCAAGCTGCTGCTAAGAATGGTGGTCTGGTACTACCAAATGACAAAATCTTTGTAGTCAGTCCTTCTCAAGATAAGCTAGTTAAGGGTGCTGTGTCCAACACTCTAACCAACAGCAATCAATTCTATGATAATGCTGATCTCACTGAAGACTTCACTTATCGTAAGAATTACGCCTTTACTTATGCTTCTGCTGCTAAAGCTGCTGTTTATAACATTACTGACTAATCAAAGAGTTATATAGGAGGGGATCACTCCCCTCCTTTGAATTAAAAGGAAAGAAAGGAAAATATTATGGCAACCAACATAAAAAAAACTTCTGCTACTACCACTTCTACTCCTGTTGCAAAAAAGGAAGAAATTAAAGAAGTAAATGATAATCTTTCTCAAGAAAATGAGCTTCTAAAGAAGCAAATGGAAGCAATGCAAGCTCAGATGGAACTTCTTGTTAAACAAGTAGCTATGAATACAAACACTACTAACACAACCAATCAAAAACCAGAAAGAAATATTGAATTTATCAATATGGTTCCTGGCACTCTTGTACTAAGAGGCAATCAGATTTGGAAGATTGAAGGCCAATTCAACTCTCGGTCTTTCCTAGAACGTGAAGCCAGAATTATCGTAAACAACATGCAAAATACTATTCGTTCTGGATATGTATATATCGCAGATTATGATTTTATTCAAGAGAATGAACTGACTGAAGTTTATGATATAATGCTGTCTGACAAGCAACTCAAAGATTTGCTCAATAAGAATTTTAAAGAAGTAGTGGAAATTTATAAGACGGTTCCAAAGGCTCAGCAAGATATTATTGTTCGTATGATTAAAGAAAGAAAAGAATCTGGCGTTCAAATTGATGCCAATATTCTTATCCAAATTGGTGAACTATGCGGGCAAGATTTGCTTCGTGGAGTAGAATATGAAGATGGGGAGTGATAATCATGCCCACCTCATTTGATACAATTATTGATTTAGCTTTGACTCTTATTGACGATTACAAACTAATAAAGTTATACAATCAGAGTCAAACTAAATTTTTAGCATATTGTGATAGTTTACTTATATCGGCGATTCCTAATTTTTTTAGATGCAATCAATCGTTAGAATATACTGCCGAAACTCGCCAATTTAATAATGAACTTACTAATGCTGAGATTAGTATTTTGGCCGACTTATGGATTCTCGAATGGTTTAAGAAAGAAACCCAAGACAGTAGAAAAATCAATGCTCTACTTCAATCTTCTGGATCATTCAAATCTCACAGTGCCGCACAGAACCTCAAAGAAAAATTAACTTATCTTGATGGGCTTCGAGAAAAAGTTGAACAGAAGATGACAAATTATCAATTACAAAATATTGATAACATCTCTATTTAAGGAGATGAAGTCATGTTCAAGAAAGAAAGAATAGATAGAATTTATGAGATTTTAATTCAATTCGAGAAATTACAAAGTCAAGGAACCAATGTAACTGAGGCAAGTTATAGGAACTATATAGATAGGTTAGTAACATGGTATATTGGATATGGAAATGAAGAGATTGAATATGCTTTGAAGGGACTTTATAAATTAGGCATTCAGGCTGAGCATGACACTGTGCGTCGCATTGTTTTTCATATCATTGACATTTTAGATAAGGAGGTGTCATAGTGTCATTGCCTTATTTTGAAAATGCTTTAAGTGGTGGATATTTGCAAACGCCAAATGATTATTTTCGAGATTTACAACAAGCGGCGATTGATAATTTATTTGATTGTACATCTGCTAGATATACTGTTCAAGAACAGGACGCTATTGGCGCTTCTACTTATCATGATATTGATGTATGGCTTGATTATATCGTAGGTACAACTTCCAGTGGCGTAAAGCAAGGAGCCGATTTCACACAGCTTATGTTCAGAGATATTGAGCATCCTGTTTTCCAAGGATTATATTATATTTTTGATAACAATTATCATATTAGCTATTTCTACAATAGATATGATGGGCTTGAAAAGGCGCTTGCTGTTCGTCGTTGTAATAACGCCATGAGAATTGTAGACCCTGAGAATGGATCAATATTTTCTATTCCTTGTGTTATTGATTATGATATGACTTCTCCTAGTCAACAAGTTTCTAGTTATATTATTACGCCAAATAATCATGCTGTTGTAATGGTACAAGGAAATAAAGATACATTACGATTATTTAAATTAAATACTAGATATATTTTTAATGGTAGACCGTTTAAGTTACTGGCATATCAAAATGCTTTACTTCAGGATTTATCGAATCAAAATCCAACTTTATTATATCTTGATCTTTATTTAGATGAAATACATGATAAAGATGACATAGAGAATGGATTGGCTTATAATGGAGAATATATTT
>ERZ780144.2911-NODE-2911-length-13640-cov-3.392124_pt1 | contig 13640 bp, 10 predicted proteins | sample MGYA00511380_ERZ780144 | MGnify/ENA primary metagenome ERZ780144 (study PRJEB29588, sample SAMEA1965858) | human gut metagenome | biome: human gut; feature: human-associated habitat; material: faeces | place: Denmark | collected 2008/2010 ... | reverse complement strand
CAGCGCGTGTGTTTAAAGAAATGAATAATTTAAACACCACCACGCACCAGATCATGCGCTCAACGGGAAACCAGCGCTACACCGAAAACGCAAACTATTCTGCTAAACATGTGCAGCCACGCATTCAAAAGCTCCAGCAAAAATTCCTCTCGGGGAAAATGACCTGGGCAGCCTACAACAAAGAGCGTTTGGCGATTTTTAACGACACAGCCGATCGCGACACCACGCGATAATCACTGTTTTGAGTGGCACGAGTGCCTCAAAAAAGAAATCTAAGCAAAAGTTCTTAAAACGAGGTACAATGTGCGCTCCAGAAACCAAGAGCCTTGGTTTCTTATGTGCTTATTCAGGGATCTGAACCACGCGGGAGTGGCGAAATTGGTAGACGCACCAGGTTTAGGTCCTGACGCCCGTTGAGGGCGTGCCGGTTCAAGTCCGGCTCTCCGCACCAGGTTTCAGAGCCCGGAGTGCTTCTAAGAGGCATTTCGGGCTCTTTTCTTATGTACCGGCTTCTTTTTCTTTTCCCCGGTTCCTGTATTCCCGCTTTCCAATCGTGCTTTGCATTCAGGAAAGATGCCCGTCTCCCTCGGTTTTCCCCACGATTTTTGAGTTCATCAGTATCCGGTCTGATACTGAAAAACGACAGAAAAATTCCTAATCAGGACCTGATCTTGTATGAAATCCATTAGTCATCTAACAATAATTTTGTGTATCAATAAATATTTAATTAAAAATACGGCTGATGGTCAGGGGCAGGAATCCCTGAGTACAAAAATCCTCACTAGCGGTCTCTGATAGCCTGAATAAGAACGGTTCTCAATACGCTGATCTTAAGGTTGACGTAAGGCGCTTTTACTTATATTAAGAATATAAATTAAAGAGTTAAGAGGAATCGGACACATCGGGTCCTGTTATGAAACTGGTTTGATTTAAAAATTTTCATTCTCATTGAAAAGCACTGCCGGAATACTTTCGATGATTGACAATATTGAAATTAAGGTAATACAAAAAAATAAAAAAAGACTCACACTTTTAATAAAAAGCGAATAGAATAATGCTATCTGGTATGCCACACATTTGTCCCCGGGACCCCCAATCACCCCGGGTGGCAGACCGGATCATTTCTAATATCTAGGAGAAAGTAATGGCTGCTAATCGTTATGCCGGTACGAAGACCGAAAAGAATCTGTGGGAAGCCTTTGCCGGTGAGTCCCAGGCCCGCAACAAGTACACGTTCTTCGCAAGCGTCGCGAAGAAGGCGGGTTACGAACAGATTGCCGCTCTTTTCCAGAAGACCGCTGATAACGAGCGTGAACACGCGAAGCTGTGGTTCCGTCAGCTCGGCCAGATCGGCACGACCGAGGAAAACCTCGCCGCTGCCGCTGCCGGTGAAAATTACGAGTGGACGGATATGTATGACCGTATGGCGAAGGAAGCCGATGAAGAAGGTTTCCCGGAACTCGCCGCTCAGTTCCGCGGCGTGGCTGCGATTGAAAAGACCCACGAAGAGCGCTATCGCAAGCTGCTGAAGAACGTGGAAGAGAAGAAGGTGTTTGAGAAGGCCGGCATCACGGTCTGGGAATGCCGCAACTGCGGTCACATCGTGATCGGCACGAAGGCTCCGGAAGTCTGCCCGGTCTGCTTCCATCCGCAGAGCTTCTTCGAAGTCAGCGCCGAGAACTACTGATAGCCGGCGCGTTCCGCGGGTCCTCTGAGGACCCGCGGATCAGTCCTGATGGTTTTGTTCCGCCTTTCGTCTGCAGGCGGGGCAGATCCCCTGAAACACGGAATTCTGAAAGTCAATCAGGATTCCGTGTTCTGCATCCAGGTGATGCTTCAGTTCCTCAGCGGTACGCTCAATCTCTCCGCAATGAAGATGAAAGAGCTTCCGGCAGACTTTGCACTGTACATGAAATTCCGCTTCATCGTGCCCCGGCGCGAATTCAAACACAATCGGGCCGCCTTTCTTGGTCAGGAATTTCTTCAGCTTCCCTTCGTCTGAAAGCGCGTTGACGAGCCGGTAGACCGTCGTGTAGCCGATCTTTTCGCCGCTCGCGACGAGACCCTCGTGAATTTCCTTCGCCGTCAGAAACTCCTCCGGATGCGACTCGAGAAAGCTGATAAGGGATGCTTTCTGACGCGTGGAGTAACCGCTTCCGCGGGGGTTCTGTTTTGTTTCGTTTTCTTCAGTCATGACTGTCCGGTGATCTTCGCCCGAATTCTGAGGATAAGAATAACCGATAAGAGGATGAAAGCCGAAATCAGCGCCGTAGCGCCGCCAGGCGCGACGTCGAGCGCGTAGGAGGCAAAGAGCCCGCCGATCGCTGAAACCACAGAGACCGCGAAGGAAATGACGGCCGTCGCGCGGATTCCTTTACGGAACTGCAGCGCGGAGGCGACCGGGATCGCGACCATCGAGCTGATCACAAGAGCTCCGAGGATTTTGATTGAGGCAGCGACTGAGGCCGCGGCGATGACGGAGAAGAGGAAGGAAACCGCACGGATCCGGACGCCGGCAAGCTTTGCCGCCACTTCATCAAAAGCGACATAAATCATGTCGTAGCGAAGCAGAAACGTGAGGAGCACGGCTGCCGCCGTGAGCACGAGGATCGCGATCGCATCGCTCCGGTCAACCGTCAGGATGCTTCCGAAAAGGAAGGATTCGGCGTTTGCGTGGAGGAGCCCCGAACTCATGAGGGTCACGGCTATGCCGGCAGAAAGCGCGAGGACGATCGCGAGCGTGAGGTCAGAGCGTCTCGGGAAACGGCTCTGCAGGAGATCGATCCCGGCCCGCTGCGACGGAGTATCCGATCGCGTAGAGAATCGGGTTCCCGCTGAAGAGAATCCCGGTCGCGACACCGGCGAGCGACGCGTGGGCGAGTGTGTCGCCGAGAAGTGAATACCGCCGCAGCACGATAAAAATTCCGATCGTGGGACAGAGGATGCCAATGCAGATGGACGCGAAAAACGCGTACCGCATGAAGCTGAAACTGAAGATATCGCTGAAAACCGAAAAATCAGGCATGGAACGCCTCCGATTCCGTGAGACGGCCGTCCTTCAGTTCGAGAATCCGGTCGGAGTAGCGCCGCGCGGCGCCGAGGTTATGTTCCACCGCGATGACGGTGAGGTGATGTTTCTCATGAACGTGGCGGATCAGTTCATAAATTTCCTCAGCCCGTTTTGGATCGAGTCCGGAAGAGGGTTCATCAAGAATCAGAAGAGCGGGGGATGAAATGAGGGCGCGTGAGAGATAAAAGCGTTTCATTTCGCCGCCTGAAAGCGTACTGACAAGCGCCTCCGCCCGATGGCCGAGGTCAACCGATTCGAGCGCGAGAAGAGCGGAGTCCCGGAGATTCGCCTTTCCGATTCTGAGAGACGCGAGAATCCCTTTCTCAGTCCGGGTCCGAAGCCGTTCATAAATGGTGAGTGCCTCAAGCAGCGTGATCGGGAAGTCGGAATACGCGTAGTCAGACGCCTGGGGGACAAAACCGATCCGGGTGCCCTGAGGGACGCGGATCGATCCGGCTGACGGTTTCAGAAGACCAAGCATCAGGCGGATCAGGGTGGATTTGCCGCTTCCGCTCTCTCCGGTAATGGATGTCCAGGAGCCGTCAGTGAGGGTCTCTGTGACCGACTGGAAGAGAAACGGCGCGTGCCCGGAGTAAGAAAAACTTAAATTGGAAATCTCAACCATATTCATTCCGTTCAACAAACGGATTTGCTATTTATTTTGGTAAGCATGTATGATAGCGGATATTCAAAATTGAAAATGATTTCCAAATTAAGGAGTGAGAGTGATGCAGAGAAGATCGCTTCTTGCGGCGATGGCCCTGATTCCCGTCTTCCAGATGGCGGTTCCGGGCGCAGCGATTGCCGCGGAGAAGAAAGTCAAAGTTGCGGCCACTTATGACGCAATGGCGGAGATCGCGAAAGCGGTGGGCGGAAGTCGGGTCACAGTTTCGACCCTGATCCCTCCGGGCGTGGAGCCGCATGAATATTCGCCCCGTCCGGGTGATATGCGGGGACTCGCGGGCGCGGATCTCGTGATCAAAAACGGGCTCGGGCTTGAACCCTGGACTGAAAAGGCGCTGAAAGCGTCCGGCAACGGCCGCGCGAAGATCGTTGTGGCGTCTCAGGGCGTGACGCCGATGAAGATCGGGGCCGCGATTGACCCCCACCTCTGGATTTCGCCTTCAGGCGCGATCCTTGAAGCGGAAAACATCGCGAAGGCGCTTGAAGCCGCGGATCCCGCGGGAGCGGCGGTTTATAAGAAGAATCTTGCAGCTTTCACTTCAGGCATCAAAGCTGCGTCCGACACCTTCCGCAAGGCGGTTGCCGGATCTAAAAACCGCACATTTGTGACCGGTCACGCGGCGTTTGGCTATCTCTGCCGCGATTTCGGTCTGAAGCAGGTCAGCGTTGAAAACGTTTACGCGGAAGGAGAGCCCTCTGCGAGGCAGCTCGCAGAACTCGTGAGCTTCTGCCGGAAGAACCATGTGAAGACCGTTTTCGCTGAGGAACTCGCGAGTCCCGCGGTTTCCAGAACACTCGCCCGCGAATGCGGAGCCAAGGTGGTCCCGATCTACACGATGGAAAGTCCTGAAGACAAACTGAGCTTCTCCGCCCGTATGTCTCAGAACCTGAAACACATTGCTGAAAGTTTTCGGTAACGACGCGAAAAGACTGCGGACCTGATCCGCGCGACACACAGAGTAAAGCGTTAACCGGACTCTCTGCCTCTTCTCCGGGAGGCAGAGAGTTTTTTTATATTGAGCACGTCGGAAAGAAGTCAAAAAAATGGGAAGACTGATTGGATCAGCCTTCCCTTTAAGAGAATCAGGAAACTGGGATTCGTGCTTTTTCCCCCAATCCTGTTTCCTGATTCCGTGGGAGCCCGGCGCCCCCAGAGAGAGTGGATGCAGCGTTCTGTGTCAGACGCCTGAGGAGAGGAGGGCAGTGCCCTGAAGTGTCTTCCGCGATGCCGGTTTATGAGGCGGATTCTGAAGATCCTTTGCCGCATGTCCGGTACGGGAGAACTGGCGTGACTCACAGCATTAAACCCGTCACCTCAGTCTGTGAGTGACGCCGGCGGAATGACCATTCTTCTTTTCTTTCTTAAGGCACTGCCTGCGTCGGTGAAGCGATTTCAGGGGAGGTCAGATCGATCCTCCTTTTTCTGATGTTGTCATAAAAACTGCTTCCTTCTGTGTGTCGTTTATGTTGTTCTTTCTTGTGAAATCAATTCTATAAGTCATTGAATGTTGTATGTTTTGCAATTGAGATGAAAATCCGTGAATTCAATTATTGCAATTACATCCGCGTGAGACAGACTGATAAATTTTCTGTAAAAAGCCCTCTCTGTTTCCCGGGATGAAACAATGCGGGGCTTTCACTGTAAAAATGCTGTTTTTACAGACGGTTGAAAGAAACGCACCGCAAATCTGACCCTTAGCCGTCTAATTAAAGGTAAATAGATAGCAATGATATCTAACTGCAATGAATTGGCAGTTCGTTTTCCCGTGGTTACGTAAAAGATTGACTTTTGGTTGAAAAAGTTGACTTGCAATAATTTTGATGTGTATCAAAAAGATAACCCTTTGGGGTATCGGTTAAGCCGGTTCAGGCGGAAAGAAAGGGTTTCCGGAGGTTGACCCGGAGTTTCCAGGGATGAACTTTGGAGCAGTTTTCTGAACCGGGAGTTTTAGAGCGCTGCAGATCTGAAGGCAAAAAAAACGGGAAGGTCAGGGAGGACCTTCCCGGTAAAGGAGTCTGCAAAACCGGGATCAATGCACATTCCCCCTTCCTGCTTTGCAGATTCCAAGGGGGCCCGGCGCCCCCTATGTCAAGCTGCTATGGGAGTGATTTATTTCAGCCGCTTCTGAATATCAGCGATCTGCTGCTTCAGGGCTCGGAGTTCCGCGGCCTGGGAGTCGAGGCGGGTATTCGCGGCGGAAAGCTTTGTGTCAGCCGTGGCGAGGCGTGCGCTGAGATCCGTATTTTCGGTCTTAAGCGACGTCACTTCGGCTTGCAGTTCCTGAGGCGACTTCTTCTTCATGCTGTTATCCCCGAACCGGTAAGAAACACCGAGGTTCAGCATGTGGTCGTTCGACGCGAAGGCACCGCCGACGTTAAACATCAGGTTTTCAGTCGGGCGGACAAAGAGTCCGACCGCGAGCGCCTGAGTGCCGTGATAGACACCGAGGCCGAGAGAAGCAGAGACCTTGTGGTCTTCGTCATAATCCTGCGGGTGAAGACCTGCGAGAGCAGCAGCTGTCGCGCCGGCCCGGTTGATACGGTCCTTCAGATCCCGCTGTCCGGCAGAGAACTGGTTCTGCAGGTTATTGATATCCGTGCGGTTCGCGGCGATATTCGCCGTATTGTTGTCAATATCCCGGCGGTTCGTCGCAATTTTCGTCGTATTGTTCTGAACCTTGACATTGGTTTCGTGGAGCTGAGCCCCATTGATCGCCTCGTTCGAGGTAGCCGAAACGGTACCAGCCGCCACATTCGTGATCTTGTTTCCGCCGTTATCGAGCCCGGTCGAAGTGATTGAAACCGTGCCAGAAGAGCCGCCGGTAATCGTTACGCCGTTCGTATTGATGACCGTCGTTGTGGGGGACGAGTCAGAAGAGAACGTGGCGCTATGCATATCCGTCAGGTCCTGGCTCAGCGTCACCGTGTAGGTGCTCGCGGGAGGCGAAGTGGAGGGATCACCCGTGATCGGAAGACGCGTGGTGTCAACCGAGAGGTTCGGCCCCTTGGTATCAACCTTTGTGGAAGATGCGGCCGTAATGGCCTTGAGCTGAGCCACGTTGACCGCGTCGGTATCTTTCCAGCCAGCGGCGACGCCCGTAATCTGGCGCGTGATTCCTTCATCGGCGTCACCGACCGAGACCGCGGAAGCGGTGGACACCCAGGCGGCTGACGTATTGGTAGTCAGAGTCTTGGTTGACGGGGCATAGCCCTTCAGGCCGTACCAGGTATCGGCGACAGAACCGGAACCAATCGCCACGCCGCCAGTCGTAGTTGCGGTGGCGTTGTTGCCAATCGCAACCGAGCTCGCTCCCTTGGCCATCGTATTCGTACCGACCGCGGTAGCGTTGGCGCTTGACGCGGTTGATGTGTTGCCGATTGCGACACCGCCCATGGAGGTAGCTGTTGCCGTATTGCCGATCGCGACCGTATTCAAAGTAGCGGCCTTGGAATTGGTGCCCATGGCAATCGCGTTGCTGCCAGAGGCTGTCGCTGTGCTGCCGATTGCGGTGGCGTTAGTGCCAGTCGAGTTCGCGGCATTGCCGAGCGCGACGCCGCCCATGTAGGAAGCAGATGCGGTATTGCCGATTGCAACCGTATTCAGCATGGCTGCCTTGGAATTGGTACCCACGGCAATCGCGTTGCTGCCAGAGGAAGCCGCGGTGTTGCCGATAGCGACACCGCTCTGGACGGTAGCGAGGCTGTTGGAACCGATAGTCACACTGTAGTTCGCTGCTTTGACGGGAGTCGCGGTCGTAGCGTTTCCAATGACGACGGCGCCGGTAACCGTATCAAGATTACGGTTATCACCGATCACAATAGTTTTTGTGGCGTTGGAAACCGAGTTTCCGGATCCAATAACGGTGACATGGTGCACGGAGTCACCCGTGTTAGCGAAGCCCGTGAAAAGGTTAAAAGCGCTCGGTGCGCCTTCACCGTATTCCCGACGCCAATAATTGCGGTTTCGTTTGTCCAGTCAGCCGTATTGGCACCGCCGATCGCAAGCGTAGAGCCGCCGCCGTTTGATTGGCTGACGAGTTCCCGAAGCGTGTCGGCGAACTCGACCGGGGAGGAAGGCAGACCCGGGGTCTGTGACAGCGTGTCGTCATTCTGGAGTGAATTGGTGATCTGGTTCGCGGCACCGAAAACCAGGGCACCGGAAGAATTGGAAACCCGGTTCGCTACGCCGACCAGACTGTTTGCCATCCCGGAAACCGCGGACTGAGAGCTTCGGGATTCATTGCTGTTAAAAGAGCCAATGATCGTGGCGCCGAACCCCTGGGAAACAGTGCTATTGCCATTGACCGTGTTTGTTCCGCCCGGATAGTAATTGGCGGAATTGACGTTATAGGCACCGATCGACGTGGCGTACTGACCAGCGGTATAAGAGTTATAGCCTACACTCGTCGCTCCGAACCCGTACTGAAGGTTTTCATAGGAGTTGGAAGCGTCTCCCTGCTTATTGACATTCACGTCGCCAATCTGACCGGTGTAATCGTGCTGACCAACAACGGTTGAGCCGTTGTAGCCAATGGAATTTTTACCGATCGCGATACCGCCCGCGCCAAAGTTCCCTCTGCGTGAGAGATAGGTCCAGAAATCCATGAATACGACAGCCGCGCCTTTTCTGCCGACTTCGGTGATGGTTTTGGCGTTGGCGCCGATTGCGATGCTGGCTTCTCCAGCGTTGCCGCTATAAGTACTGTCTGTTCTGGCGCTGGGACCAATAGCGACCTGATTGGCTCCAGTGGTTGAACTCGTGGCGCCGACAGCGACGCCGGCGCCGCTGCCTGCAGTAACCGTTCCCGCGGCCATGGCGGGGCAGGCTGCGAGAGCAATCGCCGCGGCGACAAGTGACACCGCGAAGCCTGAATGAGAAGTGTTCCTCTTGGCGCGTTTGGAAGAGCTGGCCTGTCGCCGGGCGGAGGGAGCCTGGTGAATGACATTGCTTGACATGAGATTTTCCTCTGTGTGTTTTTTGTTAAGTTTTGTGAGGAAAATTATATGAATGAGCTATAAGTTGTTGATTTAGCAATCATCTGCAGTTCGTCATGCATTCATTAAATGCAATAAGAACGGGAAAGAGGATTTGATAAATCTTTCGTATTTTCGATAACTGACGTCCAAAAATCCGGGGATAATTCAACGGAGATTGAAAAAATGCATTTAAACAAATGATTAAATAGGGGGCGCCAGGGGCACTATTCAAACACTGGTGAAATACCGGTATACCATCATGCATAAAGAGCAAGCAGGAAATGGCAATTTTTCTGATTGCAAAAAGTTCAATAATTCAAATAGTTGCATGTAAATCAACAACAAAAAACGTTGATTGAAGTCAAAAACTGCCAGTGATCGGGACTGAAAAACGTGTTTTGGAACTACGAAGCCGCTCCAGATTCGTAGGAAAGAGAAAGATGATCCGGGAGAAACCGGAAACTGAAGGGGGCGGTTTTCTATCCCGTGACGCTAAACGAAAAAAGGGAAGGTTTTTTCAAACCTTCCCATAAAAGGGCATCAGAAATCAGGACTCTGTGCTAATCCCCCATCCTGTTTTCTGGTGCCCGGGGAACCCGGCGTTCCCCGGAACCAGTCCGATGGACTGTATTAATGAAGATGTTTCTGGATGTCCGCAATCTGGGCTTTCAGGGCTTTGAGTTCCGAGGCCTGAGAGTCAATGCGGGCATTCGCGGTAGCGAGCCGCGCGCTGAGGTCAGTGTTTTCAGTCTTGAGAGACGTCACCTCTTCCTGCAGTTGCTGCGGAGACTTCTTTTCCATGCTGTTGTCACCGAAGCGATAGGAGACACCAAGGTTCAGCATGTGGTCGTTCGACGCGAAGGCACCGCCGATATTAAACATCAGGTTTTCAGTGGGACGCACGAAGAGACCGACCGCCAGAGCCTGGGTTCCGTGGTAGAAGCCAAGACCGAGAGAACCGGAAACCTTATGGTCTTCGTTGTAGTCCTGCGGATGAAGTCCGGCAAGAGCCGCGGCCGTTGCGCCCGCCCGGTTGATGCGATCTTTAAGGTCCTGCTGCCCGATGTTGTATTTGTTCATCAGGTTATCGATGTCCGTCCGGTTAGCGGCAATATTCGTCGCGTTTTTCTGGACGTTCACATTCGTTTCGTGGAGCTGAGCCCCATTGACCGCGTCGCTCGAGGTTGCCGAGATGGTGCCAGGCGCCACGTTCGTGATCTTATTTCCGCCGTTATTGAGGCCCGTGGAAGTAAGAGACACCGTGCCTGTAGTGCCGCCAGTGATCGTGACGCCATTTGTGTTGATGACGGTCGTCGTGGTCGAGACATCAGGGTTACTGAAGGTAGCGCTGTGCATGCCAGTCAGATCCGGATTCAAAGCAACGGCGTAATCCTTGCCAGAGGCTTCTGCAACCGTTGAGGGATTTTCACCATCAGAGGTGATAGGAAGCTTTACGGTTTCAGACTTAACTGAAAGGTTCGGATCTTTGGTAGTAACCGTCGCGGTATTAGCGGACGTATTAATAGCCGTCAAAGTCGCAGCTCGCAGCTGAGCCACGTTGACCGCATCCGTATCCTCAGAACCAGCGGCTACGCCAGTAATCTGACGTGTCACACCTTCATCGGCATCACCAACAGAAACCGCAGCTGCAGTCGATGTCCAGGTGGAGTCATCCACCTTAGTCGACGTAGTCTTCGTGGACGGGTCGTAACCGGATACACCAGCCATGCGGTTAGCGACTGAACCAGAGCCGATTGCAACGCTGCCGCTGACAGAAGCGGTGGAGTTTGTACCCAGAGCCACAGAGGACGGCGAATTGGCGGCCGAATTTGTACCAATGGCTACAGAATAGAGTCCATTTGTTTGAGCCTGTGTGCCAAGCGCTACAGTCCCGCCACCAGAAGCTGTTGCGGTGTTACCTAAAGCAATGTCACCGATAGTGGATGCTGTTGTGTTGTAACCGATAGCTACTGAGTACGAACCTTTGGTTTTCGTGTAGCTGCCGATAGACACACTGGACAGACCAGCGATTTTGTTATCCGCCCCCAGAGCTCCAGCCACAGCTTTGTAGCCAAGAGCAACCGATTGACCGGCAAGAGCCGTATTTTGCGAACCAATAGCTAAAGAGTCCACACCATACGCTTTGGATATGTAGCCAACAGCCAAGGAGTCTGATGCGTTAGCGAGACTCTGGAAACCAAAGGCAGAAGAGAAAGGCCCCTTCGATATTACCTGATAGCCAATGGCATTTGAGCCATCGCCCTGAGCGCTAGCGGTGTTTCCAATTGCCAATCCGCTCTTCCCACTGGCGACAGCAGAAGTTCCGATAGCATAACTGTCCTGGGCGGTCGCACTGGCAGAAGTTCCGATAGCGTAACTGTCCTGTCCCGTCGCGCTGCTGGACTTTCCAATAGCGACAGCATCATTAGCAGCCGCACTGGAGGAGGTGCCAAGTGCAATTGTGTCTGTGGCAGTCGCGTTGCTGTCAGTGCCGATAGACACGAAGTTTTCAGCGTTAGTAATTTCTGTCGTTTCAATTGCAGATCCCAGTACAACTGCACCGTTTGTCGTAGTCAGGGTGTGGTTGTCGCCGATAACAATGTCAGACGTACCAGTAGAAATGGTGTTGCCGGAGCCGATAACCGTGACATGAGTGACCTGGTCTGCCGTGTTCGCAAAACCGGTAACCAGGTTGAAAGCGCTGGGAGACTCCTCTGTGCCTGTGATGGTATTTTTGACGCCGATTATTGAGGTTTCAATGGTCCAATCGGCTGTATTGGCACCGCCGAAGACCAGCGTAGAGCCGCTGCCATCAGAATTCGCAACAAGCGTCCGAAGCTGATCGGCAAAATCCGCAACGTTTTCCGGCGTACTGTCATACGCGCTCATTAAGCCCCAGGCAAGACTGGAATTGGTATTAATTGAATTGGTTACTTTATTCCCAGTACCAAACACCAGAGAGCCAGCCGAGTTCGAAACTTTGTTGGCTACACCCACAATACTGTTAGCAATACCAGCCCCCAGACCGGCGGCATACCCGGCGGATTCATTGCTGTTAAAGGCTCCTAATATTGTGGAGCCGAAGTTCTGCCCTACATAAAATAAGTTGGCCCAACTTCCGCCGCTCTCCAGATACTGCGTAGAGCTGATGTTATAGGCACCAACAGTCGTTGAGAACATGCCTGCGGAATAACTGTTATAGCCAACACTTGTAGCGCCGACTGCATACTGGAGGTTGTGGTATGTATTGACGCCGGATCCGACAGTGACGTCTCCAAGCGTTCCGGTGTAGTCATGTTGACCAATAATCGTTGTACCGTTAAGGGCGTAAGAATTTTCGCCAATTGCGATGCCGCCAGCTCCAGGAGTTTTACTGGTAGGATCAAAAGTGACCCACATGGCCTTTTTCCCACCGTCCTCGTTAACTGTTTGCGCATTTTTGCCAATGGCGATGGAGGCATCGTCAGACATCTTGTCTCGATTATTGGCTACGGCATTCGGACCGATAGCTATCTGATTTTCTGTCGCAGTATAGCTTGTCGCTCCCACTGAGAGTCCTGCGCCTTTACCTGCAGCGACATCAGCCGCAAACGCAGTCGCAGAGGTAGCCGCCAGGATTGCTGCGGCGAGAATGGAGAGGGAAAACCGGAACGCGTTCTTTCCGGTGTGATTCTGCTGACTGACCTCCTGCCGGGAGGGGGGGGAGGCACATGGAACGCTTTTTTAGTAATTTTGCTTGTCATGGCTGGTTCCTTCTGTGTTTACGTTATTGTTAACTTCTGTAATTTCAGTATAGATAACCTATTGAAATTTGTGATTTTTGCATTTACCAACTTCGTAAATAATTTCAATAAATGCAATCACTAACGCTGATAGTAACTTGATAATTTTCAAAACCAGCAAAAAATTGTTACGTAAATTGAAACAATCAAAAAAACGGGAAAATAATGCAAATAATCATTCTGTTAACTTTTGATATCAGCGATATATGAACAGAATCTGTGCAATAAATTGGATAAATAGCAAAGCTATAAGTTTGACAGGAAATGTATTTTTGTTGATCGCATCGTTTACAACAATGTAACGAAAATAAACTTAGTTGAATCTGATATTTTATTGATATAGGTCAAATTAATGAGGTCCGTGTACGTTTTTTGATCTAGAGGATCACACTGTTGACCTACTGGTTATTGTTAAAAATTTAATCTAAATAACGATAAATTGTGCTGTAACCAGAAAATCCAAAAGAAAAGTCAAATCTAGAATAGGAAAACGGACAGCAGACGATTGAATCGTTAACCTGCGCTTAACTAACCTTTAGTTGTAAATCGATCAATAGCGGTTGGAAAAACGAAAAAATGACAAGATAAAAAATAAGGGAGAAGCATTTCTGCTTCTCCCTTGATTTTCTGTGCCGTCAGGAGGGCACAGAGAGGCTTTTTTTACCAGCCGCAGCCGTGTCCGCCGTTCATCATCGGGCCGGGACCAAAACCGCCCATATGGGGGCCGTATCCGCCCATCATGCTGCCGGCGTGATGGCCGAACTCATACTGCAGGAAGATTTCCTTCTGATCCGCGGAGAGCGAATTCATCAGGTTCTTGCGGGCAGAGGCGAGAGCCGAGAGATTATCCGACGCTTCGCGCATGATCTTCGCACGGGCTTCAAGCGCCTGCTGGCGGCTTTCAGCACCGAGCATGGCCTGGCGGGCTTCGTAGCGGGTGTTCGCCATATTGGTCACCGCCTTCATCCAGGCGTCAAACACACCCTGCTGGGCGCTTGTGATCTTGAGTCCCTCGGCGATGTGCTTCGAAATCTGATTCATGTAGGCAGGATCCACCTTGCCCTGAGCGCCTTGCGGCATCACCGGACCCGGTCCGAGCATCGGGCCGCCGGCAGGGGAGGGGGAAC
>ERZ780144.2908-NODE-2908-length-13649-cov-20.217817_pt1 | contig 13649 bp, 9 predicted proteins | sample MGYA00511380_ERZ780144 | MGnify/ENA primary metagenome ERZ780144 (study PRJEB29588, sample SAMEA1965858) | human gut metagenome | biome: human gut; feature: human-associated habitat; material: faeces | place: Denmark | collected 2008/2010 ... | reverse complement strand
GGCTGGTGACACGCCGCCCCTGATGCAGCTGGATGGCGCAGAAGTTGCAGCCGCCGAAGCAGCCGCGGTTCTGGATGATGGAGAACTGCACCTCCCGGATGGCAGGCACACCGCCCATGGCCTCGTAGATGGGGTGGTAGCGGCGGGTGTAAGGCAGGGCGTAGACCTTATCCAGCTCCCAGCGGACGAGGGGCTTTGCGGGGATGTTCTGCACGAGGTACTTCTCGCTCTGCTTCTGGACGATGACATTGCCGCTGACGACGTCCTGATTGTCCATCTGGATGCGGCAGGCTTTCGCATAGGCCACCTTATCGGAGGCGACCTTCCTGAAGCCCGCGCATTCCACATACCGCTCGGGCAGGTGGTCGAAGTCGGTCAGGTAGCAGGTGCCGTCCACATCGGTGATGCTCTCCACCGGCTCCCCTGCCGCCAGACGGCGGGCAATTTCCACGGTCTGGTGTTCACCCATGCCGAAGCTGATGATGTCCGCGCCAGAGTCCTCGGCGATGCTGGGCAGGACGGTGTCCAGCCAGTAGTCGTAGTGGGCAAAGCGGCGGAGCGATGCTTCCAGACCGCCCAGAATGACGGGCAGGTCAGGGTATGCCTGCTTGGCAAGTCTGGTGTAGACGGTGGCGCTGCGGTCGGGCCGTGCGCCGCCCTTGCCGCCGGGCGAATACTCGTCCTCCGCGCGAGGGATCTTTGCGACGGAATAGTGACTCACCATGCTGTCCACGTTGCCGCCGCCGATGAAGAAGCCGTACTTCGGCTTTCCGAACCGCTTGAAGTCCTCGCAGTCGGTGTAGCGGGGCTGGGCCAGCACGCCCACCTTGTAGCCCTCGGCTTCCAGCAGGCGGCTGATGATGGCGGTGCCAAAGCTGGGGTGGTCCACATAGGCGTCGCCGCCCACCACCACGAAGTCCAGCTGGTCCCACCCCCGGGCCTCCATGTCGGCCCGGCTGATGGGGAGAAATTCGGTGTAATGTTCCATAGTTATCCTTTTTCTTTCATGATGCCTGCCCTATCCAGCAGGGCTCTATTGCTTCCGAGATCAAAAATTCTATTCATCCGGCTGATTCATCTGCATTTCCAGCCACTGCTGGCGGCTGATGAGGACAGCGCGGGGCTTTGCGCCCTCGTAGGGGCCGATGATGCCCTTTTCTTCCATCTCGTCCATGATGCGGGCGGCGCGGGCATAACCCAGCTTGCAGCGGCGCTGCAGCAGGCTGGTGGACGCCTGGCCGGCGTCGATGACCACCTCCACGGCCTGCTTGAGCATCGGGTCACTGCCGCCCTCCTCGTCGGAGTCGGCAGAGCTGCTGCCCTTTTTGCCGTCCTGGATGGCGTGTTTTTCCATGGCCTCTATCATGGCCTCGTCGTACTGGACGGTAGCGCTCTTCTTGATGAAGTCCAGCACACGGCTGATCTCCTCATCCCGCACAAAGGTACCCTGGATACGGGTGGGCTTGGGTGCGCCCACGGGCATGAAGAGCATATCGCCCATGCCCAGCAGCTTTTCGGCGCCGGCACCGTCGAGGATGGTGCGGCTGTCCACCTGACTGGACACGGCGAAGGCGATGCGGCTGGGGATGTTGGCCTTGATGAGGCCGGTGATGACGTCCACGCTGGGGCGCTGGGTCGCCACGATGAGGTGCATACCGGCGGCGCGGGCCTTCTGAGCGATGCGGCAGATGGAGTCTTCGACATCCTTGCCGACGACCATCATCAAATCGGCCAGCTCGTCGATGATGATGGCGATATAGGGCATCTTCTCGAGGTTCGGGTCCGTTGCAGCCAGCTTATTGAAGGACTTGATGTCGCGGACGTTGTTCTCCGCGAAGAGGTGGTAGCGGCGCTCCATCTCCTGCACTGCGCCGCCCAGTGCGCCGGCCGCCTTGCGGGGCTCGGTGACGACGGGCATCAGCAGGTGGGGGATGCCGTTGTACTCAGCCAGCTCGACGACCTTGGGGTCGATGAGCAGGAGTTTGACGTCCTCGGGGCTGGAGCGGAACAGCAGGCTCATGATGATGCTGTTGACACAGACCGATTTACCGCTACCGGTGCTGCCCGCGATGAGCAGATGGGGCATCTTGCACAGGTCGGCCACCTGGGCCACACCGGCGATGTCCTTGCCCAGCGCAATGCCCATCGGCGAGGTCATCCGCAAAAAGCTCTGGCTCTCGAAGACGCTGCGGATGTAGACCGGCGTTTTCTTATGGTTCGGCACCTCGATGCCCACGGCAGGCTTGCCGGGGATGGGAGCCTCCATGCGGACATCGGCCACCGCCAGGTTCAGGGCGATGTCGTCCGCCAGCGAAGTGATGCGGCTTATCTTGACGCCCGCCATGGGCTGGACTTCATACCGGGTGACCGACGGGCCGCGGGAAATATCCAGCACACGGGTGCGGACGCCGAAGCTTTCCAGCGTGTCCACCAGCTTCTGGGCGTTGGCTTTCAGCTCGTCTTCCGCGCCGGAGTCGCTTTCCTCCGGGGCGCGCTCGAACAGCTCGATGGACGGGTACTGATACTGGAAGCTCTCCTCCGTCTCCGCCTCTTCGGCGGGGGCGTTCGCGGCCTGCTCCTCGGAGACAGCAGGCTTTTCCATGGCGGCTGCCACCAGCGTGTTGAGGTCTTTTTCCTCCACCGGGTCGCTGGTGATGCTGATCCAGCCATCCTCATCCGGCTCAGAGCGGAACGCCACCGCATTCTCGGCGCTGACCGGCTGCGGGGCCGGTTCCGGAGTCGGGGTCAAATCATAGAGCGGGATGCCGAAGGAGAGCGGCGGCTCAGGCGCGGGCTGCTGTTCCGGCTCTTCTGCCGGGGCGGCGGGCGTGACGGTAGGTGTCACCGTCGGCTCGGGCTGGGCCGTGAAGAAGTCCTCAGCGGCAGTATCCACAGCGTCCGGGACGATGGGCGTCACGGTGGCGCGGATGGGCGCACGGCGGAGCGGGTCCATGCCGAAGGTGCCGCCGGGGCCGAGGATGATGGGCTCAATGGGCTCACTGCCGCCCTCGGTGACGGTGGTATGGTCAGGGCCTAAATCAATATCAAAGGGCGCACGGGGCCGGGGCTTTTCCACCTGTACGGGGGCCGGCTCGGGCTGAGGCGGGGTCTGCGCTTCCGGTGCGGGCGCAGGGGCAGGCTCTGCCTGTTCGCCGCCCTGCATCACCTGATGGCCCCAGTGGAAGACGCCAGCCAGCCAGCCGGGAGGCTGGATATGGAAGGCGGGCGCGGCAGGCTCTTCGCCGCCGCAGCAGTCCCCGCCTTCGCCCGCTTCGTCTGCCGGCAGGTCGTCGTCATAGGCCTCGTATTCCTCCGCCTCGGCCTCCTCGGCGGCGCGTTCTGCCAGACGCTCGGCCCGGCGGGCGGCATTCTGCTCGTGGACGGCAAGGCCCTTTTCGTGGACGCTGCCGCCCACGTTGCAGAGCCACTGCCAGCACTCGGCGGGCGTAACGTCAAAAATGTACAGGCTGGCGCAGGCCGCCATGACCAGATTGGCGGCGGGTCTGCCGCAGAGCAGCAGGAGCGTCCCGCCCAGCACAGCGCCCAGCGCACCGCCTGAGAGCCATGCGCTCATCCCATTCTGATAACAGGCAGCGGTCATCTGCGCGGCGGTCTGGTCGGTGGGGATGTCAGAAAAGACGATGACCGTGCCGCTGGCGAAGATGAGCCCCAGCACCAGCTTTGCGATGTGGGGCAGAAGGTCTTCGCCTCGGGTGTAGAGGATGGCCAGATAGCACAGTGCCGCACCCACCACGAAACTTCCGCAGCCGAACACGCCGAACAGGACATCGTGCATCGTGCGCCATGCCGAGCTGCCCGGCACGAAAGCCAGCGCCATGAGCACCAGCCCCGCAAACAGGGTGATGAGCCCCGCGGGCATCCGGTCCTGTGTCCGGTTCTTGCGGCGCGAGGCTGTGCTGCGCCCGGAGGTCTTGCGTTTTCTCTTTGCCATGTTTCCTAAAACCCGTTCCTTATTTTATATCATGAAGCAGGGCGCGCTCAGGGCGGCTCTGTCGGTGATGATGGAAGAATTTCGATACTACTCGATTCTTTCATTGTACCACGGGAAAAGTCAAATGGCAATTTATTTCCCCTCGATTTCTCGGTAGAGCCATGCCAGCGCATCCGACAGCCCACCCAGCTCATCGATAAGCTTTTCCCGCACGGCTTTTCGGCCATCCAGCACGGTGCCGACGTCCATGACCAGCTCGCCCGTGCGCATCATCAGCTCGGTGTACCGCTTCTCCGAGATGCCGCTGTGGGACGCCACGAAGCCGGTGATGCGCTCCTGCATCTGCTCGAACCAGCGCATGGTCTGGGGTACGCCCAGTATCATGCCGGAATGGCGGACGGGGTGGACCGTCATGGTGGCGGTAGGCACGATGAAGCTCCGCTGGGCGCTGACGGCCAGCGGGATGCCGATGGAGTGGCCCCCGCCCAGCACCACCGCCGCACTGGGCTTGGAGATGCTGGCGATGAGCTCCGCCAGCGCAAGCCCCGCCTCCACATCCCCGCCCACGGTGTTGAGCAGGACCAGCAGGCCCTCGATGGCGGGGTCCTCCTGCACGGCCACCAGCTGGGGGATGACGTGCTCATACTTGGTGGTCTTCTGGCCCTGGGGCGCTTCCACATGGCCCTCCACCTGGCCGATGACCGTCAGGCAGTGGATGGCGTGAGCTCCCCGGGTGCGGTAAACGCTGCCCATATCCTCGATCTGCTCTTTTTCCAGCCGCTGCTGCTCCACGGGGATGTTCTTCTCTTCCTGTGACATTCTGCGCATCCTCCTTTTTGCTTCATTTCAGCTTGTCCGGCATTCCTGCCGGTTATACTTCGGTAAAGATTTCTTTTCTTTCTCAAAAAAATGTGCCAAATGGTTTGACATTCTGTCTTCGCGCTGTATACTTTATACTAGAGATAAGATTGTCAAATATGTATCATTATTGTACAAGAAAGTACAAATCTTTTGCCGGAGCACCCTGCCGCTGCGCACTTCTCCCCGGCAATGCTGCGGATAAAAAGAAAGGAGACCCCCTATGAACACTCCCGGCAAAGCTTCTCTGCCCGTCATCAAGCGCCTGCCCAAATACTATCGCTACCTGCGCACCCTGAAGAACGACGGCATCACCAGCATCTCGTCCCGTGAGCTGGCCGCCCAGATGGGTACCACTGCCTCTCAGGTTCGGCAGGACTTCAACTGCATCGGCGACGTGAATGGCCGTCAGGGCATCGGCTACTCGGTGGAAAACCTGCTGAGCATCCTTGAGCATCTGCTCTTTGGCAACGGCGACCTCCTGCCCACCATCCTCATCGGCTGCGGCCGTCTGGGCAAGGCTGTGAGCCGCTTCATCACCACCGACACCAACGGCTACAAGCTCATCGCCGCCTTCGACAACGCCCCCGACGAGGTGGGCAAAGAGATCAACGGCATCCAGATTTTACACAGCGACGAGCTGGAAGCTTTCTGCGCCGAGCACCACCCCGAGGTGGCTGTACTCTGTCTGCCCCGCAGCGGCGCAGAGGAGATCAGCGGCCGCTTGGTGGCTCTGGGCATTCAGGGCTTCTGGAACTTCTCCCACTACGATCTGTCTGTCTCCTACCCCGACGTGGTGGTGGAGAATGTCCACCTCGGCGACAGCCTGATGAGCCTGGGCTACCGGCTGCGCAATCAGGACTGAGCACATACTATCAATAATACAGGCCCTCTCCGTCAGGCTTTGGCTGAGAGGGTCCTTTCATAAGGAGACTTTTTCGACATGGCAAAGCTTTATTTCCGTTACGGCGCAATGAACAGCGGCAAGAGCACCGCGCTGATGCAGGTGGCCCACAACTACGAGGAGCAGGGGATGCGGGTGCTCATCCTCAAGCCGAAGGTGGACACCAAGGGCAGCGGCGACCTCGTGAGCCGTCTGGGCGTCCGCCGCCCTGCCGATCTGCTGGTGCCGCCGGACATGGACCTGGTGGAGGCCGTCCGGGCCGCCAGCAGCGAGGGCCGGCCTCTGGCCTGTGTGCTCTGTGACGAGAGCCAGTTCCTCACCGCAGAGCAGGCCGAGCAGCTGTTTATGGTGACGGTAGAGCTGAACATCCCCGTCATCTGCTATGGCCTGCGCTCCGACTTCTCCCTCAAGGGCTTCCCCGGCTCCACCCGGCTTCTGGAGCTGGCCCACACCATCGAGGAGATGAAGACCATCTGCACCTGCGGCCGCAAGGCCACCTGCAACTGCCGCAAGGTCAACGGCCGCTTCGTCTTTGAGGGCGAACAGGTAGCCATCGACCTTGAGAACGACGTCCAGTACGTCAGCATGTGTCCCCAGTGCTACTTCCGGGAGCGCAGCGCCTTCTACGCCGCCCGCCGGTGACTCTTTTTCCTGATCTTATGCCGTCCGCACGCCGGACGGCATTTTTTGTATCTTTTCTGCATCCGTGATATATCAGTCGCGCCCCAATTCGCGCGTTTTTTGCGCTATTGATATATCAGCTCGGGGCCGGAACTTTCTGTTATCGTTGCTTTTAATGTATACAACGCTCTTTCAACAAATTCTGCCTCGGCTACAAAATTCTTGCAATTCAGGCCAATCTTCCCCTGTTGCATCCCAGTTTTCTATGCAAATCGTTGAAGTATACAAGTTGCACAGTTTTTCGGTCCAAGTTTATTCATTATGGCAATGACGTCAAAACCGGGCAAAAAATAAGCGCAATATTTGTACGTTTTCTGCCGCTATCACTACAATTTGCATCTTTCTTTTTTTTCTTGCCTTTGGTATCATATTTGTATACAACGGATGCTTTGCAGAGGCGTCCATGCAAGAAGATGTTTTCTACATAGGAGGAGAACGAAAATGAGCAAGGCAATTTCTCGTCGTGACTTTCTGAAGGTCTCTGGCGCTGTGGGTGCTGCCGGCCTGCTGGCCGCCTGCGGCGGCTCCAGCAACGCTGGTTCTACCGCCACTTCCACCGCTGCTTCTTCCGCAGCAGCTTCCGTGGCCGGCCTGTCTTCTGACCCCGTCACCCTGACCATGAGCTGGTGGGGCGGCGAGTCTCGTCACAACGCTTACCAGGAGGCCATCAAGGCTTTCTCTGCTGAGCACAGCACCATCACCGTCAACCCCACCTTCGCTGCATGGTCCGGCTGGGAGGACACCATGTCCACCAAGTTCGCGGGCGGCGTCGCTGAGGATGTCTGCCAGATCAACTGGAACTGGCTGTACAACTACTCCAAGAACGGCCAGACCTTCATCGACCTGAACAGCGTCTCCGAGTATCTGGACCTGACCCAGTGGGATGAGGCCAAGCTGGCTGCCTGCAACGTGGCAAACGCTCAGCAGTGCGTGCCTGTCTCCATGACCGGCCGTATCTTCTACTGGAACAAGACCACCTTCGACAAGGCCGGCATCTCCTTCCCCACCACTCTGGACGAGCTGATGGCTGCCGGCAAGACCTTCCAGGAGAAGCTGGGCGATGACTACTATCCCCTGCACCTGGGCGCATACGACCGTATGATCCTGATGGTCTTCTACCTCGAGTCCAAGTACGGCAAGGACTGGGCAGACCCCACCACCTCTACCCTGAACTACGACGCCGACCAGATCGCTGAGGGCATCGACTTCATCAAGAGCCTGGTCGAGGGCCACGTCATCATGAGCCTGCCCACCTACTACGGCTCCAACGGCGACAACGCCGCTCACCAGTCCACCGAGTGGATCACCGGCAAGCTGGCCGGCTGCTTCGAGTGGGACTCCTCCGCTACCAAGTACGCTGACGCTCTGGACGAGGAGAACAAGGCTGGCTTCACCGTCGGCGAGGAGATCAAGTTCGGCGATTACAACGGCGGCTTCTCCAAGGTCTCCATGGGTCTGGCCATCACCAAGACCTGCGAGCATCCCGCAGAGGCAGCTACCCTCATCAACTTCCTGCTGAACGAGACCGCAGGTGCCGAGATCATGGGCTCCGAGTGCGGCATCCCCGCCTCCAAGGCTGGTCTGGCTGCTGCTCAGAGCGCCGGCAAGATCAAGGAGCTGGTGGCTGAGGCAAACGGCAAGGTCATGGCCTTCGTTTCCAACCAGCTCGACCCCCTGTTCGAGTCCAACGACCTGAAGGCTACCGGCACCGGCATCTATCAGGAAGTGTTCGACACTCTGGATTACGACAATGCTTCCGGCGCTGACCTGGTCGATACCCTGCTGGACGGCATGGAGTCTGTCGGCTACACCGTCTAATTTCCGCCTCACGGACTTTTTGCGGCCCGCACACGCGCGGTGTTGACACGGGCCGCCCCGCATAAAGGAGTCTTGCAAGGGGCATTCCTTCCACCTACGGACGGATGCCCCTTTTTTGCAAGACGGTGATGACATTTTTTTGACAAAAATGTGTCCAAACGATTGTGCGGCGTACGAGACATATCCTTATAAAAGGAGGATCCCCGGATGAAAGAAAGCAAAGCGCCCTCTCTCGGGCGTACCCCGGCCCAGAAGTTTTTTGACAAATGGCAGGGCCTGTTCTACCTGATCCCCTGGATCATCGGCTTCGTCGTCTTCAAGGCCATTCCGTTCGGCCAGTCTCTGTACTACAGCTTTACGGATATGGACTTCTTCAACGGCATCCATCAGTATGGCATCATGAACTATGTGGACGCCTTTACCACTCCCAAGATCACCAAGGCGCTCATCACCACCTTCAAGTACAGCTTCATCACTGTGCCTCTGAAGCTGGTCTTCGCACTGTTCATCGCCTACATCCTGAACTTCAAGATCGCCTGCGTGAACGTGTTCCGCACCGTCTACTACATCCCCTCCATCCTCGGCGGCTCTGTTGCGATCGCCGTGCTGTGGAAGGCCGTGTTCCGTGATGACGGTCTGGTCAACACCCTCATCCGTATGCTGACCTTCGGCCACTTCCAGGGTCCCTCCTGGCTGAGCGACCCCAGCTACGCACTGTGGATCATCTGCTTCCTGCGTATCTGGCAGTTCGGCTCCGCCATGGTGCTGTTCCTCGCCGCTCTGAAGGGCGTGCCGGCCGACCTGTACGAGGCCGCCACCATCGACGGCGCAGGCAAGTGGAAGCAGTTCTTCTCCATCACCGTCCCGATGATCACCCCCATCATCTTCTACAACCTGGTCACTCAGATCTGCCAGGCTTTCCAGGAGTTCAATGGCCCGTTCATCATCACCAACGGCGGTCCCCGCGGTTCCACCACCCTCATCTCCATTCTGGTCTACAACTACGCATTCAAGTCCAACCAGATGGGCATGGCTTCCGCACTGGCATGGATCATGTTCGTCATCGTCTGCATCCTGACGATCATCGCCTTCACCAGCCAGAAGAAGTGGGTCTACTACTCGGATGAAAGGTAAGGTGTGACAGTATGGGAATGAAAGCTTCTAACGCCATTGCGACGTTTTTCAAGTACTTCGTCCTGATCCTGGTGGGCCTCATCATGATCTATCCCCTGCTGTGGATGATCAGCGCCACCTTTAAGGACAACAGCGAGATCTTTGCAGGCATCGGCCTGTGGATCAAGAACCCCACTCTGGAGGGCTACAAGAACGCGCTGAACAACTTCGGCGGTTCCATCAACATCCTGCAGGCCATGCTGAACACTTACAGCTACGTCCTGCCCAAGGTCATCTGCACCGTGGTCTCCTCCTGCATTGCAGCTTACGGCTTTGGCCGCTTCGACTTCCCGGGCCGGAAGATCCTGTTCAGCATCATGCTGGCCACCCTGTTCCTGCCTCAGGTCGTCCTGAACGTGCCTCAGTTCCTGCTGTACACCAAGTTCGGCTGGGTCAACAGCCCGTTCTATCTGGCCATCTGGGTCCACTGCGCATTCGCAACTGAGACCTACTTCGTCTACCAGCTGGTGCAGTTCATGCGCAACGTCCCCCGCGACCTGGACGAGGCTGCCGCCATCGACGGCTGCTCCTCCTTCCAGACCCTGTACAAGGTCATCGTCCCGATGCTGATGCCCGCTCTAGTGTCCTGCGCACTGTTCCAGTTCATGTGGAGCTGCAACGACTTCATGGGTCCCCTGCTTTACGTCCAGACCCCTGCAAAGTACCCCATGTCCCTGTTCGTCAAGCTGTCCATGGACGGTGATACGGGCTTTGCCTGGAACCGTATTCTGGCCCTGTCCCTGATCTCTATCCTGCCGCAGCTCATCGTGTTCTTCTGCGCACAGGATCAGTTCGTCGAAGGTATCTCCGCCGGTGCTGTCAAGGGCTAAGCTGAAGCCCCCGCCGCTCGGATCATCCCGACAAACATGAATGCCCCCTGTGCCTCTTCCCGTAGAGAGGACGCAGGGGGCATTTCCAATGTCAAAGGCTCTCCCCCTGGGAGAGCTGGCGCGTGAGCGCCTGAGAGGGCAAGGACGCCGACAGAGATGTACGGACGTTGCGATAATATTGCTCTGACAAAGAGGCTGCTTATCGCTGCGCAGCGGCTTTGTCGAAGCTGGCTTGCCCTCTCCGTCACCTTCGGTGACACCTCTCCCAAAGGGAGAGGCTTTTGTGGCACTCTATTTTCTGCTCTTCCGGTATTGCAGCGGCCCGACGCCCATCGTCTCCCGGAAGACGCGGCGGAAGTGGGCCGCAGAGGCAAAGCCGGTCTGCTCGGCCACGCTGCCGATGCTCAGCTCTGTCGTTTCCAGAAGCTTCTGTGCCGCCTCGATGCGGCGGGCGTTGATGTAGTCCACGATGGACTGTCCCGTCACCCGCCGGAACAGCCGGCTCAGATAGTAGGGCGAGATGTAGAACCGCGCTGCCACCTCGGTGAGGGAAAGCTTCTGCTGGTAGTTTGCCGCAAGGTAGGCGCAGATCTGCTCCACCGTCTCGTTGCGGGGGCGGGCGTCGGCGGCGCTCTGCGCCCGGTGCTCCTGCTCCACATAGTGGAGCGTCAGTGCCAGATACAGCCCGCCGGGATACTCCGGCTCGCCCATGGCGCTCCGCATCATCTCCAGCAGCGTCCGCAGACGGCTGGCCCACTGGATGCTGCCGTAAAGGGCCATCTGGCTGCCCGGTGCAAAAAGGCGGAGGAAATCTTCGCCGGTGGCGTTCTTCATCTCGTGGAGCACTGCCAGCGGGAACTCGCACCCCAGCATTTCCGGCTGGGTGTGGCCTGCCTGCGATACCGCCCACGCCCCCGGCCCCAGCAGCAGTGCGCAGCCGGGGCTGACCAGGAGCGACGTATCCCCGCACTGGACCGTGCAGCTGCCGCCCGAAAACAGAACGATATGGCACATCTCGGCAGGCAGCTCGAGCCGCCCGCCGGCCAGCTTGAGCGCTCCCGCCGTGATCTTCGCGTTGAGTTTTTCCCGTTCGGCGCGCATCCGCCCTTCCCCCTTCTTGCTATGCCTGCCCCGCCGGGGCAGTGCTCTGATCTTCTTATCCCCAGTGTACCATGCCCGCCCTCTGCGGGCAAGCCGCAAATCTACGCAAATAACTCAGGAGGCTGTAAAAATGAATCTGTCTCTCATCCGTTCCATGACCCGCAGTGCCGTCTTCGAGCTGGAAAACGGCAAGTGCTTCCGCCCGGAGCACCCCTTCGCCGTGGCTCTGAACGGCAAGACCATTTACGAAAGCTGCAACACCAACGTGTTCTCCCTCTTCTCCCTGACTCCGTCCACCGCCTACACTGTGGAGGTAGACACCGAGGGTGAGCACCTGAAGCTGGATTTCACCACCGAGGCCGAGAGCTTCTTTGTGGACGCATCCCGCTATGGCCTCGTCGCCGATGGCGAGACCGACAACACCGGCAGGCTGCAGGCTGCTCTTTCCACCTGCCCCAGGGGCGGCACGGTATATGTCCCCGCTGGCCGCTACCGCACCGCCAGCCTCTTCATGAAGAGCTGCACCACCCTCTACCTCGAGAAGGGTGCTGTGCTGCTGGGCGACAATGACCGCACCCACTACCCCATCCTGCCCGGCGTCATCCCCAGCGAGAACGAAGTGGACGAATACTACCTCACCGGCTGGGAGGGCAACCCGCTGAACAGCTTTGCGGGCCTGCTGAACATCACCCAGGTGCATGACGTCGTCGTCACCGGCGAAGGCACACTGGACTGCGACGCCCAGAACGGCGACTGGTGGATCGACCCCAAGGTCAAGCGCATCGCATGGCGTCCCCGTGCCGTGGCGATGGTAGACAGCGAGAACGTCTGCCTCCACGGCATCACGGTGCAGAACAGCTACTCCTGGACCATCCACCCCATCTTCGTCAAACACCTCGACCTGCTGAACTTCAACATCAACAACCCCTACAACGCCCCCAACACCGACGGCATCGACCCCGAGAGCTGCGAGTACATCCGCATCATCGGCGTGAACATCCACGTCGGCGACGACTGCATCGCCATGAAGGCCAGCAAGGTCTTCCTCGGCATGAAGCTCAAGAAGAGCTGCGAGCACACCGTCATCCGCAACTGCCTGCTGGACAAGGGCCACGGCGGCATCGTCATCGGCAGCGAGATGAGCGGCGGCGTCAAGGACATGGTGGTCACCCAGTGCCTCATGGACCACACCGACCGCGGCCTCCGCGTCAAGACCCGCCGCGGCCGCGGCAACACCGCCGTCATCGACGGTCTTGTGTTCCGCAACGTGGAGATGCGGGGCGTCAAGGCTCCCTTCGTCATCAATATGTTCTACTTCTGCGACCCGGACGGCCACAGCCCCTATGTCCAGTGCCGCGAGGCTCTGCCCGTGGACGAATACACCCCGAAGCTCGGCACCCTGACCATGGAAGACATCGTGGCCACCGACGCACAGTTTGCGGGCTGCTACTTTGACGGCCTGCCCGAGCAGCCCATCGAGGGCGTCTCCATGAAGAACGTCACCATCACCTTCGACCCCGACGCCAAGGAGGGTCAGGCTGCCATGGCCGACAACCGCCCGCTGGTCAAGAAGCTGGCCATCTACGCCGAGAACGTCAAGAACATCGAGCTGCACAACGTCAAGATCGAGGGCTACGAGGGCGAGCGCCTGCGCTTTGCCAACGTCGGCCATTTTGAGGAGGACTAAGCCATGACTCATGAAGAGATTTTGTCCATGCTGGGCGATTATGTGGACTACCTCATCGCCAATTCCAGCGCCGAGGCACCCATGTGGAATATCGAGAAGGTCCGCAGCGGCAAGCCCAACAAGTGGAACTACATCGACGGCTGCATGATCACCGCCTGCCTGAGCCTGTATAAGACTACCGGCGACGAGAAGTATCTGAAATTTTCCAGGGATTTCATCGACTGGTTCGTGCAGGAGGACGGCTCCATCAAGACCTACGACCCGAAGGAATACAACCTCGACAACGTGAATCAGGGCAAGAACCTGTTCATCCTCTACGACATCTTCGGCGACGAGAAGTACCGCAAGGCCATCGACACCATCCGCAGCCAGCTGCTCACCCAGCCCCGCACCAGGGAGGGCAACTTCTGGCACAAGGACATTTATCCGTGGCAGGTCTGGCTGGACGGCACCTACATGGCCCAGCCCTTCTATATGGAGTACGAGACCCGTTACAACAAGATGCAGGGCTGCATCGACAGCTACAAGCAGTTCATGAACATCCAGAAGCACATGCGGGATGAGAAGACCGGCCTGTACTACCACGGCTACGACGAGAGCCGCCAGATGTACTGGGCCGACCCCGTCACCGGCTGCAGCCCCCAC
>ERZ780144.2900-NODE-2900-length-13679-cov-2.430197_pt1 | contig 13679 bp, 10 predicted proteins | sample MGYA00511380_ERZ780144 | MGnify/ENA primary metagenome ERZ780144 (study PRJEB29588, sample SAMEA1965858) | human gut metagenome | biome: human gut; feature: human-associated habitat; material: faeces | place: Denmark | collected 2008/2010 ... | reverse complement strand
TGCCGCATCCGTTCGGTCCGATGATGCCAAGCCGCTGATTTTTCAGAACAATGTAATCAAAATCATCGATCAGTACTTTCTCTCCGTAGCGTTTGCTGATATGATGCAGTTCTACCGTCTTTCTGCCCATCCTTGCAGCTGTTGCTTCAATCTCAAGTGTGGCGTCACTGACCGGTGCTTTTCCCGCTTTTAAAGCCTCAAGACGCTCCAGTCTCGCACGCTGTTTGGTACTTCTCGCACGACAGCCGCGTTTTGCCCATTCAAGTTCCATACGAAGGACGCTCTGTCTTTTTCGCTCCGTTGCCAGTGCCATCTCTTCTCTTTGCACTTTCAGCTCCAGAAATTTTGAATAATTTGCTTCATAACTGTAAATTTTCCCGTGATCCAGCTCCAGGATCCGATTACTCACACGATCCAGGAAATAGCGATCATGCGTTACCATGATCACGGTTCCTTTATAACGATTCAAATAGTCTTCCAGCCATGTGAGCATCTCATTATCCAAATGGTTGGTCGGCTCGTCCAGCAGCAGTACATCAAAATCCTGCACCAGTGTCCGTACAAGTGCCGCCTTTCTCCTCTGACCACCGGAAAGCTCTGCCAGCGGCTGCTCATGATCCACAATGCCCAGCTGATTGAGCATGCTCTTTGCTTCACTTTGCAGTGTCCAGTCCATGTCCCACATACCATCTGTCACATAGGAAAGTACGGTTTTTTCTTCCGGAAATGCCGGATTCTGCTGCAGGTATGCGATCCGGATCCCGTTCTGTGTGATTACCTGCCCTTCATCTGGCTGTTCCAGTCCAGCAAGCACACGCAAAAGTGTTGTCTTTCCGGTTCCGTTGATACCGATCACACCGATCTTCTCTCCTTCGGAAATGCCACAGGAAACGTCATCAAAAATCACTTTTCCGCCAAAAATCTTGCTGATATGTTCTATATTGATAATATTCATAAAATGCCGGCTCCTTGTCTCTGTCTTCTATACAATTATACTAAAGCAAAAGATGCATTGCAATAAGAAACTGTAAATTGTCTCTTTTCACAATGCACCTTGCATTATATTCACACTCTTTTTCCGTTTCAAAGATCAATATCCAGCTCAACCGGACAATGATCAGAACCCATGATTTCCGTGTGGATCTTGGCATCCACCAGTTTTTCCTTCAGACTTTCCGAGACACAGAAATAATCAATACGCCATCCGGCATTTTTCTTCCTTGCCTGGAAACGATAAGACCACCAGGAATAGATTCCTTCCTGATCCGGATAAAAATAGCGATAGGTGTCGATAAATCCCTGTCCCAGCAATGTAGAAAATTTTCCGCGTTCCTCATCCGTAAAACCGGCATTTTTTCGGTTGGTTTTTGGATTCTTCAAATCAATTTCTTTGTGTGCCACATTCAGATCTCCGCAAAATACAATCGGCTTTTTCTCTTCCAGCCCTTTCAGATAGGAAAGAAATGCATCTTCCCATCGCATACGGTAATCCAGTCTTGCAAGTTCACTCTGCGAATTTGGCGTGTAGACCGTCACCAGGTAAAATTCTGCAAATTCCAGGGTGATCACGCGGCCTTCCTGGTCATGTTCTTCGATACCGATGCCGTATGCCACGGACATTGGCTCTCTTCTGGTAAAGATGGCCGTTCCGGAATAGCCTTTTTTTATCGCATAATTCCAGTACTGATGATAACCTTCCAGTTCAAGGCTGATCTGCCCTTCCTGGAGTTTGCTTTCCTGAATACAGAACATATCCGCATCCAGCTCCTTAAAAATATCTAAAAATCCTTTCTGTACACAGGCACGCAGCCCGTTTACGTTCCACGATATCAGTTTCATCCATCATGCTCCTTCCTCTGCTTTCTTTTTATCATATCATCTTTTCTTTTACAAATCTACTTGCATTTCTTGTACTTGTCTGTTAAAGTGGAGGAAGTGTTACAGCGAATCCAAGAATGCCTGGGCATTCTTGCTGCAACGAACAGTAGCATAACTATAAAGAAATGAGGTAAATACGAATGAGCGATTTTGAAAACGGATGTGCTGGTTCCTGCGATGCATGCGGTTCCAAAAGTGACTGTGAAAAAGCAACCGTTACTCTGACACTGGACGATGGTTCCATGATGGAGTGTGCGATCCTGACGATCTTTGAAGCAGATGAAAAAGAATACATTGCACTGCTTCCGCTGGATGAAAAGGGCAATGCTTCCGAAGAAGGTGACGTGTATCTGTACCGTTTCCAGGAAGTAAACGGAAATCCGACACTGGATAACATCGAAAGTGACGAAGAATATGAAATGGTTGCGGATGCATTCGATGAATGGCTGGATAATGCAGAATTTGAAGATATGGAAAACTAATCTTTTTCATGGAGCAATTTTTCTGTGTATGTTAAAATCCCCTGCAGATTTTTGTCTGCAGGGGATTTTTAACTCCTTTAAAAATCATTTCTGCTGTTTTCCGTCACAGTTTGACAGATGGCTTATTTTCTGTTGTTTTTGCGTCGTATGCCGGATACAAACAATGCGATGAGTGCTGCAAGAGACGCTGCAAGCACGATTGAAAGTAAAACAATCGGGGAATTGTCACCGGTTACGGCTGCCACCCGGACATTCGAGTTTGAACCAGAAGCACCTTTGTTCGTGCTGTTGGTGATTGTATTGCCGGTCACATTCAGCTGTACTGTCTGTACATCGGCATCCCCTTTGGCAATCCACTTGCCGTCTTTATAGAGCTGACGCTCATATGTCACATTCAGTGTATAGGTTCCGGCTGTTGTAAACTGGAGTGTTCTGGCATAGGCTTTCGTTCAGATCTCCTTTTCCTGTTCCGCAGGTCCAGGATACCGGAAGATAACGCACATCTCCTTCGATCGGTGCTTTGTTATCCATCCGGTCACCAACTGCCTTGAAGGTAATGTTGGCACCGGTCGCATAATTGCCGCCATTTGTCAGTCCTTCAATCTTATTGTTGTCTGTTTCTCCGATCCAGTTGATCTTTGGCAGTGTCTTGGTCTCTTTCTTCTTGCATATGCCACACTTACGTTCTTTTTTACCCTTCTTCTCATGCGTTGCTTCGTCTGTGACTTTCCATTTGCTCCAGGTATGAGCAGCCAGTTTGCCTCGTGTGATCTTGCAGCGTTTGCAGGTGCTCTTTACTTTGCAGGTTGCTTTTGTCCAGTCATGCCCAAGAGCTGCTGATCCTTTGATTCCGCAGCGTTTGCAGACGGCCGCTTCTGTACAGGTTGCTTCCTTCCAGTCATGCCCAAGAGCCGCTGCTCCTGTTACCCCACAGAGCTTGCAGATGGCTGCCTCCGTACAGGTCGCTTCTTTCCAGTCATGTTTGCAGATGGTCGCCGTAACTTTATATTCTCTTGTCACGGTTTTTCCGTCTTCTGCGGTTCTGGTAAGTTTATAGATGACCGGTATTTTATCTGATGCAGAGAAATCTACTTCTTTTTCACTTGCCGGATCTACGGTCACACCTGCCGGAACCGTGATCTTCGGTGCCAGTTTTTTCAGATCTGTATCGCTCTTCTGCATAAGAACGGTGATTGTCTGTTTTTCCTCATCGATCGTCACTTTGGCATCTTTCACTTCAAAAGCAGTGATCTTCAGATTCGTATTTTCTGTTTCAGATTCTTTTGTTTCCGATTCTTTCGTCTCAGACTGTTTCGTTTCGGATTCCTTCGTCTCTGACTGTTTTGTTTCTGATTCTTTTTCAGACTCCGTTGACTTCACATCTTTTGCTTTTGCATCTGCCTTTGTTTCCGGCTGCTTCTCACTGATCTTCGTCTCAGGCTTCTTTTCCGTTGCCTTTGTTTCCGGTTTCCTGACTTCTGTTTCTTTTTCGGTTACCTTTGCTTCCGGTTTCTTCACTTCTGGCGTTTTTTCGGTTGTTTTCGTCTCAGGCTTCTTTGCTTCGGTTGCCTTTGTCTCTGGCTGTTTTGTCTCTGCAGCCTTTGTCTCTGGCTGTTTTTCGGTTGTCTTTGTCTGAGCTTCTGTGATCTCAATCGTCAGTTTCGGAAGCACCACATCTTTTGCCAGCTTATAATCATCCGTAATCTGTGCGGTAAAGGTATACTTGCCTGCTGTGGAATCCTCTTTATAGTCTGTTTTCCATGTAACATCTTTGATCTTGATATCCTCTGCTTTTTTGCTGTCTTTCTCTTTATAGCCTCTGGCAGAAAGCTTATCCGGAAGTTTCATATCTTTGACCTTTGTTCCCCTGGCAAAAGAACCTTTTTCCAGTTTCGGATCCGTAATGCTGATTACACGGATCTGCTCTTTTTTCTCTGCTTTTTCTGTTCCGGCTTTGGCAGAGACTTCCGTTGTCTGTCCGTCCACCGGTGCTGCTATCGCACTGCCCGGCATCGCAGTTGCCATAACTGTGACTGCCAGTAGCACTGCCAGTATGTTTTTCCTTCTCTTCATAATATCCACCTCCTGATTCTTGATCACGGTTTTTATTCTACGATATCCCTGATATTTCGCTGTGATTTTTCTCACATCTGCGGTAACTTCACAAACCCCCTGTAATCATTTATTGTCAGGTCTCACATGCGTTCGCCCTGAATATTCCCACCATAGCGAATTCCGATCAGTGTCAGCCCTTCCGGTCTCGCTGTCTCCCCTGCGAGCGTCCGGTCTTTTGCTTCAAGGATTTTTTTGATCTGCTGCGGCTCGATGAATCCGCCTCCCACGCGGATTAATGTGCCGGCAATGATGCGGACCATGTTGTAAAGAAATCCATTGCCTGTGACACGTATTATGATCATATCACCTTCTTTTATCACATTCAGAGAATAGATTGTGCGAACTGTATTTGTTACTTCCGGTTTCTCGGTACAGAAGCTTTTAAAATCATGTTCTCCTACCAGATACAACGATGCTTCCTGCATCTTCACTACATCTAATGGATAATAATAAAAAAAAGAATTTAATCTTCTGGTCGGATCCGGAAATCGGCGGTTCAGGATGCGATATTCATAGGTTTTGGTGGTTTTCTGAAAACGCGGATGAAAATCAGACGGCACTTCGCAGGAGTCCTGGATACGGATGTCTTCCGGCAGCCTTGTATTTAATGCATAAGAAATCTTGTCGGCAGGCATACGTGCACTGGTATCAAAAACAGCCACGTTTCCCAGAGCATGCACACCTGCATCGGTGCGGCTCGCCCCGATCACTTTGATTTCTTCTTTTAACAGTTCTGATAAATGATGATTTAAGACTTCTTCTATGCTAACTGCATTTGGCTGTGTCTGCCAGCCATGATAATTTGTTCCGTCGTATGCTACAATGAGTTTCACTCGTTTCATATTTTTTCTCCATTCTGCCATCTGATATGGCTTTTATTTTAGATGTATATCAGCCGAGCTGCCCAGAATCGCATGCCGCATCTTATATGCGTTCGACTTGAATTCTGTTTTTTTCTTTATTAAAAGCCCTGTTTCACGAAATAATTTTCATGAATCAGGGCTTCTTGTCAAGCGGATATTCGCGATTGAAGCAGAGGACTTCCTTGATTTGGTTAAAATGCTATGATATTGCCCGTTGCAATAATACATACCAGATAAGTCAGCAGTATCACATATGCAACATGGTCTCTTTTTTTATAGATCAGCGGCTTCATCTTCGTTCTTCCCTCACCGCCGCGATACCCTCTGGCTTCCATCGCCATCGCAAGGTCATTTGCCCGGCGAAATGCCGAAATAAAAAGCGGAACAAGCAGCGGTACCAGGCTTTTTGCTTTCTTGATCAGTCCGCCGCTCTCAAAATCGGCACATCTTGCCATCTGAGCTTTCATGATCTTGTCTGTCTCATCGAGCAAGATCGGGATAAAACTAAGTGCGATGGACATCATCATGGATATCTCATGCACCGGAACTTTGATGACTTTCAGCGGGGAAAGGGCTTTTTCCAGTCCGTCCGTCAGATTATTCGGTGTCGTAGTCAGCGTCAGCACTGAAGATCCAAGGATCAGATAGGTCAGGCGCACAGCCATAAAAGCAGCCTGCCGGATACCTTCCCAGGTAACTTTTAATTTCCAGATCGCAAATGCTGTCGTTCCCGGTGTCAGAAACAGATTAAACACAACGGTGATCATCATCAGCACAAAAATCCCCTTCAATCCCTTGACCATAAAAGAAAACGGCACTTTTGAGATCATGATCACAGCAGCCAGAAACAGTGTTGCCACAACATAGACACTGATCTTCTGAAACAAAAACAGTGAAATAATAAATACGATCGTCCCAAACAGTTTGACGCGGGGATCCATTTTGTGGATTACGGAATCAGACGGATAGTATTGTCCTAATGTAATATCTCTTAACATATCTTTTCCCTTTTCTTGATTGCCAAAAGAATGGCTTCTTTTGCCTCTTCTACCGTGGTTGCTGTCGTGTCAATATCCCAGCCTTTTTCTTTCAGAGCCTTTACCACATAAGTGACCTGAGGTGCTGCAAGTCCGACGCTTTCCAGCTCTTTATAATGCTGAAAGACCTGTTTTGGTGTATCATCAAACAAAATCTTTCCGTCATTTACTACAATAATACGATCTACATATCTGGCAACATCTTCCATGCTGTGCGACACCAGTATAACTGTGATCTTACGTTCTTTCTGAAGCAGTGCTACCTGATCCAGGATCTCATCGCGTCCTTTCGGATCAAGGCCTGCGGTCGGCTCATCCAGGATCAACACCTGCGGATGCATCGCAAGGATACCTGCAATCGCCACACGCCTTTTTTGACCGCCTGAAAGTTCAAACGGTGATTTCTTATAATAGCTTTCATCCAGGCCAACCTGTGTCAGTGCTTTTTTTGCCCGCTCTTCCACTTCTTCTTTGGATAATCCCAGATTTTTCGGTCCAAAGCAGACATCAGAAAAAACATCGACTTCAAAAAGCTGGTGCTCCGGATACTGGAAGACCAGACCGACCTTACTTCGCAGGGTACGCATGTCGTAACCTTCCTGATAAATATTTTCTCCATCATAATAAATCGCACCGGAAGTTGCCCGAAGCAGTCCGTTTAAATGCTGGATCAGCGTAGATTTCCCGGAGCCGGTATGACCGATGATCCCGATAAACTGTCCGTCCGGAATTTCCAGACTGATCTCATCGAGCGCTTTTTTCTCAAACGCATCGCCCTCACTGTAAACGTAGCTTACTTTTTTTAATTTCATTGACATAATGCTTTTACTAACTCCTCCGTACTTAGTACACATTCCGGCAGATCAACACCGGCTTTTCTCAGTTCGTGTGCCAGAAGAGTCACCTGTGGCACATCCAGACGGTATTTTTTCAGAGTGTCCACCTGAGCAAAAATCTCGAACGGTGTCCCCTGCATAACGATTTTTCCATCATCCATCACGATTACTTTATCTGCATAGATAACTTCTTCCATATAATGCGTGATCAAAATGGCAGTTACTTTTTCTACCTGATTTAACGCACGCACGGCACGAATCACTTCTTTTCGGCCGTTCGGATCCAGCATTGCGGTCGGCTCATCCAGAACGATGCATTTTGGATGCATTGCAACCACGCCGGCGATCGCCACACGCTGTTTTTGTCCGCCGGAAAGTTTGTTTGGAGAATTTTTGCGATATTCCCACATGCCGACACTTTTGAGACTCTCTTCAACTCTCTCCCAAATCTCCTCGGTCGGTATTCCCATGTTTTCCGGTCCGAATCCGACATCTTCTTCGACCACCGTACCGATGATCTGGTTGTCCGGATTCTGAAATACCATCCCGGCCGTTTTACGTACGTCCCAGATATTCTTTTCATCCCGCACATCCATACCGTCCACATACAAGGTACCGTCTGTCGGTGTCAAAATCGCATTGATCTGCTTGGCAAGCGTGGACTTTCCGGAACCATTATGCCCCAGAATTGCCACAAAATCGCCTTTTTTCACATCCAGATTCACACCGTCCACGGCACGGATCGTCTCTTCGACTTCCCCATTTTCGTCATACTTTTTATATTCAAATGCCAGCTTCGCCGCCTCAATGATTCCCATGGTCCACCATACTTTCCTGTATTTTTAAGATACTTTTACGCAAGTTTTCGGAGTGCTTTTTTGCACTCGCATTTTATTGTAAAGGATTTAGATGTTAATTACAAGTCTCTTCCAGCTGTTTTTTTAAATATCTTCCGACTACTGCCGAAAAATTATCAATTCTGCGGATATAGGCAAAATCTTTGCCGAAAATTCTCCGCTCCGCCTGAAGATCCCCTTCCTCCCCAGTAAAAACACCGAGTACGGATACACCCGCATTTCGCAGATGCCGTACTTCCATTGCCGTATCTTTTGTGCCATAATCACCGAAATAAGGCCTGGGATTGCGGCTGTTCGGGCGATTGACTACAATATCATTTGGTCTTCCGTCACTTAACACGATCAGGATTTTGTTTTCTTCGTCTCTTTTCAGAAGCCCTGCGGCTGCAGCACGCACAGCCAGTCCGTCCCGGTTGTTGGAAGAGGTCACATAATTAAAGATATTTTCATTAGCACTTCTTGGATCGTCATATTCCCGGAAACGATGGAGAATACGCAGGTTTGCTTCTCTTCCATCCTCGTATTCCCGAAATCTCCGCATGACCGTATAATCCCAGAACGTGCAGAAACTCATAACCCGGTGTGGGATTCCAACATTGGTGAGTGCCTCACTGATCATAAAAGCCTGCAGTGCCACATGGCTCTGTCTGCTTCTCTGGGAACCGCTGCCGTCGATCAGCACTTCAACCACAAAATCGGTATTATAACGCCTGCTCTCCTGCAGAAACAATTTTCTGTTCTCTGTCCGTCCGATATTCCAGAGGCGATTTGGCAGGATTCTACCAGATTCTCCCACATAGGTTTCTTTTTCGTTCCTGGCTACCAGTGCACGTTTTAAAACATTGGTCAGCATATCAATATTCTGTTTTGCCATTCTGCGGTTCTGCTCGTATACACGCCAGTTGACTTCTTTCGTCCTTCTGGCATACTCTGACTGGGCGTTGACTTTCACCATATTTGCAAGGATCCCATCTGTAAAATATAAAGTACAGTCTGCATGTGCCCCTGTGCAGATCTGATGGTTGATGCGTTCTGCCTCCAGCGGTGTCAGGTAACTCCTGCCATAATTGAGTTCAATGTAACTGTTCATTTTTGCAATTGCTTCATCATCCAGCCCGATCACCTGCGTACCGCCCTTTTGCTCCTGTTCCTTTTTTTCCTTTTCCTTCTCAGAAAAAGAAGTCATGGCATCTGCCAGCTGATGCTGCATCCTCCGATAAGCATCTTCCGCCGCTTCTTCTTCCAGAAAATCCTGCCAGTCAAAGCCAGATAATTCTTCTGTGCTGACGGAAAGGACTTTTTCCAGATCTCCGACTCTCTTTTCAAACGTCGGATCCACCATCTGATTGTAAAACCAATCAACCGCCTGCACCAGTTCTTCCGTTTTCTGTGCCTGTTCCAGCCTTTTCAGCTGTTCAAACGGGCGGATCACGCGGCTGTCCGCCGGAGCACTCCCGGTCAGTGCTTCTCTCATATAGGCAAGTTTGACTTTTCCGGTATACGTGTCCAGCATTTTTTCAAAATCGTGGTCCATGATCGCCTCAAAGGCTTTTTTGCGGATATCCGGGACACCGGGCCGCTCCTTTGCGATCTTGTCATGGCATGCCGCCTCCACACAGATCTGTCCCAATGTCACAAGCTGACTTTCATCTGCCCCGAGATACACTTTTTTCAGAAGATAGAGTGCAAAAGCATCCTTGTCAAAAAACCTAGAAAAAGCTCCCTGCTTGATGGCATCGTAAATAGAAATGTATTTTGATTTGTAAAAAGATGTCACATCCGGCTTCGTATCCAGATCATAATCTCCGCTGATCGTCCACATCAGGTTGCGGATGCGGTTCTCAATCTCAAAACTGCCATGTTCCAGCTCTTCGTTTGTCAATCTTCAAACACCTCCGCTGCTTCAAGCGATGACGGGATTCTGGTCATAATGATATCTTCTACCATCTCCCTTTCGAACAGGTCAAAGCTTTTGTTGCCCACGCCCATATGGATTGCCCGGATCGGAGAAAGTCCGATCTTCATCAGCCCGATCGCCGCCAGAAGCCCTCGAAGATCCAGTGCTTTGGCAGAAATCTCGCTGTTCTGGGCTTTTGTCTGAAGATCCAGAAACAGACCGACAAACTGCTCTGCCGCAGATTCTTTTAAGGTTGGATACATGCTCTTTAAAATATGATTCAGAGTTTCCTCATCCGGTGACGGCATATTGATGACCACAAATCTGGAAACAAGTGCTTCGTTTAACTCTTTTGTGCCGGCATAGCCATAGTTCATCGTACCGATAAAACGCGTAGCCGGATGAAGTGCAACTCTTTCGTATCCCGGCACATCAATTGCCCTGCGGTAATCCAAAGTTGCATGCAACACCGATACGGCATCGTTTTTTGCCATGTTGATTTCATCAAGGATCCCAAAACCTCCGGTTTTTGCACACTGGATAATCGGACCTTCCCGCAGCTGGACTTCGTTGTTGCGGAACGTATCCGTACCGATCAGTGTACTGCTGTCTGTATTGACATGAAAAGAAATATTATAAGTTGGCCTTCTAAAAAGCCAGGCAAGATTTTCTGCAAGAATATTTTTCCCGGTGGCCTTTCCGCCGCAGAGCAGCACGTTTTCGCCCGCTAACAGAGCCGCGATCGCCATTTCCAGAACCTCTTTTCCGAAAAACGGGATCTGCGGACGGATGCAGCGTTCTTCTGCCGCATCGCCCGTATCATTTTCTCTTCGAAATTCCATAAGTTCTTCTAAAATATGCCCGGAAATGCCCTGTTCTTCCAGCCTTTGTATCTCTTCTTTTAAAATCTGCAAACTTTTCTCTGTATTTGATGTCATATCGTCTGTCTCCTTTTTTCTCCCTGTCCGGGTTTTGGTGTGCCGTCTCCTCGCAGTTCTTCAATAAATCTGGAACAGGACAGCTCCTGCCCATAGCGTTCTTTTGCATAATACAGATAGAGCTTGTCTTTTGCCCGCGTCATGCCCACATAAAACAGACGGCGTTCTTCCTGGATATCCGCATCCATCACTGCTTTCCGGTGCGGCATATTGCCTTCCACTGCATCCACAAGAAATACCACCGGAAACTCCAGACCTTTGGCACTGTGCAGTGTTGTAAAAACAACCGCCTTTGCTTCTTCTTTCTGCTCACTGCTCTTTTTCTGCAAAGCTTCTTTATATTCTTCCATATGGACACACCAGGCATCAAAAGTATCAAAACTTCTGGCTGCTTCCTGAAGTTCATCTAAAACCTCATACAGCTCTTCCGGCTTGATCCTGCGAAACTGTGCATATTCTCTCAAATATTCTTCATATCCTACCGCATTCCTGATATAATTAATCGCCGCATAAGGCTTCATTTTCGCAATACAGGAAAGATCATATTCCAGGCGGTCGATCCGATCTTCCATCCAGTCCCGCCCCTGACATTTCTGCCGCAGTCCTTCCAGTGTAACCGTCTGGGAATCCAGATAATCACGGCTGATATAACGGTTCGGACGGTTTATGATCTGCAGAAAATCTTTCCGGCTGCGATTTCCGTTTGCAATGCGTATGTACGTAAACAGATCGTTTGCGATCCATTGTTCGTAAATATTCGGCAGTCCGTCCCGCATCCGAAACGGGAGGTTGTATTCCATGAATTTTTCCAGATAAATACGTGCTCCGGTATTCGTCCGGAACAGAACTGCGATCTCCTGCGGCTCTCTTCCGTCTCGCAGCATATCCTGCACTTTTTTGACAACCGCCAGAGCCTCCATTGCCTGATTCTGAAAGAAAGAGATTGTGATCTTCTCTCCGTTTCCGCGGATGCCATGTGTGCTTTTCTGAAAACGGTTGGTGTTGTGAGCGATCACCCTGCCGGCTCCTTTGATGATGCACTCCGTCGAACGGTAATTCTCTGCAAGCTGGATCATCACAGCTTTCGGAAAATCTTTCTGAAAATTCAACATAATCTCCGGCTTTGCACCGCGAAAACGATAGATAGACTGGTCATCATCGCCGACGATAAACAGATTGTTTCCAGGCTGTGCCAGAAGTTTGACCGTCTCATACTGGATCGCATTGATATCCTGAAATTCATCGATCAGAATATAGCGGAAACGTTTCTGCCATCCCCTGCAGATATCCGGTCTTGCTTTTAACAGTTCGTAAGTGCAGACCAGCATATCATCAAAATCCAGTTTCCGTTTCCGTATCAGAGCCTGCTGATATTCTCTGAAAATACTGCGGAACACATCTTCCGGGCAATTAGAAGAATAATAATGCTCAAGCGATATCCGCTCGTTTTTGATCAGACTGATCTCCTCTGTGACACCCAAAAGAAACTCCTTCTCATCTTCGATCTCCAGATCCATCGGTTCCAAAATATCACGCAGGATCGTATATTTCTCTTCTTCTCTTAAAATATTTTCTACCGTATAGTGATAGGCAGCTTTGAGGATCGTAAAAAATACCGCATGAAAGGTACCAAAAGTAACCGGTGCATAACGTCCCTTCATTGCATTGTGAAAACGCTCCCGCATCTCGATGGATGCTGCTTTGGTAAACGTGATGACCAGGATTTCCGATGGGCTGATCCCCTGCTTTTCGATCAGGTATTTTGTTCTCTCGGTGATAACGGTGGTTTTTCCGGAGCCAGGCCCTGCAAGACAGATGCAGGGACCTGCTCCATGGGCGACTGCCCTGGACTGAGTTTCACTCAAACTCATAGATTATTTCTCCAATTTCTCTATTGCCGCATGGATGCGTTTGATGGATTCTTCTTTTCCAAGAATCTCCAGTATCTCGGTTGCACCTGCCGGTGTTGTCTGTTTACCGGAAAGAGCAGTACGGATCGGCCACATGATATACCCGGTCTTATATCCATGTTCTTTACCGAATGCTACCAGTGCCTCAAACAGTGCATCGTTGCTGTAATCATCCTGTGCCTCAAGCAGAGGAAGTACTTCTTTTAACAGGTTCAGAGAAGTTTCCTCTGTTGTTTTCATTTTTTTGTGGCAATACATCTGTGTATCATACTCCGGAACTTCTTCATAAAAATCGATCAGCTCTTTGATCTCCGGAAATACTTCGATACGTGTCTTAACCTGAGATGCGATCTTTTTCAGATCCAGATCTTTGTGGATCGCTTCTTTCAGATATGGCAGTGCACGCTCGTAGAATTTATCAAAATCCATTGCCTTGATATATTCACCGTTCATCCATCTTAATTTGCCCATATCAAAAACAGCCGGTGATTTATTCATATGATGATAATCAAAAGCTTCTACCAGCTCCTCCAGAGAGAAGATCTCACGGTTGTCAGACGGACACCATCCAAGCAGTGCCACATAGTTTACAACTGCTTCTGTCACAAATCCCTGCTCGATCAGGTCTTCGTAAGAAGAATGACCGCAGCGTTTGCTCAGCTTTTTATGCTCTTCGTTTGTGATCAGCGGGCAGTGCACATAAACCGGAACATCCCAGCCAAATGCCGCATACAGACGATTGTATTTCGGTGAAGATGACAGATATTCATTTCCTCTTACCACATGAGTGATGCCCATCAGGTGGTCATCAACTACATTTGCAAAATTGTAGGTCGGATATCCATCAGATTTAATCAGGATCATGT
>ERZ780144.2898-NODE-2898-length-13691-cov-3.057348_pt1 | contig 13691 bp, 10 predicted proteins | sample MGYA00511380_ERZ780144 | MGnify/ENA primary metagenome ERZ780144 (study PRJEB29588, sample SAMEA1965858) | human gut metagenome | biome: human gut; feature: human-associated habitat; material: faeces | place: Denmark | collected 2008/2010 ... | reverse complement strand
CAACCATGCTTTGGATACGCCGGTCTCTTCTCTCTCTGCATTGTTCGGACTGCGGTTGCCCTGATAATATTTGCATCCGACCAGAAACTCCGTCGGCGAATATTTTGACAGGTCGTGTGTCAGTCCCTGTTTGTAAAGTCCGATTTTAAAACACTCTTTCATCACCAGGATCTTATGCCTTGTGATGGTTGTGAAGTGTCCGATTACTTTCTTTAACATCTTTATGCTTCCTTCCAATCAACACGATTACCGTCCTTGACGATACCTGTACCTGTCTGCTGTCCGGCAACAGACGCCATTTGTCCTCTTCCAAAATGCCCTCACTCGTATCCAGAGCCACATTCCAGCGATAGCCGCCCGGCAAAGCCGGAAGTGCAAAAGTATGCTCCATCCAGTGCATATTATAGGCAATATAGATCAGTTCATCCTCATCGGCATATTTGCCGCAGTACATGACACCGATCTTACGGTTCTGCCCGTCCAGTTCCCCATACCACGCACTGCTGCTGTGATAGGAAATCCCCGGAAAACCGCAGGATAAGCTGTCCGTCATGCTCAGTTCCTGTCCCATATGCAGGATTTTATGCTTTTTGCGAAATGCGATCAGATTTTTTACAAACCGGAACATTTCACTGTTTCCGGATTTATATCCTTTCCAGTCAAGCCAGGAAATCTCATTATCCAGACAATATGGATTGTTGTTGCCAAGCTGCGAGTTGCAGAACTCATCCCCGGCAAGGATCATCGGCGTTCCTGCCGATAAAAGCAGCATACACCATGCATTTTTCATCTGACGGTTTCGAAGCTCCAGAATTTTCTTTTTGCGGCTTTTTCCTTCTTCTCCGCAGTTCCAGCTGTAATTCTGCACTCTTCCGTCACGGTTCTGCTCGCCGTTATCTTCATTGTGACGTTCTTCATAAGATACCAGGTCACATAATGTGAACCCGTCATGGCTTGCTATGTAATTGATCAGCCCGCTGCCCTTTGGATTCCGCCTCATCCGCTCTGCAAATGCTTTCAGGCTCTCTTCGTCTCCTTTTAAGAAACGCCGGACATCGATCATAAACCCATCGTTGCACTCTGCCACCATCCGTTTTTTTGGCAGATTCTTCTTGCCATAGATCTCCTCCACCGGGAAATAAATATTTAAAAGCTTGGTATCTGCAAACAGTGGATCCGTCGCCATCAGGTTACAGATGCCCTGCACGCCGCGGACATGAAATCCATCCACATGATATTCCTGCACCCAGTATTGCAGACATTCTGTAATATAACGCGGGCTGCATCCTTCCGGAAAATAAAATTCCATCAGAACTTCGATACCAAGACGGTGCATGGTCTTTACCATATCTTTAAATTCACGCACCGGATCTTTTGTCGCTGCATAGGCACGTTTCGGGGCAAAATGAAAGGCCTTTGTATAGCCCCAGTAGTTCAGACGCTTCGGAAGCTCTTCTTCTTTACGGTACCGGGCATGTGTTTTCACAGACTCCATTTCAGTGAATTCATAGGCCGGCATCAGCTTGATCTGATTGATGCCAAGCTCTTTGAAATATTCTGCCTTCTCGGTGATTCCAAGGAAGGTTCCCTTATGACGCACACCGGAATAACGCTGTTTTGTAAACCCACGTACATGAAAGCTGTACATCACGGCATCTTCGTATGCGATCTGCGGTTTCCGGTCATCCTCCCAGTCGTAATTTCCGGCGATCATCGCACAGCGGACTTCGTGTCCCTCCGGATGCTCCTCACCAAATTTCCCGGTTCCGATCAGTACTTTTGCATAAGGATCCAAAGTTACTTTTCCATCTATGCAAAAATTGTATTCATATCGTGCAGATGCTATTTTTTCTGCTTTGACACAGACGATATCTCCAATCGTGTTTGTTGCAGGAAACGGTATTTCCTGTATTACTTCTTTACTGCCTTTTTTATAAAGAAGCAGGCTGGCTTCTTCGTTGTTTTTGCGTTCCATCGAAAAGACGATTCCGTCTTTGACCGGAACAGCTCCCATTGCCTGGAATGTTTCCACTTTCATCAACCTTTCTGTGACTCTATTTTTTCCGCCAGATCATTTAAATAAACCCATCGATTCATCTTTTCTTCCAGTGCATGCTCCGCCTTTTCTTTTTCTCTCATCAGTTCGTTTAATTTTCCCGGATTTGTTGCATTTGCCAGAATCTCAGCTTCCAGAGCGGCGATCCCATCTTCTAAGTGTGCGATGTCATCATCGATCGTTTCAAATTCTTTCTGTTCTTTATAGGAAAATTTCAGTTTTGTCTTACGGTTCTGCTTCCAGTCTCTGGAAGATTTTGAACTCCCTTCCTCAGACTTTCCCTTTCCGGATTTCCCGAAAAGTGCATTCCCGCTTTCCGATGTTTCTTGTGATGTTCTTTTCTGTTTTGTTTCCAGATAGTCGGTATAACCACCTTCGTACTGCTGCAAATGACCGTTTCCGTCAAATTCAAAAATGCGGTCCACCACATTGTCCAGAAAATAGCGGTCATGGGATACGGTGATCACAATCCCCGGAAAACTGTTCAGGAAATCCTCCAGAATCGTCAGCGTCTGAATATCAATATCATTGGAGAGCTCGTCAAACAGATATACATTTGCCCCGGTAAAAATAACTTTCAGCAGGTACAGTCTTTTTTTCTCCCCGCCGGAAAGCTTGGATACCGGTGCATACTGCATTTCCGGTGTAAACAGAAATCGCTCCAGCATCTGAGATGCCGAGATCTTCCCGTCTTTTGTCGGCAGATACTCTGCCACATCTTTGATGTAATCGATCACCCGCTGCTCGGTATTCATATCCGGCACTTCCTGTGCAAAATATCCAAGCTGAATCGTCTCACCGATCTCCACGCTCCCACTGTCCGGCTCGATCAGCCCGGCAATGATCTTGATCAGCGTTGATTTGCCGCATCCGTTCGGTCCGATGATGCCGATGCGGTCATCCTTCAAGAAGATATAGGAAAAATCATCGATCAGGAGGCGGTCACCATACGCCTTATGAAGATGGTGTGCCTCGACCGTGGTCCGTCCGAGACGGCTGGAAATCGAGCTCATCTCCACATTTCCATCTACTTTCGGCGCTTCCACCGCACTCAACGCCTCGAAGCGCTGAATACGCCCTTTCTGCTTCGTGCTGCGTGCCTGTGCGCCGCGCCGGATCCACGCCAGCTCCGTCCGCAGGATATTCTGCCGTTTCTGCTCCGAGCTCACCGCCATCGCCTCGCGCTCTGCCTTTAATTCCAGATAGCCCTCATAGCCGGACTGATAACTGTACAGCTTTCCCTTGTCCAGTTCGACGATGCGGTTCGTCACGTTATCAAGGAAATACCGGTCGTGCGTGATCATCAGAAGCGCGCCGCGGAATTTTTTCAGGTACTCTTCCAGCCAGTCCGCCATCGCACTGTCCAGATGGTTCGTCGGCTCGTCTAAAATCAACAGATCCGCCGTCGATAACAGCACCGCTGCGAGCGCAACGCGCTTTCTCTGTCCGCCCGAAAGTGTCTCCACTTTGGCACTATAATCGGTGATTCCAAGCTTATTCAGCATGGATTTCGCATCGCCCTCGAGATCCCAGGCGTGCTCATGCGCCATATTTTCCCGGATCACGCAGTCTAAGACGGTCCGTCCCGGTTCAAACTCCGGATTCTGAGGCAGATAACGGATATAGAGATTTCGTCCCTTTACCACCGTACCCTCATCCGGCTCTTCCAGACCGGCTACAATCTTTAGAAGAGTAGATTTTCCGGTTCCGTTGATGCCGATGAGACCAATCTTATCACCTTCACCGATGGAAAATGCCACGTCATCAAAAAGCAGCCGTTCCGTATATGATTTTTTCAGATGTTCTGCTGTCAGTAAATTCATGTCTCATCCCGATCCTTTATCTGTAATTCTACCGGGCAGTGATCCGAACCCAGTATCTCCGTATGAATCTGCGTGCCCGCCAGCCGGTCCTTCAGGCTCTTGGAAACACAGAAATAATCAATACGCCACCCAGCATTCTTCTCGCGTGCCTTAAACCGGTACGACCACCAGGAATAAACGCCCTCTTTATCCGGGTAAAAATAGCGGTACGTGTCGATATATCCAGAGTCCAGAAGCTCCGTAAACTTGCTTCTCTCCTCATCCGTAAATCCTGCATTTTTCCGGTTCGTCTTTGGATTTTTCAGGTCAATCTCCGTGTGTGCCACATTCAGATCGCCACAGAAAATAACCGGCTTTTTCTCCTCCAGCTTCTTCAAAAACTGGCGGAAATCATCCTCCCACTGCATCCGATACGGAAGTCTCGCCAACTCATTCTGGGAGTTCGGCGTATAGCAGGTCACCACATAATAATCCGGGTACTCCGCCGTAATGACGCGCCCTTCATGATCGTGCTTCTCAATGCCGAGACCGTAGCTCACGCTAAGCGGCTCCTCCTTCGAAAACAACGCTGTTCCCGAATATCCCTTCTTCTCCGCATAGCTCCAATACTGATAATACCCCGGAAGCTCCAGATCAATCTGCCCTTCCTGCAGCTTGCTCTCCTGAATACAGAAAATATCCGCATCCAGCTCATGAAATACATCCAGAAATCCCTTTCCCACACACGCCCGCAAGCCGTTTACGTTCCAGGAAATCATTTTTTTCATTCTATCTCTCCTTTTTATCAAATAAGGTTTTTCCGATACATAAAAAGACAGCAGGCAGGTGGCAGACGCTCCGAAACTGGTCTGTGGATGCAGAGCAGTTTCGGGGCGGCTGCTGCCTGCCCCACCTCTCTCATTTTTATAAATCTACGTGTAAATCCTGATGTTTAATCCCATGTCTCTCCACATATCCCGTCAGCATCAGGGTCAGCGCACCGTCACCCGTTACGTTGCAGGCAGTACCAAAACTGTCCTGAAGCGCAAAGATCGTCAGCATCAGCGCCGTTCCAGTCGCATCGAAACCGAGGACACCGGTGATCAGTCCCAGGGATGCCATAACCGTACCGCCCGGAACCCCCGGTGCACCTACGGCAAATACACCTAAAAGAACACAGAACAGAACCATCGTCATCATATCCGGGAGGGCGCCGTACAAAATCTTGGATACCGTCATGACAAAGAATACCTCTGTCAGAACCGAACCGCACAGATGGATATTCGCAAACAGCGGAATACCGAAATCAACCATATCGTCACGAAGCGGCTCTGCCTTTTTGGCACAACTGAGCGCCACTGCCAGGGTCGCCGCAGAAGACATCGTACCGACTGCCGTCAGATATGCCGGACCATAATGCTTAATAACGCCTCTCGGGTCACGGCCAGAGTAAATACCAGCCAGTGTATACAGCAGCGCCATCCAGATATAGTGGCCTGCCATAACAATCAGGATAACCGAAATGAAGATCGGAGCCTGTTTTGTGATGGTTCCCTCATATGCCAGGGAACAGAACGTAAATGCGATGTAAATCGGAAGAATCGGAATGACAATCTTCTGTACTATCTCCAGAACGATCTTCTGGAACTCGTCTAAGAGTTTCGTTACCGTCACCGCCTTGGTCCAGGTCGCTGCCAGACCAATCATAACGGAAAATACCAGCGCACTCATGACGCCCATGATCGGCGGAATGTCCAATTTAAAGACAACCTCCGGCAGACTGCGCAGTCCATCGACTGCCGACTGAATCGACATATGCGGAATCAGCGTATATCCGGCTGCCATCGAAAACAGCGCCGCGCCAAGAGACGATGTATACGCCAGAATCAGCGCTACTCCAAGCAATCTGGAGGCATTCTTTCCAAGCTTCGTGATCGACGGGGCAATAAAGCCGATGACGATCAGCGGTACACAGAACGAAATAATCTGCCCAAAAATATAATTCAGCGTCACAACGAGATTCATAAAACTTTCATTTGCTATAAGACCGGCAATAATACCGATCGCTACACCCAGCGCCAGCCGAAACGGCAGGCTTTTCATCAACTTGCTCATACCCAGTTTTCCTTCCTAATACCTATCTCTTCATTCTTACTCTTCCCAAAGTTTTTTCGGATACAGACCGCCGTCCTTCATCCCCTGGATCGCATCTGTCACCATCTTCTTATCTTCCTTGTAGGTCACACCGTACCAGCGATCCACGCTCTTTAACACGGTCACCTCGGCTTTCCCCTCTTTCAGAAGTTCATCCACCACAAACGGGAGGAAATACTCACATTTGAGTGGATTTACCGACAGGTTTTTCTCCAAAAATGGAACAAAACGCGCCTTTAACTCCTTTAAGATGCTGGAAGTAAAGCCCCAGAGGTTCATCGATACAAGCGTATCCTCCCCCAGCTGCTCCCAGGTTGCGCCGTCATCCTCGGTATATTCCGCCTGATCGCCGTGCTTCTCGATGCGCGTTCTCTCGTGGATATCCGCCAGATGTCCATCCGCATCCACCGTACAGACGCCGCGCGCCACATGCCCGTTTTCCGTCAATGTGTTGTAGAGATGATAGGCAACCATCGCATACTGATATTTGCCATCATCACCGCAGGATGCCAGACGATCATAGATCGCCTTGAACGCCGATTTTCCATAGTAATCATCCGCGTTGATCACCGCAAACGGTCCGTCGATCACCTCGCTACAGCAGAGAATCGCATGACCGGTTCCCCACGGTTTGACGCGTCCCTCCGGAACCTCAAACCCATCCGGAAGACGGTTATTTTCCTGATACACATACTCCACCTGCACGTGCTTTTCCATGCGGTTTCCGATATGTTCCTTAAACTCTTTCTCAATCGATTTCTTGATAATAAATACGACCTTTTCGAATCCAGCCTCGACTGCGTCGAAGATCGAAAAATCGATGATCAGATCTCCTTCCCGATCGACCGGATCAATCTGCTTCAAACCGCCGTACCGGCTGCCCATACCAGCCGCCATGATCACCAGAACTGGCTTCTGACTCATGAAAATTGTCCTCGCTTTCTGTTTCTTATCCACAATCCTGCCCGTTTTCATTCAAAGCAGAATTGCCTGTTTCCTTTTATTTTAAACTAATTCGGGCAGACTGTAAACAGTAAAACAAAAACCCGGCTGCCGTTTTATTCCATAGAGCGGATATTCTTTTTTGTTTACATTTTTATAAATGTATTTTTTACTGTTTCTACACCAGTTAATTGTATCTTTTAGTTCTGCGCATACTTGTATGATAGATTGTTTTCACAAATATTTGATGTATGCGGGAGGTGCTTTAAATGATTGCTGCTGGTGACCGGCTCCGTGATTTACGGGAGGACAAAGGAAAAACGCAGGCGGAAATTTCCAGTCTGCTGGGTACAACTCAGCAAATCTATTCCCGCTATGAAACAAACCGGACGGATCTGCCTCTTCGGCATCTGATAAAACTGGCGGATTATTACCAGGTCAGCGCCGATTATATTCTCGGTCGAACCTCCTACCCGAAGAATCCGCCCGAAATGGCGAAACCATTTCTTAAAAATGTCACCTATGGAGAGGTCAATGGGCGTATCTCATCATTCCAGACTTCCACGAAAAAGCAGTTGATCGAATACATCAATTACCTGGTTTATCTGGAATCACGCCATAAGAAGGATTGATCGCGGTGAAAACGGGACATTGATACCATAGATGTGCAAAAGACAGCTCCAGGCATCGCTCACATGCAGCGTCTGGGGCTGTCTTTTATCTTTCAGACTTTTGTCTAAATCACTTTGATTCCAGCTCTTAGTCGTCCTCTTCCTCACTATCCGTAACAGTAAATACCTGACGTTTTCTCGCCATCTCATCGTTTGCCAGATACTCATCGTAAGTAGTAATCTTATCGATCAGCTTGCCGTTTACGATTTCCATGATACGGTTTGCGGTCGTCTCAACGATCTGGTGGTCACGGGAGGAGAATAACAGCACGCCCGGGAACTTGATCATACCGTTGTTCAGAGCGGTAATGGACTCCATATCCAGATGGTCGGTCGGCTCATCCAGAATCAGGACATTGGAACCGGAGATCATCATCTTAGAAAGCATGCAGCGCACCTTCTCACCACCAGAAAGAACGCGGACCTTCTTCACGCCGTCCTCACCGGCAAACAGCATACGTCCTAAGAATCCGCGGACATAGGTCACATCCTTAACCGGAGAGTACTGGGTCAGCCAGTCTACGATCGTGTCGTCGTTATCGAACTCTTTCGAATTGTCCTTCGGGAAATATGCCTGACTGGTGGTCAGACCCCATTTATAGGATCCCTCATCCGGCTCCATCTCGCCGGAAAGAATCTTGAAGAGAACGGTCTTTGCCTGCTCGTTCGGTCCTACAAATGCTACCTTGTCCTCGCGTCCGAGAATGAAGGAAATATTATCAAGAACCTTCACACCATCGATAGTCTTAGACAGGTTCTCTACGCTTAATACCTCATTACCGATCTCACGTTCCGGACGGAAGTCGATATACGGGTACTTACGGCTGGACGGTTTGATCTCATCTAACTCAATCTTCTCCAGAGCACGTTTTCTGGAGGTTGCCTGCTTAGACTTGGAAGCATTGGCAGAAAATCGCTGGATGAACTCCTGCAGCTCCTTGATCTTCTCTTCCTTCTTCTTGTTGGCTTCCTTCATCTGCTTGATCATCAGCTGGCTGGACTCGTACCAGAAATCGTAGTTTCCGGCATAGAGCTGAATCTTGCCATAGTCGATATCTGCGATCTGGGTGCAGACTTTATTTAAGAAGTAACGGTCATGGGATACCACAATAACCGTATTCTCAAAGTTGATCAAGAACTCCTCGAGCCATGCGATCGCATCGAGATCCAAGTGGTTTGTCGGCTCGTCGAGAAGCAGGATGTCCGGGTTTCCGAACAGTGCCTGTGCCAGAAGAACTTTGACCTTCTGGGCACCGGTCAGATCTGCCATCTGTTTGTAGTGGAGATCCGTCTCGATTCCCAGACCATTTAAAAGATTCGCCGCGTCGGACTCTGCCTCCCAGCCGTTCATCGTGGCGAACTCGCCCTCCAGCTCGGCAGCCTTGACGCCGTCCTCCTCGGAGAAGTCTTCCTTCATGTAGATGGCTTCCTTCTCTTTCATGATCTCGTAGAGTCTCGCATTTCCCATAATAACGGTATCAAGTACCGGATATGCGTCATATTTAAAGTGATCCTGCTGTAAGAATGAAAGTCTCTGTCCCGGTGTGATGATAACCTCACCATTGGTCGGTTCCAGCTGTCCGGACAGGATTCGTAAAAAGGTAGACTTTCCGGCACCGTTGGCACCGATGAGTCCGTAGCAGTTTCCCTCGATAAATTTAATGCTTACGTCCTCAAATAACGCCTTCTTTCCTACTCGCAGTGTTACATTGCTTGTACTAATCATGGCAATTTCCTTTCATACTGTTCAAATCGTTCATACTCCCCAGGTGCATCTTTGCCCCGGGCGGGTGCAATCCATGTATATTTTACAGGTTTTTCCCGAATTTGCAAGCATTTTACGGGTTTTTATTCCCATCCGACAAAAACCAAGTTACTGTTCACGCATACGTGCCCAGTAACGGAATTTGCCGTGGCTTCGCATTTAAATACGCCAAAAACTAAAATCTTCCGAACGTATCCACCAGCCAGGACAAATAATCTGCCCGCTCATCCGTAAACTGCCCCGGAACCAGACGCCAACGCCAGTTTTCCCCGAGGGTTCCCGGCGTATTCATGCGCGCCCAGTTATCGAGTTTCAACACATCCTGCATCTGGAAAATGGCGACGCTCGCGACTGAACCGTATGCCGCGCGGAACACGCGGTCTACCACCTCACTCTGGTGTGCTGCACCGAGGTAATCGGCAATGTACTGAAGTTCCCACCACTGACGTTTTTCCGGTTTAAAATCCCCCGCCAGCGTCTCATTATCATGCGTTCCACCGTAGACTACGGAGTTCGGGTCATAGCAGTGCGGCAGATGCTCGTTGAAACGGTCGCCACTGAACGCAAACTCAATGATCTTCATGCCCGGATAGCCCGTCTCTGCCAGCAGATCCTTGACCTCCTGACAGAAGACACCCAGATCCTCCGCGATGATCTTCGTCTCGCCTGCCGCCTCGTCAAGTGCGTCGGTCAGCTTTTTGCCCGGACCTTTCTCCCACTCGCCGTCTTTCGCAGTCACAGCGCCATACGGGATTGCATAATACTGCACCACGCCGATGAAATGGTCGATCCGCACCGCATCGTAGAGCTTCGCGGACGCTTTCATCCGGCTTCGCCACCAGGCGAAATCGGTTTGTTCCATTTTCTCCCAGTCGTAAAGCGGGTTGCCCCAGAGCTGTCCATCCTCTGAAAATGCATCCGGCGGCACACCCGATACCTTGAGCGGCGTCAGATTTTCCTCGTCGAGCTGGAACAGCTCCGGGTGGCTCCAGACATCCGCGCTGTCGAGCGCCACGTAAATCGGAATATCGCCGACGATCTGAAGTTCTTTTTCTTTTGCATACTGTTTTAATTTTTTCCACTGTTCAAAAAACTTAAACTGTAAGAACTTCCAGTAATTTATTTCTTCTGCCAGCTCTTCGCGGCATGCCGAAAGCGCCTCCGGACGGCGGAACCGGATGTCCTCGTCCCAGTCCATCCAGCCTTTTCCTTCATATTTACCCTTGACTGCCATGTAGAGCGCATAGTCGTCCAACCATTCTTCATTTTCTTCCAGAAATGCCTGATATTCCACACTTTCCTTATGGCCGCTCCGCTCATACGCCTTGCGCAGAAGCGGAAAACGGTAATAATACAGCGCGTCATATTTGACCTGATCCTGCTTGTCGCACCACCAGCAGGCGTCTATCTCATCCTGGGTCAGAAGTTTCTCGTCTTTCAGCGTATCCAGATCAATAAAATACGGATTTCCCGCAAATGCAGAGTAGGACTGGTACGGGCTGTCCCCGTAGCAGGTCGGTCCCATCGGAAGCACCTGCCAGTACGTCTGGCGTCCGCGTTTTAACTGATCAATAAACTCATACGCCGCCCGTCCGAACGTACCGATTCCATACGGCGACGGCAGGCTGAAAATCGGCATCAGCACGCCTGCGCCGCGTTTTAACATTGTCTTCATCGCTTCGTTTCCTCCTATTCTGCCCGATATACTGTCTCACCGCTGCAGATGGTATAGTGAACCTTTCCATAGAGCTTCGCTCCCACAAACGGGGAGTTAGACGCCTTGGAATGGAATTTTTCTACGGTATATGGTGTCTGGTCGTCAAAAAGAACCAGATCCGCCGCGCCGCCCTCGCGGATGCGTCCCGCCTCCTTCATCCGGTACAGCTTCGCCGGATTCAGGCACATTTTCTCAAACAGAGTCAGATAATCAATGTGACCAGCTTTTACCAGCCTGGTAACCGCCAATGGCAGGGAGGTTTCCAGCCCGATGATGCCGCTCGGCGCCTCGGTCAGCGGTTTTGCCTTCTCCTCGGCGCTGTGCGGTGCATGATCCGTCGCAATCATATCAATCGTGCCGTCCTTGATTGCCTCAATCAACGCCTCGCGATCCGCGGCACTCCGCAGCGGCGGATTCATTTTCGCCAGTGTTCCGTACTCCAGAACCGCCGTCTCGTCCAGTGTAAAATGATGCGGTGTCACCTCCGCCCAGACATGCGCGCCCAGCTTTTTCGCCAGGCCGACCATCTGCACCGCATTGCGGGAACTGATGTGCTGGATATCCACATCTGCGCCCGTGTGAAGCGCGATCATGCAGTCGCGCGCCACCATCGAATCCTCCGCCAGCGCCGGGGAACCGCCGATTCCCAGCTGCTCGGACACCGGACCGCGGTTGATGCCGTTGTTGAAAATAAATGCCGAATCCTCCTCATGGAAGCTGAGCGGCACATTGAGGCGTTTCGCCGTCTCCATCGCCTCTTTGACCAATTTTTCGCTCATCAGCGGGATTCCGTCATCCGTAAATCCGATCGCACCCGCCTCTTTGAGGGCGTCCATATCGGTCAGTTCTTTTCCCTGAAATCCCTTCGAGACTGCCGCGCAGGTTTCCACATGGATTCCCGTTTTCGCGCCCTTTTCCAGAATATACCGGACAATCTCCGGCGTATCGGCAACCGGTTTCGTGTTTGCCATACAGACCACCGTCGTAAAGCCGCCCGCCTTCGCAGCCGCCGCGCCCGTCTCGATGTCCTCCTTGTAGGTCAGACCCGGATCGCGGAAATGCACGTGGACGTCCACCAGTCCCGGCGCGACGATCAGCCCTTCTGCGTCCAGCACCTCGGCATCTGCCGGGATGGACGGTGCGTCAGATGCCCCATCTGATTCTGCTTTTGTATCTTTTTTCACGATTTTCTGGATTTTCCCATTTTCAATCCATAAATCTGCCCTTCCGTCGAATCTGCTCTCCGGATCGATGACTCTGCCGTTTTTAATTATTTTTACCATTCTAACCCCTTTTTAACTCATATGTTAAAACGTAACTGTTCAGTACCTTCACAGTCACGCGCTGACCTACTGAACAGTTACGTCAAAACATTTTTTCAGACAAACTCAGCCCTTAACTCCTCTTCGCCGGCACGATCTCCAGCCAGTATCCATCCGGATCGTTAATAAAATAAATACCCATCGCCGGATTTTCAAAACAGATGCATCCCATTTCCTTATGTTTGGCATGCGCCGCCTCCATGTCTTCCGTCTCAAATGCCAGATGGAACTCATTGTCGCCCAGGTTGTAGGAGTCCTTCTCCCAGTCGCGTAGCCAGGTCAGCTCCAGCTGGTAGCCGGTCGTGGCGTCGCCCAGATAAACAAGGATAAAGCTTCCGTCTGCCGCCTCCTTGCGGCGTACCTCCTTAAGCCCCAGTGCTTCCTCATAAAATTTCAGTGACTTGTCCAGATCGATGACATTGAAATTGTTATGTGCAAATGTAAATTTCATCGGATAAACTCCTCTCCTTCCTTGTGAATCTCTACAATCCGATCCCGCCAGCCTTCACTGGATGGATGTTCGATTAATTTTGGTATAATCGTATAATCTTCCCAGAAATGCATCGGGAAAATCCATTTTGTGTCCGCCTGCTCCATAAAACCGGCAACACCCAGATAAAACCACTGTTCCTGCCTCGGATCGACCGGGATAAATGCCAGATCCGCCGTGCGCCCGGAAAGCTTTTTCATCTCCTGTTTATAAGAAGCCGCCATATTCCGGTTCCATGCCATATCTTCGCCTTCCCACCACCAGTTATTTAAGTCACCGGCGTGATAAATCTCCTTTCCTTCGCAGGAGAGCCAGAAGGCGACGCCTTCGTCGGTGGAATGGAACGTCTCGACGATAAGGCCTTCTTCAGAAATATTCAGGCAAAATCTTTCTCCTGCCTTTACCAGCCGTATCCTGTCTTTATATCGTTTACGATATTCCTCCGGTATCTTTTTCCCAATCTCTTTTGAGAGAATATAAAAAACATTTTCCCGTTTCTCTCCCAGCTGAAAGATTACCGGAGCATAATGATCGGCATGGAAATGGCTCGCAAAGATAAAGAGGGGCTTCCCTGCCGGAAACTCCGGGAGAGTTCCCTTAAAATAATCAAACAGAATCACGGCATTTTCAAGCTCAACTGAAAACGAGCTGTGATGAATATATGTGATTTTCAAACGAATAAATTCCCTTCTATAATGAAAAAGAATGTGCCTTGGCACATTCTCGCGCCGAGCGCAGTCGCTTGCGACATGTTTCTGCTTCGCGCGAGTGC
>ERZ780144.2890-NODE-2890-length-13714-cov-3.304708_pt1 | contig 13714 bp, 6 predicted proteins | sample MGYA00511380_ERZ780144 | MGnify/ENA primary metagenome ERZ780144 (study PRJEB29588, sample SAMEA1965858) | human gut metagenome | biome: human gut; feature: human-associated habitat; material: faeces | place: Denmark | collected 2008/2010 ... | reverse complement strand
ATGTGCTTGGCAGAATCCGCCGTTTTCAGAGAGAGCATTCCTCCAGACAGGTCCAAAGCCGATGGGATTATGCAAAAAGGCTGAATATGGAGCTGTCCCGCAAAATAGCTGCGGAGATCACGAAATATGCCGCAGAGTATCAGGCAGGTGTAATTGTGTTTGAGTATCTGGAAATGCAGGGAAAAATATCCGGAAAAAAGAAACAAAAGCTTCATTTATGGAGAAAGCGGGATATTCAGAAGCTGTGTGAAGATCGGGCACATCGGAATGGGATTCGTGTGTCCCGGGTCAGTGCCCGGAACACCAGCAGGCTGGCCTGTGACGGAAGTGGAGCAGTAGTAAGAAATTCGGAGAACCATAGCCTATGTACCTTTCGGACAGGAAAGCAGTACAACTGCGATCTGTCAGCAACCTATAATATCGGAGCGAGATATTTTATACGGGAATTATTAAAACCCTTGCCGGAAACGGAAAGGTCTTCACTGGAGGCAAAAGTACCTGCAGTGAAGCGTAGAACCTCATGTGTTTATGCAGATTTAAGAAAGCTTTATGTAGAAGTAAACAACTTAAAAACGGCATAAACACAGGCAGATATACAGCGGACTACCTGTAATGTGGAAACCAGCCGTATCTGGCGTGGAAAAAGTGCGTATCCGCACGAATTCTAAGTTACTGGCGTATCCGCCGATATTTAGTCTTGCCGTTTAAAACGGCTGAGAAGCACGTGACTTTAGCCATGTGAGGTTCACCCAATATGATTTTCGATTTGACAGATGGGAAAATCAATGGAAAATCTAAGCAGATATGGGAGGTTTTTATGGATCAGGAAAATCAGACACCACACAAACGGCGTGTCAGATATAAAGGAAAATATCCAAAAAAATTTGAAGAAAAATATAAAGAGCTGCAGCCGGAGAAGTATCAGGACACGATCCAGCACGTGATTCAGAAGGGAAATACACCAGCGGGCATGCATATTTCCATTATGGTGCAGGAGATTCTGGACTTTTTGCAGATCCAGCCGGGGCAGGTCGGATTTGATGCGACGCTAGGATACGGCGGACATACGAAGGCGATGCTGGCCTGCCTGAAAGGGCAGGGACATATGTATGCGACCGATGTTGATCCGGAGGAATCTGCCAAGACGCGGAAACGCCTGGAAGAAGCGGGCTATGGCGAGGACATGCTTTCAATCCGTCTCCAGAACTTCTGTACAATCGATGAGATTGCCAAAGAAGCGGGTGGTTTTGACTTTGTACTGGCGGATCTGGGTGTATCCTCCATGCAGATCGACAATCCGAAGCGTGGATTCTCCTTCAAGGTGGACGGACCGCTGGATCTGCGTCTGAATCAGGAGAAGGGCATCAGCGCCGCCGAGCGTCTCGACACGATCGACCGCGAGGAGCTGGCAGGTATGCTGTATGAAAATTCAGACGAATCGTACTGCGAGGAACTGGCGAAAGCGATCACCGATGAGATACGAAGAGGCAACCGTATCGATACGACAAGCAGACTCCGGGAGGTGATCGAGCAGACACTGGATTTTCTCCCGGAGAAAGAGAAAAAAGAGACCATCAAGAAGACCTGCCAGCGCGTTTTTCAGGCGCTCCGGATCGATGTAAACCAGGAATTTGAGGTATTGTATGAATTTATGGAAAAACTTCCGAATGCCCTTCGTCCGGGCGGAAGAGCAGCGATTCTGACCTTCCATTCCGGCGAGGACAAGCTGGTAAAGGCGGCTCTGAAGGATGGCTACCGGAACGGAATCTATAAAGAATACTCCAAGGATGTGGTACGTCCATCTGCGCAGGAGTGTGTGCAGAACCCGCGTGCCCGCTCGACGAAGATGCGCTGGGCCATCCGGGCAGAGGAATAATATGGTGGATCCACTGTGCTTCTTGTTTTCATGAAGATGGAAACAAGAAGATGTCATGGCGGAACTGTAACATAATATGCAATCCAATTGCGGTCGCGGAGGAATAATATAAATTCCAATTGCGGCCGCGGAGGATTGGAGAAAGATGAGGGAATATTGTTGAAATTAGAAATAGATAAAGAACTCATAGGATTTCAGGAACACCTGAGAGAAATGGAAAAAAGCAGGCATACGATTGAAAAATACAGCAGAGATGTGAGAAAGTTCCTTGATTTTGCCGGAACGGAATGGGACAAGGAAACAATCTTACAATATAAAGAATTTCTGCTGGCGAATTATAAAATATCAAGTGCCAATTCAATGATAGCATCTCTAAACAACTATTTCTGTTATAGAGGGAAAAAGGATTATTGTATACATGCCTTTCGCGTACAGAGGCAGATCTTCTGTGATGAATCGAAAGAGCTGACCATGTCAGATTATAAAAAGCTGGTCCGGACGGCTGAAAAAAGGAAGGATAAACGCCTGGCTGCGATTATTCAGACACTGGCAAGTACCGGCATGAGAATCAGTGAGCTTTCTTATGTGTCTGTAGAATCGCTGGAAACAAAGGAAATTGTGATTGACAGTAAGGGAAAAAGAAGAGTTATCCTGATTCCGGTATCTCTTTCTTCCCATCTAAAAGAGTTTTGTATGGAAGAAGGCATCACAGAGGGGGCAATCTTTGTAACCAGAAACGGACAATCCGTCCAACGCCAGAATATATGGTCCGCAATGAAAGAACTCAGCGTGGAAGCAGGCATCCTGCCCAGCAAGGTGTATCCGCACAATCTGCGCCACCTATTTGCAAAGGTATTTTATGAAAGGGATCACGATCTGGTGCGTCTGGCCGATTATCTTGGCCACAGCAGTGTGGAGACCACAAGACGTTATACGGTAATCAGCAGCCGGGAAGCCTGTCTTAGACAGCTGGAGCTGGGGCTGCTGATTCATAAAGAAAAATAAATGAAGTGTATGAAAAATTGGAAATATTAGCAGGAAACATAATTCTTATTATGTCATAAAATCTTGCTATCTGTTAGCATACCATATATGAGATAATTTCCTGACAAATCTAAAAGAATCAAGTTCAAATCGAATCGTCAAATTCCCAAAATCATTGATATTACAAGGAAAAAATCAAACATAAAATTTCGATCAATTATCATATCAACTGTTATCTGAGAATGTATCTTAGTGAACATATCTCTGTCTTTAGTTTATCACGTCCTCGAAAAAAATCAATACACTAAAGCGAAAAATATATGATTACATATTACAGATGCACCTTTCAACACTGCAATGTTGTTCAAACAATACATACAAATGCAAATTTACAACGTTGTTACATAATAAGAATTATGTTTTATGTATTATGTCAGACAATTTTCAGCGTTACATAATAAGAATTATGTCATAGAAAGAGGGGTGTGGTGTATGAGGCAGGATCTGACAGGACAGCGCTTCGGGCGGCTGATGGTTTGTTGTGAAATTGAAAAAATACAGAGTAATAAAAAGCGTCACTACTGGCTGTGCCGCTGTGACTGCGGCAACGAAAAAGTAGTGGAAGAGTCCCATTTAAAAACAGGACATACAAAAAGCTGCGGCTGCTACCGGAGAGAACTGCCCATGAAACGCTGGGTCGATCTGACGGGACGCAAGTTCGGCCGTCTGACGGTTCTTTCAAAGCTGGAACGGACGGAAAATACGGAAGAATACTGGGAATGTATCTGCAGCTGCGGTCGTCATGTGGTAGTTTCGAAAGAAAACTTATGTGCCGGAAAGACAAAAAGCTGCGGATGCCTGCAGGAGGAAACACGAAAAGAAAATATGAAAAAAGCCATTCACTTTGTCGATGGTACCTGTCTGGAGAAGATAACAAATCCTAAGAATACGGCAAGCAATACCAGCGGTTACCGGGGTGTCTATAAGCGTGAAAACTCAAAGTGGAGAGCGGCCATCGGATTTCAGGGAAAGGTACACAATCTGGGAACCTTTACGAGAATTGAAGATGCGGCAGCGGCCCGCAGACAGGCAGAAGAGGAACTGTACAAGCCATTTCTGCAGGAATATGCAGAAAGGAACCAAGGGTAAGAAATGCAGGATAAAAAGCGAACAGCCGCTATCTTCATCATGATAGCGGCACTTACTATTGGAACCTGTGGTTTAGCTTCCTATATATGGAAGGGAATCCAGCAGAAGAAAGCACACGATAAGCTGACGGAACAGGTAGTTGAGTCCAGGGAAGAGTCCGAAGAAGCACCGACGGAAACAACGGAACCGGAAGCAGAAGAAGCCTATGTATCACCCATTGATTTTAAGATCTTGTGGGAGCGGAACGAGGATGTTGCAGCATGGTTACAGATTCCAGGAACACAGATTAATTACCCGGTGGTTCATGGGGAAGACAATGATTATTACCTCCACCACGATCTGAATGGACAGGAGACGGTGGCAGGAACGATCTTTCTGGATTATGAAGATGAGCCGGATTTCTCATCACAGCATAACATTTTGTATGGTCACCATATGAGAAATGGAAGCATGTTCAAGGATATAGTCCGGTTTAAGAATCAGGAATATTTCAATAAACATCCGGAGGTTATCCTGTATCTGCCAGATCGGGAGATACACCTGAAAACACTGGCGGCCGTGGTGGCATCGGCAGACGGAATTCGCAGAAAAACAGAATTTTCATCGGAAGAGGAATTTACTTCCTATATCGAGAAGATGACAGAAAAAGCCAGTGCATCTGCACCGGCAGAAGAAACCATTACACGATTATATTCATTTATAACATGCAGTTATGAGTTTCAGAATGCAAGAACCATTTTGTATGCGTACGAGACGGAAGAGGAAGACTAAATAGGATACAGCAGGGCTGCATTTAAAACCTGAAACAGGACAGGTTCAAGCCGGATGTCCGTGAGACTTGGCGCGTGAATCTGGTCAGCGAAAGTTGACATATTTTTTTGGATGTTGCAGAAACCACATATAGAGAAATTATGTTGCTGGGCACATAGATGTTAACAGAAATAGAATTCTCTGTATTGGCTATATTAATTAGGAGGAAGGGTATGAAAGGAAAAGGTAAAAGTCGAAAGGCAAAATATCTTCGGTTTCATAAGGGTTTAAATCAGGCCAGACGCCTGATGGCGGCAGTACTTGGTACCAGTATGATTACGACCAATATTGGAAGTACAACCGTATGGGCGGCAGTACCTGAAACTAAAACTGAAAACACGAATTTTGTCTTTGACCAGACAGAGCTTGGAAATGCTCTGATTGACGCAGCAAATGGAAACAGTGTGGCAAAAGATTTTAATTTTGTCGGAGAAGCAGCAGAAGATTATGCAGGCTTATTTGAGTTGGAAGATGAAAAACTGTACGAACTCAAGGGCTTGGAGCAGAACAAAGGCGATCTGACTGTAAAGGTATATGCCCGTCTGTCTTCGGATGGATTTGTCATGGATGATGAAGATGAATCCGAAGGCGAAGATGATGAGTATATGATTACAGGAGATGAACAGATTATCTTTCTGCTTTTAAACTCATCTGCAAAACAGACCGGAACCATCGAGGTGGCCGGAAATACCAGCCAGAAAATCGAGATTCTTTCTGCAAAAGAACTTAAAAAGCAGATGAAGATCGAAGAAGAGGTGCCTGCACCGGATACAGCAAACACAACAGATACATCGGAAACCACAACACCTGATGGTGAAACAACAGATACATCGGAAACCACAACACCTGATGGTGAAACAACAGATACACCGGATACCACAACACCTGACGGCGAAACAACAGACACAACAGATACAAAAACACCTGACGGTGAAACAACAGACACAGCAGATAAAAAAACACCTGACGGCGAAAAGACAAACACAACAGATACAGAAACACCTGACGGCGAAACAGCAGACACAACAGATACAAAAACATCTGACGGTGAAACTGGAACAGAAGGCACTGAGACCGAAAATGCAGGTTCTGTACCTGAAAATTCAGGAAACACCAGTGAAAAAGCCGACAGTACAAGCGAGAAAGCAAACAGCACAAGTGAAAATGCAGGCGAACAGGCAGAAGCAAAAGTTTCCCGCTCTGCTCATTTCCAGATGTTCCTGATGGCACCGGCAGAAGAAACATCTGACAGTGAGGCATCGGTAGAAGAAACACCTGACAGCGAGACACCGGCAGAGGAAACACCTGACAACGAGACATCGGAAGAAGAAACACCTGACAATGAGGTACCGGCTGAAAGTACGGAATCAGTTGCTGAGCCGGAAGAAACAGCAGTAACTCTGCCGGAAGAAAAAGAAGAAGTAACATCAGAAGAAGCAGAAGAAACGGTAGAAGAAGCAACCGCTTCTCTTTCCGGAACTGTATACGAGAGTGTGCTTCTTAAGGGAAGAGCAGCAGCGGCGTTCGTGACAACAGCGGGTCAGTTACTTGACTTGAATTATGAAGTCATGACCCTTGATGCCGGTGAAGCTAATTCTAAATTTAAGATTCTTACGGATGATGATTATGATTTTGAATACGATTTAGGCGGTAATCCTTACAGTGCTTTCAATTGGCAGATTGGAAGCCAATGGTATTATGCTGACAAGGATAAGAAAAAAGGACTTACTGAAGAAGATATAAAACAGATTCCAGATAGTTTGAAACCTACAATTAAACAGAATGGTTTCAAATTGAAAAAAACAGTATCTGCAACCAATACAGAGAATGAGTTTAACGTTCATCTGGATGTAACCATACCGGTATCCTGGAAAGAAGTTCTAGATCTGAGTTCTTACTATCTGAAAGATGATTCGGGTAATTCATATGCTTTATATGAGGACGAAGAAACCGCGAAGAATACTGAAAATACAGACGAGATTGTAAAAGTTACTATAGACTTTGGTAGTCACAAAAAAGTAGAACGTTATGTTAATGACAACACTAAGATCAAAGGTGATTATACCTTGTACTATTGCTCACCAATTCCAGGAGATGCTGAGTGGAGAGAAATAGGAAAGAAGAATTTTAAAAGAATTTTGGGTAACGTGTCTTGCGATTATGATTTGTCTAAAATAAAAAATTTAGCTAAGGATGCAGGATATAGCTTTTCTGAGGACTATATAGAACCTAATGCGACAACGGATTATATTAATTTGATGTTTGAATATAACGGTCAGTTACTTCCAAATGGGGATATTCCGGTAGTGAAATCTCTCACAACAGTCAGATGGGATATTGACAAGCTATATGAAAGAGATAAAAACAAAGTAATTGAGTATACAGAATCAGACGGTTCAAATACATTCTTACATCGGTATCATTTGGTTTATCAGATTGAATTGAATCCAGAATACACATTCTATAAACCAGATAAAAAATACGACGTTACAGGAGTGGATGCTGCATATTTTAACTATGTTAAAAATGGAATAGCAGGAACACATCAATATCCCAATCCAGAGGTTAAGGGAGGACGTGGAAATCTTCTTATCAGTAAATCAGTTGATGGTAAAGGAATACCGACAAAAGAAACGCAGTTTGAATTTATTGTAACAAAAGAAGGCAAACCGGCAGAAGGATTATATAGCATCGTTACGGAAGAACCAGAGATTAAAAATCCTGGAAAGGAAAATGCGAAACTTAAACTGAAAGGTGAAGTGAAAGCATATAAGATTCCAGCGGATGGAAAGATTACATTGAAAGCCGGGGAACGTGCAATCCTTACTGGCTTGCAGACTGGAACATATACAGTAGAAGAAACAAAACCATCCCAGTCGAATTGTTCTGCTACAAAAGTATCTGTAAATGGTGGTGCGTCTGCAGAGAGTTTGACTGCAAATGTGGAAGTTACTGAAACTTCAAAAGGTCTGGCAAGAGTAGACTATGAGAATATCTATGTAGGAGGAGATCTCACAGTATCTAAGACGGTTGATGGTACAGCATGTGATAAAGATAAATTCTTTAATTTTAAAGTTGAACTATCTGATAAGACTTTGAAAGGTACCTATGGTGAGATGGAGTTTGTAGGTGGTGAAGCAAACTTCCAACTGAAACATGGAGAAAGCAAAAAAACATCGTTACCGACAGGAATCGTGTATAAGGTAACAGAAAATCCAGACGGTTACACACCGAATGTGACGGAAGTTAGTGGAACGATTGTTGAAAATGGAGATCACAAAGCGGATTTCATAAACACCAAAAATAGTGATTCAGAAAAACCCGGTGAAAAACCTGACGGCAATGAAAAACCTGGCAACAGTGGAAACACAGGTAATGAAAGCGGTGGCTCCGGCAGTGAAAGCGGTGGTTCAGGCAGTGGCAGTGGAAGTTCAGGCAGTGGCAGCGGAAGCTCCGGTGGTCACTCTAGCTCCGGCAGAGGTCACGGCGGCAGCTCCAGTTCTGGTAAGGGTCCTGGCAGCCAGACTGCAGAAGCAGAGATTCCGTTCCCAGTTCTTCCGAATGTAGATCCGGCTCCGGCTGATGAAGCAGGTATCCCGCTGCAGGCACTGCCGAAAACAGGCGATGCTACACCGGTAGATGTGTATATGTTATTCATGACAATCGGCATGATGGCAGCAGCATATGTACTTATGACAGGCAAAAAGAAAACAGAAGAAGAGTAAACATTTCCGTTTACAGTGATGAGGTTTTTTACAAAGCGAAAGAGGGCTATCTGTAAAAAGCTGGCCCTCAATCACTTTGATCTCTCGTTTAATCAACGTTGCAGGTTATAACACTTATCAACAAAAGTGTTGTTCATCCATAACCCAAAATACTTAGAAGTTCAGCAAAAATAATCACGCAAAAAGATAAAGCATCAACAAATGACCGCTTTGTATACAACTTAAAATGTTTTAGAAATGAGAAATTACACTATTTACGATATGAAAAAGAACCATTGTCTTGTATAGATAAGAAAAGCAAATAGGAATGTAGATGGTAAAAACCATTAAATATAGAAAAAACAAACAGGTAGAGGTGAAGGGTATGAGAAGGATTAGGAAAAAAATTAAAAGAAGTTTTGCGATGATCCTGACGGTTTGTATGGTTTTAACATCATTTCAAGGGATCGCCTTTGCGGATCCGGATTTAGATTCTTCCGCTAAGGAAAGAGATGTCTTGTTTGAACTGGATGGAACAGCCTTGAAAACAGAGGCAGAAGAAGCGATCCGTTCAGGCGCATTTTATAATGCACAGGTAGGATTTCAAGAATTGCTTGAGACTTCAGATGAAGAAGATCCGATTAAATTCGTAGATTCCGATGCATATGCGGATATCTTCGATCAGAGCACCGGAAGCATTTATCAGCTTCAGGATATTCCGTATGCCCGTGAGGCGAGCGCATCCGATGCAATGTACGAAGATGCAGAACTTCAGATATTTGTGAAACTGAACGGTCAGGCGGCAAAAGCAGCTACTCAGAGCAATGCACGGAAGGCATCTGACAGCAACATAACAGAAGAATCCGACAGCGATATGGAAAAAGCATCTGACAGCGATTTGAGAAAACCATCTGCCAACGATACGATCGTCGATACAGAAAATTATGAGATGAATGGCGATGAAAAACTCGTTTTTCTGTTTATTAACCGCTCAAATGATGATTTGACATTCCAGCTGGATATCGATGGAAGAAAGAGTGCACTGGTACAGGTGGAAAGTAAGAATGTGCTGCTGGCAACCGATCAGGAAGAGGAGGAAACACCTGCTCCATCTACAGACGAAGAAGTGAACAAAGGCCAGGAGAACCAGGGCAGCACAGACGAAAACGATGGAAATGGAACTACGGAAAATGGAACCACGGAAAACGGAACCACAGAAAATGGAAACACGGAAAATGGCTCCGGAAGTACCTCCACAGAAGAAAATGAAAATAAAGACACAACGGTAGAAGGTGGAAATCAGGGCTCAGAAGAAAATTCTGGTGAGACAACTGAGAACTCCGCTCCTTCCACAGGCAATGATGGAGAAAATAAGAACCAGGAAAACCAGGGCGGCAACGAAGAAAAAAAAGAAACTATCGTAGAAATTGAAAAGCACGATCCGAAAGATAATTCTGGTGATACAACTGAAAATAAGGAACCGTCCGCAGATAATAAGGGAGAGAACAAAGGCCAGGAGAACCAGGGGGGCAATGAAGGAAACATCGGAAATAGCACCTCGGAAAAAGGCGAAGAACAGCAGGTTTCTATTTCTTCCCATCGTATCGAACGCGTAATGGCATTTGTACCTCAGGATTCCTACGACGATGACGACGAAGACGCTCCGAAGAGCCCGGAAGAAGAATTCGAGATGATGGGTGAGGACGACGAAGAAGAGGAAGAAGTTGACGACGAAACATACAACGATGATGTGGATGTATATACCTCCGATGTAGAAGGTGTGGATATCCCGGCAGAAGTATACCCAGTCGTGCTGATGAAGAGAAAAAGCAGATCACTTTTCCGAATGATAAGAGCACGTGGCAATGCAAAAGCGGCAGAAGCATCTGCGGGGTTGATGGTGATGTCTGTGAGTGCACTGCAGCCGGTAGCTATAGGAGATTTTGTGCCGTTAGTTGATTTTTATGATTATTGGGATTCCCCAAATGCTCTGCTTCATAATAATGATGATGTGGGTTTTAATGCTGCTATTGTGGAGGATGTGAAGAAAAAGAACAAGACATTAAAAGACACACAAACATTTTCTTTATATTCGAATGGAAGCAATAGCGATCTTAGAAAGCTTAAAAATGGTAAGAAAGCACCATGGCAGGATAGCTGTATTGCACAAAATCTGGTTGTCGATACATACAATGTAGAATCAATGAGGGCACATATCAAAAAGGAGTTTGGCCCTCATACAACGATGTTCCCAGTTGATTCTGTATATGAAAAGAATAACAAAGAAGTATATAAACTGGAAAACGACGCGTTTAAGGATGGTATTCGTTGGTATCCGAATGTTGAATTTCCTGGATTTAAATCAATTACAGATAACGAGAAAGGTTATACAAAATATGTGTTTGATGCAATGGAAACCCCTGTAAGACGAGATGCTTCAACCTCAGATTATAAGAATAATTTGAAATTGAAGGTAATAAAAAGCAATAAGAGTAATGGCTTCTGGCCGTTCAATACAGTTGTTGCCCCAAATCCATATGATACAGTATTTAGAGAAGGTAGAAAATATTCGTTCGGCATGCATATGAGTGTTCCATTCTATTTGCCATTAAATGGTTGCTATGGCACAAATAATGATATACCTCTAACGTTTAAATTTAAAGGAGATGATGATGTATGGGTATATTTAAAGGAAGAGGATCCAACAAATAATACATTTAAATCAAGGCTGGTTTTGGATTTAGGTGGTCTGCATGGTGCTTGTACTGGAACAATTAATTTTGCAAGTGGTGAAACAGAAATTTCTGGAGAAGGATATGATATTTTAAAAATAAAAGAGGATGGATCTACTAATAAATTAAGTGATGGTACAAAAACGGTTAAAGGTAACCTTAAAGAACTTGGAATCGAATATGGAAAGTCTTATTCACTTGAATTTTTCTATATGGAGAGAAAGCCGACAGGGTCAAACTGCTATATTGAAATAGGCTTACCGGTTCCGCCTCCAGGAACACTTCAAATCACTAAAGAAGTGAAAGGAATCTCATTACAAGATGATATAGTAAAAAATAAAAATTATCATTTTGAAATCGAGGAGTCAGAAGATAAGGTTAACTGGAAGAATGCCCATAGTGTCAATATTAAAGCAGGAAAAACAGATACAAGCAATAAGACGAGTGCTCCAAAATGGTATAGAGTTAAGGAGACTGACCCGAATGATGGTTCTGTAGCGTCCTGGAGCGGAGATGGAACGATTGAAAATGGTTGGTACGTAGTCAAAGTAGAACCCAATACTACCGGAAAACAGATTGTTTGTACAAATAAATATTCTGCTAACAGCCTTCAGATCACCAAACAAATGACTGGCACTTCTCTACCGGAGAATCTGGCTGCGAATTTTAAGGTTACTATTAATAACTCGAATGGAAAAAAAATAAAAATATCCAAGCCAGATAGCACTGATGAATTTGTTACCTTAAGCGAAGATAATAATGTGATAAACAATATTGCATTGAAAAATAATGAGACGTGTATAATTTCCGGCTTAGATGCGAACAGCACATATAAGGTAGAGGAAACCGGTATTACGGATGAAAACTATAAATATGATGCGGAAATCCACTCAGAAGGTGATGGCAAGGGTGTAGATGTTAATAATGGAAATAAAACAGTAATAGGTGGTTTCCGAGAAAAAGAAGACGGAAGCTCCCACGTTAATCTTACCTTTACAAATGCGGTTGAACGGAAAAACAAAGTTTTAACTTTAAGAAAAGAACTTAGTGGCTCCACGGAACTTCAGCCATCAACAGATCAGACATACACATTTGAATTGATGAAATATGATGGAATCACATCGACGAAGTTCGAAGATTTCACATTCGCTGACGATCCCACAAAGGAAGATAAAACGATTGAAATAACAGGAGCTGGGACGGTAACATTGCTCATTGATCCTGAAAAAGCGGGTGGTACATTTTGGTTTAAAGAGACAGGTGAGGGAGATTTTAATTCAGATGCTACATCCTGGAAATTTGCATCGAACCCTGGAAGTACTTACGAAGGGAAAGACTCACCAAGGTTTAGTTTTTCAGATAAGACCGAATTTGAAGTGACATGTACCAATACTTATAATGTGAACAGAACACTTACGGTTGAAAAGAAATTAACCGATAACTCTGCAAATGTAACAGGTACGTTTGGGTTTAATGCAGTTTTCAAAGGTAATAATGATGCAATACTTTCAATTCCTTATGAGATTACAAGCAAAGCAGCTGATGGAACAGTTTCATCAAATTCAGGAACTTTAACAGATTCTGCAAATGCCTTTAACCTGGCACCAGGTGACAAAATTACATTTACGAAAATACCAAATGGAGTTTCTTATCAGATAACAGAAACTGGAACGAATACGGTTGAGAATTCAGAATGGTATGATATCAGATGCACCGGAGCTGTTGTGGAATCCGTGGATGATGGTGACTCAAAGAAAACTATTTCGACTGAAACTACTTCGAACGGCGATGATACTGCAATTAGCGGTACTTTCTCTGGTAATGAAAATAAGAAACAGATGGTTACATTTACCAATTCAGTTACTGTAAAAACTGGAAAACTGAAAATTACTAAGAAAATAGTTGAAAGTTCCACCAGTACGAAAGAAGTAGTGGCAGATGATAACCTTACATTTACCTTTAAGGTAACAAAAGAACCTGGTGGCATGAATGTGGGCAAGAGCTTTTATGTATCGGTGCCGATCGCTAAGGGTGATTCTGAAGGATCTAAAGAAATTACGGTTCCGGTTGGAGTATATACGATTGAAGAAATGTCGTATTTACAGTATAAAGCAGTTGAAAATTCAAAGACGGCAGCGGTAGAGGCTGGATCTGAACCTGGTAACCAAGCAACCGTGATATTCCACAACTACAGATGTGCTGACGGTTACTTTACTGATTCTAAGGTTACAGTTAATACGGTAATAAAAGAAGATAATAAATTTCGTTTTCATTCCGAAGATACCAGTAAACCGAAAATCAAAATCCGTCAAATTGCAGCTCTTTTCACAAACAGCGGCAAGACAGAAGATGACGACGACAATGAGAACTAGTCGCGCGAATAAAGAATAGTAACCAGAAAGGCGAGTAGGGATCATGGTAAAAGCAGTAACAAAAATTTGTAATTTAATTTCAGTAAT
>ERZ780144.2876-NODE-2876-length-13765-cov-13.098906_pt1 | contig 13765 bp, 10 predicted proteins | sample MGYA00511380_ERZ780144 | MGnify/ENA primary metagenome ERZ780144 (study PRJEB29588, sample SAMEA1965858) | human gut metagenome | biome: human gut; feature: human-associated habitat; material: faeces | place: Denmark | collected 2008/2010 ... | reverse complement strand
TCTCCAGTTCCTTCGACTTTCCAGCGGTAGCGATAATGAATGCACCTCCAAACAATAGTCCATAGTGTTGCGTTTTTTGGCATAGAAAACGCGGCCGCCCCAGTTTCGGGACAGCCGCGCGAAATTCACTCAAAAGCGCGATTCGGTCTTCAAGACGAATCGGTTCAGGGTATAGCCCGGGGATCCTTACCCCTCAAGGCGAGCGCGGCACAGGCCGTAGCTGCTTTCTTTACTCGAGTATTCTACCACACCCCGGGAAGGCTGTCAAGCATTTTTATGCGCTTTTTCAAAAAAAGATGCCCGGACAAGGGAATGGGGGAACAGCATTTCTGCCGTTCCCCCGTTGATTGCATCTGGCGGGTGTGCCCGTTCCCGCATTTCTTTTGACCCAGTGGGTGTGTAGCAGCACATTCTCTACTTCAAATGCACTCTTATCCTATGCTTATTATACCACGATTATTCCCGGCTGTAAAGCAGCCGGTTTTTCTCCATCAGCTTTTTCAGATTGCGTTCCCGGATACGGTAAAACGTCATCACAGAATTTTTGCGGTCTTCCCGGTCTGTTTCCATCACGAGCCGGACGACTACATTCAGATTCGTTTCGGGCAGGCGCTTTATTGCAAAGACTGTTCCGGTATGTTTTTCATCGACCAGCAGAATATCCGGCTTCACGACGGTCTCTTTTCCATAAAGTATGAACAGCTCCACATCCTGCGGGTGGCGCTCCCGGATGTGCTCCATCCGTTCTTCTGTGACCACAACTTCTTTCGTCCGCAGTTCACCGAAGTATCCTTGCAGGAGCGCCGATTCAATTTCGCCTAAAAGCAGTGTTCCCATTTTTCTGTGCTCCTGTCATTTTATACTTCAATCAGCTCCCCCAGCTCCAGCGAATATATCCCTTTATATGTCACCCGCCGGGGGGCGAAGCGCTTCTCAATTGCCTTGGCGTAGAGCTCCAGCTGAGCGCGGTAGGCGCGGACGAAGTCGGCAGGAGTCTTGCGGCGGTCCGTCTTGTAGTCCAGAAGCTCGAGGTGGTCGGGGTAGACGAGGACGATGTCCGCGATGCCCTGCACCAGCACCCCGGCGTCGGCGGCAGGGCCGTCGGGCAGGGCGCGGCCCTGGGCGGCCATGACCTCGGCGGCAGGCAGCGACGTGATAAAAGCCAGCTCCCGCAGCACATCCTCTGCCCCGCAGATGCGGCGGAACGCCTCACTGCGCACAAAGCGGAGTATCTTATAGACATCCAGCTTCCCGGCAATGGCGGGGGGCGTGAGCTGCGCCGCCGCCTGACGCTCCCGCTCGGCGCGGACGGCATCCAGAACGGCGTCGTCCTCTGCGTCCCGCACAGCGGCCAGCGCCCCGAAGTCTGCGTGTTCGAGGAAGGCATGGAGAGCCGTACCCATCTCGGCGGCGGTGAGGCCGTCCTTCGAGAGGAAGCCCGGGCGCTCGAGGGTGGTCTGCTCCGCGGCGTGGACGAGGCTGGTCACGCTGACCTTGGCCGGGATGTCCGCCAGCGCTGCCGCCGGATACCGCCAGCCGAAGCCCTGCCGCAGCGTCTCCACAAGGGCCGGGTCGGCCTCGGGCCGGGGCTGCTCTTCCGCCTCGGCGGGGGCTTCTTCGGGCGGGAGGACATCGGCCTGCACTGTGAGGGCGATGGTGCTCCCGGTGTCCGCAAAGGGCAGCTCGAGGTTCCCGGCCAGACGGCGGAGAGGCCCGCCGTTGGGGTGGACGAGGAGCGCCGCCCGCAGCCAGTCGGCGAAGCTGCCCGCCTGAGCGTTCAGGGTCTCCCCCGCCCCGGCGGCGAGGAAGGCGGCGGCTTTGGCGAAGGGGTTGGACGTCCGGCCGATGCCCAGCGGGACCGTCAGGATCAGCTTATCCTGCGCCCGGGTGAGGGCCACATACAAAAGCCGCATCTGCTCGCTCCGCATCTCGGCGGCGTGGACGGTGGAGAGGGCGGTGTAGGCCGCCGTCTTATAGGCCCCCTCGCCGCCCTCGGGACGGAGACGGAGGCCCGCGCCCCAGACGCGGTGGAGCAGGACGGGCTGGCGGGTGTCGGCGGCGTTGAACTGCCGGGCCGTGTCGGCCACGAACACCACCGGGAACTGCAAGCCCTTGGAGCGGTGGATGGTCATGATGGTGACGCAGCCGGGCCGCGCCCCGCCGGGGGCAGTCTCCTGCCCGGTGGAGCCCGCCAGCGTGGCCGCGTCGATGGCACGGACGAGGGCCGAGATGCCGCCCGCGCCCGCCCCGGCGCAGAAGGAGGCGAAGCGCCGCGCGTCCTCCCGGCGGCGCTGGCCGTTCTCCATGGCACCGAGGGCGGCGAGGTAGCCGGTGGAAACAAAAATTTCTTCCAGCAGTTCCTCCACCGGCACGCTCCGGGCCATCCGGCGCAGGGCCGTCAGACGCCGATAGAACGCCTGCACCCGGCGGGTGAAATCATCCTCCGCCCCGCTCTGGACGGCCTGCAGGACTGCGCCGTAGAGGCTGATGCGGGTGTGCTGATCGGGTGTCTGCGCCCCGGCCCGGAGACGGACGAGGTCGTCGTCCGTAAAGCCGAACATCGGCCCCAGCATGGCGGCAGCGAGGTAGATGTCCTGCGCGGGGTTGTCGATGACCCGCAGCAGGGCGATGAGGGGGCGGATGTGGGGCGCGTCCAGCAGGTTCTCCCGGGCGTCGGCGTAGACCGGGATGCCCCGGGCCGTCAGGGCCTCGGCGTAGGCCGGGAAGTCGCCTCTCGCCGCCAGCAGGACACAGCAGTCCTCGTACTGCACCGGGCGGGTGGTGCCGCCGTCCCGCACCGGCTCGCCGGAGGCCACCATCGCCTCGATGCGGCCGGCGATATACTGTGCGTCCGTCTCGGCGGCATCGTCGGGCAGGAAGTGGGCCTCCACACTGCCCTCGTACGCGCCGGGTGCGCCGCAGACGAGGCGCTGTCCGTCGCCGTAGGCCGTGTCGCCCAGAGCAGGCGTCATGAGCTGTTCGAAGATAAAGTTGATGCCCGCCACCACCTGCGGGGCAGAGCGGAAGTTGGCGTCCAGCGCCAGCATGGCGTTCTCGCCGGGCCTGCCGTCTTCGGGCCGGGGGCGGGCTTCGCCGCCGGGCAGGAAGGGCCAGCTCTCCAGCTTTTCCCGGAAGATGCTGGGGTCCGCCTGACGGAAGCGGTAGATGCTCTGCTTTAAGTCGCCCACGAGGAAGAGATCATCCCCTGCCGGGCTGGCCAGACAGCGGTAAAGGGCGTCCTGCAGGGCGTTCGTGTCCTGATACTCATCCACCATGACGGCGGCGTAGCCCTGCCGGATGCCCTGACACAGCTCAGTGGGCTGGCCGTCGGCGTCCCGCAGGAGCCGCAGGGCCAGATGCTCGAAGTCGCTGAATTCCAGCAATCTTCTCTCCCGCTTCCGGGCCGCAAAGCGGGCGTCGAAGTCCCGCACGGCGGCAAAGAGGGCGCGGAGGCAGGGTTCGGCAGCGCGGCGGTCAAGCTCTGCCTCATCCAGACTACAGCTTATCAGGTCTTCGATTTTCTCAAAGAGCTTCGCGGCCTCGTCGGCCCGGGTCTTGACGGCGTCCTTGTGCTCACCGGTGAGCCGCTTTTTCATATTTTTGAGGCCGGGGGCCTGTTCCATGCCGAGGACGTAGGGCGTCAGCCTGTCGTAGAGGGGCGTCCATTCCCCCGCCCCGGCCAGACGCTCCACCTCGCCCAGCAGGGCGGCGGAGTTTTCCAGCCGCTCGAGGGGTTCGGCGAACTTCTCGTTCACTGCCGCCACAGCCTTTTCCTTGGCGGCAGGGGTCTTCTTGCTGGCCTCGGCGTCGGCCTGCGCAGCCACGAAGTCCTCCCTGCAGTCGTTCCGCGCGGCACAGAGCAGCTCCTTCGCAGCCCGGGCAGAGCGGGCGGCCTCCTGCATCAGAATATCGTGCCAGCAGGTGCGGGCAAAGCCGTTCTCGTCCTGCCACGGGGCCAGCATCTCGTCCAGCTTTTTATCGTAGTCCGGCAGGGCGCGGAGGAAGTCATAGACCTGCAAAACAGCCTCCCCCGCCGCCTTGTCGGTGCGGCCCTTGCCGTAGAGGTCGGCAAAGGCGCAGAAGTCCGCATCCTGATAGGCCGCTTCCAGCGTCTCGGAGAGGGCCGCGTTCCGCAGCATCTCCACGCTGCCGGGGTCGGCAGGGGTGAAGTCCGGCGGGATGTCCAGCGCCTGAAAGTGCTTGTGGAGCAGGTCGAGGCAGAAGGCGTCGATGGTGCAGATGGGGGCTCTCTGCAGCAGCATCCGCTGGCGGCGGAGGGCCGTGTTGCCCGGCTCTGCCTGACTGCGGCGGAGCAGCGCCTGCCCGATGCGGGCGCGGAGCTCTGCGGCGGCGGCGTTGGTGAAGGTGACGATGAGGAGCCGGTCGGCGTCCACGGGATGTTCCGGGTCTGTGATGAGCCGGACGGCCCGCTCCGTCAGGACAGCGGTCTTGCCGCTGCCGGCGGCGGCGCTCACCAGCAGCGCACCGCCCCGGTCGTCGATGGCGGCACGCTGGGCCGGGGTCCATTTTGTCTCGCTCACTGGTCTTCCTCCTTCTTTTTATCTGAATTTTCTGGCGGTTCAAACGGCTTTGCAGGGGCGTCCAGCGCCCGCTCTCCGATGCCCTCCTCATGGCAGCAGATGAAGCCGTAGTCGCACCACCGGCAGGGGCTGCGGCCCGTGACCAGCGGCTCGGCGGCGATGCAGCCGCTGTAGAGCTGTTCGCCCATCCGGGTCACAAGGTCGTCCAGATGGAGCTGGATGCGGGAGAGCTTGGCCTTGTCGGCGCGTTTCTCTTTCTGGTAGGGGCTGGGTACACCGCCCCGGAAGCTGAAGGGCAGATACCGCCCGGTCTCCTCGGCGTCCATGGCGTCGAAGACTTTCTGCTCGTCCCGGACGAGGCCGTCCAGCTTGTATTCCATGCTCCGGGCGGCCTTGCCCCGGGTGGTCGTCTCGGGGGCCGGGTCGGCCAGCAGATACAGCACACCCGCAGGCTCTGCCCCGGTGAATCGTCCGTCGGCGTCCCGGGTCAGGCTGAACAGGTAGAGCAGCATCTGACAGTCGAGGCCGCAGTAGACTTCCCGCAGGTCGAGCTTTTTCGTGCCGGTCTTATAGTCCACCACCCGCACCCAGCGGGTGCCGTCGTCCTCGATCCACTCGTCGGCGCGGTCCACGGTGCCGATGAGCTGCACCGTCCGGCCATCCGAGAGGCGGTAGGTCTGGCCCCGCACGGCGTCCTCGCCGGGGCCGATCTTCAGCTCACAGGCCACCGGTTTGAAGCTGGACTGGCGCTGCTCGTCCCGCAGGTAGCACAGCAGGCCCGTCATGCTCTTTTTGAGGCGGGAGAGCAGATAGGCGAAGCGGGCCGTGTCCTCGGGGAGGTAGCGCTTTGCGTACTCATCTACGAGAAGCCCGGCCAGCGCCGCCATGGCCTCGTCGTCGAGGTCGAGGAAGGGCTGTAAGCCAGCGCAGGGGTTGTCAGGGCCGGGGTGAGGGTCGAGGGCCATCTGGAGCACCCAGTGCATGAGGGTGCCGCTCTGGTCGGCGGAGAGCTCGGCCCGCTTCCGGGGGCGCAGACCCAGCACGTACTGCAGAAAATAGCCGTACCGGCAGGTGTAGTATTTTTCGAGCTGACTGGGCGAGATGCGGAGCCGCCGGCCCAGCAGCGTTTCCAGCGCCTCGAGGTCGCTGACCTGACGGGGGCTGCGGCCCGCCATCCGGCGCAGGAGGGCGAGGCCCTCGGGTTCCGCCCCGCCGGGGGCATGAAGGGCCTCGGTGAGGCTGGCGCGCTCGATCTCCGTCAGGGGCCAGCCGCCGCCCAGCACGTCGAGGCCGTCGGCGGCAGTGGCGGCAAGGTCGGTCAGGTCCAGCTCCGGCGCACCCGGTCTCAGCACGTCCACGATGGGCTCGAGGGCGGCACAGAGGGTCTGGCCCTGCCCCTTCGGCCAGCTGAGCCAGAGCCCCTTTGCCGGGGCGGTGAGGGCTTTATAAAAGCAGACCTGCTCGCGGACCACCCGGTTCTCGAAGCAGTCCGGAAGCTCGATCTCCTGCGCCATCAGGGCGTCGCGGTCGGCGTGGGTCAGCAGACCCGTCTCGCCGGGCGCGGCGGGGAATTCGCCCTCGGAGAGGCCCAGCACAAAGACATAGTCCGGTGCGTCAAGGCGCATCTTGCCTGCGCTGGCCAGCACCACGGCGTCCAGCGTCTGGGGGATGTGGCCGAGGTCGGACGAGCGCAGCAGCAGCCCGAACAGCTCTTCGTACTCGGGGATGGTGACGCTCTGGCCGCCCAGCAGGCTCGCCATCTCGTCCAGCAGTCCCATGACCACGTTCCACTCCCGGGCGGCTTCCTCGGCGGCGGGGATGCCCCGCTCGGCCCGGATGGCCTCCACCTGCGCGGCCTGAGCGTCCTCCGCGCCCAGCTCCTTCAGGCAGAAGTAGAGGGCGCGGCTCATCTGCTCGGCGTTGGCAGAGCGGAGCTTCCCGCGCAGGCCGTCGGCGGCGGTGATGAGAAGGGCGCGGGCCTTTTCGGCCCGGGCGAGGTTTTCTCTGTCCTCGTCGGTAGGCTCCACATCGCCGAAGCCCCGGGGGTTCTTCTCGAAGGGCGCGCGCCACGCCGCCGCATTCGGCGACCAGGTGTAGGCGTAGTTCTCGAGGGCGCAGACCTCTTCCTCGGTGAGGGCGCAGAGGCCGGTCTTGGCCAGGGTGGTGAGCTGTTCCGTCAGCTCTGCACCCCGGGCAATGGCCAGCAGACACCGCACCGCCGTGGCCGGGGCGCTGAACTCGGGCGTCGTCGGCTCGTCGCAGTAGAGGGGGATGTCCGCCATCCGGAACTCGTACTTCACGGCGGCGCGGTATTTCGAGATGTCGCGGCAGACCACCGCCACCCTCCCGCAGCGGACGCCCTGCCGCATGAGGCGGCGGATGGCGGCAGCGGCGGCGCGGGCTTCTTCCTCCCGGCTGGGGGCGGCGAAAAGCTTTATCTCCGGGCAGGCCGGAGGCGGGTCACACCGGCCCGCGGCCAGCAGCTGGGCCGCAGCGGCAAGGCCGGGGGCGTCGGCGTGGCGCACGTCCCGGCGCAGCAGTTCCGGCACGGCCACCGCAGTGCCGTTCCGGCGGGCCAGCTGGCGCAGCTGCGCCGCCACCTGCTTCGCGCCGGAGAAAAGGCTCATGTCCCCCGGCACGAGAGGGGTGCCGTCGTCGCAGAGGGCCACCGTCACGGTGGGCAGCGAGGCCAGCAGAGCGCCCATCAGCCGCTTTTTCGGGGCGTTGAAGGTGTCGAACTCGTCGATAAAGACGGCCCTGTCCCGCAGGAACTCCGGCAGCTCGCCCCGGGCCAGTGCGGCCTCGAGGCGGGATGCGGCCAGCTCCAGCCGGTCAGAGGGGTCCATGCCTGTCCCGGCCAGAAGGGTCTCGTAGCCCTGAAAGATGAGGGCCAGTTCGCTGAGCTTGGCGCTGTCGGTGCCGCAGTCCTGCGCCAGCTCATAGAGCTGCTGGCCCGAGAGACCCGCGCTCTTGAGCTCGTCGATGGTCTCGGCGGCCATCTGGCAGAAGGCGGCCGAGCGGCGGTGGCGGTAATAGTAATGGACGTTGTCCTGCAGTTCCTCGAGGGCACGGCGCACCAGCACGGCCCGGCCCGCGTCGCTGAGGGTCTGGACGGCAGAGCCGCCCTCCGCCGACAGGATATGCTCGGCGAGGCTGGTGAAGGAAAAGCTCTCCACCAGTCCGCTCAGCGCGTCGCCCAGCTCCCGGTGGATGCGGCCCTCGGTGGACGAGGTGAACTGCTCCGGCACCAGCAGGATGCTCTTCTCCCCCGCCTCGGCCCGCGCCCGGATGCGCTGGTACAGCAGGGTGGTCTTTCCGCTGCCGGAGCCGCCTAAAAGTAGTTTTAACATGGTGAATCTCTCCGTTGGGTCAGTTTTTTATCGTGGGAGCCAAAAGCCTCTCCCTTTGGGAGAGGTGTCACCGAAGGTGACGGAGAGGGCTAGCCCGGCATGACAGAACCACCGCACAGCGATAAGCAGAAGCCTTTGTCAGGGCGATACCATCGCTGCGCCTGAGTCTCGCTGTCCGCGTCCTTGCCCTCTCAGTCACGCCGCGGCGTGACAGCTCCCCCAAAGGGGGAGCCATTGGCAAGCCGGTTTTGGTCGTGCTGGACGCCTGAGGCCCACTGTGGCGCAAAAGACCGGGCCTCGCGCTCAGACTTAATATCAGCTATCATTGTACCACAAAATTGCAGCGACATCTATTCTGTGGTACAATGAAGAAAAAATCATCTCAGAAAGAGGACACCTGCATGAAAATTTTAGCAGTAGATTACGGCGACAGCCGCACCGGCCTTGCCACCTGCGACCGCACCGAGTTCCTGACTTCCCCCATCACGCCCCAGATCACCGTCAAGGCCCGGGACAAAGTTGCCGCCAGGGTCTGCGAGGTGGCAAAGGAGATTGAAGCCGAGCTCATCGTCATCGGCCTGCCGCTGAACATGGACGGCACCGAGGGCGAGCGCGCCCGCAAGAGCCGCAAGCTGGCCAAAACCGTTGAGATCTGGAGCGGCCTGCCCGTCCGGATGTGGGACGAGCGCCAGACCACCTGCGCTGCCGCTGACCTCCTCGACGAGAGCGGCACCTTCGGCGCAAAGCGGAAAAGCATCCTCGACTCGGTAAGTGCGACGGTCATCCTGGACGACTACATCCAGTGGCGGAAGGAGCACCCGGGGGAGGTCTGAACGCCCCCGCCGCCCCTGTGGCAAAGTTTCTTTGCGAAGTCCGGACAGTTTGTTGCAAAGTCCACAGAAAATCGTCGTTTTTCAGTTTGTTTTCACAATTTTCCTGAGCCGAATTTGTATAGTTTTCCGGCTTGACAGCACCGGCTCTTCTCCGATAAAATGAGGGCAGAAGAACCCCCTGACCAGATGGCCGGAGAGGACGCTTCTTCATGAGAAAAAACAACTGGACTCACCAAAACAAAAACGATTGGAGGCGACCCACATGACAAAACTGAGAAAGCTGACTGCCCTGCTTCTGGCCGGCGCACTGACCCTTCTGCTCCTGACCGCCTGCAGCGGTGGCGGCGGCTCTTCCGGCCCGAAGGCCGAAGCCGAAGCCGAAGCCAAGGTGATGAAGGCCATCAACGACGACCGCGCCAACGGCCGCGCCGCGCCCCTGAGCAATGACCCTGATATGCAGCGTATCGCCAAAAAAAAGCTTGCCGAAGCCAATCTGGACGCCAATCTGAACGGCAGCATTGGAAAATATAAGTTCTACAACGACGTAAAGTACGATAGAGAAACTTCGACCCTGACCCTCATCGCCCAATACGATTATCAGAACACCAAGCTGGATGATCTCATCGGTTGCATCACCGAGGGCAATAAGTCTTCTAACCTGAATTTCAATCATTCCAGTAAATGGACCAAGGTAGGCGTAGCAGCCACGACCCATGAAGGGAAGACCTACATCGCCATCACTCTGCAGGTAAAGACGACCTGACCTGTCCCTTTTCCCCATAAACGCAGATCACCCGCCAGTTGGCGGGTGATTTTTTTGCAGCCGTCCCACCGCCCGGAGGGCGGAAAACCAGCTTCTTATTCGTATTTCGTGATGGTCACGCTGTTGATGGTGATGGGTTCGGTGGGGCGCTGAGCCTCATCCACGCCGGTCTGGGCGATGGTGTCCACGACTTCCATCCCTTCGTACACCTGCCCGAAGACGGTGTCGGTGTAGTCGAGGTAGGGTGCGCCGCCCGCCGTCTGGTAGGCGCTCACCACGTCGGCCCGCCAGCCGGCGGCGTTCATCTGGTCGATGAGCTCCTGCGTCACCGAACTGCTGCCCGGCAGGGTCTCCATGACATAAAAGACGCTGGCGCAGTCGCCGGAGGCGTCCGCTGCCGCACAGAGTGCGCCGGAATAGTGGTGGAGCTTATCGGTGGTCTCGGCGGAGAAACGGTTCCCATTCCAGATGGTGGTGCCTCTGCCGTCCGCGCCCTGCCCGGCCTCCACCACGAAGTCCTTCTCCACCCGGGTGACGGTCAGGCCGTTGTAAAAGCCCTGCTGAGCCAATGTCGTGAAGTTCTGCACGGCCTGTGGGGCCTCGGTGGAAAAGAGCACTGCTTTGAACACGCCTGCCGAGGTATCGAACACCGCGATGGTGTCCCCCGCCGCCGGGTGGGTGAACTGCAGCTCTGCCGACTCCACAGCCGGGCGGCTGACCGTCTGCACCGTGTCGGCCTTCCCGCCCTGGATGCTGGAGAGGATATTGTCCGCACTGCACCCGGCCAGAACTGCCGTCAGGGCCAGTGCCGCCATTATTTTTTTCAAGGCTCTCATGATCGGGCCTCCCTGTCCATATATTATAGCAAAGATGGCTTTTCAAAAGCTATCGCTATAGTATATCACATTCCGCCCCGGGAAGCGAGAGGGAAAAGCGTGAAAATTTGTTATTGGATTTCTATGCGAAAAACATCTTGACGAGCGGGCAAAAAAACGCTACACTATAGGCGTACCCGGAACCCACAGCTCAGAGGGAGCAGAGCGGGCAGGGTGTGACAGTTATCCCATTTTTTAGATATTTGACAGGAGAACGTGACTTATGGCAGAAGATATGAACAAGTCCGCCGCTGAGACCGAAGAGGAATATCAGCCCGACCTGATGACCCTCGAGGACGAGGACGGCAATGAGGTCACGTTTGAAGTGATCGACGCTCTGGACCATAAGGGCGTGCATTACCTGGCCGTTGTCGAATACGCCGAGAATGAGGAAGACCTGGACGAGGACGCCCAGCTGGTCATCCTGAGCGTCGGCGAGGACGACGAGGGCGAGTATCTCGACGTGGTCGAGGACGATGAGACCCTGCTGGAAGTCAGCAAGCTGTTCGAGAAGCGTCTGAGCGACCAGTTCGAGATCGAGTGATCTTTCAGCAAAGACTTCCTGCCCGGCGCGATTTGTTGCGGTTTATATGATCCTACTAATCATCCAACGGGAGCTTGGAGTTCGTCGGTGGATTGCAGACCTCCCCGTCATGGGTCGACCATGAAGGCTCGATGAGGAAGCGCGAAACCGGAGACAGAGCACCCACCTGTCCGCAAGGGTAGGTTTGATTGCCGCAGACGACCGGGCGGGATTCTTTATAGGTTTTCAAAAAGGCTCTCGTGCCGTATTTCCTGCCGGCATGAGAGCCTTTTTCTTTTGTCTCTATTCCCCGGTCTCGTCCGTGAACAGGCCCGGGATGCCGCAGACAGCGGCCACACCCACCAGCGTGAACACGATGCGCGACCAGATGGACGCGCTGCCGCCCAGCAGCCAGCCGACGAAGTCGAACTGGAACAGGCCCACAAGACCCCAGTTGATGCCGCCGACGATCATGAGGATGAGACAGATTTTATAAAAGGTCTGCACAAAAAGACCCTCCTTCCTTTGGGCAGTATGCCCGATGGGAAGGAGGGTTATGCATTTTATAGGGTCAGCGCTGCTCGAAAGCCTCTCCCTTTGGGAGAGGTGGCATTGCGAAGCAATGACGGAGAGGGCAAGCCCCTCCCCTGACGGGCTGGGCCGTATAGACCTGCGGCCAGCGGGCGCGGAGGGCGTCGGCGGCGGCTTTGGCCTCGGCTTCGGTGCGGAACACGCCGAAGACCGCCGCGCCGCTGCCGGTCATGAGGGCGGTGACGGCTCCGTTCTCCCGGAGGGCGGCCTTGATGGCCTCGTTGTCCTTAGCCCCGCTGCACTCCTCGAGGGCGTTTCCGGCAGCGGCACAGACAGCGTCCAGGTCGCCCGCCCGGATGGCGGCTTCCTGAGCGGCGCAGTCGGGGTGGACGCTGCTGCCGACTTTGTCGTAGGCCGCGAAAGCCTCCGGCGTCGAGATGCCGTAGCCGGGCATCACCACCGTGAACCAGCACTCGGGCATGGGCGGCAGTGCCTTGATGAGGTCGCCGAGGCCCTGCACCCGGCAGGTGCCGCCCATGAGGGCAAACGGCACGTCTGCGCCGATACTGACACCCAGAGCGCAGAGCTCGCTCATGGACAGGCGGGCGCCGTACAGCTCGTTCAGACCCACCAGAACAGCCGCAGCGTCGGCGCTGCCGCCAGCCATACCGGCCCGGACGGGAACGCTCTTATAGATGGTGATGTCTGCACCTGCCAGCAGGCCCGTATAGTGGAAGAAAGCCAGCGCCGCCTTGATGGCGGTGTTGCCCGGGCCGGGCTTGACATTGCTGCCGGGCAGGGCCAGATCGAGGTAGGGGCTGCGGCGGATGACCACCCGCTCGTAGAGCGAGATGGCCTGCATGGTCATATCCAGCGCATGGTAGCCGCCGGGCAGGATGCCCACCACGTCCAGCGCCAGATTCAGCTTGGCCGGGGCCAGGACCGTCACACGATCGCGCATGGTTTTTTCCTCCTCACTTACAGTTCTCGTTCAAAAACTCCCGGATGCGGCGGATGGCCTCCATCAGATGCTCCACGCTGTAGGCGTAGGACACGCGGGCGTAGCCCTCGCCGGACGCACCGAAGGCGTTGCCCGGGATGATGGCGACATGCTTCTGCTCCAGAAGCTTTGTGCAGAACTCCTCGCTGCTCATGCCGCTGGACTTGATGCAGGGGAAAGCATAGAACGCGCCCCGCGGCTCAAAACAGCTCAGGCCCATATCGTTGAAGCTCTTCACCACGAGGCGGCGGCGCATATTGTACTCGTTGCGCATCCGCTCGATCTCGCCGTCGCAGTCCTTGAGGGCCGTGATGGCGGCGTACTGGCTGGTGGTGGGGGCGCTCATGATAGCGCTCTGGTGGATCTTGGTCATGATCTTGATGATGGGCGCGGGGCCGCAGGCATAGCCCAGCCGCCAGCCCGTCATGGCGTAGGTCTTGGAGAAGCCGTTGACCACCACCGTCCGCTCGGCCATGCCGGGCAGCGTGGCGATGGAAACGTGGTTCTGCAGGCCGTAGTTCAGCTCGGCGTAGATCTCATCCGACAGCACCATGATGTTGGTGCCGCGCAGGACTTCCGCGATGGCCTCGAGGTCTTCCCGCTCCATCACCGCGCCGGTAGGGTTGTTGGGGAAGGGCATGATGAGGAGCTTGGTCTTCGGGGTGATAGCGGCTTTCAGGGCGTCGGCCCGGAGGCGGAACTCATCCTCCTGACGGCAGGCCACATGGACCGGCACACCGCCGGACAGGGTGGTGATGGGCTCGTAGCAGACGAAGCACGGCTCCGGGATGATGACCTCATCGCCGGGCTGCACCAGAGTGCGGATGCACATGTCGATGGCCTCGCTGCCGCCGACGGTGACGAGGACTTCCTTTGCCGGGTCGTATTTCAGGCCCATCCGGCGGTCGAGGTAGCGGGCGATCTCGGCCCGCAGCTCTTTCAAACCCGCGTTGGAAGTATAGCGGGTGCGGCCATGCTCGAGGCTTTCGATGCCCGCCTCACGGACGGCCCAGGGGGTCTTGAAGTCGGGCTCGCCGACGCCGAGGCTGATGCACTCGGGCATCTCGGCGGCGAGGTCGAAGAATTTGCGGATGCCGGAGGGGCGCATGGCCGCAGCGGCAGGCGCGATCAGTTTATCGTAATCCATCACAGCACGGTGCACTCTCTTTCATCGATTTCTTCGTCCTGATACAGGCGGCCCTCTTTTTTGTAGGTGCGGAGCACGAAATGGGTGGCCGTGGACAGCACGTCGTCCAGCGGCGACAGCCGCTTTGCCACAAAGAGGGCGATCTCTTGGAAGGTCTGGCCCTTGATGACCAGCTGCAGGTCGTAGCCGCCGCTCATCAGCA
>ERZ780144.2874-NODE-2874-length-13775-cov-2.831414_pt1 | contig 13775 bp, 15 predicted proteins | sample MGYA00511380_ERZ780144 | MGnify/ENA primary metagenome ERZ780144 (study PRJEB29588, sample SAMEA1965858) | human gut metagenome | biome: human gut; feature: human-associated habitat; material: faeces | place: Denmark | collected 2008/2010 ... | reverse complement strand
CGACCGATACACGATATGGGTCAGGGGTAAGCAAAGCTATCTCTTCTTTGAACGGAACCACTCTCTCACCGGGAACAACCTGGGACGCTGGTTCGTAGAGAGGAGGACGGCGTGAATACAGAAATTACATATACTACTGTTGATACGGATGCTCTGGACTTCCTTAAGGTGATTTACTTTGGTGCAATTACGAACCCCTATGAGGCAGCCAGCAAGAGAGCCTACCTGGATATGAATCGGACAATCCGTTTCAACGGACTCCCCGAAGGCAAACGGACGGAACTACGCTCAGCCGTTACTGCTATTCTGGAAAAAGAAATTCCGCTCCTGACACCAGAAATCATCAAAAGCCAGAAAGACTACGATGCGTGGCATTTTGCCCGGTGTGTAAACATCCGCTCTCTTTACCGTGAAGCTGGTGTAGAGTTTCATTTCGGGCAGGCACAGAAGTGGCTCAATATGATGATTAAGTACCTGTACATGATTGGCGAATGCACCTTTGATGGCATTTTTCAATATCTCCATATACCTCTGGACAATTATGTGTTTGATGTAGCCCAGAAGGAACTTGGAATCAAACGCCCAAAGGTGGCTTGGAGCCGATGGGATGACTATGATAGGCAATATTGGTCCTATCAAAAAGAACTGCGCACCAAAATCCACGACTACCCACCGCTGCGCTGGGAGTTCAAATACTGGATGAAAGAGGCGCGGCAGCTCACCGTAGAATAAAAGGAGGCACAGAATGCGAGTTTACGATCCACTTATGAAATATCTGGACGAGTGCGGTATTCAGACCGTCACTCTGACCTATTCAGAAATAGAAAAGATTATCGGCCGAGAATTACCAGCAACGGCATATAAAAAGCGTGAATGGTGGTCGAACAATGATAGAACTCATTCCCAAAGTGCTGCTTGGTCTGATGTTGGTTACAAGACCTGTGGCATTATCCTTGGGGAATCCGTTACCTTCGAAAAGAAAGGATAAACATGAAGAATACAGAAAAACGCAACTTACTCCAAGCCCTCAAAGCCACAAATTCCTTTTCGGAATCCCACTACTACGAGGTGTTGGAGAAGATTGGAGATATGAAATATAACTACGGTGATTACATGATTACCGAGCCGATTAACTGCAACATAGAACTGGAGCGGTTGCCGGAAGCTGACTATGACCTGTGCTGCGCTCTGCTCACAATGCTCCTCCGGGAGGATCATTTCAGCAACGGCTCCTTTGAAAGACGGTACAAAGCCGGAGAGGTACAGCCCGTTCTGGATAGGATGATTACCCTCCTGCCAGATGGGGAATAGGAGGCTGCGATGGCAACACTTGAATCATACGGTCGGGAGGTACATAGCGTTTTCCAGCTTCTCGGCGATAAAGAAAATGACATCACCTTGAGTATGTCCTGGGCCTTGGCGAAATGCCCGGAGTTTCTGAAATCCGTGGTGCAACACATTTATGGCTCGGTGCCAGACACGGATGCCGTCACGGTCATGAACCAGAAATATGATGCTGATACAGGTATTACTGATATTGAAGTGACTGACCATAAGAACTTCCATATCATCTTTGAAGCAAAGCGTGGGTGGCTTCTGCCCGGAGCGGATCAGCTTACAAAATACTCTGTCCGGCTGGCAACATCCTCGGCAGCGTTCAAGCAGATTGTAACCTTGTCCGAATGCACACAGGCGTATGCAAGGTCATATCTGCCGTTTACCGTTGCACCTAATGGCATCCCCATCTCGCACCTCTCCTACCGGGAGGTCTACCAGATGGCGACTGATGCCAGAGCCACTTCGAACCATGAACAAAAACATCTCCTTGCGGAGTTCTGCGATTACTTACGGGAGGTAATGACCATGCAGAAAAAGGACTCAAACATGGTGTATGTCGTTGCCCTGGGAACCCAGAAGCCGGACGGCTGCGACATCACTTGGATCGATATCGTTCAAAAATACAATAAATACTTCTGCCCGGTCGGAGGTAACGGTTGGCCGAAAGAGCCACCTAACTACATAGCCTTCCGCTACTATGGGCAGCTTCAGTCCATCCATCACATTGAGGGTTACACCGTTTCCCGGAATATGCATGATGAAATCCCCGAAATGCCGGACGAGGTCTGGGATAATGACTGCTATATTTACAAGCTGGGGCCGGCAATCGTACCTGGAAAAACGGTCAAGACCGGGAAGATTTTCAGGAACGGTCGTGTCTGGGCGATGCTGGACACGCTCCTTACCTGTGATACTATCAGCGATGCTCGCGACCTGACGCAGGCCAGACTGGGTTAATGCTATGGCGAGTGAAGCTAAACTCCGAAGGCACCGCTGCTGTTTTACTGGACACCGCCCGGAAAAACTACATAAGCCAGAGGAACAGATAAAAAAAGACCTAGAGGAAGCAATCCTCCAGGCTGTGGATGATGGGTTCGTCACATTTATTTCTGGCATGGCACGGGGCGTGGACATCTGGGCGGCAGAGATTGTTCTCCGGCTGCGAGAGTCCAATCCAGCAATCCACCTTGTGGCGGCATCACCCTATCGTGGCTTTGAAAGCCGATGGTCTGCGGATTGGCAATCGCGGTACATTGATATTCTGCAGCAAGCCGATCTGGTAAGGTTTGTATGCCCCGGTTACAGCCGTGACTGCTTCCAACGCCGGAACGAATGGATGGTAGACCGAAGTAGTCGTGTGATAGCCGTTTACAACGGGGAGCCAGGTGGCACACGGAACACAATTGAATACGCAAATGCAAAAAAAGTGGAGTGCTTCAAAATCTGAGGCACTCCATCTTTATCAGTTACTGTTCAGTAATTCTCCAACCTTACGAGCAATGTACCAGAACATTACGGGAGGGATTGCATTGCCAAGAGCACGATATTGTGCGCCCTCACTTCCAATTAATTCAAAAGTTTCAGGAAAAGATTGAATTCTTGCAACTTCTCTTGGGGTAAAGCGACGATACCTGCCTTCAGAAAATAGGACGGGGTCTGTACTGTTAAGCGATACTTTTGCAAGATGGGCACCGACTGTGTTACAAGGCTTCGTCACATCCTGGGCGCGCCCCTTATTCATTGACTCTCTTTTTTTCATCATGCCAGCAACCGCTTTTTCGCTGAAGAAATATTTTTCTGGTACGTCCGTTTCAATAACAGACTGCAAAGCCTCATATTGTTCTTCTTCAGCTATTACGGGTTCAGGAAAAGAAAAGTCGATTTTCAAATCTTTTCTGAATCCAACAATGATGACCCTCTCTCGCTTCTGTGGAACACCATAAGCAGCGGCATTTAGAACAGTATACTTCACATCATATCCGCTTTTCTCAAACTCTTGAAGAATAAGCGGAAATGCTGCCTTTTTATTGGCGGTTAAAATTCCCTTTACATTCTCTGCAATGAAACATCTCGGTTTTCTCTCCCGGAGGATACGGCACATTTCAAAGAACAGCATTCCTCTGTCGTCTTTAATCCCCAAACGAGGTGGGTTCTGTGCTACGATGGAAAAAGACTGGCACGGGAATCCACCTGTCAGAATATCAAACTCAGGCAACTCTTCTGATTTAACTGAACGAATATCTCTATTATCGGGTTGAATACCGAAATTCTTCTCAAAGATAGCACAGGCATTATCATCAATGTCATTGGCATAAACAATCTCCATGCTATTGGATTCATAGTGCTTGCCAAGGAAATCAAATGCGCCTTGCAAACCGACATCTGTTCCGCCGCATCCGCAAAACAGAGATGCTACTTTTAATGTCTCCATACTAACAAATCCTCAAATCTTCCTACCGACTTCGGGTCAAATGTGATATCTGCACCATCATTCGGTATCATATTGATTTTATCCTGCTTATAAAGACCAACGGGGTCCTGCAACAAGAACAACTTAGTAGCATTCTTGCTAATCATTAGACGATACACATAATATGCATCTCTTGTAGTGCTGGCAGTGTTCCACTCATTCCTCGTCAGATGCACTGAATTAAAGTGCAGCGGTTTAGAAGAGATGGTGGTCTTGACCTCTATATACCGTTTTCTCTCGTCCAGTTCAACGGAACTAATGTCGTAGCCAACTGCAAACTGAGTTGGTATTCTTTTAATAAGGTGGATAAGATCCTCTCGCCCACCAATTTTTACTCTCATACATTCGTGACCGTGAACAAGGTTTTCGCCCATATCACCAATGTCTTTTGTAGTAAATTCTTCTTCCGCCTCAATCCGGTCAGTGATTTCCCTTCCTGTATTCTTAAGAGCCTCATATTCTTGCTGGTCAGTAGCAATGTAGGCAAGAATATCAGTTTTAAAGTCCGTGGTATCCATGTCGCGGTTAACAAAGGTAAACCAATCGGAATAGACACTGTTGATTGCATCTAAAGAGCCGCTGCGTCTCGCAATCATATGGTCGTAACCCGGAAACCACTCCTTTGACTCAATAAACTTGATTATGGTCTCATTTTCCAATTCGTTGAGGTAGTACATTCGACTGTCCCACGTTTTCAAAAGGTTGGCTATTTCCATATAATCAACGATATCTCCAGCATAGCGAATAACATCGCCTGTCATATCGTAAGTGAGTTTATTCTTTCTGTTAGCCTTAATGCGCTCCCATACGAGTGCAACATCCTCACCATCTCTGGTTACTCTCAAATCATTGAATACACAATGGCAAATTTCGCCTTTGGTCAATCCAATATTAGCCCCCTCGACCTCCTTGATATGGGTGAGCAAGCGCAGGATATACTGAGCCGGCTTAAAGTGGATGCCATGTTCGATCTGTTCCAGAATGGCATGAGACTTGATATGGGCTCCGGGGTATTGGAATGAATACAGATAGGTCTTGAAAAAGGCGACAAGATCCCCATCTTCTGCAAGTTCCTTTGCTCGTCTACCTGCCTCTGCGATGTCGTTGTCATTATGTTGAACGAAGCCAAACAGAGAAGAAATCTCGGTTCTCCAATTGTTTATGGTCTTCAATTCTTTATGAGCATTACCTGGGTACCCGTAAATTGCTTGGTTCAATCTCTGAGCAAAATCTGCTTCCGGCATCGGTTCAAGTTTGGCTATGCTTTCAGCAACATATATCAAAACATTCTCAACATCGTTTTTGAACCGAGGTCTGGCATGGTGTATTCTAAAATAAAACTGTTCTGGTATCCTATATTCCATCAGTTGTCCTCGCTTTCTAATAGTTGAAGCATCTGATCAGCAATTCTCTGCGCCATAATCGGTGGAACAGCATTGCCCACCTGCCTAAATTGTTGTGTCTTATTTCCTAAAAAAATAAAATCATCTGGGAATGACTGGAGTCTCGCGCATTCGCGAACAGTCGGAACGCGATTATATTTGTAATGAAAATGGTGACGGTGCCCTGTATCAATTGTCGGAGCGGGCTTCTGACTATTGAAACGGGTCCACGCTACATGAAAATTCCTTGATTCTCTGAACTCTTCCGGCAAATCCTTATAATTTCCGCCATCTGGAACAAGTGAAATGATATGGCGCACCTTTTCACTATGGGAGGCAGCCACATGGTTTCGAACCACATCGGACCTTTCTCGCATTAGTTTTTGATATGCATTCTGAGGCGCTGTAGCATACGACTGGATATCCTCGCCCAGAGCATCCTCGAGAGGAGGAAGGTCACATAATGCCATTTCGCAAGTAACCTGTTCTTCTTGAACCGCAGGGTAATCGAAGTTGTTATTGCCCTTAACGCCGACAAACACAACTCTTTTTCTATTCTGAGGGACTCCATAGTCTGCAGCACAGAGAATTTTGTATTTTACTTCATACCCCATTTCTGCGAATCTACTAATAATATTGTCCTTTACTTCTCCATTGAAAAGAGCCACAAGGCCAGGAACGTTCTCAATAACGAATGCCTTTGGTTGAATTTCCTCAACCAGCCGAATGTAGCTGAGATACAGTTTGTTCCGGGGGTCATTGAAATTACGGGGGCCAGACAAGGAGAATCCTTGACATGGTGGGCCCGCCGATAATAACATCGATTTTATTGTCTCCCAGCAACGGAGCAATGTGATCCTTGAAAGTGATGGTTGTAATATCCCCACATATGGATTTTGCTCCATTGTGGTTTCGTTCAAAAGTTTCCAATGCTTTTGCATCGTTGTCTATACCGAGAAGGATACTAAAACCAGCCTTTTCAAAACCGTAGGACAAACCACCAGCCCCACAGAAAAGGTCAATAACATTCCATTTACCCATTTTCTTTGCTCTCCTTTTTGATTCTACCATCGGCTGGTTTCTCTGAATCTTCGGGAATCGCCCAATTCTCCCCAAGTTTAAATACTCCCTCGATTCTACCTTCGGAACAAAGAATCTGAACTCTTCTTTGCGATATATTCCATTTTGATGCCGCTTGGCTTGCAGTCATATATTTCATGATTTGTCTCCTTTATTCCACGGGGCGAACAATACTTTTACATCTTAGCATAAAGCTACTATTTTTTCAATATGTATATCGCATTTTCAATGCCCCAGCGAAGTAGGGTGATACCAGGTGCGGTCATGATAGCCGCACCTGCTTATTATTTGCCGGGATCTAACAAAGCCCAGCTTCTGTCCACTGCACTGATGGTGAGTTTTCCATTCTCGCATTCAACAAGAAGGTTTGCACCTATATCAAATCCCGCATCTTCCAGCCATTTTCCCTTAAGCACAATGGTAGGGACGTCTTGGTAGTTATATCCGTTGCTCTGGCCGTAAACTTTCAACCGTCTGTTTTTCTTTTCTTTCATGGCATTCTCCTTTTGCTAAATGGTAGTTACGCCAAATAATATGGCGTTTCGTCAAAAGGTTAGGAGTTTTGCCAAATGGTGCTACATCTGAGCGAACCGTTTCCTACATATCGAAGGTTCATATTCACCCCACACTACATATAGTGACCCCGCAATCCAGCTGAAACACACCATTGGGTATGTATTCCCAACCTCAAATTCCGATAATAAAAGCCGAAAAAGCCCAGAAATACGGGGTTTTTCGGCATAATATGTATGCTCAATTGGCGGTGCAAAGCGTTTCTCGGACAAATAAGACACCCCGATGTGCCAGAGATACCATTCCGGGTCTGGGATAGGCATTTCCGCCGCCGATCAGTGCCGCTGCAGTGACTGTATGGTGAGGTGCGTAAAAAGGTCTCTCCGTGATCAGCGCCTGTTCCGGAGTAAGTAACCCCGCCACACTGTAAATACTGGTTACCTCCAGACTCTCCTCCAGTGTAAGTGGCGGTAATATCCCCGGAATTCTCCCGGCAATCATGGATTTTCCCACCCCCGGCGGTCCCATCATCAGCAGGTTATGGAATCCCGCTGCCGCGATCATTGCACCTCTCCTGGCACTCTCCTGCCCCGACACCTCTTTAAAGTCTCCTCTTCTGTCTGCTTTCTTTTTCTGTAACAGTTCTTCTGCCCGGATCCTGGGTTTGTATATTTTTTCATTTTCCGCATCCGGATGCAGCAGAGCCATAATAAGCTCTCCCAGTTCCCCGACACCCCATACCGTAATCCCCGGGATCACTGCTGCCTCCAATGCGTTTTCCCGGGGAACGATCACTCTGCCGATTCCCTTGTCTGCTGCTTCCCGAACAATAGGCAGCACTCCTTTGACTCTTTTGATCTCACCGTTCAGTCCCAGTTCTCCCAAAAACAGCGTATCCCGTACCGCCTCCTCCGTGAGAAGCTCCATATCTTTTAACAAGCCTACGGCAATAGGCAGATCAAATGCCGTTCCGTCCTTACGCCTGCCTGCCGGTGCAAGATTCACTGTTATATGGCAGGGCGGGATCTGAAACCCCGAATTTTTCATGGCGACACACACTCTCTCCCTGGATTCTCTCACCTCACTCCCCAAAGAACCCACCATCTGAAAAGAGGGCAATCCCCCAGCCAGGTCCACCTCCACGCGGACCAGATACGCTTGCAATCCGCAGACTGCACCGGAATCAATTGTCGAAAACATAAACTACCTCCTTGTATATAAATTTTGTGATAAAAATTGGGTAACCAACGAAATGCAGAAACTCTGCGAAATGCCCGATGGGCAATAAAAGAATTTTGTATTAGAAATTTTCCTTGGAAATTAGCTTTTCGAAATTTGATTTCCGCAACGATTCAGAGCCTGTTCTCATTCCTATGAAGCGGGACTCTGAATCGTTAACGGTGATTATCATTTTATGATCCTCAGGATCAGATCTTATTTTCCATGCTGTCCGGATCCTGTGCGAACTGGATGGCCTGCTCTCTATCGATCTTGCCTTCAAAATACAATTGGACAATTGCCTCGTCCATGGTGATCATCCCCAGCTTGCGGTTGGTCTGCATGACACTTGCCAGCTGATGGGACTTTCCCTCACGGATCAGATTGCGTACTGCATGGTTCGCATGCATGACCTCAAACGCCGCTACACGATGTTTTCCGTCTGCCGTAGGTATCAGCTGCTGGGAAATAACGGCTTCCAGTGTATTGGACAGCTGTACCCGGATCTGTTGCTGCTGGTGCGGCGGGAATACATCAATGACACGGTCTACCGTGCTGGCTGCACCGATGGTATGCAATGTGGACAATACCAGATGTCCCGTCTCCGCCGCGGTGATTGCTACACTGATTGTCTCAAAATCACGCATTTCTCCCACGAGGATAACATCCGGATCTTCACGGAGAGCTGCCCTTAAGGCATTGGCATAATTGTTGGAATCAATACCGATCTCACGCTGATTGACCATGGACATTTTATGCTGGTGCAGGTACTCTATGGGGTCCTCCAGGGTAATCACGTGAGCATCCCTGTTATTATTGATCTTATCTATAATGGCAGCAAGTGTGGTGGATTTACCGCTTCCGGTAGGACCGGTGACCAACACCAGTCCACGTTTGCGCTGATACAGATCAATCACCGATTCCGGTACTCCCAGTTCTTCCGGTGAAGGTACCTTGGTTCCCACCAGACGGAATGCCAGGGCAACAGATCCCCTCTGTTTATACGCATTGACACGATAACGTCCACAGTTCGGAATAGAGAACGACATATCATATTCTCCCCGTTCCTCAAAACGCTCCCTCTGCACTTCTGTCATGATGTTGACCAGCACCTCCAGGGTATCCGCAGGCAGCATTTTGGGATAATCCATCGTGATCAGATTACCGTTCACCCGCATTTTGGGAGGAATACCTACCGTAAGATGCACATCACTTGCTCCGGCTTCTTTGGCAGCTCTGAGTATTTCTTCGATTGTCGGCATATTTTTTCCTCATTTCTTATTTCTTCAGTATATATCTGTTATCCATTGTCTTCATGACATCAACGATCTGTATATCCTCATTCTGTGGCAAAGCAAGATTCAAAATACTGTTGTCACGGAAGCTTACCACTGTGGGACGCAGCACATTCTCTTCATTTTCACTCAAAACAAGCGCCTTTTCTCCGGTACTGAGTTCTACGCTTGCCCCGGGCGGCAGAATATTAATGGATCTTAATAATGCCTGCACCGTCTCCGGGTCGTACACTTCCGGATGTTCCAGCAGTTCCTGGGCTGCCTTCACTTCTGACTGGGCCGTTCCCTGCAGTGTCATCGCGGTAATCTCATCATAGCGGTTCGCCACCAGCAATACATTGGATCCCTCCAGCATTTTATATCTGCTTTCTTTTCCTTCTTCCGGGAAGAGATCCAGCTGCTTTCCCGCCGCCTGCTGGCAGATCCGGCGTATAGCGGGTCCCTCCGTCGCAAATGCATCTTCGATCACGCTGTAAGCCTCTTCCTGGGTCTCACAATTTCTGATCGCGTCTTCTCTGGAATAAGGAGCTCCGAAATATACATCCTCATGTTTTTTCAGTTTTCCCATATCATGAAGAAGGGCCGCACATACGGTATGATACTGTTCCTCTCTTCGAATATTCATTACATGGGTAATCATGGCACAGAGTATTGCCACATTCAGGGAATGTCTGGAAACATAATCTTCCAGGCTTCTCAGATTCTGATAAAAATTAATCTTCTCATCCAAATGTCCGTAGTTGCGGATAACCATATCCGCAATCGTCTGGATCCTGCTCTGTTTTCTGGTCTTCAGAATGCGATCCAGCTCTTCTTCGATCGCACTGACCGCCTTGATCTGGAACCGCTCAAATTCCAGATCCTCCTGCGTCATGGGAGGTAGCGGTTCCGCAGGCTCTAAAACATAGACACCGATCAGGCCGAAATTGCGTATGCTCTCTATTGCCTGTACCGACAAAAGAGAATTCCTGTCAAACAAAAGAATACTTTTCTTATTATATATAGGTCTGGCAAGACGCATTCCCGTCTTTAATTCTTCCGTTTTCACAAAATGCATCCCCGATATTCCCCCTCTTATCCAAACGTACTTACAAAAATAAATATATCACAGTGTCTAATAATTGACAAGATTGTGTTTAGTCTTCCCGAAGCTTAGATGCAAGCTTATGCAGCGCTCTTTTTTCCATACGGGACACATAGCTTCTGGAGATTCCAAGAATATCCCCGACCTCCTGCTGCGTATGTTCTTTCTGCCCCCGCAGGCCGTAACGCATTACAAGAATCCGGTATTCTCTGTCTGACAGGCAGTGATCAAGGGCCGAAAACAGGCGTCTGATATTTCTTCCGAGCTCCATATCCTCCACGATATCCTTCTGTTTCTCTTCGATCACATCCAGGAGGTGAATAGCATTGCCTTCCTTATCCTGACCGATCGGTTCATATAGAGATACTTCCCTGGACAGCTTTTTACGGCTTCGCAGCATCATCAGAAGTTCATTATCGATACAGCGACAGGCATACGTAGCCAGCCTGCCTTTTCCGGAATCGAAAGAATTCACTGCTTTGATCAGTCCGATACATCCGATGGAGATCAGGTCCTCCATATCTTCTTCCACATTCTGGTATTTTTTGGCGATATGCGCCACCAGGCGTAAATTCCTCTCCACCAGAATTTCTTTCGCCTGTATGGCTTCTTCCACGGTACCTTCCCTGAGTAAACGGATATAATAAGCTTCTTCTCCTGCGGTTAAGGGTTGCTGAAAGGTCTTCAAAAAGCACCTCCGTGGACAGTTGCTTATGTTATTTTATGTGTTGTTCTGTCCACAAGTGCCTGTCAGTCCTCACAGACCTCAGAATAAAAACTGTGCCATCACATAATTGCTTACATCCAGTCCCTTTTCCGTAAGTGCCAGAAATCTCTCCCCTGACTCCTCTGTGTATTCCCGGAGTAAGCCGTCTGCAATATTCTGCGTGATCACCGGTCCATATACCTCGGGAAGACTTCTGCCATACTGTTTTTCAAACTGTTCATAGGAGATTCCCCGGATCAGACGCAGTCCCAAAAACATGGTCTCCTCCATCTGCTCCTGCTCCGTAAGCACCTGTTCTTCTTCCCGGCAATCCTGCGGATTCTCCAAATATGTGATAAGATCCCGTCCATTCTGGAATCTCACATTATCAACCAGCGATGCCGCGCCAATGCCGAAGCCCAGATAATCCCTGCGGATCCAGTAACCGACATTATGAAGGCACTCATACCCATCCCTGGCATAATTGGATATCTCATAACGATGAAAGCCATATTTTGCCAGTATCTCCCTGGTCTCCTCATACATTGCCCGCTCCGTATCTTCCTCCGGCAGCTGTAATTCTCCCCGCTCCGCCATCCTCGCAAAAGGGGTTCCCTCCTCCACGATCAGACTATATGCCGAAACATGCTGTGGCATAGGCCGGAGTGCCAATAGTTTCCCCAGGGTATCCCGTAGACTTTCAAGCGTCTGTCCCGGCAATCCGCTCATAACATCCACATTGATATTCGTATATCCTGCCTGCACCGCTGCTTCATATGCTTCAAGAAATCCGGCAAAATCATGGATCCTGCCGAGTTCACGTAGTTCTTCATCCTGTGCAGACTGCATTCCGATGCTCAGGCGATTGATCCCTGCTTTACGAAAGGTACGTAACTTTTCCTCTGACACGGTTCCAGGATTTACTTCCGTCGTGATCTCTGCCGCCGGGTCCAGTGAAAAATGCCGTCTGATACACGCCATCAGCTTCCCCATCTGCTCTCCGGTAAGCCGCGACGGCGTTCCTCCACCAATAAACACTGACACCACTCTGCGATCCCGATATTTACCGGACTTCCCTTCGATTTCGGCAAAAAGTGCAGCCATATAGGACTCTACCGTCTGCTCCGTAGCAGGACCAGACAGAAAGTCACAATAGCTGCACTTTTTTATGCAAAAGGGAATATGAATATATATTTCCAGTTCCTTCTGATTCATATTACTCCTTCAATAAATTATGGTTAATTCTTGTCATCCAGTTTCAAAACGCTCATAAATGCTTTCTGCGGGATCTCTACGTTACCGAACTGCCGCATACGCTTTTTACCCTCTTTCTGCTTCTCCAGCAGCTTTTTCTTACGGGTAATATCACCGCCGTAGCATTTTGCCAGCACATCCTTACGCATAGCCTTTACGGTCTCTCTGGCGATCACCTTGCCGCCGATAGCTGCCTGAATGGGAATCTCGAAGAGGTGTCTCGGAATCTCATCCTTTAATTTCTCACACATCTTACGGCCTCTCTCATAGGCGGAGTCCGCACAGACAATGAAGGACAGTGCATCCACTTCCTCGCGGTTGATCAGAATGTCCAGCTTCACCAGATTCGATCTCTCGTAACCCTTCAGATCGTAATCAAAAGATGCATAACCACGGGAACGGGATTTTAAAGCATCAAAGAAATCATAAATGATCTCGTTCAGGGGCAGTTCGTATTTCAACAACGCTCTGGTGCCCTCGATGTATTCCATGCCGAGGTATTTGCCGCGGCGCTCCTGACACAGTTCCATGATGGAACCGATAAATTCGGAAGTCACCATGATCTCTGCATTTACCACCGGTTCTTCCATATATTCGATCTCGGAAGGATCCGGCAGATTGGAAGGATTGGTCAACTCAATTACTTCCCCATTGGTCTTATGCACCTTATAGACAACGCCGGGGGCGGTAGTCACCAGATCCAGATTGTATTCTCTCTCCAGTCGTTCCTGAATGATCTCCAGATGCAGAAGTCCCAGAAATCCGCACCGGAAGCCAAATCCCAGTGCCACAGAAGTCTCCGGTTCATAGAACAGGGACGCATCGTTCAACTGTAACTTCTCCAGCGCATCTCTCAGATCCGGGTACTTGGAACCGTCTGCGGGATATAATCCACAATATACCATGGACTGTACCTTTTTATAACCGGGCAGAGGTTCTGCGCAGGGATTGTTGTCGTCCGTTACGGTATCACCCACTGCTGTATCTTTTACATTCTTGATGGAAGCCGTGATGTAGCCTACCATTCCGGCAGAAAGCTCGTCACAGGGGATAAACTGTCCCGCTCCGAAATAACCGACCTCCACGACCTCTTCCTTCGCTCCGGTAGCCATCATGCGGATCATGGTACCCTTTTTCACTGTGCCTTCCATGACACGGCAGAAAATGATAACACCCTTATAGGAATCATATACAGAGTCAAAGATCAGTGCCTGTAAAGGGTTGTCCGGATTCCCCTTGGGGGATGGGATCTTTTTCACGATCTGCTCTAAGACTTCCTCAATACCGATGCCGTTTTTCGCGGAGATCAGCGGAGCATCCTGTGCCTCGATACCGATGACGTCCTCGATCTCTTCAATAACTCTCTGGGGATCTGCGCTGGGCAGATCGATCTTGTTGATGACCGGGAAAACATCCAGATCATGATCCAGTGCCA
>ERZ780144.2861-NODE-2861-length-13832-cov-6.875808_pt1 | contig 13832 bp, 14 predicted proteins | sample MGYA00511380_ERZ780144 | MGnify/ENA primary metagenome ERZ780144 (study PRJEB29588, sample SAMEA1965858) | human gut metagenome | biome: human gut; feature: human-associated habitat; material: faeces | place: Denmark | collected 2008/2010 ... | reverse complement strand
GGGCAGCGCCCCAGCCAGCGGGGGCTGGTCTCGCCGCATTGGGTGCAGACATAGATGGTTTTGAGTTTATCTTTGGGCATGGACGCCTCCCTGAACTATACTTTACTTATTATAGCCCAAAATGGGCGCGGGGGCAAGTATCCACTGAACAAAAACATTTGTAGCTGTAAAATGTACTTTTCTCTTGCTATTTTTTGAACAATGTGTTAAAGTTAAGAAAACACTTTAAAGCTATAAAGCAAAAGAAAAGGTGTGGTGTTATGGACTTCAACGTGAACGCGCCGATCCTGTTTGTGCTGGTCGGCATCATTGTGGCGTTCGTGCTGGCACAGTCGGCGTTCTTTCTGTGGCGTGCGGTCAACCGCGCAAGGGAAATCGGTCTGCCGCAGGAAACCATACGCAAGACCATTTCGGCGGCGGCCGTCTTTACGGTAGCACCAGCAGTGGCCATTCTGGTGGGCGTTATCTCCCTGAGCAAGAGCCTGGGTATCGCCCTGCCGTGGCTGCGCCTATCGGTCGTAGGATCCCTGACCTATGAGACCGTCGCGGCGGGGACCTCGCTGACGGAGCTGGGGCTGGACACCAATACCCCCATCCCTACGGCGTCGGACTATGTCACGGTGGCCGCCGTTATGACGGTGGGCATCATGGTCGGCCTGGTCTTGGTACCGCTGCTGACCAAGCGTATCCAGGGTGGTATGATGAAACTGGGCGCAAAGGATCACCGCTGGGCAGATATCTTTAATAATGCCATGTTCCTCGGTATGATCAGCGCCTTCCTCGGCTATGTGTTCAGCGACGTGATGAATGTGACCCACGGCGATTTCTCGGGTCTTATCCTGGTGCTCGTCATGCTGACGTCGGCGGTCGTGATGGTTATTTGCGGCGTGGCGGCCATGCGCACGAAAAAGCGCTGGATACAGGACTATGCGCTGCCCATCAGTATGCTGTGCGGCATGGCAGTGTCCATCCCGCTGACAAACTGGCTGAGCTGAAAGGAGCGGTACTCATGGAAAAGACAGTTCTGGAACAGAAAGAAACCTATGTCGACAGTGTGCACCGCTGGGGCCGCATTTGGGGCCTGACGCTTTTGGTGCTGATTGTGGCATACCCGATCGCAGTGTCGCTCATCTTCCACGCACAGGTCAACTGGCCCGCGTTCATTAAGGGCTTTATCGCCATCGGGCCTATGTACTGGGCCGTCGGCATTGTGGAAATTTTTACCTATGTGCCGATGCTCGGCGCGGGCGGCAGCTACCTGTCCTTCGTCACCGGTAACATCTCCAACCTGAAACTCCCCTGCGCCCTTGACGCCATGGAGCGGGCGGGCGTCAAGTCCAACAGTGAGGAAGGTGAGATCATTTCTACCATCGCCATTGCCGTGTCAAGCATCGTGACGACGCTGATTATTTTAGTGGGCGTGGTGCTCATCATCCCGCTGACGCCGCTGCTCTCCTCCCCCATCCTAGCCCCGGCGTTCTCGCAGATTTTACCCGCACTGTTCGGCGGTCTGGCGGTGGTGTTTGTCTCCAAAAACTTCCGCCTGGCGCTGGCCCCACTGCTGCTGATGCTGGTGCTGTTCATCTTTGTACCCGCGCTCAATGCGTCCACGGTAGGTATCATGGTGCCGGTCGGTGTCATTTTCAGCCTGGTAGTGGCGCGTATCCTGTACAAAAAGGGCCTTGTCTAAGCCCATAAGGAGGAATACAAAATGATCGTTTTATGGTTGATTCTGGCGGTTGTCGTCGTGCTGGCCGCCGTGGTGCTGGTGCGCACGGCCCGCTTTACGCCGGGCACTGCCCCCGCTGTGCCCGAGGGCGAGGAAACCATCGACCGTGACAAGGCCGTGGAAAACCTGCGCACCCTTATCCGCTGCCGTACCGTCTCCAACACGAACCACGCGCTGGAAGACGATGCCGAGTTTGAAAAGCTCATCAATACCCTGCCGACGCTCTACCCCAACGTTTTCAAGACCTGCAAGTTTGAGCGCCTTGAGGACCGTGGCCTGCTGTTCACCTGGTCCGGCAAGGAGCACACCGAGCCGACCGTATTGATGGCCCACTATGACGTCGTCGACGTTGACGAGGCAGGCTGGAAGAAGCCGCCGTTTGAGGGCGTGCTGGAAGATGGCGTGCTCTGGGGCCGCGGTGCGCTGGACACGAAAGTTACTTTTAACGGCGTGTTGACCGCTGCTGACAAACTGATTGGCGAGGGCTACACCCCCGCGCAGGATATCTACTTTGCATTCAGCGGCGGCGAGGAAGTCAACGGCCTGGGCGCGGTACACATTGTAGATTGGTTTGAAGCCAACCACATTACCCCGGCGCTGGTTGTGGATGAGGGCGGCGCGGTCGTCGAGGATGTGTTCCCCGGCGTCAAGCAGCCCTGCGGACTGATCGGCATTGCGGAAAAAGGTATGCTGAACGTGGAGTACAAGGTCAAGTCCGGCGGCGGCCACGCCAGCGCGCCCAAGCCCCACAGCCCGCTTGTGGCCCTGAGCGAAGCTTGCACCAAGATCGAGAGCCACCCCTTCAAGGCGCACGTCACAAAGCCAGTGGCCGAAATGTTCGATACGCTGGGCCGTTACTCCAACGTTACCTATCGCATGATCTTTGCCAACCTCTGGCTGTTCGGCGGCGTGCTGGATTCCATCTGCCGTAAGAGCGGCGGCGAGCTGAACGCCCTGATGCGCACGACGGTGGCCTTTACCCAGGCCAAGGGCAGTGCGGGCCGCAACGTCATCCCGCCGGAGGCAGCCTTTATCAGCAACCTGCGCCTGAACCCTGAGGACACGATGGACAGTGCCCTTGCCTACTTAAAGGAAACCATCAATGACCCTGCCGTTGAGATCACAAAGCTGGAGGGCATGAACCCGAGCCGCATCAGCGAGACGAACTGCCCTGCATGGGATAAGGTCGCCAGCGCTGTGGCAGGCACCTGGAAGGGCTGTCTGGTAGCACCGTATCTGATGGTGCAATGCTCGGACAGCCGCCACTACGGCCGTATCAGCGACCATGTGTACCGTTTCTCGGCCATGGATCTGACCGCCGAGGAGCGCGGCACCCTGCATGGCAACAACGAACGCATCCGCGTTGAGACCGTTGGCCGTGCCGTGGAGTTCTATGTCCGTTTGATGCGGCAGTGCTGAGAAAATAAGCATACAAAGAGGTGCAGCCCGTTTGAAGTGCTGCACCTTTTACTGTTTATATCCCGAAATGTATAGAGGGCGGCATTCTCGATGCCCAATCATACAAACTGGAATTTCACTTACTTAGATAATGGCAATGTCAATTTTCCTGATAATAAAAAATACAGCAGAAGTAAACCAACTATAATTAGAATACCGCCAACCACTTTAATGCCAATTCGATTAACCTTGTTATTTTTTATAATTTTATTTGCAAAAACCAATAGTAGCGCACCAACTACTATAATAAAAACAGATATTAACGGATACATGAGTTTTCTCCTTTCAAATTCCGATTTGTATGCCTACATTAGTGCATCCAAATGTTGTTTTCCAAATCGCGCAGCCGACCTTTATAATCGTTGATGAGAGCCTCAGCATTTTCGCCATCCGGGAAAGTTACCAGATAGCCGTCCCCTGCCTCGTGAAAGCCGATGATTCCGGCAAGCCCAGCCATCTCCGACACTTTCAGCAGGGTGTGGTAGTCATATTCGGCGGCGCTGATGTACAAGTCCATAGGAGAAACCCTCGCGTTTCAAAGATATAGCCCTATTATAGCGACATTCTTTCATAAATGCAAAGAAAATGCTGTATCGTCCAGAATCGGAAGATACAGCATTGCTTTTTTATATGTAATGGCCCTTTAGCCTAATTTGTTGTCTGGCCTTGACCGAGCGATTGCTCTGGCATGGTCTAAGGCGCAGTGGTGTGCGGGATGCTTCCCGCGTCTGTTTTGATTACGAGACTTATTATAGCGGCGACTTGTGTGTAGAATTTAAAAGCTGTTTGAACGATTTTGAAATTCAATTTGAATAATTTATGACGTGGGGTGATGCCATGAAAGATATTAAAGAAAAGCCAACCGCGCATATGCCGAGAAGCAATGCAAGCGGGGAAATCCCGAAAGCTGCGCTGAAAAAGGCGTGGGCGGAGGCCAAGGAGAAAAGCCGAACCATGCTGCGAGAAAGCACTTCTACGCAGGGAGACGGTAATTATACAACTGCGCAAGATACCAGCTCGGTGGTAACCGATACATCCTATTCGGTCATCAAGCAAAACACAGATTTCACCGTGCAGCAAGGGCGCAAGATTGCCCGCAAACAGATAGAAAAATACCGGGAACGCCGTTCCGCCGAGCAAACCGAAACCACCCGCGTCCACACCGCCAATGAGCGCGGTGTCAGCCCCAAACAAGTCGAGTGCGGCACGCTGTCCGATGCAGAGCGGCACCCTCGCCGTTGGGCAGATTTGCCCCGCCAGCGGGCGAAAGAAAAAGTCGTCACCGCCAAGACCGCGCCACGAGATATTCGTGGTGTGACCCAAGGTCAGCGCCAACTGCGAACAGCCGCAAATGAAACTGTGCGCAGTGTGACGACCCAAGCGCAGATGCAGACCCGTGCGCAAAAAATACAGCTTGCCGCGCAAAAGGCTGCGGGCGGCACAGGCAGAACAGCTGTGGCGGTGCGCTCGGCTATACGTCATTTTCTTGCCAGCTTGCACAGCCTAGTTGTAGCCGTCGCCACAGGCATCAGCGTGGCGCTTAGTATTATAATCGTTATCAGCCTTGTGGCGTTTGTGTCCGGCTCGGCTTACGGCATCTTTTTTGCCGCCGATGCCCCCAACGCAGCGTCCGTCACCGTGCGCGAAGCCGTAGAAACCCTGACGGCGGAATACCGCGACAGACTGGAAGAAATCTCCGACACCGTACAGCACGACCGCCAAGACATTACCGCCAACGATGATGTATACTACATTCGCTGGCAGGATGTCCTGGCGGTCTTTTCTTCGTATGTGGCGGGCAGCGAACAAGGCGCACCCGTTGCGGCGCTGACAGAGGAACAGGTGGATAAACTGCGGGAAACTATGTGGGCAATGAACGCAGTGGACTATTCCACCCACCCGGAGTCGACTACCATAGACACTACCGATGAGGACGGCAACCCGACTACCACAGAAATCACCGAAACTGTCCTTGTAATCGAACTGACCCACAAAACACCCGACGAGATGTCGGCGGATTATCATTTCACCACCCGCCAGAGCACCTATCTGCAACTCCTGCAAGACCCACAGTATGAGGAACTGTGGGCGGAATTGCTCGGCGGTTTTGCACAGGGCGGCGGAAAACTTATGAACCCCGACAGCACCCGCACCCCGACAGGCACCCTGCAATGGCCACTGCCGGTTGCGGGTACCATTACCTCACAATTCGGACATCGGGTAGACCCCATCACCGGCGAAGTCAGCTCCCACACCGGCACCGACATTGCCTGTGCCGAGGGTACGCCGATCCTCGCCGCCGCAGACGGAACCGTCACCGTTGCCAACGGTCTTGACAGCTGGGGCGGCAGCTACGGTTACTATGTCCAGATTGACCACGGCGGCGGGCTGGAAACACTGTACGCACACTGTTCGTCCATCTGCGTCACTACCGGTCAGCAGGTACAGGCCGGGCAAGTCATCGGCTATGTCGGCCACACCGGCCGGGCAACCGGCAGTCATCTACATTTAGAAGTGAGAATAAATGGAAAGCGTGTAAACCCACTGCAGAATTTTCTGTGATAGAACTCCCTCTATAATTCTGAGTGCTGACGCGACGAGCGAAAAGTACAGGCTGCCACAGCGGTGTTTAATCCCCAAGGTGTAAGGAAAAAGAGCCTGCCCGATTGCCCACGCGAGAAAGAATGCTGCACATAGCAGAAAAATCGGAATCCACATTGAATTGTAGCTTTCTCCGTTGGCATTATAGCCCTAATTTTCCAGAAAATTGCAGCATGTAATATAGGATAGAATCGCAGTCACTCAATTTGATTTTTCATTCCGAAAAGACTCTACAGTGCAGACGGGCAATACAATAGAGAATTACACTTCCCACAATTAAAATCAGTAAATACGAAATAAAAAAGAGAATTCCACACATCCAGAACCACGGTAAGTCAATCTGTATTGCAGTAAAAAAAGAAAGTAGCGTATATAAGGCAGAAATAAAGAAGCAAGGAAGTAACAACAAAAGAAAAATCCGCATGCTAGTCATTAGTAAAAAACGCTGAGATGCACCATACAAAAATAAAAGTTTCGCAAAAGCGCGATATCCCATCAAACTATATAGTGAGAAAAGCAGCATAAGAAACGGCGAAGCAATAATGAATACAACGGTTATTGTCATTAGGCTTGCTTTTAGTGATGCAAATTCTGTTGAACAGTGTTGCAACAAGTGTTGGGAGTAGGTCCCCAAAAAGATGATATTGTCCAACAAGAAAAGCAAGCATGCTGCGGTAGCACGAGAGTTTTTGAATCTTTTTCGAGAGGTCACGAACAGTGTGACTACAGGTTCTTTTTTAATGATAGAATGATTCATTTTCATTACCGAAAGACTCCTGTTCTATACTTGAGCGAATATATCGTTTGATGGTTAGCATTACAACAACCACGAACGCAATAAATTGTAAAAGAACAAGCGGGTTAAACGCGTTGATAATAAACAAATCCTGAAATAATGAACTTTCGATAAATGCTAAAAATGGCAGGGAAATTACCAACGCGAACGCGAACGCAAGAATAAACAGGCAAAGATAATGTATGTTGTACATTTTTGTAATGCCCGCAAAGTCCTCTCCCAGCAGGTAAAGCAGAAAAACACCAGAACTTTGTTTGTCTAAAAGGTTCTTTACTGTGTTTCGTTGAAACAAATATAGCGCAACAAAACACCCTCCATAAAATATAAAACATAAGATGAAAACGAATCCGATTTCCAATGGGTAAATTTCCATTACAGATGACGCGTCAAGGCTTTCTTTTGACAGAAGAGACAAAATTTCTGCCTTGTCTTGTGGGTTCTTAGCAATAATGATTGTCTGGGATTTTTTCGACTGATTTTCCAAGACACCCTCTTCATAGATGGCTATGCGTCCCTCAGGGTAGAGTGTTTTGCTGCAAAGCTCAACGGTATCAAACGAAGCAAATACTGAATTAGGTCCCATCGTTACCGTACACATTTCAGATTTATCATAAATGCCGACAATCGTTAAGGAAATACTTGGTTGTTCATCGTTTCCCCAGATTATGAGTTGCTTTCCCAACAGGTCATATGTGCTAAGTTTTTTGCCATTATTTGATACAAAATAGGAAGGGACCAAAACTTCCCCCTTTTTATCAAAGTTCAATCTATCGCCGTCAATCGTAGCAATGGTTGATTTATTGTTCACTCCCAATAGGCAGAGTTCATCCGACTTACGGTTCTGAAAAGATTCGTCCCATGGAATTTCCGCATTCGCAAACAAATACCATGATTCAAACGGAACTACGTTTTCAATAAGTGGAGCGAACGATTGTGTGCAAGTAAATACGGTGGCAAAATCACTATTTACCAGAATGGAACGGTTAAATGTTTCTTTATAGTATAATCGGTATCCATAAAGCACTGTATAAAATGAAATAGTTCCTGATATGACCATCATCAATAGGACGGCGGCTCCTGTAATGAAAGCAAGGACTTTAGTCATATGATTTCCCCAAATCGCGCTGTCTATCTTGCTCCATAACTGAATATGTTTCATTATTACAATTCCTCTCAAAGAGTTTCACAAGGGAATTACATAGTCCGATTGAGCAATTACGTCGCTGCTGTGTGTAGCGATGATGATGCAACATTTCGTTTCCTTGCGGTACTGACACAATCGATTCGTTATAAACTGTTCGGTATGTTCATCCAAATTTGCGGTAGGCTCATCGAGAATCAATACCTTTGGCCCGCAAACCATAGCGACAGCTATAGAAACACGTTTTCGTTCTCCACCGGAAAGCTGTGATATTTTCGATTTTGATAAATCTGATAGAGAAAGGTATGCTGTAATCCGTGATGCTAATTTTTGGCTTTCTTCGAAGGACGTTCCCCGCAGCAAAAGGGGCAACGAAATGTTATCCAGAACACTTAGCGAAGAAATAAGTGGAGCGCTTTGCATTTGAATTCCTAAGATATTCTTTCGAAAAGTTGTACCATTGTCATGATAAATGGATGTTCCTTTCCAACAAACATCTCCGTCAAAATTTGAATCGAGTCCGGCTAAAATCCTTAGTAATGTACTTTTCCCTGCTCCGGATGCTCCAGTGATCGCATACATATAGCCAGATGAAAATTCATAGCTGAAATTCCTGAGAATATTTCGCTTTCCGTAGGATTTACAGACGTTCTTACTTATAAGAATATCCATTCTAATCATCCTTTTTGTTATGGTCATTTTTGTTATTATGAAAAGGCCCCCTTGAAAGGAGTCCCAAGGGAGCCAATTGTGAGTAACGAACAAAACGAGTGTATTCTATTGTTTAATTTCGCATAGTAATATCTGAATTGAATGCCACATTTTTAGTGCTAAAAGAGAAGGCTCTTTCTCCACTTCCGGCACCGTTAAATGTAATGTTAAAGTTAGGGCGAGAGGGAGCACTATTTGTTCCGTAGAAATTCTTTGTGCTTGCAGCAATCTCAGAGAAGGAACCCCAAGATTTCTTCCCAATTTTCACTGTAAGAGAACCACTGGCTGTAGCGGTGTCATCTAACGTGGGATCGGACCACCGCACAGAAGAAAACTCGCAAGTATAGTTACTGCCATTGAATGTCCTCCACGCAGACATAAGATTGGAATTTCGAGAAATCGAAACTGTTGAGGAGTAGCTGGAACGATCCGAAAATGCATATGGAGTGGAATGAGGAATTTCAACTGAAATATTTGCATTGGGATTCTCCGAGATGATTTTCCATAGATTACTTGAATCGTTGCTATTTACAGAAGAAAAATCTGCTGCAAATGTTGGTACCGCCATAGCCACCATTATTGCGAGAGCGAGCAGAAACATAGGTATGCGTTTCTTCATCGTTGACATTTGATAAGCCTCCAGTCTAATGGATTTCATCGGGTTGATATTCGGACAATTACAAGCGCCTGTGCACCGACGATTACATACATATAGAACTTTTCAATCTAGGTAACGGGAGCGCCTATTTATCTTGACTTCAAGATACCACAAGAAAATCTTCATTTCCACAAAATTGACACAAAATCCGAGTTACTTGTCATAAAACACGAGTAAAACAAACTGCCCCGGCTGCTAAGCCGGGGCAGGAAAAATCAAAAGGCCCACAAAATGGGAATTCTAAATTATTGCGATAAGTGGCTAACAATCTTGCTGAGCAAGCCAAGCCTTTGTTCAGCGGTTGTGTGCCTTGCCGAAAAAACTTGCGTAAGCTCCGAAATCAGTTCTTTTTGCTCTGGTCGCAAGGCACGAATAGAAATCAAATTTGAACGATCCCCATAAACCAGTGTGTCAAGCGATACATCGAACAATTCGGCCATTTCAATAAGGCAATCGACAGACGGAAGTTTGGCATTCGTTTCATAGGCACTGATAGTGGAAGTCTTCTTGCCCAACTTTTTGCCTAATACTTGTTGTGTCCAGCCTTTTTCTTCTCGCAGCTTACGAATGTGATCTCCAATATAGTTGTGACGTTCGGTATCTTTCATGTCTTTGTCCAGCTTGCTTTATCAATGAATTTTCTTCTTAGGGTAATTCAATTTTAAATGATTTGGCTTGCCAAACGGTGTAAAAACAATATAATATTACACTATAAGTGTTATTTCGAGAAAATACTTGACTTTCGGGAGAATTAAACGTATGTTGAATGGCAAAGAAGGACGTCTGCTACGGCGAAATAACGATAAGGATACAAACATGAAAATCAATATTTTACTTTGCGATGATGATAAGGACTTTTTGCAGAGAATATCAGACACGGTTGTCAGCCAGCCGGTACCGCCCGGAGCGTCCATTTGCATAACAAAAAGCTCGAATCCCGCCGAGATAACGGACCGGCAATTATCGCAGTATCACATTATGTTCTTGGACATCGACATGGATGAACGCAGCGGCATGGACATTGCCCGCCGTGTACGGGAATTACATCTGGATACGGTGATTGTTTTTGTGACAAATTATCCGGAATTTTCGATGGAAGGGTATGAAGTTAGGGCGTTCCGATATCTTCTCAAGCAGGAACTGGAGCAAAAGCTGCCCAACTATTTCCGGGATGCATTGGCAGAATTGCCGCGTGATGATAAAGTTCTGCGCTTTTCTGCCAACGCGGAGTCGTTTAACACTCCCTACAAAGATATTCTCTACTTGGAAAGTAATCAAAGAGTTATATATTTGTACACAGTAAAGCCTATGCAGGCACCAGACCGCTTTTATGGGAAATTGGAAGATTTAGCGGCAGAATTGGAAGGAGACGGATTCCTCAGAATTCAGAAAAGCTATCTGGTCAATATGGCATACATCAAAAAATTCAATTATGACAGAGTTGTTCTCTTCGATGGAAAAGAGTTATCGGTAAGTCAGAAGCGGTACTCACAAATGAAAGTCCAGTATCTGAGTTGGAAGAACAAAAACTGGGGGAATGCACGTTGAGCGATTATTTCTTGACCTACTTGTGGACTTGGATGGAGTGCTTTTCGGCAATTTTGCTATTTGATGCATTTTCCGCAAGAAAGATGGAACGTTTTCGCCATTGGATTATTGTGACGAGCCTTGCTTTTCTGGAGGCAACATTTCTGAACATTGCCTCAAAGGCATTGCCTGATTATTCGAAAATCTTAATTGCGCTTGTCCTGTATTATTTTGTGCATAGAATTTTGTACATCAGTAATAGATTTTTTGGCTTATATATTTCAATTATTATTTATGCAACGATGTGTTGTATAGATAATTTATGGCATACTCTTGCTCTTTTGTTATCTGAAACACTGAATGGTGTATTTCTTGGGAATGCGCTATGCCAAAGTATGCTTGTACACGGTATAATAATAGTAGTATGCTTTTTACAGGCAAAGGCGCGAAATGGAAAGTTAAGCCAAGCAACCAATTTTAGATGGTACACCATTCCCGCAGTACTTTCCCTTGCAAGTGTTTTGCTTATTTTCTTTTTCGGAAGTTGCTTTCAGCAAGGGCAAATATCAATTCAGCCGCTATGTGTCTGTGCCACATTTATTACCGTAATGCAGATAGCAGCATTACTTTTAATCAGCTGGATGGAACAAAACGCCAACTTCCGTGAAGAGGCAATCAGCCTACAAGCCAAATCAAAAGCACAGCAAGAGAGCATTGAAGCATTGAGTGCTGCATACGCTCAGCAACGTAAACTGACACATGACTTTCGCGCTCATTTGAGTACGTTAGACGGAATGCTGATGCAACAAAACAGAGATATCAACACAATACAAACCTATATCCATAGCCTGCAATCGAAACAAAACGAACGCATCCTGCTCGTCAATACCCACCATGCAGCACTGGATGCACTTTTGAATCAGAAGGCGCTTGTTGCGAAAAATCGTAAAATTGATATACAGTTCAGTGTGAATGATTTGTCTCCCATAAAGATTGACATGGTGGATTTGACGGTTGTAATCAGCAACACACTGGATAACGCGATTGAAGCGTGCGAAAAACTGCCGGAAACAGACCGGCAAATTTATGTGCAGGCACTGCTTGAAGAAGATGAACTGTTTTATGCTGTGCGTAATAAATCTTTGCCGGTAAATATGATTGCAAATCAACTGCCGGTATCTACCAAGGAAAATCCATCTTTTCATGGGTATGGTTTGCAAAATGTACATACCACATTGGAAAAGTACCACACGCTTTACGCTATGGATTATGAAAACGGCTGGTTTGAATTTGCAACAGAGCTGCCGAATACTCTGATTTCATGACAAAAAACTACTGTTTCACTACAAAAATGATGAAAAAGCTGAAAACTCTGTTTTAATAAAGATAGTTCTGATTTACAGAGGTTCTGCCTATGGAAGCAATCGTCGAAAGAATCGTGGAGAAGTGTATACAAAGCGAACTCATTGAAGAAAGTCAACGCGATTGGATGGCATACTCGCTACAACGAAAATTCATGAACTTTGGTGGCTTCTTTATTCTCGTTTGCTTTGGAACACTTGTTGCGCCGCTACCGCAAGTGATTCTTTTGAATTTTGGGTTGGCGTTTTTACGAGAAAAGACAAATGGGCTTCATATGCCAACAGTATTTTCCTGCTTTATCACCTCTTTATTTTGTGAATATGCCTGCTTATATCTGATTGACCGACTGCAATCTTCTACGATAGCAGCTGCAATTACGCTGCTTATTGTCTCTGTTACGCTAATTTTAATACTTGCTCCTTGCAATAATTCGGCGATTCATTGCAGCAACGAGGAGTTGCGGGACATGAAAATAGCGGTACGCAAAAGACTTGTATTATATTGCTTGATTATTCCGGCTCTTTTATTGCTGAAACCATTGTACAGCATTGTCTGGATTGTAGCTGCAGCTGCGGATGCTCTTCTACTGGTTTTGGCTAAAATTGGGGTTGGAATCAAATAAAACCGAATTAAACCCGCCAAATCAAAACTGGAAAGAAGGCCTTTACCATGAAAACAACCGAAAGCTTTGTTCACAAGAATTTACGTGCAGTTGCCCAAGCATCAGTTCGTAAAGAAGCAAGCGAGCCTTGCAGTTTATTTTGGTCCTATCAGCCCCACCGGCCCGAAAAGCCTCTGACAAATTCTCAGGAGAAAAAATAATCTCACGCTGCAGCTCTAAGCCCGTCGCATCTCAAAATGCGGCGGGCTTTTTTTGTGCTCGGTTGGGCAACAACTGGCGAAAGGATGCTACGCGCTTAGCAGTAGGAAGCGCTAGCCGAAGGCAAGGACATCCATCGTGAGGTGGCATCAGAATGCCAGCAGAAAATGCTGACGGGCAAACACATGAACCAACAAGCAGAAATTCATATATTTATAAATTATAGTGATCTAGATAAAATTCGAACGGATTTAAAGTTTAACTCCGCAAAAGTTGCGGGGTATTTGCGATATTATAAGTGCAAAGCAAATTCGGAAGAAATTTCAAAGATGACATCTAACGAGCGACAAAAGAAAATAATTCGCTTGTTAGATAAGCGCCGGAAAGATACGATGGAGCATCTTTCAATAGAATTCTATGTTTCAACAGATACTATCAGCAGGGACATAGCAACATTAAACGAGGACTATCCAATAAAAATAGCCCGGGGCCGAAATGGAGGCCTTTCCCTACCAGACGGATACCACTTGTTCAAGAAAATGTACATGACTCCTGTTCAGGCACTCGCATTACATAGAGCGTTGCTGTATGTCCCTGATGAAATCAAGAAAATCCTTGAGACAATTTTGACCGATTTTGCTTGGTAGTCAATTATGATTACCCAGCACCTTGACAACCGAATACCCAGCATAACAGGTACGTTCCTTTCCCGGCAAGCCCCAGTGGGCGGTCTGGCAAACCAGAATTGTGGCGGGAAAGACCATAATGATACGCCAGCGGCCTCCAGCGTCAGAGGGGGTGACCGAGCCAGAGTTGTAAGCAGTAAGACTCCGGCGGAGTCAGTGAACGGGTGTGCCAACACCCTGCCTGTTGTGTTCCCGGTGTCAGGGGTGCGGGCGGCAAATGTGGCACACTTACTTAATCATCTACTTTTGCCGTTTAAGGCAAATCGTGGGCAGCAGAACCCCAAGCGTCTGCTGCCCATCATTTTGCTTTAAACGGGATGGAAAACAGAGGTGTAAAACCTAT
>ERZ780144.2860-NODE-2860-length-13834-cov-2.675811_pt1 | contig 13834 bp, 8 predicted proteins | sample MGYA00511380_ERZ780144 | MGnify/ENA primary metagenome ERZ780144 (study PRJEB29588, sample SAMEA1965858) | human gut metagenome | biome: human gut; feature: human-associated habitat; material: faeces | place: Denmark | collected 2008/2010 ... | reverse complement strand
CCACCGACAGGATCTCGTACGTCCCGTCGATCCATGCATCCAGTTTCCTGATCGTCAGGCTTCTTCCCGGAACGATCTGCGGGATTCCGATACAGGTTCCGGAGCAGTGGACTGCCTTCTGCCGTTCTTCATCCACCGCTTTTTTCACCTGAAGTACCGCCCGCTCCGCATCTCCTTCTGAATCGATCGATACATTCTTGATCCCGGGAGATGGGATCACCCGTTTCTGATGTTGTCCTTCAAAGGTCATCTCCTTTTCCAGAGATTTCGTCTGCCGGTTCTGATCCACCATCTGAACCCGAAGTGTTTCATATATGTAATTCCTCTCGCAGGAAAAAGAAAGGATATCCCGTCCCCATTCCAGAGACACGACGGACTGTTTTTTCCTGGATGCGTCAATAAAATACGCTTTTCCTGCCAGAACGAAAAATTCCCGGCATTCTAACCTGCAGAGCGTATCCTTTACAAACGAGTAATCGCTGCCTTTCTGCGCTATCTGCAGCGTCTGCCCCACTGCCGCCGGCGGATCTGCTTTTATGTTTTTTGAAGGGCAGATGGAGCTGTAGCGTTTCATCACCGCCTGAAAGATTTCCGTATAAGATTTTCCGGTATAGATCCGTCCGCCGCCTTCGTTGTCCTGCATAAGCCGGATCATGTCCACCGCTGTCACAGAGACCGTCGGAGTGTCATTGTACTCGTAATTTACGCTGTGGATATATCCGCTGAAGATCTCCACGAGATTTCCGGCATACCCAAACTTTGCGCTGACCGCATTCCCCGGTTTCAACATTTCTTTTACCTTATCCGAAAATTTCCTTGCTTCGAGATCATAGGCGTTCAATACATCAAATGTCAGGGATCCGGAGGCATCGGCGGAGAGCTTCAGTTGAACGGAATCAATAAAAAGCGTCCCGCTCTTTGAAGACCGGCGGATCTGTTTTCCATCTGCTTCAATGGAAAAATCCGGTATCATAAAACCGCCATTATCTCTCCGCAGGTTTTCTGTACTATAGGTTCCCGTCATCAGATCAGCCATGAAGCCGCCTCCTTTCCCTGATATCTTTCTGCTCCTGTGTCCGGTTTTACAGGGCTGGCAGTCTTAACACCTGTCCCGGTTTTACCTGCAGCGGATTGGTAATATGGTTTTCCCTTGCGATCTCCTTCCACTTTTCCGGATCGCCATATTCTTCGTAAGCAAGCCCCCACAGACTCTGGCCTTCATAAAGTGTCCGGCATTTCGTCCTGTCCGGGGATTCTAACGGAACATGGGTGTTTTCTTTTCCCATCGAGCGGAATGTGACTTCCAGTTTTGCCCTGACCGGCATTCCGTTCGCCAGAAACATCGTAAATGTCTGGTTCAATTCCGTGATCACACCGCTGAATATCAGGGAACCATAGCGGAATGTTACTTTGGACGGCCGGTGTTTTTTCGGATCCAGTTCCATCAGCTTCGCGATTTTTTCTGTCTGGAGTCTCACATCCGATCCACTCTCCTCCGCGTTTTTTTCTCCGGGAGGCATATATGTATCAAACATCAGCGTAATCTTTAATGTCTCAGCTTCCCCAGCGATATACTGGGTAAATGGGTCATCCAGACCCAGAACTTTTTTTTCGGCGTAGGTTGTACTTCTGGAAAGGTTGTACTCTGCCGGATTGAACTGGACCTTGATCTCCTTTTTCCCGCCCTCGGGAATCAGTACCGCTTTCTCATATCCCATCGTTCCGCTCCTTTCCCTGATATTCCGCAGCTGCTCCAGTGCTTCATATGCACCGGTATTTGTTCTTCTGCCTGCTTTGTCATTTTTCCTGCTTTAATAGCCCCGGCGGATCTTCTCCGTGCGGAACTGTTTCTGCAGTTCCTTCATAACACGGTCCGCCATATTCCGGACGGATGCATCCTGTTTTTGGGTGTTTATCAGGCGCTTTACTTCTTCGTTTACTGTCTGCATCTGTTCGCGAAGTTCCTGACGGAGTCCGTTGATCTTCTTTTCCTGCTCTATGAGCGTCGATCTTGTAAATCCGGAATCCCGTTTAAGGATCCTCGTCTCTTCCCTTGTCTGCGTGAGTTTTGCGGACATTGCTAAGACATCAGAATTTGAGGCTATCTGATCCTGTCTGTGCTTTCCATGATCTGCGTACTGGATTTTCACGGCTCCGGCCAGATCCGGGATATGGATCATTTCCGGATCAGATTCATTCATGTTCCGGACACTGTTTGCCGGATTGATGTCGGAAAATCTGTGAAGTACTCTTAGCGGATGAATTCCAGCAAGATCCTGAGCTGCTCTTAAATGATCGATTCCTGCAAAGTTCTGGGCGCTTCTTAAGCGATCAGTTCCAGCAAAGCTCTGGATGACTCTTAAGCGATCAGTTCCAGCAAAGCTCTGGATGACTCTCGACCGGTCATTTTCCGTCTTGAGGATCTGCAGCACAGCAGGCCGGATCCCCGATATCATGCGGATCTCCGTGATACTTCCCGGGGCACCGCGTCTCGTGCGGAATCTTGTGATGCCGGGCAGGATTTCCGAGTATCCTGAATTTGATGGATATCCACCTGATTCCGATATCCGGCTGGCTACGGCCAACATAGGATTCGCACCTGACATAGGATTCACGCCTGACTGAGATCCGGCTGTGCTTTCTGATCGACTCATAATCGTCCGAAACTTTGTTGTATTCTCAGCTTGAGCGGTAACTGTCTTAAACTTAGCCGCGTTTTCCGGGTGGCTCATAAGTGTATGAAATTTCGTTATACTTTCCGGATACTCTGTAAGACTCCGGACTTTTTCTGCATTACCCAGATCGTTCATAACCGTCCGGAGTTTCATCTGATTCTCCTGGCTGCTCATGAGTACCTGAAGTTTTGTTTTATTATCCGGTCGATTTATAGAAGTCAGAAGATTTATGATCGTATCCGGTTGCCTTGCACTTGGCTGAAATTCAGACAGCAGACTTTTTAAAATAACATTTGTCCGCTCATTTATAATTTTTTGTTCCACCAGCGCTGATTTTCCGGCTGCCGTCATCGGCAAAAACTGCTCCAGACGATCTCGCTGACTGGGCGTCTGATCCTGATCTAACGATCTGTCCATTGGTAAAGAACCTGACTGATTTTCCTGATTCCTGTAGATTAGCTGTGCCTCCGGCAATTCCGGAAGTGGTGCTTGTTCCAGTTCCAGTTGCTTTTCCCATTGGCTCTCCCGGTCAATTTCAGACTGTGATTCCGAATTCTTTCCTAACTGCTGCAGGAATTCCAGTTCTGATTTTTTTCCTGTCTGCTGTATGAACTCTGATTCAAGTTTCTTTTTCTCCTGCCGCTCTTTTTCAACCTCCTGCTGAAATTTCTCTGTTTCCAACACTTTCTCAAACTGGTAAGTTTTTTTTGGTTCTGACCGATGATCTATCTGCTGCTGCCTTTCAATCTCCAGTAGTTTTTCAACCTGCTGCCTTTTTTCAGTCTCCTGCTGCTTTTCTGTATCTTGTTTCTGCTGCAGTGTCAGTAGTTGTTCCGTCTGATGTTGCTCCAGCTGATATCGTTTTTCTAATTCGGAAATTTTTTCTTTCTGTTGAAGTCTTTCCAGTTCATGCAGTTTTTCCGGCTGCTGAAATCTTTCCAACTCACGCAGTTTTTCCGACTGCTGAAATCTTTCCAACTCACGCAGTTTTTCCGACTGTCGAAATCTTTCCAACTCACGCAGTTTTTCCGACTGTCGAAGTCTCTCGGTCTCCAGCTGTTTCTCGATCCGCTGAACATTGTCTATCTCTCTCTGTTTCTCGGTCCGCAGGATCTTTTCTGTCTTATACAGCTTTTCTTCCAGCTGCTTTTTTTCCGACTCGAACTGCCTTGTCCTATCTTCCAGCTCTCGTTTTTCTTCCCGTATCCGGCTGCTGGCCTGGAGAATGGTTTCTTCCGTTTTCAGAGCTCCCACTCCTGGTGTCTCTTCCTGTTTTTCCGTCTGTGTCAGGTACACAAGATGGCTCTCCGGCATCTCCAGCTGTTCATTTCCCGCCGGTTCCGCCTGTATATCAGTTTCTGCATACTCATCTGTATTTTCGGAAAATTGTAGAAACCGTCCTTCCCTCCGGATCAAATCTTCTCTCTGGGAATCTCTTTCCCGCTGGAGTTCTTTTTCTATCTGTTTTCGGAATTCAGTCTGCAATTCTTCTTTCTGTTCCTGCAGATGAATTTCCGACTCTATCTGCCTTTCTTTCTCTGACTGTGGTTCTCCTTCCGGCTGTTCCGAACTCTCTGACAGCACTTCTCTTTCCAACTGTTTCCGGCTCTCCGACTGCACTTCTCTTTCCTGCTGTTTCCGACTCTCCGACAACCGTTTCTCTTCTGTCTGCTGCCGTTTTTCTAACTGCTGTCTATCTATTTTGGGCCCCTGTTCTTCTGCCTGCTTTTCCTTCCCTGACCCCAGTTTTCTCTCGGTCTGTCTCTGATTCTCTGACTGCAGTTCCCTCTCTGCCTGTCTCTTCTTCTCTAACTGCAGTTCCCTCTCTATCTGTCTCTCTCTCTCTAAGATCCGTGCTTCTGCCTCGACGCGTTCTGTCTGAAGCTTTTTCTCCGCTTCCGCCAGTTTTTCTCTCTGTATCGCCGTCTCTTTTCGGAGCCGGTCAATATTTTTTTTGACCTCCGTGGTTTCCCTGGATTCCATTGCAGAATCTTTTTTTCTTTCTCCCGGTTCCAGATACACCATGCGGCTCTCCGGAAGTTCTGCTGTACTTCTGCCTGAAGCTGTTTCCGTACTTCTTTCTGTATTTCTTTCCGTACTTCTTTCTGTACTTCTTTCTGCACCCCTCTCCGCACTTCCCTGCAGTTCTTCCAAATGTCCTGCAAGTCCCGTGCTCCTGATCCGTGCAGTCTCCCGGCGGATCTCCAATGTCTTTTTCTGGCTGTCCGCGTATTCCCGTATTTCCCGGATCCCGCTGATCTCCTCCCAACTGAATCCATCCTGCCAACGGCAGAATACCGGACTCTCCCGCATTTCCGCTTCCGTTCTCCCTTTTCCAGTCAGAAGATCCCTGGCAATCTTCACCTCGCGCGAAAACCGTTTTTCTTCTTCCATGGAAAGATTTTTCATCGAGAGTTCCAACGCAGTCCGGACGCTCTCTTCCAGAATCCGCGCATTTCCGATAGATATCTTCACTCCGATGGAATTTTGCCAGCAAAAAATGAGATTCTGAAAAAACAACATCAGCCGGCGCTCTTCACCGCTCTTTTTTTGCTCAGATTCTTTCTCTCCCTGCAAAAATGTCAGTGTCGCTCCGGCGAACCCATATTCCTCTCTCGAAGAATATTTTTCTTTAATTTTTTCACACCAGTCAAGATAATGGAATTTCTGCGGCGTCTGCCGTATCCTCCATAGCCTGTCTCTCATCCGATCACCACGCTTTTTTATAGATCGATCCTGTTTTTGCTTCTATATTATCCACGGAAAGAAGCCCCCGTTCCGCCTGTCCTTGCGTCTCCCATCTGCACACCGGCATGCGCAATCTCAAACTTCTGGATCAGCAGTTCATTTCCAAGCCCGTCCAGTCCTGAAACCTCCCACTTTACGATCACTCCGCCATTGATCCCATAGGAACCGGCAAATGATCCGGAACGGTCATATATGAACACATCGATCAGGCTGTTGATCCGGTAACCGGCTCTCCAGTTTTTGATCTGCTTCTGACCGGAAGAAAAACATTTGCCCTTTTCCAGAATCAGACGCCCGCCCTTTTTATTCGGTGTTACCGCAATATGGGGCGCAAAATTCATTCCACCGACCTGAAATTCTTCAACCTCCTGATCCTGCTCCAGATTCATTACCCTGGAAAAACCAAATTCCTGATTATCAATAAACACGCGGAAGGAAAAATTATCACACAGATCTGCCCAGCTTCCTAATCCATGTCCCAGCATATTTACCCCCCTGTCATCTGCCGGATCTGATACCGGCAGTTTCTCATGAACTCCTCTCAGGCAAAGCCGCAGGTCTTAGATCTTAAATACATTTTCCGGCTCATCATTCAGTCGGCTGTTGATTCCCGACACCTCGCTGCACCACCGGATCCGGTCCAAATGGCTCATCTCCATAATGTCATCATGGGACCAGTGGAGGTAATAGGCCAGAAATGCCGCTTCCTTGTAGATTTTGTCTGCCGGATACGTCTCTATTGACCTGCCTCCATAAAATTTACCGGGATCCTGATCTCCTTTCCGCAGTGCGGACAGATTCCTGTGTAGGTCGGCATCTCCATTGTGTTGATCCTCTCATAAAGATCCTGAAGATACGCCAGATCCATCGTAAATAATTTCTCTACCGTCCTCGTATCCACCGCCGGAAGAGAACCAAGTTTCGTGATAACTCTCGCAAGAAGAATGATCGTAAGATATCCCGGATTCTGCTGAACCCGCGGATCTTTCAACGGAAGAATCTCGTCCGCTGCATTCGCGAGACGCATGGTCCCTTCCCTGTGGATCATTCCCGTATCATCGATATAGCCCCTTGGGAGCGTAAATGTAAACTCGGTCTGAAATGCCATATTGCTGGTTCCCCTTTCTTGCAGGTTCAGCCGGACCGCAAAATTTCCGGATTCTCTCCTTCTTCTTCTGCAGTCCAGCCGACATTTATGTTCCGCAACGTTCCGTCATACCGGATCCGTTACCATTTCCCGCTATGTATTTATGAGACTCTTGTCATTCCCTCATGGGCGATTTCAAGACTCTCGATCGCAACCTCAGAGGATGTCGCGTTGAAATCCGGTGCTGTATATTTTACCGGCCATGCGTTGATGATCTGCCAGGAAGCAGCCGGGCTTCCCGCGATATCTAAGAGCGTGATCGTAAGTGTTTTTCTCTCCACATCGCCCTCGAGTCCTGCTGTCATCCACTCATAAAGTACCATGGAGTCTACAAGCCCCTGTTTCAGAGTGATATTTCCATATTTTTTCAGTCCCGGGATCTTGAGCGGTGTCTGTGTCATATCGCCCTCCCGGTATTCGATCACATCGATGGACGCATCAAAACCGGTAACCTCTGAGAATCCCCCGGCCTCCAGGCCGTCAATCTCTACTTTATAGTTAAATTTCCCATGCGGATATCCTGCCATGTCTTATCTCTCCTCTCAATTACTCGGCAGAGCCTGAATCACTCGTTTTCTGAGAAATCCTGAAGATTACGAACTCAGCAGGTTTCACAGGTGCAACACCGATCACACATACAAGACGTCCATTGTCGATATCGTCCTGACTCATTGTGTCGCGTCCGATGTTTACGAAGAATGCCTCTGACGGAACACTTCCCGCTAAGGAACCACCGCGCCACATTCCGGTCAGGAATACGTCGATCGTACGTTTCACGCGAACCCAGAGCACCTCATCGTTCGGCTCAAATACAGCCCAGTTCGTGTTCGCCTTAATGGACTCCTCAATGAAGATAAAGAGACGGCGGACATTGATGTACTTCCAGGACGGATCGCTGGATACGGTTCTCGCACCCCATACGCGGATTCCCATTCCCGGGAACGCGCGGATCAGGTTGATTCCCTTAGGGTTCAGAATATCCTGTTCTCCCTTATTAAACTGGCAGTCCAGTCCCACGCAGGCACGGACTACTTCGTTTGCAGGCGCTTTGTGTACACCGCGGCTGTTATCGCTTCTCGCATAGATTCCCATGATGGAACCGGACGGCGGAATCGCAAAATTCTTTTTATCGAGCGGATCAAAGACCTGAAGCCACGGATGATATAAAGCGGCATAGCTGCTGTCAAAGATCTCCCTGTGTGCGATCATGTCATCGACTTTTCTCGCGTCCCTCGGCATATCGAGGACTGCAAATCTGCTGCCCAGATTTTCACAGTGGGCAACTAAGGTGAGCTGCACATTCGGATCTGTAACACCAGGAACTGCCAGAATAGACACCACGTCATTATCCAGAAATGCCTGAATTCCGCTTCTTCTGCTGGCTCCGTTGTCATATCCGATAAAGTCCGCTGCAGTGATCGAAGATACGGAACCATTGCTTCCACCGGCAAAGGAAACGCTTACGACCGCATCCCCCTCAGCAGAAAGCTCGTCAAACGGGGCTTTTATCTCCGCTCCTCCTGCTGCACACGCTGTGGTAATCAGGTCAGATTTCGCGGTCTTTTTCTCAATATAGTTCGGGGCATCGATATTAAAGGATACATTCTCGTAAACCTCTGTCTGATCCTCATATCTGACTTCCAGAGTGAATTCACATGTGCTGATCACTTTCTTCGGAACCAGATTCTTATCAACAACATCTTCTTCAAACTCTTTTTCAAACTCAAGAATATTGTCCTGATTTTTTACGACACGGTTGTAGACAAGCTTTTCTCCGTCAGAAAAACTTACAACATCTCCCGGATTGAATCCTCCGCCGTTCTTTACAACATATTTTTTTCCGGACGCATTCTGAACGATCTCGAGGATCTGCGTCTTCGCCTTGCTCGCCGGAGCGATCACCGCGCGGATGTTATTTCCCCACATACCCGGGTTCTTCGCGGTAAGTGTCAGAACAGCACTATCCTCTGACGGAACAACTGCTGCCGCACATTTCGCGTCTTCCGGCGCTACACGGGCGATAAAGCATCTTGCGCCTCCATTGATAAAGAAATGTTCTACTGCGTACGCAAGGAAACGATATTCGCCAAATTCATTCTCGGATAAATACCCACCATACTTTCTCTTAAAGTCGGAAAAGTTTGTAACGAGCTGCGGAAGACCTTCGACCGGCCCTCTCTCCGCTAATCCGATAAATCCTGCGGTACTGGTTCCAACGCCTTCCATCGGCTTTGAACCGGAATCGAACTCCTCAACATATACGCCGGGTGATAAATACTCAGCCATAACCTTCATTTCTCCTTTCTCGCACATAACGGTCATGATTCGACTTGTTTTTCATATCATAGCAGGAGTTGCCAAACATTTTCTAAACAAATCCTTCCTTCTCTCCATTATTTTCTATATCCCCATCTTTCTCCGCATCTTTCGTCAGAACATTTTTCCATACTTTCTTTAAATATTCCTCAAGACTTCCGTTATGTACCCGTTTTTCTGCCCGCAATTCCTCACTCCTATTCTTCAGGATCTTATCAACCGACTGAATAAATCTTTCCTTTTCCCTCTGTTTGTGAAGTTCATTTTCCTTTAACTGATCCAGATACTGATTCTTCACCGTCGAGAGTTTCCCCACTGTCCTCTGTTCTTCCAGAAGCTGCGCCCGTTCCTCTTTCTCTCTTTCACTGTCTAAAAACGGCAGCATCTCCTGAACCGTCTCAAGCCTTCCCTGATTTCTCATCAAAGAAAGACTCTCTGTCAGCCTGCTTCCCGTTTTTTCCTGATCCAGTTTCAGTGCTGCTGCGCTCTTTTCTTTCACATGCGGATTCACAAACGCTCTCTTTTGCAGAAACGGAAGCGGCACAGCCCCATTTTCACGGACATATTCGTAATCCCTGAGTTCTTTTCTCCGATCTTTTCTGAGTCCCGATATGACTGCCAGTTTTTCCGGAGCTTTCTGAACATCTTCCCTGTTCTTTTTCGCTGCTGCTTTCGAAAATCCGATTTCAAACGTTCCGTAAGAATTCCCGATTTCCAGCTTTTTTTCCGGTTCCCGTCCTTCCTTTTTTCGTTCCTCGGAGGACAGAAAGTGATCCATCTTTTCTCTTCGGCTGTTCTTCTCCCTCAGCACAGCCTGTGAATCTTTCCGGTATTCCCTGTAATCGTACTCCATGGTATTTCCTCCAGGTATTTTCCTAAACCATACCGTACTGTCCCATCTCCGCGCCAGTCAGCCGTTTCCCGCTCTTTTGAAATTCATTTTGAAGTGCCCGGAGAATGTGGCTCATGTCGATCTCCCTGCCGTCCGCTGCCGCAAGGAACGCGGAATTTACGGCAATGTTTTTGATATTGCTTCCCGTCAGCTCGAACTGGTCTGCCAAAAACTGCAGATCTACATCCTCTCTGACCGGACATGCCTCAGGGAATACCCGGTTCCACATTTCAAGCCGCTCCCCTGCGTCCGGAACGGAAAATTCCACCACGTACTGGATTCTCCGCTTGAATGCCTCATCAAGATTCTGCTGGTAGTTTGTGGCAAGAATACTGATTCCGTCGTAATCCTCCATCTTCTGCAGGAGAAATGCCGCCTCCATATTCTGATACTTGTCCTGAGAGTCTTTTACCTCCGTCCGTTTTCCAAACAGGGCATCTGCCTCGTCAAAAAACAGAATACAGAGACTTTTTGACGCTTCTTCAAAAATCATGTTGAGATTTTTTTCCGTCTCTCCCACATATTTACTGACCACCGCTGACAGATTGATGCGGTACAACTCCAGATCCAGTTCATTTGCCATGACCTGAGCCGCCATCGTTTTTCCGGTCCCCGGGCTGCCTGTAAATAGAATAGATGTCCCAAGACCATATGGAAATCTGCTTGAAAATTCCCAGGTACCATATACCAGCTCCTGATTTCTGCTTCGGCTGCAGATGTCCTGAAGGAGCTTCTTCGATGCCTCCGGAAGAACCAGATCCTCCCAGACAAACTGTGGACGGATCAATACTGCTTTCCCATGAAAACGGTACTCTGCCTGCCTCCTGCATGCAATTCTCAGTTCTTCCCTCGATGGAATTTCCGCATTGCGCGCAAAAGCCATATCCTTCGCCTGTTCCAGCACGTTCTGGAACTGCCCCGGAGTGAAACGGAATCTCTGCCACATTTCCCCGAATCCGTCTTCAAATGGAATCTGCCATTTTTTCGCGTACCGCATTCCCATGTCTTTTCTGGCAAATGGATCCGGTTCCCGGATCTCAAACACTGCGGGAACCTGCGCTGACCCCGGAATTACCGGACGCAGCGGCGTTTCCGTGATAATTATCACTAAAACAGGAAGTCTGTCCCATTCATGCCCCATCTCTCTCAGAGCCCGGAACAGTTCCCGTTCCCCCAGTGTATCTTCCCAGGTTACAGCGATCACACGTTCCTTTAAAAGGGCATTCACCCCGAGCTCTCCAAACATATTCCGGAATTTTTCCCGCCCGAGTTCCAGCAAAGAGCTTCCATCGAGAAGGATCAGCCCCATTTTCTTCTCACGACAGAACGCTTTTACATTCTCCAGCCTCCCGCTCCCGTCTTTTCCAGCCAGATTCAGGAGGATCCATCCGTCTGAATGCTCTTTCTTTTTCTGTTCGACCCGGATCATATCCCTGTATACACTCCGCTCCGGATCCGGTTCCTCCGCTTTCTCAAAATTCGAAAAAATCTCCAGAAAAAACTCATCTGGATCCGGAGGAAATTCCTGCTCAATAAATCTCAGAACCTGTTCCCTGATGCGGTAAATGATTCGGCCAGACGCTTCTTCCACGTTCCTTCCGGCAATCGTGCGGATCTCCTTATCAAGCTCCGCCCGGTCTGTTTTTCCCCCAGCTTCCGCATTCGGTCTATTCTTTTCCCATGCCCGGATCAGCTCATCAGGATAGATCCCGTTGGTCCCGTTCAGATCAGGATCCCACTCAGCAAGCAATAAAAGCTCCAGCGCAAATGCTCCAAAGGCTGTCAGAGAACAGCGTTCCCGCACCAGCCCGATCCGTCTCTCCAGATCCGTCATTCCATCACCATTTCTTTCTGCAGCCCTCAAACGCCTTTCTGACTTCCGGACCAGGCTTTTCTTCAAACTCCCGCAGATAAAGGTCTTCATATTCTCTATATACACGGTTTGCGTTTTTATAATCACCAAGTCTTCCGTATGCCGTGATCAGCATCGCTGCGATATCTTCCGAATAGGGGTCCTCATTTCTGAACAATTCCAGATATTCCGCGGCCTCCGCCGTCTCCCCGATTCTCATTTTATAAGAGCCCAGAGATCTCAGACACTGCTGTACAATGCGTCCCATATAAGCCCGGATCCCATAAGTCCACTCTTCTGTACAGAATTCCAGATAAGCACCCCCATAAAGCTCTCTGATATCCGGCATTTTCCAGAGCTCCATCCAGTTTTCATTCTCCAGTTGTCCCTTTATCGCCATAATCGACGAATAATCTGATTCCGTCTTTCCAACATCCAGATAATACATTCCTTTCCTGCATATGATCAGCTCCGGTATCCCGGTATCCTTCAGATTTTTTCGCAGATACGTCATGGTTGTATAAAAAAGATTTCTGGCTCTATCTTCCTCAAGTTCCGGCCAAAGACTTCCTATGATCACGTCACGGCTCACCGGAACCCCCTGTTTATTAAATAGAAACGCAAACAGTTCTTTCGTCTTTTTTGTCCGCCACTTCGGTTCTTCACCATGGTACTGGACATGAAAGCTTCCAAAGCTTTTGATCCGGACTTTTCCCGCGCTGGTCTCCTGCTCATCTTCCTCCGTATTTCTGTACTCAAAGATGGTTTTATTTTCTCCCTGCTCCTTCAGATAATCCCGAAACATCCCCGGAAACAGATAACACTTCTCTTTCTGATCATACAGAAGAACTCCCTCTTCCTTTAAGAACTTCAGGTATTCCCCAACCCACGGGATCCCTAATGTATCTCTCGCTGTGTCTCCGTCGATTTTTTCCCGCCCGGAGAGGGCTTTTAAAATACTCATTCCTTTTTCCGTAAAACGCTTTGTCAGACAGTTTCTCCCATACTGTCCATAGACCGGATGTCCCTTCAGTCTGCAGAGATCTTCTACCGGAATCCGTTTCTCCCCGTTTGCCATGAGATCCAACGCATAGCATATTCCAGCCGGAAATCCGCCAAAATATCTTCTCAATTCAGCTGCAATATGATCTTTTTCTTCTGCAGAACGGCCTGAGAGCCTGATATCGGCCAGTTGTCTGATGTCTTTTTCCGGAAGGAGCATTCTTTCCGGCCGCAGCCGGAAGATCTCTCCACAAAACATTTCCCTCAAACGGTTTTCCGATAAATTTTCCTGTCCTTTTGAGTCCAGCCAGACAACAACTTTCATTCTTTCCGTAAGCTTTTCCATCAGACGTCCCCCGAAAAACATCACTTCACGGGAATTCAGATACCGGATCCCGGAAATCGACACCAGCTTTTCCAAACCTGCCGCTTCCGTGATCCTGACAGCCATCTCCGCAGTCAGGTAACGCTTGATTTCCGGAAGAAGTTTCTCTGAAGAAGCAAGTTCATACAGATCTCTCATCTCTACAGGTATGCTTTGTCTTTTACAGTTCTCGTTGATCCACAGGATAAATTCCTCTACCGTATCGAGTTCCTGTGTGAAGTCCAGAAATAGGGCTGCGTGTTTTCCGACCTGTTCTGCCAGACAGACTCTTCCGTATTCCATCGGCATATCTACCTGTGTGATCTTTCCGACATGATTCAAAATATCAAAGCCTGCTGTCTCAAATGTTTCTGTCTGATCCAGAACCTCTGCTGTCTTCATTCCTGTATCCTCCTTCCCGCAAATATATTTCTGTCCGATTCCGAAAGTCCTGACTTTTTCATTTTTACATGTTCGACATTCTTCGTCAACATCTCCTGCACAAGATGTCGTTTTTCTGCACGAGTTGTAAAAATACAGAATATTTATTTTATTTCGTTTCGTTTTCTTTTATTTTCGTTTTTTCTACAATTTTATCATTCAAACCCATAGTGTTCAATTCTCCGGTTTTAAATGCAGGATTTCATGTATCAAATACACCATAATTCACGATCTTTTCACTTTTCATTTTCGACACGAAATCAATTGTTTTTTTCATTCCGGCATGATAAAATGAATCGAAAATTTTTGACCCATGCCCTCATTGGAGGAATCTATGAACATTTCCGCACAGATCCAGCAATCCGTACACATTATCACCGAATACTACGAAAACCGC
>ERZ780144.2855-NODE-2855-length-13852-cov-3.728202_pt1 | contig 13852 bp, 7 predicted proteins | sample MGYA00511380_ERZ780144 | MGnify/ENA primary metagenome ERZ780144 (study PRJEB29588, sample SAMEA1965858) | human gut metagenome | biome: human gut; feature: human-associated habitat; material: faeces | place: Denmark | collected 2008/2010 ... | reverse complement strand
TGCGGCGTTCTCGGCGATGGAGCCGAGTTCGGTAAAAATGTACCATACCAGCACCACCGGCAAAATCAGCACGGTGTATTGTATGCCCAATACGGGCAGGTTTTCCACCGCCACGCCCAGCACGCCGTCGGCCATGGCGGCTACAATCACTACAACCACCATCCCGGCCTTGTGCCAGATGCCTGCGCGCGCCACAGCGCTTGACCACTCGCCTTTGGACGCCGCAGCCGCGCTGCCACTGATCCAGTCGATCACCATGCACACAGCCCAGGCCAGCACCAGCCACCCCAGCCAGCCAAAGGCCGCCGAAAACGCCGCGCACAGCGCCGTCACCGCCGCCTTGATCCACAAAAACATATTTTGCTCTTCCATTTTTTCTACCCCTCCACGATCCTGATCCCGTATTCTTCCGCCGCCAGGTGCTCCATGCGGCACCCGCGCGCCGTTTCCCAGCCGGGCGCAAAAATCACCGCGTCCGCTTCGGCCAGCTTCCCCAGCGACCGCGCCAGCAGGGCCAGCGGCGTGGCATCGGTGTCGTCAAACAGGGTGTCCAGCACCGCGATCTCGTCCTCCTGCAGCGCCACCGCCGCGTCGGCCACCAGCGTTTTGCGCTCCCGCACAATGTCGGCCATCCTGCGCCCGCGCATCGGCTGGCTGATAAATAGCTTTGTCATGCCTGTTCCCTCCTTCTTATGCTGCCGTACTGGCGGCCTTGTCCGCGGCCCCCAGCTCGGTCAGCTTGTCCATCAGCGCCTTGGCGTCCCCGGCGCTCACCGGGCCAATGCGCAGGTTCTGCTTTGTGTGCGCCGCGTCGGCGTACTCGGCGCTGTACAGGCCCAGCCCCACCAGGCCCAACGCCAGCGCCAGGCTGTACACGCTCATGGCCTCAGCGTTCGTCAGGCCGTTGGCCTGCACCGTTTGCAGGGCATTCGCGGCGGGTTCGGCATCCGCCGGGCGGGCAACGCTGGTATAGCTGCCCAGGTGCCTGCGCACCGCCGCGTTGGCGGGCGTAAAATCAGCGTCCAGCCAGTTCAGCGGGTTCACCCGCCTGCCCTTGTACAGCACTTCAAAGTGCAGGTGTGCGCCGTAGCAGTTGCCGCTTGCGCCGCTGTACCCGATCAGCTGGCCCTCCGTTACCGCGTCGCCCAGCTCCACAACACGCTTCAGCAGGTGCGCGTACCGCGTTTGCAGCTTTTTCCCGTTGTAATCGGCATGGCGCAGCCGCACCATGTTGCCGTAGCTCTGCATCCCCGTGCAGGTCTTGCCGTCCCAGGTCTGCGCCTGGTCTACCGTGCCGTCCTCGGCGGCATACACCGGCCGCACGCAACTGGTGCCGCTCTGGGTGCGCAGGTCAATGGCATTGTGTGCCGCGCCGCTGGTGTACGTCCAGCCGGCCGTGATGACGTGCTGTGCCAGCGGCCAGGCCAGCAGTACATCGCCGTTTTGTAATCTCATTGGGGTTACACCTCCGTTGTCGTTCAGACATTTTATACTTCAACAAACACCACATTGATTTTGTACCTGTATCCGGCAGGGATAGCTTCTTTTGCTTTTATCATTAGTGCGCCGGTTGAGATATGAGTTGCTTCAAGTATATATTGTTCCCCGTCGCTGCTTCTGATGGCGATGAAATCCCCATCGTCGTCATTCTGGCTCGAATATCTGGTGTGAATTGATTTTGGCACCCCTTCCACATAAAAAAGTGTTTTGCCTGCTGCAATAGCCGTGCCGCTGGTGCTGGTTCCCGTCGTGAACGTAATGCTCAAAAAACCCAGCTTTCCCACTGTATAGCAATAGCACTTGTCCTTTCCGATGCCGTTCGGTACAGTTATGCCTGTTGCAAGGTTTGAAAAGGTTATTTCGTGATCTTCTCCAATCGGTATCCCCAGCGCCGTAATGTCGCTCTTGGTCACAGCCGTCGCCGCGCTCACATGGCCGGTGCCGTCCACCGTCACCTTGTACAGCCCGCTGGCCTGCGCTGTGTAGCCGGGGTGGGTGTAGTTGTTGGCGTTTTCGGCAATGCCGTCCAGCTTTGTCTTGTCCGCAGCGCTCATCAGGCCGTTTGTGCTTTGCGTTGCCACAGCGCTCGGCTTTGCTTCAATGGCACTTTTGGCTGCCGCTTCTGCGCTGGCTGCCGCCGCCTCCGCCTTGCTTACGGCGGTTTGGCTGGCTGTTTCCGCCGCGGCCCTGTCTGCCGCTGCGGCTGTCGCGCTGGTTTTGGCCTGCCCGGCATAGTATTCGGCGTTGTCCGCATCCTCGCCGGTTCGGGTCCCTGTTCCGCCTGCCGCCCAGCTTTCGGCGCGTACTGCTGCGTTCCCTGCGCTTTTGGCGTCCGCGTCTGCCTGCACGGCACTCTGGGCGGCCTGCACGGCATAGGCCTGTGCCTGCCGCCTGTCGTCGCCGCTGTCCAGCCCGCAGCCCAAAACCTCGCTCAGCGGGTCCGGCACACTGCTGGTCAATCCGTCTGCTTGTGTTGCCATATCATATACCTCTTGTTACAATCGCGTTGATCGCCGTCAAACCACTCGGCAGGCCAGTCAGTTTTCCGTTGCTGATGCTTAGGCTCAAACTGGTACTGCTTGGGCTGCCATATATAGCGCCCTTGTGGTACTTGTCGCCCTCAAACGCGACCAGGCTCGTAGTCTGCTGGCCCCAGCCGCCGGAACTGGTCATGGTGCCGTAGCCCCAGATCTTGATTGCCCCGTCAGTGCGCTTAAAACTCACGCTGGGGTTGATGGTCGTGACGGCGTATGCCTCAACGTTGTTATTGCTTTCGGCAGGCTCCGCAGTACCGGTAACTTTGGCCCCCTGCACATAGGCAGTTTTGCCTTTAGCAATATCCGCTGCCGTTGCCGTAGCGTCGCCGGTATCAGCATCGTTGGTGTTGGTACCGGTGAGCTTCAGCCCGGCTTTGCTGGTAAATGTTTTGCCGGAAGTCACGTCCGCAGCGGTAGCGTCGCCAAAATTAGAGAGCATAGCCTGAGCTCTTACACGGGCTCCGTTTTTAATGAGCATGCCATTTTCGCCAGGGTCTAAGTAGTAATAGATGTAACTTGTGTTGTCGGACGTCACCTCAAAGCACGCCCAATAGCACGTTTCTCCATCGGTGTAGGTATCAACTGTACCAGTGACTTTGGCTCCCTGTACATATGCCGTCTTGCCTTTAGCAATATCACTCGCTGTCGCCGTAGCATCGCTGGTATCCACCCCCGTGTCGATCTGCTCCACCAGCGCGGCGTACCCGTCCAGCGTTGTGTCATCCGGCACCGTTACGCCCTTGGCGGTGATCGCCGTGGCAAGGTCGCTTTTCGCCCCGCTTAAGCGGCTGATCTGCGTTTTAATGTTCGTGTCCGCCATGCGCTTCTCCTTTCAGCAGCATCAGATCGCCGCCAGCGCGTCGTAAATATCATCCGTCAGGCTCACGGTGCCGCCGCTCGTGTACCCCGCGGGCACAGCCACGCTCAGGGTCGTCAGGCCGTCAATGGTCAGGCTGGTGGCCCCGTTGTTGGCCATGGTGCCCGTCACCTGGCTGCCGTTCACCCAGGCTTTTTTGCCGCTCAGGATGTTGGCTGCGCTCGCCGCGTCGGTCGTGCTCTCCGTCGTGTCCACATACAGCGCGGGAATGGCCGCCACGCTCACGCTGGAAAGCACCTTGCCGCTGGTCGGGGTCACGGTCTGGGCGCTCTTGGTGGGCGTCACGCTCTTGCTCTCTTTGGTAATGCTCACCTTGCCGCTGCCGCTGTGGTAGCCCTTGGCAATGGTGTAGCTGGTGGTCGTGGTGTCCAGCGTCTTGGTCACAGCGCCGTTGTTGGCCATCGTGCCAGTCAGGGTCTTGCCGGTGCTGTCCACCACGATCTTGCCGGACAGCACATCCGCCGCCGTCGCCGTCACGCTCGAAACGTCCTGGTAGTTGGACGGGATCGCCGCCACCGTCACATCGGACAGGCCATAATAGCCGCTGTCCGGCGTCACGCTCTGCTGGCTCTTGGTCGGCGTCACCTTCTTGCTTTGCAGGTTGTAATTGCCGCCGCCGGAAACGCCGGAAACCGTGCCGCTGCCGTTGTGGTAGCCCTTTGGAATGGTGTAGGTGTCGCCCTCCTGCACCGTCGCGCTCACTGCGCCCTGGTTGGTGATTCCGCTGATGGCGGTGGCCAGCGCGTCCAGGTTGGCCGTGCTCTCCGCCATGCCCAGCTCCACCAGCTTGGTGCGGATGGTGTTGCGGTCGTTCTGGATGCGGGTGATCTCGGTCGCAATGTTGGTCTGTGTCGTGTCTGGCATGTTCTATCCTCCTCAAATGGTGCCCAGAAGCACCGCGATGTTGCCCACCTCCACCGCCACGGCGGCGCTGGTCACGGGCAGGGTGTTGTCGGTTTCCACAGCGTCGGCGCAGTCCACACACAATGCGCCGCTCTCCCATTTCAGGCCGTGGCCAATGCTCAGGCTTCCGCCGGTCTGCACGGCGCCGGTTTTCAAACTCAGGCTCACCGCCTCGCCGCCGCTCAGGCTCATCTGCACGGTTTCGCTGCTGTTCAGCAATCTCAGCTTCATGTGATCACCCCGCCCAGCAGTATCCGCTCCACCGGCAACGCCACAATGTTGCTGGCCAGCGCCGCGCCGGTCGTTGTCACGGCGCGCAGCTGTATTTCCACGTTGCCGCCCTCCTCAAATTTTAAGGTTTCTTCCTGTGTCAGCGTCACCGTCAGGGTCTTGGCGTCATTGTCGGCGGTAATGCTGTCCTCCCGCCGGGTCACTTCCCTCCCGTATCCCTGCCGGAACGTCAAATACAGGCTTACCAGCGTTCCCGGCTTTATGTCCAGCTCAAACACCAGCGTCGGGGTCGTTCCCTGGGTCATACCATACCCTCCTTGCCGGGCTGTTTTTTCGGCTTTTGCGCCGGTGCGCCCGCTTCTGCCTTTATTTTGCCATGCCGCCGTATCCGGGCGCGCCCCCACTTGTCCCGTAAAATTCAAAACGCCCCCGGTTGCCGCTCTCACACGGCCCGCCGGGGGCATCTTTATGCGTTATTGGTTCAGGAGCTTCATTCCCATTTCTTAAAATCGTCCGCCTCGTACACCGTCAGCCCGTCCACCTTCAGCCTGCACAGCATCTCGGCGATCTCCTGCCGCCCGGCCGTGTCCGCCGCCTGGTATCTCGGCTTCATCTCTTTTGTTATGGCGCTGCGGATCGCTGTGCGCAGTTCCTTGGCGTCTCTGGCGCTGTCCAGCACGCTGTCATATTCCTCGCGGGTCAGGGTCCCGGCCTCCATCATCCGGCTTGCCTGCGTCGCCGCTTCCTCGTCGGCCCGCTCCAGCTGCCGCACCCTCTCGTCGATCATCTCCTGCACCGCGTCTGCGTCCGCCGTGTCCAGCGCCGCCGTAATGTCGGCGCTGCCCACCGTCACGCCCCAGCCGGTCACGGTGTCCAAATCGTACACCCGCTCCCCGCCGTATTCCAGCCCCATCAGGGCGTCCAGCATCTCGGCGCGTTCCTCGCTGTCCGCCTGCTGGTACGCCTTGCTGTACAGCTTCGTCACAGTGCTGCGGGCGGCGGTCACGGCGTCGGCGGGGTCGGTGCCGCTCTTTACCTTGGCGTCCACCTGCCCGGCAAACAGCCGGCTCGCCTTGTCAGCGTCGCCGCCGTCCAGCGCCAGGGCAATGCGGTTCAGGTCCTTGTCCATCCCCAGCGGGTCGTCGGCGCCGGCAAGGCCGGTCAGCGTGTCGTATACGCCCTTCACGTCGCGCAGGGCTGCGCTCACCGCCACGCCGGTAACATTGCTCACCGCGTTGGCCGTGCGGTACAGCACCTGGTACAGGCTCGTTGTTTTGCCCGTCAGGTACTTGTTCCACACACTCACCGCGTCCATCACGTCGCCGATCCACTCCACGTCGTTGCGCTTTATGGTATAGGTCGCGTTCCCGTCCGCGCGCTCGGTGATAAACCCGATGATGTCCTGCAAAAGCGGCAGGTTCCCCGGCAAATTCACCCCGTCCGCAAAGTTTTCCAGCACGTTCTGGGCATATACCTTGGCCAGGCTTGCCGCAGTCAGCCGTTCGTCGTCGTCCTCGTCGTCGCCGCGCGGGTGCCGCAGGGTGTCCACGGTGGCCGCGGCCGCGGCGGTCGCCATCGCCGTTGCCACATAGGTAACGCCCACACGGGCAAACCTTGCCCGCGCGGCCTTGTCCTTCGGGTTCTGCGCCAGGTTCACCGCCGCCTGGGCCACCATGGCATAGCTTTTAATGGGTTCCGCCATAAAGTTTGTCAGCGCCTTCGTCCACACATCCGTGCTCCGCATGATCTGGCTGCGGTGCAGCACGCTGTCCACCACCTGCGTCTTGTCCACAATCTCGCTCAGCCGCGCGGCGCACTGCCGGTTAAATTCTTCGCTGTCATATTCAAGCTCCGGGTGCTTGTCCAGCGTTTCCAGCTCGCAGGCGTTCCACAAAGCGCCCCAGGTGGTTTTGTCGCCCCACTCCGCCATCGCGGTGCTGGCGCTCCGCACCCGCTCAAGCGCCGTTTCCTCGTCCAGCGCCATGGCGCGCACATCCTTGCCCAGGTTGGTTTCAAAATATCCCTGGCTTTTCCACCAGGCAATGGCGCAGTATTTTTCGGCTTTCGCCATGCCGCCCTCAAAGGTCTGGCCCTTGGCCCTGGCCGCCAGCCCTTTGCCCAGGTTGGCCGCGCCGCGCCCCAAAGCGCCCCGCAGGTATTTGGGTGCGATCTCCGCCCCCGCGCGGAAGTACGCCGTCGGCTGCTGCACCGCCACGCGCAGGTTCGCGCCCACCTTGGCAACCTTCCAGTTGCGCGTCGCGGTGTTCATCAGGCGCTCGCCGCCGCTGGCGGTTTCGGCGCGGCCCTGGCCGTTAATGTCCCGCATCAGCGTTTCAAAATAGTCCTTGCCCTTGCGCCCCAGCAGGTTGTCAATGCCCTCCTTCACACTCACGGCGCTTTCCGGTGCGCGCCAGTTGTACCACTTCATCATGTCGCTTAACGGGATGCACCACCCGTAATAGGTCGCCATCTCCGTCGTGTGCCCAAAAAACGTGTCAAAGGCGTCGCCCACCACCAGCGGGTTGTTGGCGCCCTTCACCAGCGCCTTGGTCATGCCGGCGTTTTTAATGCCGTTCAGCCCGGCCTGCCTGCTGCTGGCTGCCGTTGTGGCGGTAAAGTCGTTGCTGCTGCTCATCGGCCAGTAGTGCGTTTCGGTAAATTTGTCGTACCCGTACAGCGTGTTGCTCACCTCGTTGCCCCACGCCGCCGCGGTCGTGCTCAGGTATTCCTGCATGGCGCGTGCCGTCTGCACCTGCTCGGTCGTCAGGCTGCCGGTAATCTCCGCCAGCTGCCCCGGCGTCAGCTTCACCCGCCGCCCCGGCTTGCCCTTGGCGTCCTTCAGCTGGATGCCGCCGATCATCAAATGCTCCTTTGCCGCCGCGCGCTGGCTCAGGCAGTACAGCTCCATGGCCTGCCCCGGTGTCAGCTCCAGCACGGTGTCCGCCATGCTGGCCGCGTCGGTCACAGTAAATTTGCGCTTTTCGGCCTTGCGCCCCGTCCACTTGTCCACGTCCGTTTTGTCTTTCAGCAGGGCCTGCGTCCACTCCACCGTTTCGCGCAGCTTCCACGCCCGCTTGTCAAACCCTTCGCGTATGGGCCGGTACATCCGCTCTGCCGTGTCGCCCAGGGCGGCAAAATACCGCCCTGCGTCCATCATATCCACGCCAAGCAGCTGCCCCAGGGCGTCGCCCGCCGTGGTGTCGGCGGCGGCCTTCACCGCCTTGCCCAACAGGTTGTTTTTGTTCTTTACCTGTTGCTTTTCCCGCGCGGCCATCTCGGCCACACTCGCGTCGCCCGCGGCGGCAATGGTTTCCCTGCTGCCCTCGGCCAGCAGCTTGTTGGCCTGCGTGATGCTCTTGGTCATGCTTTTCAAAATCACATCCAGCTGCCGCATCTGCTCGCCGCTGAACTGCCCAATCCCCGTCTTTCCGCCGGTCTGCTGCAACAGCGTGTCAATGTATCCCGGCAGGCTGGGGTCAAAATCGGCATAGTCGCCCGCGCCTGCGCCCATGTGTTCCAGCGCCTCGGCGTCCTTGGCCATCAGGGCAATGTCCTTCATGGTTTCCTGCCACCGCTGCGCCGTCGCCGTGCCCGCGTTGCTGGTGTTCCAGTCAAACAGGTTCAGCACGTTCAGCACGGCGGTGCGCATCTTCTTGGGCACATGTTTGGTGTCCGTCGGCTCCCGCAGCCAGGCCGCCAGGGTGCGCACCTGCTTCTGGGCACTGTCCCGGCTTTTGCGGTACAAAAGCCCGTCGTTGCGCCGTTGCATCCGCGTGGCAAACTCCGCCTGCTGGCGCACCAGCTTTTTGTCCCGCGTCTGCACCCATTTCAGCTTTTGCATCCGCTCCCGCATCACGGCGTCGTCCTTGGCGTTCTGTGCCTTCTGCTTGTAAACCTCCAGCATGGCGTCAAACCGCTCTTTCCGGTTGGCGTATGCCTGGTCGTACAGGGCCTTCATCTCGGCCTGCGCGTCCCGCCGCCCCTTGCGGTACTCGGCGCGCGCGGCCTTCTGCGCGTCCTGCGCCGCGCGGTCTGCCATGGTGCGGCGTGTCGGGCTGTTCAGGTATCCCTCCACCGCCTCGTTGGCCAGGTCAAGCGCCAGTGTTTCCATGTCCATGCCATACGGGTTCTCCACCACCGGCACGCTTGCCTCATACACCCCCAGCACCGCGTCGGTAAAGGCGGTAATGTCGGTGTTCTCCGCGTCAAAGGTTCCCGGCCAGCTCTCGGCCAGCTCGGCCTGCATCGTGTCCCAGTTTCCGGCCCCGTCGGTCAGCCGCACGTTCAGCCGGCCAAACAGCGCCTTGCGCACGTTGCCCCACTGCCGCCCGTTTTTGCCGTCGCCGTAGGCGTTCATCAGCTCGGCAAACTCCGCGCTGTCCCGGCGCACCTCCAGCGTCGTGCCGCGCAGGGTTTCGCGCAGCGGTTTATAGTATTCCCGCAGCTCGGTGTTTTTCTGCTCGCTCTCGTTCAGCACCCCGCGCATCACGTCGGTCAGGGCGTCCATCGCGTCGGCGTTCAGCGTCGGCTCGCCGTTGCCTTCCACGTTAAACACCCGCCACAAATCGCCGCTCAGCCTGTCCACGCCGTACTTGCTGCCCGTCAGCTTCAAAATGCGCTGGGCAATGCCCCGCGCGCTCGCCCGGCTTACGCTGTGCCCGCCCGATGCCTTAAACTCCTGCCGCAGCACCTCCATCTGCTGTTCCATGTACAGGTTTTTCTGCGCCAGCTCCCGGTTCTGCGCCCGCAGGTCGTCATAGTCCGCCTCCGTCGGGGCGCTGTACCGCAGTCCTTCGCCAAAGCCAGCCGTTGTTTCCGTGTCCATGCCAAAGGCATATTTTACATTCGCAGATAAATTTTCGCCCAGTTCCTCCTTGACGCTGCCCAAAAAATCTTCTATACTGATGTTGGAACCGTACAGAGCAACGGCATTCGTGCTGACCTCTCGCCCCTTGAGGGATTCGGTTCCATTTTTAATTTGTCTGCCTGTATGGGCGTACAGGCTTCCCCGCAAGGGTTCCATGCTGTCGGCATCCAGCACCTTCTGGCCGTCCTCGTACATATTTACAACAAAGCGGATCCCCATCAGGCTGCCGTCGCTCATGCGTGCCGCCCCAAGGTACAAATCACTTCGCACCTCCTTGCCGCGCGCTTCCAGCTCGTTCACCTTTACGGCGTTCTCCAAAATCGGCCCGATCTGCCCCACATACGGGGCATTTTTTTGTATCTGGGCCGCGTTCAAAAGCCCGTGCCGCAGCCCAGCCCTCGTCACAACAATGGTATCTCCCGTGTATCGGTTTACCACGCTCCCGCTGTTTTTGCCCGGTATGCGCTGCGTGCTCGCCAGGCCCGCATCCAAAATTTTCTTTACGGGCTTGTCGGCCAGGTCGTTTTCCTCCACCTCGGTGATCTCCATATCCGGCAGTTCCCGCAGGGTTTCAAAGCTCACCTGTTCTTCGCCCGTTTTCCTTCTCTGCGGGTGTTTCTCGGCGTCTACCTTCTTGCTGTACCGGAACCGGTTCAGTTCGCTTTGCTCCGGCAGGCTGCCTGTGCGGTAATATGTTTCCAGGTCGCGCACCACTTCGCTGCCGCGCACCCGGCCTTCGTACCAGCGCGTTGCGGCAGTGCTGCCGTCTTTGCGGCTGATGTCCAGGTTAAACCCATGCTTTGCCGCGCCCAGCGTGTCGGCCATCTCGGCAATGGCCGCCTTCTGCGCGTCGCTCACCTCGGTTTCGGCGCTCACGTCCACGCCGGGGCTTTCCGCCATCACCCGCACATTGCCTTCGGCAATAAAGGCATTCAGGTAATCCGTCTGTTCTGCCCCGCGCGCAAGCTCCGCCGGGCCGTAAACGCTTTGGATGTCGCGGTGGTCAAGGTCGCGTACGCTCTTGTCGCTCCCTCCGCTGAAATCCAGCATTCGCCCGTCCGGCAAAATGTACCCGGCGCTCTCAAACCACTTTGTGGTGCCGTAGGTGTCCGCTGCCTGTTCCCGGTGGTAATCCTCCCGGCTCATGCCGCTTTCCAGCACCTCGGCGTCGTACTCGGCCTGCTGGGCCTGCTTTTTCTGCCATGCCTTGTCCTGCTCCTGCTCGCGGGCCTGTTTGATCACTTCCTGTGCCAGGTCGCGCTGTTCCAGCAGCGCGTCCTGCTCGGCCTTAAACCGGTTTTCCGCCGCCTTGTATTCCAGGTATTCCTGGCTCTGTTTCCACTGCACCGCGTCCCCGGCGCGCTTGTGCTGCATCAGGCGGGCCAAAAACCGCCCATGTTCGGCCTCGTCCTGCTGCCGCCACGCTTTTTCCCTCGCCCAGCTGTCCTTCAGGGCGCGTTCCGCTTCGCGGTACTCCGCCCGCGCTTTTTCCAGTTCTTCCTGTGTCACCGCGCCGCTGATCTTCTCACTGTACTTGACATCCGCGTCCCCAAGCTGTATACTGCGAATAAGACCAAAACTGGTTCCGTCCAAAGGCACGCGGTTGCCGCGGACTTGGAACCACTCTTTGGTCTTCTTTTTGTTTTCATTCAAATACAAAATGCTTTCATCTGTAATCAGCTTTGCAAAGTCGCTGCGGGCGTGGATCGTGCGGATTTTTGTTACGGCGTTTCGCCCGGCCACATCTTTGGCCACCATAACACCCACCAGAACCGGCGTGCCGTCTGCTGTTTGCAGGTCGCCAAACACGTTCACTGTGTTCTTCAGCGTCATGGCCTGCGTAATGGCAATCGGGTCGTTCAGCAGCTCCGGTATTCTCTGCACCAGCTCCGCCGTCAAATGGTCGCCGTGGTTCGTCAGCTCCTTTTGCAGCTTGCTCGCGTCAAAGTACACGTCCGCCGCCGCAAATCCCACCTGGTTCAGCGCGCTGCCCTCCTGCACCGTGCCCACCTTCACGCGGCTGCCGGGTTTCAGGCTCTGCCACTGCTCCACCTGTCGGCGGTAATATTTGTCCTCGCGGAAGTCTTTCTTCCCGCTCTGTTCGTTTTTGCTCAGCTTCACGCCCTCGCTTGCCGCGGGGGCGTTTTTTGTATCGCTGTCCGCCTGTCCGGCGGCCTCCAGGCGCGCGCGGGCGTTCCGGCGCGCGGTTTCCAGCTCGGCCAGGGCCTCGTCGCACACGGCGCGCGCTTTCTCGGCGTTCTCGGCGCGCTCGGCAAGCCGCCGCCCGTCTGCGGCGCCCAGCGTCGCGTCGCCGCCGCGCAAAAGGCTGCGGATGCTGCCCACGATCTTGTCCAGCATCTCGCGCAAAGCCTGCAAAACGCTGCGCTTCTCCTCCCGCGTCGTTTCGCTGTCCTCGCTCACATATTCCACAAACGCGCGGGTGTTCTCCTCGCTGCTCATAATGCCGGCAAACAGGTCGCGGGCATACTCGTCCGCCGCCTGCGTCCTGTCGCCGTAGCTGCTCTCGTACCGGCCAATGTGCTGCTGCACGCCGCCCAGCCCGTATTCGCTTGCCGCAAACGCCATCGTCCGCGCGCGCAGCCTGGCCCAGCCCTCCGGGTTCTCGCCCTCCATCCAGTGGGTCAGCTCGTGCTGCACCGTCTGGTAGGCGTTGGCGCTGTTTTCGCCCACGGTCAGGGCTGCCGCACCGGCGGCCCAGTACCCGTTCACCTCCCCGCCGTTGTCGGCGGTCAGCTGGCGTACCACGTCCACATTCATGCCAAACTTTTCCGCCACGCCCTGCAAAACGGCATCCGGCACCTGCGCGCTGTCGGCCGGCACGCCGTCATAGCGCACCTCCGGTTCCGTCACGGCGGCGGCAGGCTGCTGCACCGTCAGGGCGCTGGCGGCGTTGCGCCCCAGGCTGTACGCAGTGTACAGCGCCGCGTCGTCCTGCACCACGGCGGCGCGCGCTGCGCTGGCGCTTTTCGCCTGCTCAAAGCTCAAAACGCCCTCGCGCCCGGCGTTATACATGCTGTGCATCTCCTGCACATACACCGCCGGGCTTTGCCCCTTGTACCGCTCCACCAGCGCCTTTTTCATGTAAGGGGTATAGCTTTCCTCCGCGTCGGCAAACGCCTGTATTCCTTCCACGGTTTCCCGGCGCACCGTGCCCCGCTCCAGTGCCACCGTATCCGCCTGCGGCGCGCTTTCCTGCGCGTACCGCTCGGCGGCGGCCTGCGCAAGCGCCGCCTCGCTCACCGCCTGCGCATCGGCGCGCTGTGCCGCTTCCTCCCCGGTCAGGGTGTCGGCGTCCTGTGCCGCTTCCTTCTGCGCCAGCGCGTCAGCGGCGGCCTTTGCGGCGTTTTCCGCCTGCCGGGCGGCAAGTTCCCCGTCAGCGTTTTGCGCGCTCTCCTGCGCGCTCTGGGCCGCCTGCGGGGCATACTTTTCCTCTGCCGCCGTGCTGCCGGGGCGGGTTTCCTCCTCCAGCCGCGCGGCGGCTCCCAGCGGGTCGGCGACGGCCTGCTGCATATCCTGCGCCTGCGTCAGCGCCGCCTCCCGCACAGCCTGCGCCGTGCGGGTGTTCGCCTGCTGCACTTGGTTCTCGCCGCCTGCCAGGTTCTCCGCCATTCGGGTGTTGGCGCGGTTCAAAGCAAGGTTCAGCCCTGTGCCTGCCGCACCGTAGAACCCGCCGCTGATGGCCCCCATCCCGGCATTCTGCGCAAGCTCCGCCCAGCTGAACTCGGCGTTCGGGTCTTTGGCGGCCACGTCGGCCAGGTAGTTCACCACATACCCCACGGCTTCCTCGGTGCCTTCCTCGCCCATCTGCTGCAGCAGGTTGCGCACCAGGCCCTTGCCGCCGCGGTTCACAATCTCCACCCAGCTGCCCACCGGCAAAACCTCGGTGCCCACCTCAATGCCGCCGCTCACCAGGCCGCGCCACAGCGCTTCGTCCGCGCCGGTGTCCTCGTCGTACAGCTCGGCCATGCGCCCGCCGGCCGCCTGCGCCCCCAGCGCGCCCAGGCTCACCGCCGGCCCCACGCCGGGGATCAGCGCCAGTGCCATGTTGGGCAAATTGCCTGCAATGGCGTTGGCTGTGTCCGCTCCAAACCGCGCCGCGCTGCCAAGGCCTGCCTGCGCTTTGGCCAGGTTCTCGCCGCCCTCGTGGTACAGCCGCATCCCGGCGCTGTTCTCATCGGTCAAAACGGTTTTCTGGTTGTCCTGCGGCCCGGCCTCCTTCGCCGCGTTGTAGCGCGCCAGCGCCGCCTCGTACTCGTCGCTGGTGCGGATCTGCCCGTTCTCGTCGGTTTCAAACACTTTGCCCTCGTCGGTCAGGCGTCGCAGTTCGGCCAGCGCATGCCGCTCGGCGCTGTTGTTGGCTGCCTCGTCGCGGGTGGCGGGGGCAATGCTTTCCGCCAGCGTCGCCCAGCTGCCCCC
>ERZ780144.2839-NODE-2839-length-13926-cov-40.245116_pt1 | contig 13926 bp, 13 predicted proteins | sample MGYA00511380_ERZ780144 | MGnify/ENA primary metagenome ERZ780144 (study PRJEB29588, sample SAMEA1965858) | human gut metagenome | biome: human gut; feature: human-associated habitat; material: faeces | place: Denmark | collected 2008/2010 ... | reverse complement strand
GTCTGGGCGATGTCGCGCGTGCTGATGCCCAGCAGGTTGGCCTTGTCGCGGTTGATCTCGATGCGCACCTCGGGCTTGCTGAACTTCAGGTCGACGTCGGCCATCTGGAAGACGGGGCTCTCGTAGACCTTCGTCATGAACTCGGGCAGCACCTCCTCGAGCCGTTCGATGCCGGTTGCCTGCAGCACGTACTGCACGGGCATGCTGCTGCGGCGTCCGCCGAAGGTGCTCTGCTGCTGCACGAACGAGCGGGCCCTGGTCTTGCGGCGCACGGCCGCCGAGACCTCCTCGGCGATCTCCATCTGGCTGCGGTCGCGCGCGGCGATGTCCGTAAGGGCGATGCGGATGTTGCCGCGGCCGCTCGACACGCGCGCCGTGACGGCCTCGGCCTCCGGCACGAGCGAGTCGACGAGCAGGTTGATCTCCTCGGTGTAGTCGCGCAGGTATTCGTAGGAGGCGCCCTCCGATCCGAGCGTGTTGATCGTGATCTGCGAGCGGTCCTCGAGCGGCGCCATCTCCGCGGGGATCGTGCTCCAGAGCCAGCCGATCAAAAAGAGGGTCAGCGCCGTGAGGGGCAGCGCCAGCCAGCGCCGCCTCAGAAACGAGGCCAGCGTGCGGCTGTAGAACGAGTTGAGCCACACGAAGAAGGGTTCGGTCTTGTTGTAGAACCAGCTCTGCCGCTCCTGCTTGACCAGGAGCTTCGTGGCGAGCATCGGCGTGACGGTCAGCGCCGCGAAGGTCGAGATGATGACGGCGCCCGAGATCACGAGGCTGAACTCGCGGAACAGCCGCCCGGTCATGCCCTCCATGAAGACGATCGGGAAGAAGACGGCGATGAGCGTCACGGAGGTCGAGAGCACGGCGAAGAAGATCTCCTTGGCCCCCTCGATGCCGGCGTCGCGCGGCGTCATGCCGCGTTCGATGCGGATGTAGATGTTCTCGGTCATGACGATGGCGTCGTCGACGACCAGGCCCACCGAGAGCACCACGGCCAGCATCGAGAGCACGTTGATCGAGAAGCCCGCGACGTACATCAGGAAGAAGGTGCCGATGAGCGACACGGGGATGACGATGCACGGGATGAGCGTCACGCGCCAGTTGCGCAGGAAGAGGAAGATGATGATGATGACCAGCACGAAGGCCTCGTAGACGGTCTGCTTCACCTCGTCGATCGAGGCGCGGATGAAGCGCGTGTTGTCGAATCCGTATCCGGTGACGACGTCGTCCGGCAGGTCCTTCCTCATGGTCGCCATGCGCTCGTAGACGGCGTCGGCGATCTCGATGTGGTTGGCGCCCGGCTGCGGGATCACGACGACGCCCACCATCGGGATGCCGTTCATCTTCATGTAGCTGCGCGTGTCCTGCGGCCCGAGTTCGGCGCGGCCCACGTCGCTCAGGCGGATGATGCGGTCGGCATCCTCGCGGATCACCAGGTCGTTGAACTCCTGCGTCGTGTGCATGAGCCCGAGGGTGCGGATCGTCAGCTCGGTGGTGTTGCCCTCGATGCTGCCCGAGGGCAGCTCGACGTTCTCGCGGTCGAGGGCCTCCTTCACGTCGACGGGCGTGATGCCGTATCCGGCCATCTTCGCCGGATCAAGCCACAGGCGCATCGAGTAGCGCTTCTCGCCCCAGATCTCCACGCCGCTGACGTTGTTGATCGTCTGGAGCTGCTCCTTGACCGTCAGGTCGGCGATCTCGCTCAGCTCGAGCAGCGAGCGCTTGTCGCTCTGGATCGTCACCATGAGGATGGGCGTGGCGTCGGCGTCGGCCTTCGAGACGGTGGGCGGGTCGCAGTCGCGCGGCAGGTAGCGCTGGGCGCGCGAGACCTTGTCGCGCACGTCGTTGGCCGCGGTTTCGAGGTCCACCGACAGTTCGAACTCCACGGTGATGCGGCTCTGTCCCTGGCGGCTGGTGCTCGAGAGTGAGCGGATGCCCGGGATACCGTTGATGTTCTGCTCGAGCGGTTCGGTGATCTGGTTCTCGATCACGTCGGCGTTGGCGCCCGGGTAGGAGCACGAGACCGAGATGATCGGGTTGTCGACGCTCGGGTACTCGCGCACGCCGAGGCTGCCGTAGCCGATCAGGCCGAACAGCAGGATGATGATCGTCAGCACCGTGGCCAGCACGGGGCGCCGGATGCTCAGTTCGGAGATGTTCATGCGGCGGCGGGGTTATTCGACGACGTCGAGTTGGACGGGCAGGTCGGTGCGCAGCTGCAGCGTGCCGGAGGTGATGAGTGTGTCGCCGACGTGCAGCCCCTCGATGATCTGGATGCTGCGGTCGGTGCGCAGCCCCGTGCGGACCTCCACGGCGCGGGCCTTGCCGCTCTTGTAGAGATAGACCTTGTCGACGCCCATCTCCGGGACGATCGCCTCGGTCGGGACGGCGATGGCGTCGGGAATGTCGTGCATGCGGATCTGCACGCTCACGAAACGGCCCGGCAGCAGGGGCCGGCTCCCGGTATTGGGGAACGAGGCGCGCACGGCCAGCGTGCGCGTGGCGATGTCGACCTTCGATTCGGTGGCGTAGACCCGGGCGTGGAAGGTCTCGCTGCGCCCCTCGACGGTGAACGACAGCGGCGTGCCGGGGCGGATCTGGTTGGCGTAGCGCTCCGGCACGAAGAGGTCGATCTTCAGCGGCGAGATCTTCGTCAGCTTGGCCACCACGACGTCGGGCGAGGCGTAGGCTCCCTCGCTGACGTTGCGCAGGCCGATGATGCCGTCGAACGGCGCCCGCAGTTCGGTCAGGGCGATGTTCTGCCGCACGATGTCGATGTCGGCGTTGAGCGTGGCGAGCTCCGTGCGGGCCTGTTCGAGGGCCTCCTGGCTCACGGCGTCCTTCTCGAGCAGGGTGCTCTGGCGGAAGACGCGGTTCTCGGCCAGCTTGAGCTGCGCCTCGTAGCGCTTGAGCTGTGCCTGGAGGGGCTTGTCGTTGACCTTGGCCAGCAGCTCGCCCCGCGTGACGGGCGTGCCCTCGCGGAAGTTGATCGCGACGATCTTGCCCGAGGTCTCGAACGAGAGGTCCACCTCCTCGTCGGGCAGCAGGTTGCCCACGGTCGTGATGCCGTCGGTGAGCGACGTCGGGCGGATGACCAGTCCGTTGACATTCAGGATGCTCTTTTTGCGGGGGCCCTTCTCGACCGGAAGGTCGGACGAGGCGGCGCCTCCCGGGCCGTAGTGGTTGTAGATGGCCAGGGCTGCGGCAAAGACCACGAGGACGATGGCCGTGGCGATCCATTTCTTTCTTTTGCTCATGGTGACGAAAAGTGCGGTTCGTGTGAAGGAAGTGTACAAAGATACGAAAAATCCCAAATGGAACAAGGTTGTTCCGGAAGCGGAGAGTCCGCGCGGTCGGTGAAACGGCAAAAAGAGGCGGTGAAACGACCTTCGGCGGCGTCCGCACTGTCCGGTGTGGCCGGGGCCTTGTCGTGCGGGAGGGAGAAATTCGTGTGTTGTGCGGGCGAGGAGGAGTTTCCAGTGGACGTGTCGTGCGGAAGGGAGGGATTCCCGGCGGGCGTGTTGTGCGAGCCTGTTGTGCGGACGGGGGAATTCCTGGCGGGTGGACGGCGCGGAGCAGGCGGACGGCAGCCCCTTCCCTGCCGGGCAAAACAAAAGCCGGGGCATCCTTCGGGATGGATGCTCCGGCTTGTCGGGTGGGCCCAGAGGGGCATGATCCCACGACCTTCGGATTATGAGTCCGCTGCTCTGACCAACTGAGCTATGGGCCCTCGCGGCACCCCTTCCGGGGGCTTGCGTGGCGCAAAGATACGAAAACAATTCAGAATGCGCAACCTTTCGGCGGCCGCGCGGAGAAAAAAGTTGAGCCGGGGGCTTGTTTGTTGCAAATAAATTCGTACCTTTGTCCCGCTTAAGCACTAATTAAAACAAAAACAACGAAATGAAAAAGGGTATTCATCCGGAGAATTATCGTTTGGTGGCGTTCAAGGACATGTCCAACGACGTCGTGTTTTTGTGTCGGTCCGCCGTTTCGACAAAAGAGACCATCGAAGTGAACGGCGAAACCTATCCCGTGTATAAGATGGAAATTTCCAACACGTCGCACCCGTTCTACACGGGCAAGATGAAGTTGGTGGACACCGCCGGTCGCGTCGATAAGTTTATGAGCCGTTACGCAAAGCGCTACGATAAGAAAAACGCGAAGTAAGACTTCCGCTCCCGAAACGACGGACTGCAATCTGAAGATTGCGGTCCGTTTTTTTGTGCCCGCCCGGGTCTCTCGTTCCACTCCGCCCGGGTTTTTCGTCCTGCCGCGCCCGGGTCTCTCGTCCGGCCTGCCCGGTTGTGCGCCGTTTTGTGCGCTCTGCTTCGTGCGGAGGATCTGTGAGCCCTGTCCTGTCGTTTCCTGCCCTGCGGGCGTTGTCCGGTTTCCTATCGTCTGGCGATCCCTTGCCGGACCTTGTCCCGGGCTCCGTCCTGCGGCGTTCTCCGGCCCGGTCGACCGGTGAACGACGGGGTCGGCCCGCCTCCTCCGGAGTCTCCCGTCCGGGATTTTGCCTGTCTGCCCGCAGCCTCTCTCTCACCCGGTTGCCGGCCGCTGTCGGGTGGTATTGGATTTTTGTGGCGGGAAGTGAAAAAATGGTGCACACTGTCGTTTTTATATTTATATTTGCGGCACAGGCAGACAGAAAAGAAGAAAAAACCATCAAAAAAAATCGAAGCCATGAAAAAAAATGTTGTAAAATACCTCTTCGTGCTTGCCGCGGCGTGCATCGCGTGCATGCCGACCTCGTGCGTGCGCCGTCAGGTCGCCGCGCAGGCCGAAAGTCAGCGCGATTCGCTTGCCCTGGTGGTCAGCGCCAAGGATTCGCTCATCAACGGCATCTTCTCCGACATCAACGCCATCTCGGAGAATCTCGCCCAGATCAAGTCGCGCGAGAACCTGATTTCGGTCTCCGGGCAGGAGGACGGCGTGCGCCGGCCCATCCAGGAGATCAACAACGATATTGCCGCCATCGACCGGTTGCTGCAGGAGAACCGCGAGAAGATCGCCTCGCTGCAGCGCACGTCGGCGCTGCTGCGCAAGGCCAACCAGCGGATCGAGGGGCTCGACAGGATGATCTCGGACCTGAACGGTCAGCTGGCCGAGAAGACGGGCGAGATCGAGCGGCTGCGCGGTGAGCTGGCGCAGATGGGCCTCGAGGTGAAGACCCTCACGGAGACGGTGGCCGAGCGCAGTGCCGAGGTGGAGACTTTGAGCGGCGAGAAGACCGAGCTGGAGAACCAGCTCAACACGGTCTACTACATCGTCGGGGCCGAGAAGGAGCTGCGCGACGCGCAGATCATCAACAAGCAGGGCTTCATCGGACGCACGCTGACGGCCAACCAGAAGGGGCGGCTCGACAGCTTCACGCAGGCCGATGCGCGGCTGCTGACGGAGGTACCCGTGGGACAGAAGCGCGTGACGGTCGTCACGACACACCCCGAAGACTCCTACCGGCTCGAGGGCGACGGCAAGGTTGTTTCGCGCCTTGTGATCACCGACCCGGCCCGCTTCTGGGAATCCTCGAAGGTGCTGATCGTCAGCTATAAATAAGCCATCTTCCGGCATGAAGGCCGGGCCTGTCCACCCCGCCGCCATTGCCCGGAAAACCCTTGCCGCCGACCGTGCGGCAAACGGTATGCGCTCCCTGCCCTTCGGGCGGGGAGTTTTTTTGCAGAATGCCATCCGGGTGTTTGCAATTGTTGTTTTTTTTGTATTTTTGTACGATTAAAAAAATCGTTCATTCTTTTTTTATGGATTATCAACCCAAACCGCAGTTTGTGGAGTCGGCATTGAAGGAGAATTGTCCTGCGGATTGTAGTCGTTGTCCTACCTTTCCTGCGCCCTTTCGCTGCATCGGCGATTCGAGCTATTGCCGTTTCACATCCGCATCCTACGCGGCCGGTGAAGGTGTCACCTTCCCGGGTGATCGTATGGTGCACATCCTTTTCGTCATGTCGGGGTCGCTCAAGCTGGAGCACGCATCCGATGCCGTGCGTCTGGTGACCTCGAAACAGTGTGTCTGTCTGGCCCGCGGCGAGCGTTACGTCGTCACGGCACAGGACGATGATACACATGTCGTGACCCTCTCGCTGATCCATCGCATCGAGTTTTGCGAACAGGACCTCTTCAACAAGGCAATGCCTTACGATTCGACTGTCCCGACGGAGGCGGCGCCCGTGCTCTCGATGCATCCGGCCATCGAACGGCTGCTCGGCGAGCTCTTCTCGGTCCGTGAACTGGCCGACTGTGCACGCTATCACAAGATGAAGACCACCGAGCTCTTCATGATGATCAAGGTGCTCTACACGTCGACCGAACACGCCTATTTCTTCCAGTCGATGATCCAGCCTCAGGACAACTTCCGCGTCTTCGTCTGCAACAACTACGACAAGGCGCAGTCGGTTGCCGATCTGGCGGCTTTGGCCGGTATGAGCCTTTCGGTCTTCAAGCGGCGCTTCGCCGAACACTTCAACGACAGCGTCTACCACTGGATGATGCGGCAGAAGGCGCTCAAGATCTTCGCCGACATCCGCGACGGCGAGGACAGCACCAAGGCGCTGATGAACAAGTACAATTTCCACCACTATACGCAGTTCAGCCGTTTCTGCAAGAACTACCTGCACGCGACTCCTGCCCAGCTGATCGCCTCGATCAAGAAGGGCTGACGCTCCGTGCCGCCGCTCCGCCCGCCCGGGGTGGGGGAGCCGACCGTTCCGATGACCCGTTCCGCCTCTGCGGAGCGGGCCTTTTGTTTTCGGTGCAGGGGCTTCGACTTGCCGCCCGTTTCCATGCCCCCCTCTGTTGTCCGCGTCCGTCCCTTTGCCGTCCGCGCTTGTTCATTCTTGTGCAGCCCATGCCCGCCCGTCGCCGTTTATCTCTGCGCTGCCCGTGCCAGTCGGTCCCCGCACTGCCCGTCGCCTTTCCACCTGTTTCCGGTGCGGGGGCTTCTCGTCGGGCGGCTCCGGCATGACGGTCGCAGCCTCGACTTGTCGCTCCGAGGTTTATATATATAGGTGCGGTCGGAACCGATGCCGGAATCGACGACGGATCAGCAGCCCGATCGGCGAGGAGCGGGGCGCTGCCGACCGCCGGCTGCGCGGGATGCCGTTCCCGAACGGGCGCTCTTTCCTCCCGGAGACGATATTTTTGCGGTAAGTTGTTGTGATATTCAAAACTTTTCCTATCTTTGCACCCGATTTCACCTCCGATTGCGGGGTGGTCCTGCCGGGTTCTTTGAGAAGAGCGAAAAAAGTGGAAATTTTATCCCGAATAATTTGCGAGATAAAATTTTTATGCCTACTTTTGCAATCCAAAACGGTGAATACTGCCGATGTAGCTCAGTTGGCCAGAGCAGCTGATTTGTAATCAGCTGGTCGTGGGTTCGAATCCCCCCATCGGCTCGGAATGCCGATTCGGTGGAGAAGGGGTTCAGACCGCTCCGGCTGACGGCGGCAGACAACACAAGGGAAGTTACCAGAGTGGCCAAATGGGGCAGACTGTAAATCTGCTGGCTTACGCCTTCGGTGGTTCGAATCCATCACTTCCCACATAAAAAAAAGAGAGTGCCGGTCGGAGTTGCAAAAACCCGGACGACGGCTGCGAAAGCGGTCGGCGCGAAGGGCAGGGCTGACTCTGATACGGTATGTTTTTGCGGAAGTAGCTCAGTTGATAGAGCATTAGCCTTCCAAGCTAAGGGTCGCGAGTTTGAGCCTCGTCTTCCGCTCCAGAACGCAAGCAGCGTGTGATGCGAACCTACCCCGGTCGAAAGACGGGGTGTTTGTGTCGCCCGCTTGTCCTGCAGAATGAATTTTAAAACTTTAAAGCAATTTTTAACAATACTTTAAATACCTTAATACTATGGCAAAAGAAAAATTCGACCGTTCCAAACCGCATGTGAACATCGGTACCATCGGTCACGTTGACCACGGTAAGACGACCCTTACCGCCGCTATTACGACCGTTCTGGCTAAGAAGGGCCTGTCGGAACTCCGTTCGTTCGACTCGATCGACAACGCTCCCGAGGAGAAGGAGCGTGGTATCACGATCAACACGGCTCACGTCGAGTATCAGACGGCCAACCGCCACTACGCTCACGTGGACTGCCCGGGACACGCCGACTACGTGAAGAACATGGTTACGGGTGCCGCACAGATGGACGGTGCCATCCTAGTGGTTGCCGCTACGGACGGTCCGATGCCTCAGACCAACGAGCACGTGCTGCTCGCCCGTCAGGTGAACGTGCCGAAGATCGTAGTATTCCTGAACAAGTGCGACATGGTGGACGACCCCGAGATGCTCGACCTGGTCGAGATGGAGGTTCGCGACCTGCTGTCGAAGTACGACTATGACGGCGACAACGCTCCCGTTATCCGTGGTTCCGCTCTGGGCGCCCTGAACGGCGAGCCGAAGTGGGAGGAGAAGGTGCTCGAGCTCATGGACGCTGTCGACAACTATATTCCCATTCCGCAGCGTGACAACGAGAAGCCCTTCCTGATGCCTATCGAGGACGTATTCTCGATCACGGGTCGTGGTACCGTCGTAACGGGCCGTATCGAGACGGGTGTGATCCACGTGGGTGATCCCGTTGAGATCGTAGGTCTCGAGGACAAGATCCTGACGTCGACCTGCACGGGCGTGGAGATGTTCCGCAAGCTGCTCGACGAGGGCGAGGCCGGCGACAACGTAGGTCTGCTGCTCCGCGGTATCGACAAGAAGGAGGTAAAGCGCGGTATGGTCGTTGCCAAGCCGGGTTCGATTACCCCGCACACGGAGTTCGAGGCCGAGGTCTACATCCTGAAGAAGGAGGAGGGTGGCCGTCACACGCCGTTCCACAACAACTACCGTCCCCAGTTCTATCTCCGCACGATGGACGTAACGGGTGAGGTTCACCTGCCGGCAGGCGTCGACATGGTGATGCCGGGTGACCACGTAACGATCACCGTGAAGCTGATCTACCCGGTAGCCCTGAACGAGGGTCTGCGTTTCGCAATCCGCGAGGGTGGCCGCACGGTAGGTGCAGGTCAGATCCTGAAGGTTATCAAGTAATCCATAACGCTTGTGGAGAAGCGGCGTGCAACGCGGCCGCTTCTCCCTCTTAGGAGCATAGTTCAAGGGTAGAATAGCGGTCTCCAAAACCGTTGATGGGAGTTCGAATCTCTCTGCTCCTGCCAGTAAAAGTGTCAAACTATGATCAAGTACTTCAAAGAATCCTACAACGAGCTTGTCAACAAGGTGACGTGGCCGACGTTCCCGCAGCTGCAGAGCTCCACGGTCGTGGTGATGGTGGCAACGGTGATCTTTGCCATCATCGTGCTGATTATGGACCTGTCGTTCGAGAACCTGATGGCCGTCATCTACAAGACGCTGGCCGGTCTGGGTCGTTAATTCTGACGTGAGCGATGAGCGAGATCAAGAAAGAGTGGTACGTCGTCCGCGCCATCGGCGGTAAGGAGAACAAGGTCAAGGAGTACATCGAGGCGGAGATCCGACACAACCACCTCGAGGAGTACATCTCGCAGGTACTGATCCCTACCGAAAAGGTCTATACGATCCGCAACGGAAAGAAGATCTCCAAGGAGAAGGTCTCCTATCCGGGCTACGTGCTCGTCGAAGCGGCATTCGTAGGACAGATTCCCATGATAATTCGCAATACTCCCAATGTGCTGGGTTTCCTCGGCGACACGAAGGAAGATTCCCGCAAGATGATTGCCACGCCTCTCCGTCCACAGGAGGTAGCACGCATCCTGGGTCGCGTCGATGAAATGAGCGCCATGGAGGAGGAAAACGAAATACCGTTCTTCGTCGGCGAGACCGTCAAGGTCACCGATGGTCCTTTCTCAAGCTTCCAGGGTACCATCGAGGCCGTCGACAACGAGCGCAAGAAACTCACGGTATCGGTGAAGATATTCGGGCGCAAAACTCCCATGGAGTTGAGTTTCACACAAGTAGAAAAAGAATAATTAACCAAGGAAAACTATGGCAAAAGAGGTTGCTGCATTTATTAAATTGCAGATCAAAGGTGGTGCCGCCAATCCTTCGCCCCCGGTTGGTCCCGCATTGGGTTCTAAGGGAGTCAACATCATGGACTTCTGCAAGCAGTTCAATGCACGGACGCAGGACAAGGCGGGAAAGGTTCTTCCGGTTATCATCACTGTTTACAGCGACAAGTCTTTCGAGTTTGTCGTCAAACAACCGCCCGTAGCCATTCAGTTGAAGGAAGCAGCCAAGGTGCAGAAGGGTTCCGCACAGCCCAACCGCGACAAGGTCGGTCAGGTGACGTGGGATCAGGTCCGCGAGATCGCTCAGGACAAGATGGCCGACATGAACTGCTTCACGCTGGAGTCGGCTATGCGCATGGTTGCCGGTACTGCACGCAGTATGGGTATCAATGTCGTCGGTGAGTTTCCTAATATGTAAGTAAGATGAGCAAGTTGACAAAAAATCAAAAAATCGCCTACGCGAAGGTGGAAGCCGGCAAGCTCTACAAGCTCCCGGAGGCTGCCGCTCTTCTGAAGGAAATCACGTTCACGAAATTCGATGCCTCGGTTGATGTCGACGTGCGTCTGGGCGTGGATCCGCGCAAGGCGAACCAGATGGTCCGCGGCGTGGTGACGCTGCCTCACGGAACCGGCAAGACGGTCCGCGTGCTGGTGCTCTGCACGCCCGAGAAGGAGGCCGATGCGAAGGCCGCCGGCGCCGACTTCGTCGGACTGGACGAATACGTTGACAAGATCAAGGGCGGTTGGACGGATGTCGATGTCATCATCTGCACCCCCAACGTGATGGGCAAGGTCGGTGCGCTGGGCCGTATTCTGGGTCCCCGCGGCCTGATGCCGAACCCCAAGACCGGTACGGTTACGATGGATGTCGCCAAGGCCGTGCAGGAGGTGAAGGCCGGCAAGATCGACTTCAAGGTCGACAAGTTCGGTATCGTTCACACGACCGTCGGCAAGATTTCGTTCACGGCCGAGCAGATCGTGGACAACGCCAAGGAGGTTCTGAACATGATTCTCAAGCTGAAACCGGCTGCTGCCAAAGGTTCTTATGTGAAGAGTATTTATCTCTCGACCACGATGAGTCCGGGCTTGCAGATTGACGCCAAATCAGTAGAAACCAAATAAGAAGGAGGAGAGAAGAGATGACAAAGGAAGAAAAACTGGTTGTAATCAACAGCCTTACCGAGCAGCTCCAGGCTTATCCTCACTTCTATATCGCCGACATCGAGGCGCTGAATGCCGAGCAGACCGCTGCTCTGCGCCGCAAGTGCTTCGAGAGCGACGTGAAGCTCGTGGTCGTGAAGAACACGCTGCTTGCCAAGGCGCTCGAGAAGGCGGAGAAGGCCGATGCTGAACTGGTCAAAGTATTGGAGGGTTCCACGTCGGTGCTGTTCGCACACGTAGCGAAGGCTCCTGCGGTCCTGATCAAGGAGTTCCGCAAGAAGGCGGACAAGCCCGTGCTGAAGGCGGCTTTCGCCGAAGGCGGTGTCTATGTCGGCGACGACAAGCTGGACGCTCTGTGCAACATCAAGTCGAAGGAAGAGCTTATCGGCGACATCATCGCCCTGCTCCAGTCCCCGGCGAAGAATGTTATTTCTGCATTGCAGGCTAATGCAGGCCAAAAGATTGCGGGCCTCGTGAAGACGCTCGAATCGAGAAACAACTAATCACAAACAAGAATTAAAAACAAATTAATACGCTTACAACTATGGCAGACGTAAAGAAACTTGCTGAAGAACTGGTAAACCTGAAGGTTACCGAGGTTAACGAACTCGCACAGATCCTCAAGGAGGAGTATGGCATCGAGCCGGCAGCTGCCGCCGTTGCCGTAGCAGCTCCCGCAGCCGCAGGCGAGGCCGCTCCCGCCGAGAAGACGACGTTCGACGTGATTCTGAAGAACGCCGGTCAGGCCAAGCTCCAGGTAATCAAGGCCGTCAAGGACATCGCCGGCCTTTCGCTGGGTGACGCCAAGGCTTTCGTCGACGGTGCTCCGAAGGCCGTCAAGGAGGGTGTTTCAAAGGAGGAGGCCGAGCAGATCAAGGGCCAGCTCGAGGAGGCAGGTGCAGAAGTTGAGCTCAAGTAGCATTGCTGCTTAAGCCGAAACAGACAGATCAGGTATAGGGCTTACCGTCGCGTAGGCTCTATGCCTTTTCTTGGTCTAAAGAACGGAAGTGCCGAGTAGGAGCTGTGTCCGTTCTTTGGCGATTTGGTTGCTCCCGGGGCCATGGTGCCTTCCTACGGGGGCTTCGGCGGGATAGGGACCCGCTTTTTTGGGGAGCGTAACCCATTACACTTCAAATAATTTTGGATTTTACGATGTCCGCAGCAAAAACACAACAGAGAATCAGCTTTTCGACAGTAAAGAACCGGGTCCCGTACCCGGATTTGCTGGAGGTACAGCTTAAATCATTCCGGGACTTTTTCCAGATGGACACCACGGCCGAGAACCGCAAGAACGAAGGCCTCTACAAGGTTTTCCAGGAAAACTTCCCCATCACGGATACCCGGAACAACTTCGTTCTGGAGTTTATCGACTACTATATCGACCCGCCGCGCTATTCGATCGAGGAGTGCCTCGAACGCGGCCTGACATACAGCGCCCCGCTGAAGGCAAAACTGAAGCTTTACTGTACGGATGACGAGCACGAGGATTTCGGCGTCGTCGTTCAGGACGTCTATTTCGGGACGATTCCCTACATGACCGAACGCGGTACGTTCGTCATCAACGGCGCCGAGCGCGTCATCGTTTCGCAGCTGCACCGTTCTCCGGGTGTTTTCTTCGGACAGAGCATGCACACCAACGGCACAAAACTCTATTCGGCGCGCATCATTCCCTTCAAGGGGTCGTGGATAGAGTTCGCTACGGACATCAACAACGTGATGTATGCCTACATCGACCGCAAGAAGAAGCTGCCCGTCACGACGCTGCTGCGCGCCATCGGATACGAGGCCGACCAGCAGATTCTCGAGATCTTCGACCTGGCGGACGAGGTGAAGGTCACGAAGGCCAACCTCAAGAAGGCCGTGGGGCGCAAGCTCGCGGCGCGCGTGCTCTCGACGTGGGTCGAGGACTTCGTCGACGAGGATACGGGCGAGGTGGTCTCCATCGAGCGCAACAACGTCATCGTGGACCGCGAAACGGTCCTCGAGGAGGAGCACATAGACCAGATCATCGAGAGCGGCGCCAAGACGATCCTCCTGCACAAGGAGAACCTCTCGGGCATCGACTTCTCGATCATCTACAACACCCTGCAGAAGGACCCCTGCAACTCCGAGAAGGAGGCCGTCTTCTACATCTACAGGCAGCTGCGCGCCTCGGAGCCGCCCGATGAGGCGACCGCGCGCGACGTCATCGAGAAGCTCTTCTTCTCGGACAAGCGCTACGACCTGGGCGACGTGGGCCGCTTCCGCATCAACAAGAAGCTGGGTCTGAACATCGACCCGGCCATCCGCACGCTGACGCGCGAGGACATCATCGCCATCATCAAGTACCTGATCCAGCTCATCAACTCGAAGGCCGACGTCGACGATATCGACCACCTGTCGAACCGCCGCGTGCGCACCGTGGGCGAGCAGCTGTCGAATCAGTTCTCCGTGGGCTTCGTGCGCATGGCGCGCACGATCCGCGAGCGCATGAACGTGCGCGACAACGAGGTCTTCACGCCGGTGGACCTGATTAACGCCAAGACGCTGTCGTCGGTCATCAACTCCTTCTTCGGCACCTCGCAGCTCTCGCAGTTCATGGACCAGATCAACCCGCTGGCCGAGATCACGCACAAGCGCCGTCTCTCGGCCCTGGGTCCGGGCGGTCTGTCGCGTGACCGCGCCGGTTTCGAGGTGCGCGACGTGCACTACACGCACTATGGACGTCTCTGCCCGATCGAGTCGCCGGAAGGCCCGAACATCGGTCTGATCTCGTCGCTGTGCG
>ERZ780144.2834-NODE-2834-length-13945-cov-3.623830_pt1 | contig 13945 bp, 14 predicted proteins | sample MGYA00511380_ERZ780144 | MGnify/ENA primary metagenome ERZ780144 (study PRJEB29588, sample SAMEA1965858) | human gut metagenome | biome: human gut; feature: human-associated habitat; material: faeces | place: Denmark | collected 2008/2010 ... | reverse complement strand
GGCGGTCGCTTGCGACATCTACATTGTACGCCGCAGTGCGCATCCCTGCAAGCTTGCTTGCTTTTGCTGTATAGGGGATTCCAACGGAATTTCCTATACAGTAAAACAGCTGCCCGAAGGCAGCCATTATTTTTTACTTTCTCTGCTACGGTCATCCTGCATGGACTTCATTGCTTTTTCCGTGCTTTCTAACTTGATCTGCGCAGAAACAAGCTCATGTTTTAAATCATATAATTCTTTTTCCTTTGCTGCTAAATCTTCCTCCAACAGAGAAATCTGTTTTTTCGCTTTGAAATAATCATCCGCAATATTCAGCTCTAACAAAATCGCCTGTGTATCAACCGGCTGTCTCTTAAAGCCTTCCACTTTATTGTATTCACTGACTTTATTATTGATATAAAGGGCGATCTTCTGCAGATATTCTTCACTTTCATATCCGCTGAGCGTAAATACTCTGCCGCCGATCAAAACTTCCGTATCTGTTTTTTCTGCCATTGTATTTCCTCTTTCTTTGAAATCTCTCTGAACATTATACTCATATTTACTGTTTTTGACAAGTAACTCCCTTATTTCACAAGGTCAAGACTGATCCCATCCGATATCCGTGCAAATTTCAGCTGCAGCTTATAAGTTTTTGAAAGTTTTTGGATGCAGCGATACATTTGTGTCTTCTGCATCTGCAGCAGACTATCCTGCCCATCCGGCGTATACGGAAATTCCAGATGCAGATGCCACATATTAAATTTTTCCGCACTGCGAAGCCGGATAACCGCAGATGACATATCCGTTTTTCCCCCGGACTGTCCTGCGCCGGAAAGTGCCAGCAGAAACAACTGCCGGTATAACAAAAGTATGTCCGGATAAGCCATCTGAAAACAGGTCGGCTGGCAGATCTTATAGCGGAGCAGACAGCTGTTTTGTTCTGCTTCCTGCATACAGAGATCCATCAGGACCGACAGGGCAGATGTCTCCTCCGTCGGAAGGCTGCGGAACCGATCCAGCCCCGAAAGCAAGGCTTCTGTTTCTGATTCATCCGGATCCAGACTACGCTCCATCTGATCCTGCAGCTTCTGCAGCGGCTCCTGCATCCCCCGGATTGTATCTGGCAGTTTTTCCATTTCCCGACGGATTTCAGACCATGTTTCATATAATAATCTAAGCTGTGTATTTCGTGTTGTTATTTCAGGTAAAGCCGGAGCCTGCAACGTATCCTGTGGTATATCTTCATAAAACAGCTTGATCTGTCCAAGGATAGCTTGCTTCATTTTCTTCTTTTCATCATAATTTTCCACCTCTGCAAAAAGCTGCAGTGTCTGCACATAATTGGCAAAATCATGCCTGATCTTCCGGAATGCATAAAAAAGAGCAATATAGGGCTGCAAGGATTCTTCCATGCAGTCTATATCACTCTCTAAGCTCTTTTCCCATTTATGTATGAAAAACATAAATCCCCCTTACGTTCCCGTTAAATATGCAGTGCGATCGCTTCCTTGACACCTTTGTAATGTCTGCGGCTCACCGGAATCACATCTCCGCTGATCATCGTAATGCCGTCTTCCCTGGAAAATGATTTGATCTTTTTGATATTACATGCAAAGCTCTGATGGGAATTGATGATATAATCCGGCAGCTGATTAACAAGATCGCTCAGCTTTGCGGCTGCTTCAATACAATCCCCTTTATCTGTATGAATGCAGCAGTTTCTGTTACTTGTCTCTAAATACAGGATATCTTCTACTTTGATGCGATGGATCTTTCCACCACTTCCCGCAACGGTGATCGCCTTGATCTCCTGATGCTGTACAATATCCATTGCTTTTTCCACAGAGGAGAACAGCTTCTGTTCATCGATCGGCTTGGAAAGAAAATAGACGGGATCTGCCTCAAATACATTGCTGGCAAGCTGCGCATACCCGGATAACAGGATCACTTTAATCTGTGGATATTTGGAACGGATCTCTTTTGCGATCGCAATACCGTCATCATCTCCGAGTGCAATATCCAAAATAATAATATTGGTATGTCCCTGATCGAGATCTTCCAGCCATTTTAACAATTCTTCTGCCGAATATACACATTGGCATTCTATTTTTCGTCTGTATTTTTTCTCAAGCGTCTCTTTTAAGTATTCTGTGATGGAACGATCATCATCACACACTACTATATGGAACATGATTTCACCTCGTTGTTTTATGCATATTGCCCTATAAATGCAATAATTCAATTATATTCATTGTAAATTTTATTCACTTTTTAGTCAACCGCAAAAGCAGAATTATTTGATTTTTGTCACATTTGACGTAGTATCCCCATCCTGATAAAACATCGAAATGGAATCCCCTTCTTTATAAGCAATAATCCCTACAATCTCACTATTCGTCAGATCTGCATCATATACTGTCTTATCTCCCTCCAACGTAAAATATACATGGGAATTTCCATCGATCACTACCGGTACATAGGTCGCGATTTTCCCTGTGATCTCCAGATCATCCGCATTCTCACTTGTACGGATGCCATTGGTACTGAGCAGCGCATTATATGCCTTCTTACATTCTTTGACTGTGTCTCCGATTGCTACCCATTGGTATTTCTGGATGTTGACCATGGCATATTTCTTGACCAGACCGGCTGAATCCTTTAATGCCATAAAGTAGGTTGGTTCATCAGAAATATTCAAAAGGAGCGGAAACGACGCCACATAACCGAGATTCTGCACCTGCCCTTCCGCAGAAGACATGGCAGAGTCTTCAATCGCACCTTCTATTCTGTAGAAACGAGTTTCCATCGTACGCTGGTTCATCAGCACAAAACCAACATTAGACTGATCACCGCTGACACTGGTCACACCTGAATATACCCAGACATCATCATTCATGGCGATATAATTATAACCATTTGTTGTCTGCAGACAGTCACGCTGTCCCAATACACTGTTCAGATAACCATGCTGCAGCATGCCATGATAATCGTAAAGCTGCATCAGAAGTTCTGCCTGATAGACCTTATCTACCCAGGTTGGAACTTCATCTGCCTGATAATCTGTGCATTCTCCCGTAATCGCATTACAAAGCACAACTCTGCCGACTGTCACACCACCGAACAGACCTATGTTGAACTTTTTGACCGGGCAGATCCAGTATGGTGTACCTTCATCATCAATTTCAAAGAATATCTGATCTGCAAAAATATAGGTTGGATAACGGAAACGGATGTGTCTCCAGATATAACGGTTAAACATTTCCGATTCTGAATATTTAATTCCCTCTGTCAGCTTGACACATTCCGTATCTTGGGTTGTCATATCGATCTGTATATACGCCGGAATACCGTTTTTCTGATTTGTCAGCCATTTGATCGGGCTGGCATACATCAGCGGTGTCACGCGGACCGGTTTACCGCTTACATTGATCTGGGTGTAATCATCCGCAACCTCAAACTGTGATACCATATCTACCATACTACCCATTTTGCGGCTGCCCAGAATTGCTGCGGAATCTCTGTCAAGAAGCGGGATCGTATTAAAATCCACTTCTTTGATATCTGCTGTAAAATCGCGTTCCTCCACCTGCATAAGCTTCTGATACTTCTTTGCATTGATAATCGGTGAAGAAAGAACAGAACCGATCAGAAAGATCAGCAAAAGTACGCCGCCCAGATAAAACAGATACCTGTAAGGACCCATTGTTCCTTTTTGGATATCCAGCCCCTTTTTCCCGAAGGAAACATGCCCGCTTTTCCAGACGGAGCGGAACGATAATACAATTGCGAATACAAATACCATCAGGATCACAAAACACCAAAAGCCTGCTGAATGGATATTCAGCGCCGGCAGATTGATATAATAGTAAACAAATGCGATCACAAGTGTCAGTAAAATGGCGAGCAGCCATCTTTTCCAGTTTTTCATACTTTTGCCTCTTTCTGCGTAATTTTACTATCCACTATACAAAGCACAGCTTATTCTGTCAAGGAATCTACCTTATTCTTACGGTTTTCCACCTCTTTTGCCTGCACATCGGAAGGCGCCTGCTCATAACGCGCAAACTGATAAGAGAAGCTGCCCTGTCCGCCTGTCAGGGAACGGAGTACGGTACAATAGCCGTACAGACTGCTCATCGGAATATCCGCCGTGATCGTCTGCCAGCCTCCCTGCATGGGCTGCATACCAAGCACGCGTCCTCTCCGTTTGTTCAGATCACCCATGATATCTCCCGTATAGCTGTCCGGAACGGTAACGGAAAGCGTTTCGATCGGCTCAAGCAGAACCGGTTCCGCTTTTAAGAAACCGTCCTTGAATGCCTGCATGGCTGCTTTTTTAAATGCCATTTCAGAAGAATCCACCGGATGATAAGAACCATCATATAAGATACCCTTTATGCCAACAACCGGATACGCTGCCAAAGGTCCTTTCACCGTTGCCTCCTGCAGCCCCTTTTCTACTGCCGGGAAGTAATTCTTCGGTACTGCTCCGCCGACTACCTCCTGCTCAAATACATAGGGGCTTTCCAGATCACCGGACGACTCAAACCGCATCTTGACATGACCGTACTGTCCATGTCCGCCGGACTGCTTTTTATATTTGGCTTCCACATCCGATTTCTTACGGATTGTTTCCCGGTAAGCTACCTTAGGCTCTGAAAGAGTGATCGCTACCTTATATTCATTGAGCAGTCTGCTCTGTGCGATTTCAAGCTGCATATCACCGATACCATATAACAGCATCTGTCCGTTTTCCTTGTCATTGACGATCTTGAGTGTCGGATCCTCATGTGTCATCTTGGAAAGTGCCTGTGCTGCTTTGTCGATCTCTGCTTTATTATCCACCTTATAACGCATATACGTATACGGAACGGAAAGCTCTGCCTTTGCATACTGGATCGGTGTCAGTTTTGTGGAAAGGCTGTCGCCTGTACGGGCGCCCGCAAGCTTTGCCAGTGCACCGATATCCCCTGCGTGCAGCTCCTTTACCTCGATCGGTTTATTTCCCTGCAGCACATACAGTTTTCCGATTTTTGCTTCGGAATCTTTGTCTTTATCATATAACAGATCATCTGTTTTCAAAACGCCGGAGCATACCTTGATCAGCGAATATTTACCGATGAACGGATCAACGATCGTCTTGAATATGTAAGCGGATTTCGCTTTTGCAAAATCATAATCTGCCTCATAAATTTCATTCGTCTTCAGGTTAATGCCTGCAATTTCCCTGTTTTCGGGACTTGGCATATATTTGATGATATCATCGAGCAGTGTATAAACGCCCTGGCATAAAATATTGGAGCCCATCGAAACCGGTACAATACTGCCATCTACAACATTATTGCGCAGTGCAGCTCTGATCTCGGCATCGGAAAATACTTCTCCGGCAAAATAACGATCCATCATTTCTTCTGATGTCTCAGCTACCGCTTCCATCAGGCTTTCCCTGTACTTTTCAAGATACGGTCTGCTGTAATCCGGAATCTCACATTCTTCCACTTCTTTTCCTATCCAGCGATAGCCCGTTTCACTGACTACATTCACATAACCGACAAACTTTTCATTTTCACGGATCGGGAAATGGAACGGTGCGATCTTTTTACCATAAAGCTGTGTCAGATCTTCCACAACCTCTTTATAGGAAGCCTGATCCACATCCATATCGGATACATATACCATACGCGGCAGATGATACTTTTCGCAGAGCTCCCACGCTTTCAGAGCACCGACTTCCATACCTGCCTTTCCGGAAACAACAATGATCGCTGCGTCTGCAGCGGAAACCGCTTCTTCCACCTCGCCTACAAAATCAAAATAGCCGGGTGTATCCAGCAGATTGATCTTACAGCCATCCCATTCGATCGCAATACAGGAGGCAGATATGGAAAAATGCCGTTTCTGTTCTTCTTTTCCGTAATCACTGACCGTATTACCGTCCGTTACCTTCCCCATACGGGATGTGATACCGCCAAGATATGCCATTGCTTCGGCAAGTGATGTTTTGCCGCTGCCCCCATGCCCAAGCAAAACAATGTTACGAATTTTCTCAGTTGTGTATACATTCATAGCTGCTACCTCCGTTTTATGATCGATTTTGAATTTTCTAACAATTCAAACACTTGTAGGTATATTTTACTAAATATAAAACTGTTTTACAACATATTTTCGTTAAAATTACAAGAAATTTCTATATTTTCTATCCCATTGACATTCGCACTTTAAAGGGCTAAAATACTATTGAAATTTACAACGGAAAGGACATAAGCTATGTCAAAAAAAGCAGAAGTTACCTGTAGTTTTATCGGGCTTGGTCTGATCGGCGGTTCTATCGTCAAAGCACTGCGCCAGGCATATCCCGAGATGATCTTAAAAGCATATGACAAAGACCGGAACGGGCTTTCCCTTGCCCGGAAAGACGGCGTTATTTCAGAGGCCTATGAAGCTCTGACCGATTCTTTTTTTGACTGCGATTATTTGTTTTTATGTGCACCTGTCAGCGAAAACGATCAGTTTCTCGGGCAGATCCGGCAAAGCCTGCATGCGGACACGATCCTGACCGATGTCGGATCTGTCAAGCAGACAACGCACGCTGCGATTGAAAAAGCAGGGCTCTCTTCCGTCTTTATCGGCGGACATCCCATGGCAGGCAGCGAAAAAACAGGCTATCAAAATGCCAGCGAACGTCTTTTGGAAAATGCCTATTATATTCTGACACCGACACAGGAAAGTCCTGTTACGGCAATTCAGGGTCTGCAGACGCTGATCAGCTCTATTGGTGCGATCCCGTTGATCATGGATTATCATACGCATGATTATGTGACAGCTGCGGTCAGTCATCTGCCGCATATCATTTCTGCCGGTCTTGTCAATCTGGTACACGATTCCGACAGTGCGGAAGGTGTGATGAAAATGATCGCTGCGGGCGGTTTCAAGGATATTACCCGCATCTCCTCTTCTTCGCCTGTGATGTGGCAGTCGATCTGTATGACCAATACCGAAAACATCCTTACGCTGCTTACTTCTTATATAGAAAGTCTGCAAAAGGTAAAAGCAGAGCTTCAGAACAAAGATGCCCAAAAGCTATATGATCTGTTTGATGACGCCAAAAATTACAGAGACAGCTTCTCCAATGAAGGGCGCGGTCCAATCAAAAAAACCAATGTCATTTTTGTGGATATCCCTGATGTACCCGGTTCTATCGCACAGACCGCCGCGATTCTTGCCGATCACGATCTCAGCATCAAAAACATCGGTATCATGCACTCCAGAGAGTTTCAGCAGGGGGCACTTAAAATTGAATTTTACGATGAACAGACAGCAAACGATGCTGTCCGTGTATTAAAAGATAACGGCTATCAGATTTTTGCGTAAGCTGATGGCGGAAAGGACAATATACAATGATTTTTCAGAAAGCAAACAGATTACAGGGAGAAATAACGGTTCCGGGCGATAAATCCATCAGCCACCGCGGCGTTATGTTCGGTGCTCTTTCCGAAGGAACAACAAGACTGACGCATTTCCTGCAGGGAGCGGATTGCCTCTCCACGATATCCTGTTTTGAAAAAATGGGGATTCCGATTGAAAACAACGGAAATGAAATTCTGGTACATGGCAAAGGACTGCATGGTCTGACTGCTCCCACGCAGATCCTCGACGCCGGAAACAGCGGTACGACAACCAGACTGATCTCCGGCATTTTGGCTGCGCAGGATTTTTCTGTAACACTGACCGGTGATGCTTCAATCTGTAAACGTCCCATGCGCCGCATTATGGAACCGCTCTCTCTGATGGGAGCAAATATCAAAAGCCAGAACGGAAATGACTGTGCGCCTCTCCTCATTACAGGAAGCCACCTGCATGGGATCCACTATCAGTCCAAGGTAGCATCAGCACAGGTCAAATCTTCGATCCTGCTGGCGGGCTTATATGCGGATGGCACAACAAGTGTGACAGAACCGGCACTTTCCCGGAATCATTCCGAGCTGATGCTTGGTATGTTTGGCGCAAAAGTAGAAAGCAGAGATACGACTGCAACGATCTATCCGGAGCCCGCACTCCATGCCATCGACTTCAAAGTACCGGGAGATATTTCTTCCGCAGCTTATTTTATAGCTGCAGCCTCTATCGTGCCCGGCTCCGAGCTTTTGATCCGCAATGTGGGCATCAATCCGACCAGAGACGGTATTTTACGGATTGCCCAGCAGATGGGAGCAGACATCACTTTATTAAACCGCGTAGACGAGGGCGAACCGACGGCAGATCTGCTCGTACGCTCTGCTACCCTGCATGGTACGGAAATCGGTGGGGATGTCATCCCGACACTGATCGATGAAATCCCGGTGCTGGCTGTCATGGCAGCTTATGCACAGGGCGAAACCGTGATCAAGGATGCGGCTGAACTGAAGGTAAAAGAATCCGACCGGATCGCGATCGTGACTGAGAATTTAAAGAAAATGGGAGCTGATGTAACTCCTACGGACGATGGCATGATCATCCGCGGCGGCAGACCGCTGCACGGCGGCAAATTAGATTCTCATCTGGATCACCGGATCGCCATGAGCTTTGCAATCGCTGCACTCATAGCTGACGGCGAAACCGAAATGAAGGACGCGGAATGCATCAATATCTCTTATCCTGATTTCTATCAGGATCTGGCATCATGCATGTAAGATACCGATGATAACAAGCCATTCGATAACAGGCATCTGAAATAAATAAATGGGGTATGTCACTGCCCCGAGTTTTTGAAATACCACGGACAGCTTCTGTGGTATTTCTTTTTTGACTAAAAGAAGCCCAAACAGGCAGAGTGCAAATAATGCAATCACGACAAAATCACCTGCACTGCGTCTGCCAAAATTCGTATAGACCACGATAGCTGCCAGAATACCGTTTGCCAAACCGTAAACCAGTTTCTGAAGCAGTTTCTTTTTTTCCTCACTGATCCCGAAAGCAAGTTTCCTTTGGCTAACTTTTTCCCGCAACTGCCAGATAAGGCAGCCGATAAAAATACCCGCACTAAGCCCTGCCAGTGCACGCAGCACTGCATGGTAGGAATAGATCACATCGATCTTTCGGATCAGTCTGAAATAATAATGGTAGATAGAAAGCGATAAAACCGGACATATAAACAGACCGCCCCATCTGCCGGTCAGCATCAGCAGGCATAACAGTAGAATACTTCCCATAAACATAGCTGCCACATACCAGTTGGCACTGATCAGCACTTCGTTTCCAAGAGGTCCGCATTGCAGCATCAAAAATTCCGCCCATCCTGTTTTCAGATAGGAAATGATATCAGAAATTGACCAGCGATATTGCCATGTCCTTAAGAAAAGCATACAAAGCAGGCTTAAAAAATAGAATGGGTACAGACGCTTTAACCGGCTGCCAATGTACAGACCAAACTGATACAGCCTGTCAGACAGCTTCTGTCCTGCCATCTTCTTCAGATAAAACTGCCAGATGCCAAAGCCGCTTAAAAGGAAGAAAAATTCCACACCCAGATAACCGGCTCTGAAAAAAAAATATGAAGTTTTGGAAAAGAAATGGAAGCCAAGGACAACGATACAAAATACAAATCTCCATAACTCAACTGTATAATCGCGCCCCTGGCTTACTTTTTTATGTTCGCTCATATGTAATTAGATTCCTAATTTTGCACGTTCTCTCCGGTACTCTTCTTCTGTCAGAATGCCGTTTGCCTTTAATAGATCCAGCTTGCTGAGCTTCTCTGCTGCATTTGGATCTGCTGCAGCCGCTGCCGGAGCTGCAGCACTTGCGCCGCCTGCCATCTTCTCAGCCTTTGCCTTATCAACACCGGCTTTCAGACCGCCTTCATCAGGCATCTGTGGGAAGATCAGATAACGCTCCATACCGGCAGGTGTTTTGATGTGGATCATCGGAGCCGGCTTATTATTATAAGAACCCTGCTCTACACCTACCACACAACCGATATAATGATTAAAGTTATCAATCTTTGCATTCATTCCGTTAGGCGATGTACTGATAACAGCGATACCGTTTACTCTGGCATTTGTAACATTTACACGGAAATCTTCCGTTTTCTTCACGATCAGACCTTCCTTATAAGTCCAGTCTTTTGCATAAATCCCCTGTTCTGCCCGGATACACTGGTTACAAACCTCACCGGCAGAATCTTTTCCACATATTAAACACTGCATACGTCAACTCTCCTTTGTCTTATTCTACTCCTGTGTAACAGAAGATGTTACTGTGTCATATACCTCAATTCTTGCAGCATCCATTTCAGGCATACCAATGAAAATACCGCCGTAAGAATAGGTTGCATCCTCTTTTACAATACGGACAATCTCAATAAAAGCATGGAGCACTTCTTTTGTCCAGATCGTCAGAAACGCTTCATATACAGCCCCGATCTGCAATGGCTTATCGCACGTAAATCCGACACCGGTTCTGGAAACGTCAATAATATCAATGCTGACTTCTTCCGATGAAGCAGCATTATCCAGACGTTTGATGATGAGGCATGACTCTAATTCGATCCTTTTGTTTTTTCTTCTTTCTTCCAAAGAAATCTCCTTCCCGAAAAAATATTCATTTCCTGCTCTACTTATATTTATATTACCAAATTCCTATCGACAATGCAAGGCATTTTGTCAAATGTGCACGTGCACATTCCTATGAAATGAACATAGCGTCTCCAAATGAGAAAAAACGGTATTTTTCTTTTACAGCTTCCTCATAGGCAGCCAGAACGTGTTCCCGTCCGGCGAGTGCGGATACCAGCATAATGAGAGTCGATTCCGGTAGATGAAAATTCGTGATCAGTCCGTCCAGTACTTTAAACTGATACCCCGGATAAATGAAGATCTCGGTATTTCCGCTGCAGGCATGTAGTCTGCCATCTTCATCTGCCGCACTTTCAATCGTTCTGCAGCTTGTCGTACCGACACAGATCACACGTCCACCATTTGCTTTTGTTTCATTAATCGTATCTGCCGCTTCTTTTGAGATCTGATAAAATTCAGAATGCATATGATGCTCCAGTACGTTGTCTTCTTTGACAGGCCGGAATGTTCCAAGTCCGACATGCAGTGTGACATAAGCAAGTTTCACACCCATTTCTTCGATCCGGGCAAGCAGTTCTTTCGTAAAATGCAGTCCTGCTGTCGGCGCAGCAGCACTTCCCTCGTACTTGGCATATACGGTCTGATATCTGTTTTTGTCCTGCAGCTTATGTGTGATGTATGGCGGCAGCGGCATTTCACCGAGCTGATCGAGGATTTCTTCAAAAATACCATCATATTCAAACCGGATCAGACGGTTTCCTTCTTCCAGCACATCCAGCACCTGTGCATGTAAAAGACCTTCTCCAAATACCAGCCTTGTTCCCGGTTTACATTTCTTACCCGGTCTTACGAGCGTTTCCCATTGATTATCTTCTTTCCTTTTCAAAAGGAGCACTTCGATCGCAGCACCTGTATCTTCCTTGACACCATACAGTCTCGCCGGAATAACCTTTGTATTGTTCAGTACAAGGCAGTCGCCCGGCTTTAAATAGTTTACGACCTCACGAAAAACATGATGTGAGGTCGCTCCTGTATGTTTGTCAAGGCAAAGCAGCCGTGAGCTTGCACGATCCGCAAGCGGATCCTGTGCAATAAGCTCTTTCGGCAGATCAAAATAAAAATCTGATTTTTTTAACTCTGTCATGACTCAATTCCTTTTTTGTTTTAAAATGTAAATTACTGACGCAGTTCAATGCCAAGCTGTTCAAGACCGTTCAGGATCTTCTTCAGTGCTGCATTGATATCTGCTTCTTCCAGTGTTCTGTCTTTTGCACGGAAGGACAGGGAGTAAGCAACTGACTTGTAGCCCTTCTTGACCTGTTCACCTTCATAAATATCAAACAGTTCATAATGCTCAAGAATCTTACCGCCGCGTTGTGCAAGCACGGACTCAATCTGTCCGACCAGAACATCATGCGGTACTACCATGGAAAGGTCTCTGCCAACTGCAGGGAATTTGGCAATGCCTTCATACTTTCTGTCGAAGGTTGTGAACGGTACGATCGCAGGCATATCCAGCACTGCTACATAAGCTCTTGTTCCGATGTTGTAGTTTTCCAGTACAAGAGGATGTACCTCTCCCAGGTAGCCAAGGACAACTCCGTCATATACGATGTTTGCCTGTCTGCCCGGATGCAGGAACGGCTTGCCTGCCTTCGGATCATATTCTTTCTTTCTTGTCATGCCGACTGCATCAAAGAATTCCTCTACAACACCCTTCATGGTAAAGAAATCACCGTCTCCGTACATACCGAGTGTCATCTGCATTCTTTCATCAGGAAGCTCTGTCAGAGGCAGTTCCTTTGCGATATAAACGTTTGCCATTTCAAACAGCTTTACGTCTTTATTTCTTCTGTTGTAATTTGTTGCAAGACTTGTCAGCATACCATTCAGGGATGTTGTTCTCATGATTGAAAAGTCTTCACCGAGCGGATTTGCGATCTTGATCGCTTTTCTCAGTTCGTCGTCTTCCGGTAACAGTAATTTATCAAATACCTTCGGGCTTTCAAAAGAATAGCACATACCCTGTGAGAAACCGGAGAATACTGCGATCTCTCTTGCTTTTTCTTCGATACGGAGCTTATATGGCAGCTTACCTGTTGTTGCTTCACCGCTTGGCAAGGTCATCGGAATCTTGTCGTAGCCATAGAAACGGGCAACTTCTTCTGCAATATCAGCCTGTCCGAGCAGATCCTGACGGAAGGACGGACAGATCAGTTCGTTTGTCTTTTCATCATATGCCACTTCGATCTTCTTGAAGATCTCAAGCATTTCTTCACGGCTTACATCCGTACCGAGCAGATTGTTGTATTTCTCAGGCATAAATGGCAGGCGGACCAGCTCTTTTAACGGTGCCTTGACATCTACCATTCCGGATACGACATCACCGCAGCCAAGCTCCTGAATGAGCTGGCAGGCTCTGTTGATCGCATCTTCTGCATTTCTCGGATCCAGACCTTTTTCAAATTTACCGGATGCATCACTTCTGAGACCGATCCGCTTTGCGGATTTACGGATGTTTGGTCCGTTGAAGGTTGCTGCTTCAAATAAGACTGTTGTGACCTCATCTGTGATCTTGGAATTGTCACCACCCATAATACCTGCAATACCGATTTCCTTCTCTGCATCACAGATCATCAGGACATCATGATCCAGATTTCTGGTCTGACCGTCCAGTGTCACAAACTGATCACCGTCTTTTGCTCTCTTTACAACGATCTTTTTGCCGCTGACAGTAGATAAATCATATGCATGCATCGGTTGACCGTATTCTTCCATCACATAGTTTGTGATATCAACAAGGTTATTGATCGGCCGGATTCCGCTGCTTGCCAGTCTTCTCTGCATCCATTCCGGGCTTGGTCCGATCTTGATATTCGTGCAGACCCTTGCACAGTATCTCGGGCAGAGATCCTGATCCTGTACTTCTACAGAAATCTAATCTTCCACCTTTTTCTTCTCTACTTAATCTTTCTAAATTTACTTCTTCTCTTATTTCTATTGATTTTATATCTTTTTTTAGTAATCCATTTAAGAAATCTATCAAGAATTCTTCGTTTCCTTTTCTTGCAAAAAATGTTTGGAAGATTACATCATTTTTTAAGTTATATGTTTTTTCTTTTGTTGTTTTTACTAGTTCTTTATTTTGATTTTCTGTCAAATCTTTTCCTCCCTTATTTTACCAAATTGTTTTGCTTTTTGCAATACTATTTAGTAAATTTTTATTTTATTGTGCTATTTATTTTGACAATGCGATTTTTGCTTGCCCCCTTTCCTTTTGTTTTCTTCATTTTTGGTGTTGGATTTTCTTTTTGATTTTTAATCTCTTCTAGAATTAAAATTTCTTGATTTTCCATTTTATTTTTGTCTTTCCTAAGTTGTTTGATTTTAATTTTTTATAAATAAAATAA
>ERZ780144.2828-NODE-2828-length-13967-cov-2.824252_pt1 | contig 13967 bp, 9 predicted proteins | sample MGYA00511380_ERZ780144 | MGnify/ENA primary metagenome ERZ780144 (study PRJEB29588, sample SAMEA1965858) | human gut metagenome | biome: human gut; feature: human-associated habitat; material: faeces | place: Denmark | collected 2008/2010 ... | reverse complement strand
CTGCAGTAGCTGGTGCTATTCCTATTATCAGACCATTAAAGCAGAGCATGGCGGGCAATCATATTACTGAGATTATGGGTATTGTCAACGGCACTACGAACTACATCCTTACTAAGATGACAGAAAGCGGTATGGATTATGCGGAGGCACTTGCCAAGGCAACAGAGTTAGGATATGCAGAAGCAGATCCAACAGCAGATGTTGAAGGATATGACGCCGGCAGAAAGATAGCTATTATGGCATCAATAGCATTTAATTCAAGAGTAACATTTGCAGATGTATACACAGAAGGTATCACGAAGATATCAGCAGATGATATAAAGTATGCTAAAGAATTCGGATATGTTATTAAACTTCTTGGAGTTGCAAAGAATACAGATGATGGAATAGAAGTTAAGGTACATCCTATGCTTATACCATCTAATCATCCACTTGCCACAGTTAACGATGCATTTAATGCGGTTTTTGTGCATGGACTTGCCATGGATGATGCGATGTTTATGGGACGCGGTGCAGGACAGATGCCAACAGCAAGTGCGGTTGTTGGTGATATTATAGATGTATGCAGGAATATAGTACATGATTCATGTGGAAAGATAGGCTGCTGCTGTTATAAGCATCTTAATGTCAAGAATATAGCTGATACAAGCAGCAAGTTCTTCTTAAGATTAGAGATAGCAGACAGATCAGGTGTGCTTGCCAATATAGCAAGTGTGCTTGGTAATAGTGGAGTAAGTATAGCCCAGGTTGTCCAGAAGAAAAGCAAGGATGGCGTGGCAGAGCTTGTCATTATCACAGATGAAGTAAAAGAAAAGCACTTTAATGATGCCATGGCTGTATTTAAGGGACTGTCAGCTGTTAAGAATATTGCTGGAGTTATAAGAGTATACTAATCTGGAAAGGTGAATAAAATAATATGGCATCGAAATATTATGCGGTCAGAAAAGGGCGTAAGCCAGGGATATACAGGACATGGGATGACTGTAAGAGCCAGGTGTTTAAGTGTGAGGGAGCAGAGTATAAAAGCTTTGCCACAGAGGCAGAAGCATATGCTTATATGGGTGCTGTCAAAGATATAGCACAAGAGGGCGAGAGTTATGCATATGTTGATGGTTCGTTTAATGCAGCCACGGGTGTGTATGGATTTGGTGGTTTTCTTATGTATAAGGATAACAAGTATATTCTAAGTGGTTCTGGTGATGATAAAGAGATGGCATCTATGAGAAATGTGGCAGGTGAGATACTTGGAAGCATGGCAGCAGTACAGAAAGCTATAGAACTTGGTATAGAAAGCATAGATGTTTATTTTGATTATATGGGCATAAGAGCGTGGGCGCTTGGTGAATGGAAAAGAAACAAGAAGGGAACCATAGCATATTATGACTATATGCAGTCTGTTAAAGACAAAATAACAGTTAATTTTGTTAAGGTTAAAGGACATTCAGGTGTGGAAGGTAATGAAGAAGCAGACAGACTGGCTAAAAAGGCCGTCGGTATTCTTTAAAGCAGATTTTATTATGTAAGAATAAAGTAAATATCATGTAAGGTTGTGTGAAATTATCAGATAATGATTGACATACACTTTTAATATATGATACAATCCGTTCGTGTGAGTCAGTAAATATATAATCATTATATATGATTTCATACAAATATGACCACTTATACATTTGATGTATACAATATATACATATTACGTCTGGTATAAGTTAAGCCTAACGGACAGGCGGGTCGGTTGCCGGTGTGGTAAACCCACATTATTGTTATTGATTGGGCGGTAAGCCCTGTTTATAAGTTGATTACTTTATAATCTGTGCCAAGCACATCATCTTGTGAAACGGTCAATAAAGAGTGACGCATATTTGTATGTCATAGATACTAAGTATGAGTATAATTATCTATGTATATATTCGCTGATTTCCTTAAATAATTGGTATTAATTCCAGATTTATGTATAGTTTATGTACATTACATAAAGGGGGTTAAACCAGATTAGAATTATGATCAGACTATAGAGATGGTTGTGTAAAATGCACGACTGTCTCTTTTTTGTTTTGCTGCTTAATGCGGATATTAAGCTTAATTTCTTTAAGTAATTTCTTTAAGTATATAGCAGTAGTTCACAGATTATAAAGAAAATATAATCATCCAGGGATAATGTATTCTGGACCTGGAAGCTATTATTATATATGGGAATGGAGATAAAAGAATGTTAGATGACCAGACAAGAGCTCCGATATACGAGGCATTGGAAAGATTAAGAAGACAGAGAGTTGTTCCGTTTGATGTTCCGGGACACAAGAGAGGAAGAGGAAATCCAGAGCTTGTTAATCTGCTGGGAGAAAAGTGCGTAGGAATAGATGTTAATTCCATGAAACCACTTGATAATCTGTGCCATCCTGTGTCTGTTATACGGGATGCAGAAGAACTGGCAGCTAAAGCCTTTGGTGCAGAGAATGCTTTTCTTATGGTAGGTGGTACGACATCAGCAGTCCAGGCGATGATACTTTCCAACTGTAAAAGGGGAGATAAGATAATACTTCCAAGAAACGTACATAAGAGTGCTATCAATGCGCTGGTGCTGTGTGGCGCGGTTCCTGTATATGTTAACCCTGAGGTTAATTCTGAACTTGGAATATCGTTAGGGATGAATCTAGATTCTGTGAAGAAAGCAATAGAGGATAACCCTGATGCAGTAGCTGTATTAGTAAATAATCCTACATATTATGGTATATGTTCAGATATATGTTCGATAGTAAGCTTTGCACATGAACATGGCATGAAGGTGCTTGCAGATGAAGCACACGGCACACATCTTTACTTCCAGCCAGATCTTCCGGTATCAGCTATGAAGGCTGGCGCTGATATGGCAGCGGTCTCCATGCATAAGTCAGGTGGTTCACTTACACAAAGTTCGATACTTCTTACCAATAAAGGAGTAAATGCAGACTATGTAAGGCAGATAATCAATCTAACACAGACAACAAGTGGATCATATCTTTTGCTTGCAAGTCTTGATATATCAAGAAGAAATCTGGCACTAAGAGGCAGGGAGTCGTTTACCAAGGTTATGGAAATGGCTGAATATGCAAGAAAAGAGATTAATGACATAGGTGGCTACTATGCATATGGTAAGGAGCTGGTTAATGGTACAAGTGTATATGATTATGATGTAACTAAGCTGTCTGTGCACACACTTGGTCTTGGACTTGCAGGAATAGAGGTATATGATCTTCTGCGTGATGAGTATGATATACAGATAGAGTTTGGCGATGTGAGTAACATACTTGCTTATATATCTATCGGAGACAGGCTTCAGGATATTGAAAGACTTGTAGGAGCACTTGCAGATATAGCAAGAATTTATAAAAAAGATAAAACTGGTATGCTGAGTGGGGAATTCATAAGTCCGATTGTGGAGAAGTCTCCTCAGGAAGCCTTTTATGCTGATAAGGAATCACTTCCTATTAAGGATACAAAGGGAAGAATATCAGGCGAATTCGTCATGTGTTATCCACCAGGAATACCTATACTTGCACCAGGCGAAATGATAACAGAGGAGATTATAGAGTATATATTATATGTTAAAGAAAAAGGATGCTCTATGCAGGGTACAGAGGATCCTATGGTGAATAATCTCATGGTGCTTAAGAATACATTTTAGTTATGGTATCCCAGGGGTGTTTAAGACATTATAGTAATACATTCCTACCCTAACAGCTTATTTATTAGCATAACAAGAAAATAGTGCGCAGAATATGCGCAGAAAAGAGGCTTATTATGGAAATGTGGTTTTCAGAGCTGCACACAACCAATGTCAAGCTGTCAATGAGGATAGAGAGGCAGCTGTGTTCAGTAGAAAGTGACTGTCAGAGAATAGATGTACTTGTATCAGATGAGTTTGGAAAGTTTTTAGCACTTGATGGAGAGATTCTGTTTTCTGAAAAGGATGAGTTTATATATGATGAGATGGTTACACATGTACCTATGGCTGTTCATCCAGCTGTTAAGAATGTTCTTATAATCGGTGGTGCAGATGGTGGCGTTGCAAAAGAACTTATTAACTATAAGACTATAGAAAGAATAGACGTAGTTGAGCCTGATGAAACTCTGGCGGAGGTATGCCGGGAGTATTTTCCGGAGCTTGCATGTGGCCTGGATGATGAAAGAGTAAATGTATATATACAGGATGGTCTGCGTTTCTTAAGAAGCAAGACAGATGAATACGATCTTATAATCAATGATGCCACAGACCCTTTCGGATATACTGAAGGACTGTTTACAAAAGAGTTTTATGGAAGCTGCTATAAGGCGCTTAAAGAAGATGGAATCATGGTATACCAGCATGGAAGTCCATTTTATTCAGAGGACAAAGAAGAGTGTGTGAAAATGCATAGAAAGGCATATCAGGCGTTTCCAGTAAGCCGTGTATACCAGGCACATATACCGACATGTTCATCAGGTTACTGGCTCTTTGGCTTTGCATCAAAGAAATATCATCCGTTAGTTGATTTTAAGCCGGATGAATGGAAAAAATTAGGAATAAAGACGAGATATTATACAACTAATTTACATAGAGGAGCCTTTATGCTTCCTAAATATGTTGAGGATATGCTTGAGGAAGAGGAACGTTAATTACATCATTAAATAAATAATTAAACAGGTGTTAAAGGTAAACCTGGATAGAATATCAGGAGGATAAGGATTATGAGCAGATTATTAATAATAGGATGTGGCGGTGTAGCTGGTGTGGCTATACATAAGTGCTGTCAGAACAGTGACGTATTTACAGAAATATGTATAGCAAGCAGAACTAAAAGTAAATGTGATGCACTTAAGGAAAAGCTTTCAGGTAAAACAAGTACTGTTATAACAACAGCACAGGTTGATGCAGATAACGTGGATGAGCTTGTGTCTCTTATAGAGAACTATAAGCCTGAAGCAGTTCTTAATCTTGCACTTCCATATCAGGATCTTACTATTATGGATGCATGTCTGAAAACTGGTGTGAATTATATAGATACAGCGAATTATGAGGCAGAGGATACAGAGGATAAAGAGTGGAGAGCTATATATGAAAAAAGATGTAAGGAAGAAGGCTTCTCAGCTTATTTTGATTATTCATGGCAGTGGAATTACAGGAAAAAGTTTGAAGATGCAGGCATAATGGCACTTCTTGGAACAGGCTTTGACCCAGGTGTTACAAGTGTATTCAGTGCATATGCACTTAAGCATTACTTTGATGAAATAGAAACTATAGATATACTGGACTGCAATGGTGGCGATCATGGATATCCATTTGCAACTAACTTTAATCCAGAGATAAACTTAAGAGAAGTATCAGCACCAGGCTCATATTGGGAAGATGGACACTGGGTAGAGGTGCCAGCTATGTCTATTAAGAGGGAATATGATTTTCCAGAGGTTGGTATGAAGGATATGTATCTTCTTCACCACGAAGAGATAGAATCTCTTGCTAAGAACATACCAGGTGTTAAAAGAATAAGATTCTTTATGACATTTGGGCAAAGCTATCTTACACATATGAAATGCCTTGAAAATGTAGGTATGTTAAGAACTGATCCAGTAAAGGTAGGAAATGTTGAAGTTGTACCTATACAGCTTTTAAAGGAGTTGCTTCCAGATCCTGCAAGTCTTGGTGAGAGAACAGTTGGAAAGACTAATATTGGATGTATATTTACAGGTAAAAAGGATGGAAAGGAAAAGAAAATATACATATATAATGTATGTGACCATCAGGAATGTTATAAAGAAGTAGAATCACAGGCTATATCATATACAACAGGTGTTCCTGCTATGATAGGTGCTATGATGGTTGTAACTGGAAAGTGGAATAAGCCTGGAGTGTATAATGTTGAGGAGTTTGATCCAGATCCATATATGGAAGCTCTTAACAAGTGGGGACTTCCATGGGTTGTTGAGGAGAACCCGGTATTAGTTAAGTAGTTTAAAATACGAGAAACTTAAAAGATAAGAAACTTAAAATATAAGCAGCTTATAATGTGAGCAGCTTAAAAATGAGTAGATAAAAATATGAATTCCAGGAGAAATGAATTGGATACAGTAGTATTTAAAGATATAAAAACACCATCATATGTTATAGATGAAAACAAACTTATTCACAATCTAAAGATTCTTAAGGGAGTGGAAAAAGAAACTGGTTGTCATATACTTCTTGCACAGAAAGCGTTTTCAGCTTATGCCATGTATCCGCTTATAGGTCAGTATATAAGCGGGACAACGGCAAGCGGATTGTACGAAGCAAGGCTTGGAAAAGAAGAGATGAATAAAGAGAATCATGTTTTTGCACCAGCATATAAGCAGGAGGACATGGATGAACTTGTTAAGATATGCGACCATATTATATTTAACTCAGTAAACCAGCTTAGAAAGTATAAGAAACAGTGTCTAAAAGCAGGAGTAAGTATAGGATTAAGAATCAACCCGGAAGTATCAACGCAGGGTGAGCATGCTATATATGATCCATGTTCAGAAGGTTCAAGGCTTGGAGTTACACTTAAGGCACTTAACAAAGGCATAGATGAGGATGAGCAGCTTCTTGAAGGTGTTGATGGATTGCATTTTCATACGCTGTGTGAACAGAATTCAGATGATCTTAAGACAACACTTGATGCAGTAGAAGAAAAATTCGGGAAATATATGCATAACTGCAGGTGGATTAATATGGGTGGAGGACATCATATAACAAGAGAAGATTATGATGTCAGGCTGCTTATTGACTGTGTGAGACATGTGCAGGATACATATCATGTAAAAGTGTATCTTGAGCCAGGAGAGGCAGTTGCACTCAACGCAGGATATCTTGTAACAGAGGTGCTTGATAAGGTGGATAATGGCATAGAAACTCTTATTTTAGATGCCTCAGCAGCATGTCATATGCCTGATGTGCTTGAGATGCCATACACACCGCCTTTATATGGAGCACAGATAGTGGCAGATATATTAAAGACACAAGAGGCACATAAGGATGCACATTTTGTATACAGACTTTCTTCATATACATGCCTTGCGGGTGATATTATAGGTGATTATGAGTTCGACCATGAGATAAATGTGGGCGACAGACTTATATTTATGGATATGGCTATATATTCAATGGTGAAAAATAATACATTTAATGGAATGCCGCTTCCATCTATATCTGTGCTAAAAGATGGAAAACTAAGTCTGATTAAAAGCTTTGGATATGAAGACTTTAAGTGCAGGCTTTAATATAGCAGATATGGCATACATGCCAGCTGTGGGTTATATAAGATTATAAGGAATAAAACAGATGAGTATTATAAATTCAACTCCGTCACATGATGGATTTTACATGCCGGCTGAATATGAAAAGCATGATGGCACTATTATGATATGGCCGGTAAGACCAGGTTCATGGCCTGGTGAGGCAGCAGCGGCAAAAAAAGTGTTTAAGGAAATAGCCGGGCATATCGCCCAGTCTGAGAATATGTATATGCTTACAGACAGTGAGCATATGACAGAAGCAGAGCAGATGTTAGACGATAAAGTCAGGGTTGTTAACATAGAGACAGATGATGCGTGGGCAAGAGATATGTGCCCGACATTCGTAAAGAATGCATCAGGAGATATACGTGGAATAAGCTGGAAGTTCAACGCATGGGGTGGAGAATATGATGGCTTGTATATGGACTGGGAAAAGGATGATATGGCAGCAGGTCTGTTTTGCGACATGATGGGGATAGACTATTATGATGCAGCTCCTTTTGTGCTTGAAGGTGGTTCTATACATAGCGACGGTGAGGGCACTGTTATAGTGACTGAAAGCTGTCTTTTAAGTAAGGGCAGAAACCCACAGCTTAGTAAAGCTATGATAGAGGATAAGCTTAAGGAATATCTTGGGGCAAAGAAGGTTATATGGCTGCCATATGGAATATATAATGATGAAACCAATGAGCATGTTGATAATGTATGTGCGTTTACATCGCCTGCTAATGTCGTGCTTGCATGGACAGATGATGTGAATGATCCACAGTATGATATGTCATCAGCCGACCTTAAAGTGCTTGAAGCTGAAACAGATGCACTTGGAAGAAAGATAAAGGTGCATAAGTTATATATACCAGATGAGCCTGTGTGCATAAAAGAAGAGGATCTTAAGGGTTATGTGTTTGCAGAAGGTGAAGATAACAGGGAGCTTGGAGAAAGATTAGCAGCAAGCTATGCGAATTTCTATATATCTAATGCGAAAGTACTTGTTCCACAGTTTGGTGATAAGAAGGATAAGGCTGCGATAGAACTGTTATCAAAGCTTATACCTGACAGAAAAGTAACCGGTATATATGCCAGGGACATAATAGTTGGAGGCGGCAATATACATTGCATAACGCAGCAGATTCCAGCAGGCATAAAGAAAAACATATAAAATGTGCATAAAGAAGAATAAAAAACCATGTAGAAATGGAGATTGATAATATGAGCAGAATAACTGGAGTTGCTGCTATACAGATGAAGTGTGGCAGAGATGTTTTGGAAAATATAAAAACAGCCGACAGACTTGTAAGGGATGCAGTTAAAAAGGGCGCAGATATAATACTTCTTCCAGAGCTTTTTGAGAGGCAGTACTTTTGTCAGGAAAGAAGATATGAATACTATGAATATGCAAAAAGTGTGGACGAGGATGCAGCTGTAGTGCATTTTACAGAGGTTGCCAGAGAATTAGGCGTAGTTATAATAGTCAGCTTTTATGAAAAAGATGTAAACCAGCTGTATAATACAGTTGCCGTTATAGATGCTGATGGAACAAGGCTTGGTATATATAGAAAGACACATATTCCTGATGATCATTACTATCAGGAAAAATTCTACTTTGTTCCAGGTAATACAGGCTTTAAGGTGTTTAACACAAGATTCGGCTGCATAGGTGTTGGTATATGCTGGGATCAATGGTTTCCAGAAACAGCAAGGGCTATGGCAGTAGAAGGTGCAGAGGTGCTTTTTTATCCAACCGCTATAGGAAGTGAGCCGATACTTGACTGTGACAGCATGATGCACTGGAGAAGGTGTATGCAGGGACATGCAGCATGCAATCTTGTTCCTGTTGTTGCAGCTAACAGGATTGGTGTTGAGACTGTTAAGCCATGTGAAGAGAACGGTGGACAATCAAGTTCACTTAAATTCTATGGTTCTTCCTTTATCACTGACAACACAGGTGATATAATATATCAGGCGGGCAGGGATGAAGAAGAAGTTATCGTCCATAAGTTCGATCTTGATAAGCTGGCATATGACAGACTTTCATGGGGATTATTCAGGGACAGAAGACCAGAAGTCTATAATAAAGCTATAAGTAAAGAACTTATTCAGCCTTAGATATATAGAAACGAGGATGATTATGAAAAAACTGGTTATTGGCATGCTTGCACATGTAGATGCTGGGAAAACTACACTTTCTGAAAGTATATTATACACTTCTGGAGCCATAAGGAAGCTTGGAAGAGTAGATAATAAAGATGCATTTCTTGATAATAATGACTATGAGCGTCAGAGAGGAATAACTATATTTTCAAAGCAGGCATGCTTTAGTTATAAGGACCTTGATGTTACATTGCTTGACACCCCTGGCCACGTTGACTTTTCGGCAGAGATGGAACGTACGTTATGGGTGCTTGATTATGCGGTGCTTGTTATCAATGGAATGGATGGGGTACAGGGACATACAGACACATTGTGGGGATTGTTAAAAAGACTGCATGTGCCTGTTTTTATATTTGTTAACAAGATGGACCAGCAGGGAACTGATAAATATAGACTTCTTGAACAGCTTAAGAATAAGCTGTCATCAGGCTGCATAGATTTTACCGGATATATGAAGGGCGTTAAACCTGACTATGAGGATATAGCAACATGTAGTGAAGGGGCGCTTGAAGAATATCTTAAATATTCAGAGGTATCAGATGAAAGCATAAGCATGATGTTAGATGAAAGAGGGATATTTCCTGTTATATTTGGTTCGGCATTAAGGCTTGATGGAGTTGATGAGCTGCTTGGTGTGATGGACAGATTCTGCAGCAGCAGGGAATATAGTGAGGATTTTTCAGCCAGAGTTTATAAGATATCAAGAGATGAAAGAGGAGAAAGACTTACACATATTAAAGTAACAGGTGGCTGTATAAAGAGCAAGGATATTATAAATGATGAGAAGGTCAATCAGATAAGAGTATATAGTGCAGATAAATATACAGCTGTTCAGGAAGCTGTAGCAGGAAACATATGCGCACTTACAGGACTGTCAGACACATACGCAGGACAGGCTATAGGAGCTGAGAAGGAAGATAATTCGCCAGTTCTTACTCCGGTGCTTAACTATAAGATAAATCTTCCAGCAGGCGTTGATCCTATGCAGATGCTTCCAAAGCTCAGGGCTATAGAGGAAGAAGAGCCACAGCTGCATATAGAATGGGATGAGAATTTTAAAGAAATACATGTACAGGTTATGGGACCTGTTATGATAGAAGTGCTTCAGAATATAATTAAGGAAAGGTTTGGCATAGATGTAACTTTTGGAGAGGGCAGTATTGTGTATAAAGAAACAATTGCCAACAAAGTTGAAGGAATCGGACATTTTGAACCTTTAAGACATTATGCTGAGGTACATCTAATACTTGAACCTGGTGAGCCTGGAAGTGGTATGAGGTATGAGCTTGACTGCAGTGAGGATGTGCTGGCAAAGAACTGGCAAAGACTTATATATACACATTTGTGTGAAAAAACACATAAGGGTGTACTGACAGGCTCGGCACTTACAGATGTTAAGATAACAGTTGCTGCCGGACGGGCGCATAACAAGCATACAGAAGGTGGAGATTTCAGGCAGGCAACATACAGGGCGGTAAGACAGGGGCTTATGCAGGCTGAATCTGTTCTTCTTGAACCGTTTTATGAATTCGAGCTGAAGCTTGACAGACAATATATAGGCAGGGCTATGACAGATTTAGAGCGTATGGGAGCAGTATTTACGATTAACGATACTGGAGAAGAAGTGCTTGTAACAGGCTGTGGTCCTGTGTCAAGCCTTGCGAATTATCAGGCAGAGCTTACAGCATACACAAGGGGAACTGGGAGCATAAATCTTAGGATGTCAGGTTACAGACCATGCCATAACACGGAAGAAGTTATAGAAAAAATAGGCTATGATGTTACAAGAGATATAAGGAATACACCGGATTCTGTGTTCTGCGCACATGGATCAGGTTTTACAGTCAGCTGGGATGAGGTATCAGAATATGCACATGTTGATAGTGTTCTTAATCCACCAAAAACGTCAGATATAAATGAACCTATGACATCAAAGCAGGCGGCAAGGACTGTATCAGAGGAGTGGATAGGAACTGATGAGGTTGACAGGATACTGGCAGAAACTTACTTTTCTAACAGCAGAGGCGATAATGAAAGAAGGAAGCTGTCAAAAAGAAAATCATCAGATCAGCTTGGACAATATGTTGCGTTAAAGCAGTCTGACAGACAAAGAACAGCAAAGGCTATGGGAGTAAGCTATCTTTTAGTAGATGGTTATAACATAATCCATGCATGGAAGGAACTTGATGAGCTGGCTAAGATCAACATGGACAGCGCAAGAGACAGGCTGCTTGATATTATGTGTAACTATCAGGGAATGAAAAAGTGTGAACTGATAGTTGTGTTTGATGCGTACAGACTTGCAGGACATGCACAGGAGTATATTGATTACCATAATATACATGTAGTATATACTAAAGAAGCAGAAACAGCAGATCATTACATAGAAAAGTTTGCACATGAGAATGGAAGAAAGTATAATGTTACTGTTGCAACATCCGATGGACTTGAACAGGTTATCATAAGAGGTGCCGGATGTCTTCTTTATTCTGCAAGAGAATTCGAGGAAGAAGTTAAAGCCATGGAAGAACATATAAGAAATGAATATCTAAATAAAAGCTATTAATAATTAATGTGAGTGTCCGAGCTAAATTCTGCCACTCACTTGTTTATGAAAGAAGAGGTTTGATTGTTATGAGTACATTATGGGTTATAGGTGATTCAACACTTAGTAGTTTCAAAGACAGGTATTATTATCCAAGATATGGATATGGAACAATGCTTGATAAGTATCTTAATGATAATGTGAGGGTTGTTAATATAGCTCTTTCTGGAAGAAGTTCTAAAAGCTATACGACAGAGCCACAGTATAAAGAACTGCTTGATGGCATGAAAAAAGGTGATTTTCTTATCATAGGATTTGGACATAATGATGAGAAAACAGAGGAGTCACGCTTTACTGATGCGAATGGAGATTATAAGACAGAAGGCTCATTTGCACATTCCCTCTACGAAAATTATATCAAGAAGGCAGATGAGGCAGGCTGTAAGGTGATTCTTTGTACACCTATAGTAAGGAGAACTCCTACAGGAGAATGGGATGATACTCTGTTACATATAACGCAGGATGTCGGGGAGTTTAAAGGCGGCGATTATCCAGAAGCTGTAAGAAAGCTTGGAAGTACACTTGACATACCAGTTATAGATATGACTGAAAAGACTCACAAGATGTATGACAGACTCGGTGCTGATAATACAATATATCTTCATGCATGGCCATCTAATAACAGGCTTAGTGTAGATAACACACATACCAATATATGGGGTGCAAGAGTTAATGCTTATATGGTTATGTCAGCTATTAAAGAGTCAGATATAGCAGGACTATCTGAAAATGTAGTGAATTTATCTGAAAATCCTTTGGAATATAAAGAAAAGTATCTTGTATCAAATGCTGATTATAAGCCTGTAATATTTAGTGATAAGCTTGAAGAGAGCAGGCTTTTTGAAGATTATGGTGAATATAAGGGTACTGTTTTTGGTGATGTTTTAAATGATGTAAGCAAGGAGAATTTTACACTTGAAGCAGATAAAGATGGTAACATGCATATAGCTGTCAGAAACAATTTTGGTAAGATATCAGTTGTTACAGATGGAATAGCTATGTATTACAGACAGGTAGATGTTAATAAGAATTTCACATTAAGAGCGAAGGTAAGAGTTAATAAGATATTTTTAAACGACCAGGTATCGTTTGGACTTATGGTAAGGGATGACTGTTATATTGATAAGTGCATGCCTGACATTTTAGGCGATTATGTGGCAGCAGCACCTCTGTGTGTTACAAGAAAAGAGAATACGGTAGGAACTTATGCAAGAAAAAGTGGTGTGCTTGTATATGGACCAGCAACAGGTATCGCGATAGAAGAAGGAAAAGAATATAATCTTATACTTGCTTCATCACAGGATGGATATATGGCAAAGTTTGCAGATGGACCTGAAGTAACAGGAGGGTATGATTTTAAGCTTACTGCTATTGATCCTAAGCATGTATATGTTGGTATGTTTGCATCAAGAAACGTTGATGTGACATTTTCAGATATACATTTTGAAATCTGAGCAGTGACCAATATATAAAAAATAAGTAAATTATTATATAACAATGTGATTTTTATGAATTATATGTTATACTAAGCCTACAGATAGAAGTATTCAGACAATAACAGGATGGATACGTAAGCGTGTACAAAATATAAATCTGGAGGGAGTTGAAGCATATGAAACTTACTTTTTTAGGTGCTGATCACGAAGTTACAGGAAGCTGTCATTACCTATGTGTTGGTGATAAAAATATACTGATAGATTGCGGAATGGAACAGGGAAACGATGTATATGAGAACCAGGAGCTGCCCATACCGGCATCCGATGTAGATTATGTTCTTCTTACACATGCACATATAGACCATTCGGGGCTTATACCACTTTTGTATGTTAATGGCTTTAGAGGCAGTATATATTGCACTGAGGCAACTGTACAGTTGTGTGATATTATGTTAAGAGATAGTGCACATATACAGATGTTTGAAGCTGAATGGCGCAACAGAAAG
>ERZ780144.2812-NODE-2812-length-14056-cov-3.360831_pt1 | contig 14056 bp, 8 predicted proteins | sample MGYA00511380_ERZ780144 | MGnify/ENA primary metagenome ERZ780144 (study PRJEB29588, sample SAMEA1965858) | human gut metagenome | biome: human gut; feature: human-associated habitat; material: faeces | place: Denmark | collected 2008/2010 ... | reverse complement strand
GGCCATGGGAAGAATAAAAGTATCATTGGACAGAGAATAATACATAGCCGGGAAAGATTTAAGCTTGTCATATTTGAAGAAATGTTATAAAATTATCTGCATATTGCAGTCAAACATAACGGAGGTAGAAAAGAAATGGAAAAGACAATGGAAAAGATTGTTGCTCTTGCAAAGGCCAGAGGATTTGTATATCCTGGTTCTGAAATATACGGCGGATTGGCTAATACATGGGATTATGGTAATCTTGGTGTAGAACTTAAAAATAACGTAAAGAAAGCATGGTGGCAGAAGTTTGTACAGGAAAGCCCATATAATGTCGGTGTTGACTGTGCAATTCTTATGAATCCACAGACATGGGTAGCTTCAGGTCATCTTGGTGGTTTCTCAGACCCTCTTATGGATTGTAAGGAATGTCATGAGAGATTCCGTGCAGATAAGCTTATTGAAGACTGGGCAGCAGATAATAATTTTGATATTGGAGGTTCAGTTGACGGCTGGACTCAGGAACAGATGAAGAATTTTATTGATGAGCATGAAATTAACTGTCCTACATGTGGAAAGCATAATTTTACAGATATCAGACAGTTTAACCTTATGTTCAAGACATTTCAGGGGGTTACAGAAGATGCTAAGAATACAGTATATTTAAGACCAGAGACAGCACAGGGTATTTTCGTAAACTTTAAGAATGTTCAGAGAACATCAAGAAAGAAGATTCCATTTGGTATCGGTCAGATTGGTAAATCATTCAGAAATGAGATTACACCAGGTAACTTCACATTCAGAACAAGAGAATTTGAGCAGATGGAACTTGAGTTCTTCTGCAAACCTGGCACAGACCTTGAGTGGTTCAGATATTGGAGAGAGTATTGCATCAACTGGCTTAAAGCTCTCGGTATCAAGGATGATGAGATGCGTGCAAGAGACCATTCACCAGAAGAACTCTGTTTCTACAGCAAGGGAACAACAGATATTGAATTCTTATTCCCATTTGGATGGGGTGAACTCTGGGGTATCGCTGACAGAACAGATTATGACCTTACTCAGCATCAGACAGTATCAGGTGAGGATATGTCATATTTTGATGATGAGTCAAAAGAAAAATATATCCCATATGTTATTGAGCCATCACTCGGTGCAGACAGAGTTACACTTGCTTTCCTTTGTTCAGCATATGATGAAGAGGAACTTGAGGGCGGCGATGTGAGAACAGTTCTTCATTTCCATCCTGCTATTGCACCTGTTAAGATTGGTATTCTTCCACTTTCTAAGAAGTTAAATGAAGGGGCAGAAAAGGTATTTGCAGAACTTTCAAAGACATATAACTGTGAATTTGATGACAGAGGCAATATTGGTAAGAGATATAGAAGACAGGATGAAATTGGTACACCATTCTGTGTTACTTATGACTTTGATTCTGAGGAAGACGGAGCTGTTACAGTACGTGACAGAGACACAATGGAACAGGAAAGAGTTAAGATTGAGGATTTGAAAGCATATTTCGCAGAAAAATTTGAGTTTTAATTATGCGGAAAGGCACGGTTATTTATATGATATGTCCAAAATGTGGTCAGGAATATGAAGGTGATAAGTGTCCAAGATGCAATGGACCGGAAGTCATTGTTAATAATGCAGATTATCTGAAACGTAAGAGGGCGTATGAGGAGAAGCAGGCCGGAAAGGGGTCTGCTTCTTCTGATAAAGAGACTTCTGAAAATAATACAGCAGATGTTAAAAATGGTGGGCAGGAAGAAGTGCTGCCTGATGAAATGTTTCGGCGTCTTAAAGAAAGTGGAAGTAAATTTGCACAGGATGCAGTTGAAAAAACAGCATCACAGGCGAAAAAGGCTGTAAAAGGCAAGAAGAAGCTGATAGTAAGAATAATTGCAGCAGCAATAGTTTTAATGCTGGCTTCTCTTGCAGGATTTGGCATATTTAAGCTTGCAACACGTAAAAATTATGTTTTGTATATGAAATACAATAATAAAATATATAATGTTGCAGGGATAGACAGTAAGCTGGTCTGCAGCGAAGATGATGTTGTTTTTGAGGCTGATAATAATTCATTTTATATGCCGGAATTTTCTGACGAAATAGATAAAAATAATATTATACAGAAAATGGCTTCCAATCAGGGAAAATATTTTACTGCCATAACTTATGATTCTATGGAAGACAAGTACACGCTTTTTGTATGGAACAATTCAATGAGTCTCAGACTTGCTGAAAGTTCAAATAAAAAAGAAATACTCTATATAAGTGATAAAGGAACTATAATTTATAAAGATACCCAGGTTGTAAATGACCAGGGGGCATTAGGACAGACATCACTTATGGTATGTAAGCTGGATAAATCCAAAGATGGTGATGTGCATGGTGTTATAACAGAAGTTGAGTCGTCGCTTGCAAATGTGTATATATATTCTGCCAAAAATATTATTATATATAATTCAACCGGTAATGTGTTGTATACACTTAATTATGATAAAGATGAGAAGAAAAAGGAAATATCTGAAGATGCAAAAAATATTTATGCACTTACAAGTAAATCTTCTGTGAGATATTCCTATAAGGTAAATCCGGTTAATCAGTCAGATAAGGCGGAAGGATTTATATATAGTGTCAACGGAAACTGTTATTATCACAGTATATCATCAAAGAATACAGAGGATATGTTTATTGGTAAATTTAATGGTTCCGGTGTTGAGCTTATATATGATAAAGATTATGTATATGTAATCAATTCTGGTCAGGTAAGCTATGCGTCTGTCAAGAAGGATGTAACGCCGGTATTTACAGTTGTGTCAAAGCTCGGAGGTGCGTCAGATTATGTATTTCTTGAATTAGCTGATACGATTGCAGCAGTTGATGAAAATAATAATCTAATAAGCATAAGTTCCGGTAAAGTTAAAACTATTGCTGAAAATATTACTGATGGCTCTTTAAGCATTGTAAAAAATACATCATCTGAACTTACGTATATACGTGATAATGTCCAATATTATAAAAAGTCGCTTACAGCAGATGAGGTGAAGATGACAGATGTTGGCTCAGATGCAGATACTGTGAGCACATTATTTTATAAAAATAAACTGTATTATTACAATTCAGATAAGAAATTATGCTCATGTACAGTAAAAGGAAAGAATGGTTCAGTGGTTGGAGACGTTGAACGTTTCTGGCTGGGAACAGAGTATAAGTAGAAAATGTAAAAGAGATGTAACTGTGATTTGTGTAGTTACATCTCTTTTTATTATATAAACACATATTAATAACATATAATCAGATGTTTTTAAATACTTCAACATTTTTTTTCAGTTCATTGCCGATGGATTGATTTTCGGCAGTCTGGGATTTTATTGCCTCGATGGAAGAAGCAATGTTTCGTATTCTGGAAGAAATGTCATTTGTTCCATTGGCACTTTCTTCAATGGTTGTGGAAATATCATTGATACCGTGATTCATTTCACTCATTGTTGTCTTTAAAGCTGATGTTCCGTTTGTAAATTCTTCAAGTATGTTATTTACGTTTACTGCATCGTTATAGTAATTGTCCGATATTGCTACGAATTTATCGTAATCAGTTAATACATCATTGTTGACAAATTCGAGAAGTTTTTTGGAATCTGAACTTAGACCGGTGACGCTTTCTGTTACAAGAGTGCTTATTTCCTGAATGTTTTTGGCTATTGTGCGGCTGCTTTCGGCAAGTTCACTTATCTGGGCGGCTACAACAGAAAATCCTTTTCCGGCTTCGCCAGCACGGGCAGCTTCAATAGATGCATTCAGTGACAAAAGATTAGTCTGTGAGGCAATCTGGAGAATGTTTTCTGTTAGTGACTGGATTTGTGCTGCCTCTTTGCTGTTTTCTATTGATTGTTCCAAAGTGTTTTTAATTTCATTAATTATGGCGACAGCATTTGTTTTTTCGTTTTCAATTTCTGTTTTGTAATTAAGTGAACGGCTTTGAATGTCTTTTGTGAGTACATTTCCGTCATTGATTTTGTCTGTTAAATGGATAATTGATTCAAATATATTTTCGGAACCGCTGCTTAGTTCTTCAACAGTTGCAGATATTTCCTGCATTGCTGCGGCAATTTCATCCATTGTTGCAGATACTTCGTTTGTATTATTTCCGGATTCATTTATTTTGTCTGCGATTTCTTTTGAAGAAACGAGTATGTTTTCGGAATGCGAGCGGATGCTTTTCAGGATTTCCTGTAATTTTTCAATAAAAAGATTAATTCCGTCAACGAGTTCACCAACTTCATCGTGGCTGTTTATATTTATACGCGATGTGAGGTCACCCTTGCTGCTGTCAATATCACTGATTATTTTTGAAAGCTGTCCGTTTGCAGATTGGAGAGGACGTACAATCTTTAATATAGCAAGAATTATAATGATTCCTGTTGCCATAAGTATTGCAAATATTATGATATTTGCTCTGTCTGAAAGAGTAAACTGGCTGTCTAATGCAGTAGAAGCATTGTTTACTTCATCATCTATAAGTGAATATAAAGTGCTGTATGCTTCATCAAGCTGTTCTGTTATATTAGAACCTGACTGCGTGGATTGTAAAAATGAGTCGGCATCATTGCTGTCTGTTCCGAGCGTTTTTGACGCATTTTCGGAATAGGAGTTATATACAGAATAATATGTTTCATAAGCTGCCTGTATTTCTGAATTATCAAGTTTATTTATGATTTCTTGCAAATCAGCAAATTTTGATTCCAGATTTTCAATTTCCTGTGACATGTTCTGCATCATATTGTCTGAATCGGAAGGTGTAGAAGCATTGTCGGTGTTGTCGGAAACAGGGATGTCAGGAGTCTGGCTGACAGGGGGCTGATTGTCAGAAGTCTGGCTGTCAGAAGAATTTCTATTGTTTTCCATGCGTATGGCGGCAGAACTGTTTGCAAATTTCTGAACACGCTCAACAGCAATTTCTGTGTCTGATAAGATGCTTACTGCATTCATACAGTCTTCTGATATAGTTTGTGTTTTGGCTTTAATGTTACGGATTGAAATGAAGCTTATTGCACTGCTTGCAGCACTGAAAATAAGCAGTATTCCGACAAGAAATATAATTTTGAAACTGATTTTTGTTTTCATGGTAAATACATCCTTTCGTTACGTTTATATAGCTTGGAATTTTAGAAGAAATAAGTGGAAATTTTGTGTGTAAAGTGTAAAAAAAGATTGAAAGATTGATAATTCTCATGAAATGCAGTATTTTTATGTGGACAATGAATAGAATTCCTGCTGAATAATTTAAGGAGGATTATATGTTAGCATCATTATCACTTATTTTTCTGGTTGGACTTGCAATGGGGGCAATCTGCCAGAAACTTAAAATGCCTCGTATTATCGGAATGCTTGTTACGGGTATTGTATTGGGACCGTATGTTCTTGATTTTCTCGACCCGTCAATACTTTCTATTTCATCTGAATTAAGAAAACTGGCACTTATAATTATTCTGCTTAAAGCAGGATTGTCTCTTGATTTGAAGGATTTGAAGAAGGCGGGACGACCGGCAATTCTTATGTCATTTGTTCCGGAAACATGTGAAATAGCAGGATATATATTATTTGCACCATTGTTATTAGGAATTAACAGGATAGAGGCGGCGGTAATGGGAGCTGTGCTTGGAGCAGTTTCACCTGCGGTTGTCATACCGAGAATGGTAATGCTTATTGAAGAAAAATATGGGACGAAAAAAGCAATTCCACAGATGATTATGGCAGGAGCGTCATGCGATGATATTTTTGTTATTGTATTATTTACGACATTTTTAAGCATGGCACAGGGTGGAAGTGCTGATATTATTGATTTTGTAAATATTCCTGTTTCAATTGTTCTGGGAATACTTCTTGGTGCAGTTACAGGATATGGATTATATTTATTTTTTGAGACATCATATGCACATAAGCATTGTGTCAGAAACAGTACAAAAGTAATAATTGTGCTTGGCTTTTCAATGCTGCTTGTTTCTGTTGAAGGCTGGCTTGAGGGAAAAGTATCTGTTTCAGGACTACTTGCTGTAGTCAGCATGGCATGTGTTATAAAAATAAAAAGTACAGCGTTTGTTTCAAAAAGATTATCAGAGAAATTCGGAAAGTTATGGATTGCAGCTGAAGTGGTTCTTTTTGTGCTTGTTGGGGCTGCGGTTGATATACGATATACGCTTAGTGCAGGAATAGCGGCAGTGTTTATGATTTTTATCGCATTGATTTTCAGAACGGCGGGAGTTCTGATATGTACGATAAAGACTAAACTTAATATGAAAGAGAGAATATTCTGCGTTATTGCGTACCTTCCGAAAGCCACGGTTCAGGCGGCAATCGGTTCAGTGCCTCTTGCAGCAGGACTTGCCTGTGGCAAAATTATTTTGTCAGTGGCTGTACTTGCAATTATTATTACAGCTCCGCTGGGAGCATTGGGAATTGATAATACATATAAAAAATTGTTGGAGAAGGAATAGGAAATTGAATTAATCATAAAACCCCCTCTTTATACATAAACTATAGCCAGAATATTGTGTATTGGGTGAGCAAATGTTTGTTATTAAGAGTAGAAACAAAAGACTTATAATGTGCATAATGTGTCTGATTTTAATATTTACATCAGTCTATGCGGGAATGAGCCGCGTCACATGTATTGCACAGGAACGGACACAGGGGGAAAATTCAGGAATAGAATTAAAATCACCGTCAGCGATACTTATGGAGGCATCAACAGGTCAGGTTATATATGAAAAAGATGCAGATACGAGCCTGCATCCGGCAAGTATTACCAAGATAATGACTTTGATATTGATATTTGATGCTATAAAGGATGGCAAAATCGGACTTGATGACGAAGTTACTGTATCGGAATATGCGGCATCTATGGGCGGAAGTCAGGTGTTTCTGGAGGCAGGAGAAAAGCAGACGGTTGATACGATGATTAAATGTATAAGTATGGCAAGTGCGAATGATGCATGTGTAGCCATGTCAGAATACATATCAGGTACAGAGAGTGCATTTGTTGCAAAGATGAATGAAAGAGCCATGGGGCTTGGAATGAACAATACTAATTTTGTGAACTGCTGCGGACTTGATACGGATGGACATATGTCAACTGCCCGTGATATAGCACTTATGAGCCGTGAATTGATAACAAAATATCCGCAGATTCATGATTATTCCACAATATGGATGGATACCATTATTCACAGTACAAGAAGAGGTGACAGCGAGTTTGGACTTACAAACACCAACAAGCTTATTAAGCAGTATGAATGGGCAACTGGGTTAAAGACTGGTTCGACAGGGCTTGCAAAATGCTGTCTGTCAGCAACGGCAAATAAGGATGGGATTGACCTTATTGCTGTAATAATGGCTGCACCGGACTCAAAGACACGATTTGCTGAGGCTGTTAATCTTTTGAATTATGGATTTAATACATGTGATATATATAAAGATGATGGTATGCCTTTATTAGAAAATATAAGAATTTCAAAAGGTAAAAAAGACTATGTCAATTGCCGGTATGAAAAAGAATTTTCATATATGTTTATTAATCCGGTTAATCATGAAGATATTTCAAAAGAGCTCCATATAAATGAAAATATTGCCGCACCTGTAAATGAAGGAGATACAATTGGAACACTTGACTATTATTATAATGGAGAAAAAATAGGCAGCGTCAATGTTATTTCATCTGAAAATATAGAAAAAGCAGATTTTTTAACGCAGATAAAAAAGGTGTTTGGCAGTCTGTTGAAATGATATTGTAAGAATAGATTGATGGTATGTGACCAAAATATGAGCTGAAAATGTAAGTTGAAAAAATATTGCGGCTGTAAAAAATTCAATATATATGTTATAATAAATCCAAATGACTTATGAAAGTGGAGTATATAATGGATTTATTTGATTATGTCAGACAAAATACGATGAAAAATGAATCGCCGCTGGCTTCAAGAATAAGACCGGAAACTTTGGATGAAGTGGTGGGACAGCAGCATATTATAGGAAAAGATAAACTTTTATACAGGGCAATTCAGGCTGATAAGATAAGCTCAATTATATTCTATGGACCTCCGGGAACAGGAAAAACCACACTTGCAAAGGTGATTGCCAATACTACAAGTGCAGATTTTAAGCAGATTAATGCAACTGTTGCCGGAAAAAAGGATATGGAAGATGTTGTTGCACAGGCAAAAAATAATCTTGGAATGTACGGAAAAAAGACGATACTGTTTGTCGATGAGATTCATAGATTTAATAAAGGACAACAGGATTATCTTCTGCCTTTTGTCGAGGACGGAACAATTATCCTTATTGGTGCGACTACAGAAAATCCATATTTTGAAGTAAACGGAGCTTTGATTTCAAGGTCAATAATATTTGAATTAAAGCCACTTGACAAAGAAGATATAAAAACACTTATAAAACGTGCAGTATATGATGAGAAAAAAGGAATGGGAAGTCTTCATGCAGATATAGATGATGAGGCACTTACATTTCTTGCAGATGTGGCAAATGGTGATGCGAGAAGTGCATTGAATGCCATAGAACTTGGTATTCTTACAACAAAGCCATCTGAGGATGGAAAGATTCATATTAATTTAAAGATTGCCGAACAGTGTATACAGAAGCGTGTATTAAAGTATGATAAAGATGGTGATAACCATTACGATACTATATCAGCATTTATTAAGAGCATGCGTGGTTCTGACCCTGATGCGGCTGTATATTATCTTGCAAGAATGTTATATGCCGGAGAAGATATAAAGTTTATTGCGAGAAGAATAATGATATGTGCGAGTGAAGATGTCGGAAATGCTGACCCGCAGGCACTTGTAGTTGCAACTAACGCATGTCTTGCAATAGAAAGGCTTGGTATGCCGGAAGCACGGATAGTTCTTTCACAGGCGGCAACATACGTTGCATGTGCTCCTAAGAGCAATGCCGCTTATATGGCTGTAGACAAAGCTCTTGATATTGTGAAAAATGAAAAGACATATGGTGTTCCTGTGCATTTACAGGATGCACATTATAAGAGTGCAGGTAAGCTTGGACATGGTATTGGATATAAATATGCACATGATTACAAAAATCATTATGTAAAACAGCAATACCTTCCGGATGAACTTGAAGGCACTGTATTTTATGAGCCGACAGATAACGGATATGAGAAAAAAATAAAGGAACATCTTGATAAAATTAAGGCGGAGGCTGAATCTTAATGAGAGATAATCTTAGGCGGCTGGCATGTGGTCATTTTGTATATGATAATCCTAAGCTGCATTTTAAACAGGATAATATAGAATTAAATATCACAAAAAATGTAGTCTGTGAGCAGTCGTTTGATATAGTCTCAAGGGAAGTAACAAAAGGCGTTATATGGTCATCAAATGAGCGTGTTAAAATCATCGACAATATGTTTCTTGGAACTGTAAGTACGATACATTATATTGTTGATACTAATGGACTTCAGAAAGATGATGTTATAAAAGGCAAGTTTGATGTCATAAGCAATGCGGGGGAATATTTTTTAGAATATGCTTTTACAGTTACGGCACAATTTTTAAAGACTAACGAAAATGATATTGCAGATTTATTTCAATTTGCTAATTTCACAAGAGATTATCCGGAAGAGGCTGTTGCAGTTTTTCTTAGTGATAATTTCAATATCCTTATTGAAAATGATACAAAACTATCTAATATATATGAAGCATTGAAAAAAGAGAATAATACCGGGCGTGCGATAGAAGAGTTTCTCGTTGCTGCCGGGAAGAAATCTCCTGTTTCAATAAATTTATGCACAGATAAAGAACGCTCATATATATGCAGCGATGACAGAAGAGATACTATTGCTTTAGAAAAAAATGCGTGGGGATATATTGAGGCGGATATTTGCGTTGAAGCAGATTTTATTTCAATGGAAACAGAGCATATTTCGACACAGAATTTTACAGGAAATAAATGTGAACTTGCATATATAATTAATTATGAAAAACTTCATGATGGATATAATTATGGAAGAATAATAATAAATACATATAACCATAAAATTGTAACTGATATAGAAGTAAAGAAAATATATGCAGAGTATCCGAATGAAAATACAAATGAGATATATCATGATAAGAGAAAACTCATGTATGAGATTACCAAAAATTATCTCGATTACCGCATGAAAAAATTTGATACAGGTGTGTGGGCTGAGCGTTCGGCTAATCTTATAGAAAGGCTGAGAACGCTCGATTATGACAATCCGCTGTACATGCTTATGCAGGCACAGGTTTATAACCTGCGTAAGATGAATGATGAGGCACAAAATCTTATTGAGCAGGTTCAGGTTTCAAAAGATGATGCATTTTTATACAGCTATTATCTTTATGTAAAATCAATGCTTATAAGTAATGCAGTATATACTGCGAAGGCTGCCATAGATATTAAAAATTTATATGAAAATGGCAATGATGACTGGCGTATATTGTGGATAAGATTTTATGTTGATCTGACATTCGGACATAATCAGAGCATTAAGCTTATGAGGATAAAAGAAAGCTTCCGTTCAGGATGTAAAAGCGGTGTGATGTATATGGAAGCATTAAATGTTATGAATAATCAGCCTCATCTTTTAAGAGTTCTTGATAAATTTGAGATACAGGTTCTTACGTTTGGCTGTAAGAATAACATTATAAGTGAAAAACTTGCATTGCATGCCGCACAGATAGCTGTTTCTGACAAAAATGCCAGCAATTCAAAAATAGAACTGTTGAAAAATATTTACAAAATATATGAAAAAGATGAGGTACTTACGTCTATTATTTCATATCTGATTTGTGCCGGAAGTATAAGCCGTGAAAGTAATATTTATTATGAGAAAGGGATTCTTCGAGGGATAAAAATTACAAGATTATATGAATATTACATAAAAAGTCTTGATAAAAATAAATATCCGCGTTTTTCAAAGCTTGTTTTAATGTATTTCGCATATGATGCCTCTCTTGATTATGAAAATAAATCATTTTTATATGCAGATATACTTTTTAATGAAGCGGAAAATGAGAAGATAATGGAGATGTACATGCCGCTTATTGATAAATTTGCGTATGAACAGCTTCGTTATGGCAGAATTAATAATCATCTTATATTAATTTATAAAAGAATATGGAATAAATGTTTATTTGATGAGTATACAGCATCATCAATGATGAAAATTTTATACACTTATAAAATAAAATGTTATGAGGAAAATGTAAAAGCTGTATGGGTAAAACATAAAGAATATAAGACGTTACATCGTTACGAAATCATTAATAAATGTGCATTTGTCCCGATTTACACGAAAGATGCCGTTATTATATTTGAATCAGAATCAGGAGAATTTTTTAAGGACAGCTTCAGGTATGACATTGAAAAAGTATTTGAAAATAAATACTACGAAATGATAAACGAGAGCATGCTTGCTTATCAATATGAAGAAAATGATATAGAAAAATATAAAAATATAATTTTGTACGAGCAGAAAAAAGATATATTTAATGAAGAAATATATGAAGCTGTCAGATGTATCATAAATGATGCTGATTGTGATAAAAAATGTAAAAAGAAGCTTAACAGCTGGCTTATAAAATATTTTGAAAAATCATATGATAAAGAAAATTATCTGGCAGATATACAGATTATAGATACTGATGATTTAGATGAAAATGATGCAGTGAGACTTATATATGCAAGTGTCGATAATAATGCTTATAGTTTTGCATTTTCAATTATAAAGCAGTACGGAATATGTAATGCCAATTCAGGAAAAATATCAGAACTTGCACGTCATATACTGGGATTTGCAGGGACAGAAGATGATGATGAACTTACGCAGCTGTGTGAATATGCTTTTGAAAATAAAAAATATAATGCTGATATTCTTGAAAATCTTGAAAAAAGATTTAATGGAACTAATGAGCAGATGCTTGATATATGGAATGCATGCAAAGATTATGATGTATTTACGGGTGATATAGAAGAAAGAATTGTCGCACAGATGCTTTTTACAAAATCAAGTGATAAAAGGCTTACAGATGTATTTGATTCATATGTAAAAAATGGTGGACACAGGACAGTTATTGCGGCTTATGCTGCATATAATGCTTTTATGTATTTTGTAAAGCACAGAGAAGTTGACATAGCAGTTTTTGACGTGATAGAAGAGCTTATTATGGAAAAACGTGCAATTCCTGATGTCTGTGTCCTTGCATACTTAAAATATTATTCTTTAAGAACCGGAGAACTTACAGAGTCAAAAAGCAGATTTATATATGAAATTATAAAAACATTGTGTGCAGTGGACAAGTGTTTTGAATTTTATAAAAATTATTCTGAAGTATTTGCACTTCCATATAATATGACAGACAGGACATTTGCGGAGTATGCAGGTAATCCGGATTCGCGTGTGGAGATTCATTACTGGTTTGGAGAAAGCAGTAATGAATATACTGAGATTCTTTCAAGTTGTGGAGGTTATTTTGTAAAAGGATTTACACTTTTTTATTCGGAGAGTGTCAGATATTATTTTGTTGAAGAAATTGGAAGTGAAACAAGAAAGTCTGATATATTTCATATGCAGAATAATGTTATCAATAAATCAGAGACCGCAGGAAGATTTGACAGCATTAATAAAATTCTTTCGGCAAGGCAGCAGCATGATCCGGCAGAAATGAAAAAGTGTATGTATGATTATTGTGTTCAGGATTATGTAACACAACAGATTTTTAAACCAATGTAGGTGAGGAATTTAATGAATAATGTAAATGGAGTGATAGTCGGGATTGATATACAGGATAAAATAACACAGGCTGCAATCTGGGATGAGCAGACAGAGATGGTGATACATGTTACAGGACCTGAAAACGAGGCCGCTTTTTTAAATCCGTTTGAAATGCCAGGCTGGGGACAGAGCTGTAATATTGAGGCAGCCTGTGAATTGATTGCATCGATAATAGAATGTGCATCAAAATGTGCACAGGGCAGAAAAGCGGGATTGATATGCATAACAATCGCTGATTATGAAATTAAAAAGCTTAATTTTATATCGGAAGTCATGAAACGGCTGCAGTTTAACAGTGAACAGTGGTCAGTTATAAGCCATGAGGAAAGTTTTGCTTTTTATGCTTACAGCCAGAAAAAAGGTCTGTATTCAGCAGGTGTTATGCTTCTTGACTACAGTAATGATAATATTGCATCATATATCTGCATGAAAGCTAATCTTAATGGTTGTGATGTTATAATGGAAAACAGGTATTTTTCTGATGCCATACAATATGATGAAGAAAAGGATTCATATAGCAATCTGTGTGTTAATCAGCATGTGATAACAGAGTGGCTTAAAGGATTGCTCTCCAGGTATAATGTCTCAAGTGTATTTCTTACAGGCAGCAGATTTGAGATGGAGAAATTTCCTGATGAATTCACAAGATTTCTGTGCCATTCAAGAAAAGTTTTTGCAGGGCAGAATCTTTATGTGAAAGGTGCGGTTCTTGGGGCATGTACAAAAATAAAACAGATACTTCCTCCTGATACAATTCTGGCATGCAAAAACAGGATTACAACTGGTATAGAGATGGACATATGCGAGCGTGGAAACGATATGCGTCTGAAAATTGTAAGACCCGGAACAAACTGGTACAGTGTAAAAAAACAGCTGTTTTTTATAATAGATGATGTAAGATATATTAATTTTTATCTGAGACCTGTTGATACTAACAAAGAATATATTGAAAAAATTGACATAAGTTCACTGCCTTTCCGTGAAGGTAAAATGACAAGAATAGAAATGGATGTTGATTTTATGTCTGATGAGGAATGTCATGTGTTAATAAAGGATAAAGGCTTTGGTGACATAGTAAAAAGTTCCGGAAAAATAATAGAAAAAACGTTTTTACTGAAATGAGGGTCATGCGTAAATGGGAAAGATAATATTATGCAGGGCAAGAGAGGCAAAACAGCCGCTTGTTGTAAAGGATATAGGACTTAAAATATATACACTTGAGGAATTGTGCTA
>ERZ780144.2807-NODE-2807-length-14061-cov-4.449807_pt1 | contig 14061 bp, 8 predicted proteins | sample MGYA00511380_ERZ780144 | MGnify/ENA primary metagenome ERZ780144 (study PRJEB29588, sample SAMEA1965858) | human gut metagenome | biome: human gut; feature: human-associated habitat; material: faeces | place: Denmark | collected 2008/2010 ... | reverse complement strand
GTGCTGCACGCCTTCATCGAAGAGGAGCTTCCCGCCGATGTCAGCGTGCAGCGCATCGCCGACCAGGCCAAGGTCGTCGGCGACTCGGTGCACTCGTTCCTGCGCGACCTGTTCGTGGCCATGGCCATCATCATCGTCGTGATGATGCTCCTCTTCCCGCTGCGGTCGGCCATCGTCGCCGCGCTGACGATCCCGATGTCGACCTTCATATCGGTGGGCATGATGTACCTCTGCGGCATTCCGCTGAACACCGTGACGCTCGCCGCGCTGGTCGTCGTGCTGGGCATGATCGTCGACAACTCGATCGTGGTGATCGACGGCTACCTCGATTACCTCGGGCGCGGCCATTCGCGGTGGTTCGCCGCCGTGGAGAGCGCCCGGGAGTTCTTCCCCTCGCTGCTGCTGGCCACGATCTGTATCTGCATGATCTTCTATCCGATCCTCTTCACGATGACGGGCATGATGGGCGACTTCCTGACCTGGTTCCCGTGGACGATCACCATTAACCTGATGGTGTCGCTGCTGCTGGCCGTGATGGTCATTCCGTTCCTCGAGATACTGATCATTCCGGCCGTGCACGTGCGCAGGGACGGCCGCAGGTCGTTCACCGACCGGGTGCACGACGTCTACCGCCGCGTGCTGGCGTGGACCTTCCGCCACGGGTGGCTGACGATCTCGCTCGGCGCCGCCTCGGTGGTCGTGTCGCTGCTGATCGCCACGCAGCTCAAGTTCCGCATGGTCCCCTTCGCCGACCGGGACCAGTTCGCCGTGGAGATCTACCTGCGCCCCGACACGCCGCTGGAACGCACCGGGGCCGTCGCCGATTCGGTTTACCGGGCGCTGCGGGCCGACGAACGGGTGAAGTCGGTCACCTCGTTCGTGGGGTGCTCGTCGCCGCGCTTCCAGATGAGCTACGCCCCGCAGATCGCGGGCAAGAACTACGCGCAGTTCATCGTCAACACCACGTCGGTGGATGATACGGAGTCCATTCTCGACGAGTACGCCGACGCGTGGGCCGACCGTTTCCCCGAAGCCTATGTCAAGTTCAAGCAGCTCGACTACCAGAACGTGCCGTCGCTCGAATTCCGCTTCTACGGCAGCGACATCGACTCGCTGCGCGCCGCGGGCGACCGGCTGATGGACCGCATGCGGCGGATGCCTGAACTGATGTGGGTGCACTCCGATTATGAGAATCCCCGTGCGGTCGTCGATGTGCGGCTCGACCCCGTCACTGCGCCGCAGCTGGGCGTCACCCGGACGCTGGCGGCCGTCAATCTGGCCCTCGCCGCCGGAGACGTGCCCGTAGGGGCCGTCTGGGAGGGCGATTACAAACTGCCCGTCGTTCTCAAAAACGACGTGCGCCGGGGCGAACGCTCGCTCTCCGACGTCGGGGACACCTATGTCTCTTCGCCCGTGCCCGGCGTCAGCGTACCCCTGCGGCAGATCGCCGACGTCGGGCCGGCGTGGAGCGAGAGCAAAATCGTGCACCGCAACGGCATGCGCTGCCTGACGGTCACCGCCGACCTCAAACGCGGCGCCAACGCCATGCGTGTCAATTCGCGCATAAGCGAGCTGATCGACAAGGAGCTGACGCTTCCGGCCGGCATTGCGACCGAGCTGGGCGGAGCCTACGAATTCGACTGGGAGACGATTCCCCCGATCGCGTCGGGACTGACCATTTCGCTGGTCATCATCTTCTTCTTCATTCTGGTCAACTTCCGCAAGTTCGGCATTACGCTGGTGGTCATGGCTTCGATGTCGCTCTGTCTGTTCGGGGCGGTGGTGGGGCTGCGGATCGCCGATTTCACCATCGGACTGACCTCGGTGCTGGGCTTCATCACCCTGCTGGGCATGATCGTCCGCAACGTGATTCTGATGTACCAGCATGCCGAAGACAAACGCAAGGTATGCCACTGGTCGGGGCGTCTGGCGGCCTACGACGCCGGCAAGCGGCGTATGGTGCCGATCTTCCTCACCACCGCCACCACCGCCGTGGGCGTCGTGCCGATGATGCTGGGCGGAAGCACCTTCTGGGCGCCCGTGGGCATTACGATCTTTGCCGGAGGCATCGGTTCGCTGATCCTCGTCGTTACGATACTTCCGGTGCTCTATTCCAAAATCTACAAGTGATGAAAAAAGCCGTAGTATTTCTGTTCTTGTGCGTTGCGGCGGCTCCTGCGGCGGCTCAGACGCTTTCGCTCGAAGAGTGCCGCGCCGCCGCCGTCGAACACAACCGCACGCTCCGCAACAGCAGGCTGGACCTCGACGCCGCGTCGCAGACGCACCGCCAAGCGTTCACCAATTACTTTCCGCAGATTTCCGCGTCGGGCGGCCTCTTTCAGGCGCAGCACGGACTGGTGCAGGCCGATTTCGCCGTTCCGCAGATGGGGACGCTGCCTGTTTCGATGGTCAAGCGCGGCATCGTCGGCTCCGTCACGGCCGTTCAGCCCCTGTTCGCCGGACTGAAGATCGTCACCGGCAACAAGCTCGCCCGGCTGGGCGAGGAGGTCGGGCGGTTGCAGTTGCAGAAGACCGAGTCCGAGGTGCGCGAGCAGACCGACGCCTATTACTGGCAGGTCGTGTCGCTGCGCGACAATCTTTCGACCATCGAAGCCGTGGAACGCCAGCTGGAGGAGATTCACCGCCAGGTGGAACTCTCGGTCAAGGCCGGGCTGGTGACGACGAACGACCTGCTGCGCGTGGAACTGCGGCAGCAGGAGATCGCGTCGAACCGCCTGAAGGTCGAAAACGGACTGAAGGTGTCGAAAATGCTGCTGGCCCAGCATATCGGCGTCGATTGGCGCGGATTCGACGTGGCGAATGCCGCGTTCGGCGAACCGGAGGCTCCCGCCGCCTACTATGTTCCGGTCGAGGAGGCGCTCGACCGCAGGGCCGAATACCTGCTTGCGGAGAAGAACGTCGAAGCCCGGAAGTATGAGAAACGCATGGAGCGCGGCAAACGCCTGCCGACGGTAGGCATAGGCGCGGGGTATCTCTACTACAATGTGACGGACAAGAGCGTGGACGACGGAATGGTCTTCGCGCAGGTTTCGGTGCCTGTTTCGGAGTGGTGGGGCGGCGCCCATGCGCTGAAAAAGGCCCGCATCAGGGAGCAGCAGGCCGAAAACGACCGACTGCAGGCGCGGGAGATGCTTGCCGTGGAGATCGAACGGACGTGGAGCGAAGTGCAGGAGTCCTATGCGCAGATCCTGCTCATGCGGCGTTCGGTGGAGTCCTCGGCCGAGAATCTGCGTCAGAACCGGAACTTTTACAAGGCGGGAACCGCGCCGCTCACCGACCTGCTCGACGCCGAGACGCTTTACACGCAGAGCCGCAACAACCTCACTTCGGCCTGCGCCTCCTACCGCACGGCGCTTGCCAAGTATATGCGCGTGACGGGACGGTAATCTGCATTCCGGCGGCCGGTTTCCGGCATCCGTGACGCCCGGTGTACGGGGTTGTGCGGCCTTGCGCCGCGCGACCCTTTTTTCATGGCGTACGGAGTGCAGTCCGAATGCGGAAAGGCGGCGACGACCGGCGCGGGGAGCTTTCCGGCTGTTGCGGTTCCATGAATAAATCGCTAAAAACCCGTACGGCGGATGAATTCGGAGGATTGGGGTAAATGATTTGTCCTGAGCGTTTTATCGGTCGTGTTTCGCGGGCGGTTTTTGCGGCAGCGGTTTCTCCGCGGCCGGGAGAGGGCTTGCTTTTAAATATAATTTTCTATTTTTGCGATCGTGGAAATATATCCCGACCGCTGTCTCGCATCCGGAAAATCCGAATAAAATCGATGAATATTTCAGGGGATAAGAATCTTTCCGCGAAAATCAAAAACAGGCGATGAGCGATTTAGACAAACAATTGATGAATGCAGACTCTTTCGACGAGCTGTATCTGGCGTATTATCCGGCCATGCTGTCGTATGCCCGGATGTTTCTCCGGGATCAGTGGGCCGAAGACGTGGTGCAGGACGTGTTTTTCAATATCTGGAAAAACCGCCACCGGATTTCCACGGACGATCCGTTGTACAAGTACCTGCTGAAGGCTGTCTACAACCGGGCGATCAACTACATCTGGAAGCACAAGCGCGACACGGAGTACCGCTCGTGGTACGGTTCGCAGATCGACCGGATGGTGTTCGATTATTACGATCCGGACAAGAATCCGATCCTTGCCAAAATCTATGACAACGACATGCGGCAGCAGCTGCGGCAGGCGGTGGACGAGCTGCCCGACAAGCGGCGGGAGATTTTCCGCATGCGCTTTTTCGAGAACATGTCGAACAAGGAGATCGGCGAGCGGCTGGGGCTGACGGTCAGCACGGTCGAGAATCATATGTATCTGGCGCTGAAGAATCTGCGCGACAAACTGCTCTGACTTCCGGTCGGGCGTAAGCCGGATCGGGTCTTTTTCTGCAAAATTTTTTCGCATTCGGATTAGGGGGTGGGTTGCCCAGCTTTGTATTATTGGTAGAGAGCAAGATGCTGACTGCCGTTATACGGAGCGACCAAGGCCGGAGCGCATGTATAACCGAAGTCTAATCTTAAACCAATATTATTTTGAAAAACGAACTTATTTATAAGTATTTGGAGGGAAACGCGACTCCGGCCGAAGAACAGGACGTTCTGAGCTGGATTTCCGAGTCCGAAGCCAACAAAGCCGAGTTTTGCGAAATCCGGGCTTTGTGGAGCGTGCGCGACCGGAATTCCGTCGAGAACGATCCGCAGCGGATCCTCAAATCGCTCAAGGCGCTGCACGCCCGCATCGACGCGGATGCGTCGCCGCACCGCTCCAAGCGTGCGCGGATCATACGCTGGGCAGGCTGGAGCGCCGCCGCCATGCTGGGCGTTGCACTCGTCGTGGGCGGCTACCTCGTCGGCCACGACATGCACAAGGCGGCCATGGAATCGTACTATACATTCACCAATACCGGCCGCAAACCCGAATCCCTCCGGCTGCTGGACGGAACGCAGGTCTGGCTGGCGCAGGGATCGACCCTGAGCTACGGCAAGACGTTCAGTCCGCACGACCGCACGGTGAAACTCGACGGAGAGGCCTTTTTCGACGTGGCTTCCGACAGGGACCATCCGTTTTTCGTGAAGACCAATACGGTGGTGGTCAAGGTCGTCGGCACTTCGTTCAACGTCAAGATGTATAAGGATACGGACGATACGGAGGTCGTGCTCGAACGCGGCGTGGTCAAACTCCAGTTCGGCGACAACGACAACATGATTACCATGCAGCCGGGACAGAAGATCTACTATTCGTCCGCTTCGCACGACATCTCCATCTCCGAGGTCAACGTGGAGTATCTGATGCTGCTCAAGTACGGCATGATCTCGATGTCCGATGTCCGTGTGGCCGAGATCATCCGCAAGGTGGAGGAGATCTACAGCGTCGATATAGAGACCGTCGCGCCTCTCGACGACGACCGGCTGTATAACTTCAACTTCCTGAAGTCCAATACGCTCGATGACGTGCTGGACATCATCGAGAAGATGTCGGGCGTCAAATGCCGTCCCGCGCCGGCGGCCGTCACGGAATAGAAACAAGAAACGACTTAAACCGAATAGCTGAATAGAAACCTAAATTTTCAACTGCCTATGAACTAAACCCTGATTCCATTCATCCGAATCATGTTGGCACATCCGGGCCCGGTGCTGCTGCTTTCCTCGATCAGTTTAAAACTTTACAGTCCTAATCATGAAGAAAAATTTATCTGTTTTTCGGACGGGATGCTGTATGTTGCTGCTGTTGCTGTGCAACGTCTTTACGTTGTCGGCGGCTGAAGAGCTGTATGCACAACACTACAATGTCACCCTGTCCCTGCGAAATGCAACCGTCAAGGAAGCGGTCGATGCGGTGACCCGGCAAACCGGAATTGCATTTTCGTACGAATCGTCGGTCGGCGTCATGCCGCTCGGCAATGTGGAAATCCGTGTGGACGGCGGCGCTGTCGATGCCGTTCTCGGTCCGCTGTTCGCCGACAAAGGCATCGCGTGGCAGGTCGTCGACGGCGTCGTGATCCTGACCCGGCAAAACTCCCCCCCCCAATCGGATTCCGGTCGTAGGCTGACCGTCAGGGGCCGGATAACCGCCGGCGCCGGCGAGTCGGTCGTCGGTGCGACGGTCATGGTCAAAGGCACCCAGACGGGCGTCTCGTCCGACGTTGAGGGCAATTACGAAATCGTCGTTCCCGGTCCGGGTTCGGTGCTGGTATTCAATTATCTGGGTTATCAGCCTCAGGAGATCGCGGTCGGCAACCGGACGCAGATCGACGTGCGGCTCGCTGAGGACAACAACGTGCTGGACGACGTGGTGGTCGTCGGTTACGGCACCCAGTCGCGCCGCACGCTGACCAGCGCCGTCTCGAAGGTGAGCGGCGCCGATCTGGAAGGCGTTCCGGTCAATTCGATCGGCGATGCCCTGAAAGGCAAGGTTCCGGGCGTACGCGTCTCGACGGCCAACAACCAGCCGGGCAGCGATCCGGTGTTCCTGATCCGCGGCGGTTCGTCGATCAACCAGTCCAATGCGCCGATCATCATCGTGGACGGCGTCCGCCGCGAGATGACCGGACTCAATACGAACGACATCGAGTCGATCGAAATCCTGAAGGACGCCGCTTCGGCGGGTATTTACGGAGCCAGCGCGTCGAACGGCGTGATTCTGGTGACCACCAAGAAGGGCAACCGCGCCAAAGGTCCCCAGATTACGTTCGAGGCGCAGGCCGCATGGACCTCGCCCGCGACGAAATTCGACCTGATGGACGCCCGCGACTATGTCGTCACCATGCGCCGCGCGCTGAACGACTGCCCCGGATATACCTACGGACAGCAGGTGCTCACGGGCGCCAACTCGGCCGGTATCGGCAACGGCGATTCGTCGATCTGGACGACCCGCTACCTGCAGGAGGGCGAAAGCGTGCCCCGCGGCTGGAGTTCGGTGGTCGATCCGGTCGATCCGTCGAAGATCATCGTTTTTCAGGATAACGACCAGCAGAGCCAGTGGTTCGACGACTCCTACTGGATGCAGTACTACGTCGGCGTGAACGGCGGCAGCGACAAGGTGACCTACGCCGCTTCGGCCAGCTACATGAAAGACGGCGGCATCGGCATCAATACCGATTTCTCCCGTTTTACGTTTCACGGCAACACCTCCTTCAAGATCACCAAGAGCCTTACGGCCGGTACGACCTTCGACTACTCGGAGACCAGCGGCAACGAGATCCCTTCGAGCGGCATCGGCAACTACTGGACGATTCTGGGCCGCGGCATGTTCATGCCCGCCACCCACCGCGACTACCTCGAAGACGGCCAGCCCGGTCAGGGCACCAACAGTACGACCATCTCGGCGGCATGGTTCGACCGCTACTATACCAACAACTATGTGACCCGCCGCTCCACGGCCAACTTCAACCTCAAGTGGGACATTGTCGACGGCCTGTCGGCTTTCGCCCAGATCGCCAACCACAACTCCTACAAGAACAGCTACCAGTATCTGGCCGGCAACGCCATCAGCCAGACCCGCCAGACCTACGAAGGGTGGTCGCAGACCAACCGCCTGAGTTTTCAGGCGCACGTCGATTACAACAAATCCTTCGGCGACCACAATCTCAGCGCCATGGCCGGATACGACTTCCTCAAGCGAAAGATCAACGGCATGTCGATGACCGTGCAGGGCGCCGAGTCCGACAAGACCCCGACGCTGGGGGCGGGCACCACGCCTACCGCATGGACCGACACCCAGACGCCGTGGTGCCAGATCTCCTATTTCGGACGTCTGAACTACAACTACAAGGAGAAATACATGCTGGGCTTCACCATGCGCGCCGACGGTTCGTCGCTCTTCGCCAAGGATAACCGCTGGGGCTATTTCCCCGCCGTTTCGGCCGGCTGGGTCGTTTCCGAGGAGAAGTTCTGGAACGTCGAGAAGTTCAACCAGCTGAAACTCCGCCTGAGCTACGGTCTGACGGGTAACAACAACGTCGATTATTACGACACGCTCGGCGCTTACAGCGTGACGGGCATCTATGCCGGTTCGGGCGCTACGCTCGCTTCGACGCTGCCCAACCTCGGCCTGACGTGGGAGAAGACCAAGCAGTTCGACATCGGTCTCGACATGGCGTTCTTCAACAACCGCCTGCGCGTGGCCGCCGACTATTACAGCAAGAAGTCGGAAGACCTGCTCTTCGACGTTTCGCTGCCCGATACGTCGGGATACGGCTCGGCCATGCAGAACGTCGGTTCGATCCGCTTCTACGGTCTCGAATTCGAAATTTCGTCGGTGAACGTCAGCACCAAGAACTTCAGCTGGACGACCGACTTCACCTACTCGTTCAACGCCAACAAGGTGCTGTCGCTGCCCGACGAGTATTACTATAAGGATATCGACGGCAAAGACGCATGGCGCATCGGCGGCTATACGATGTCCGAGTCGGGCTACCGCTTCGGCGGCACGGCCGTCGGCGAGCCGCTGGGACGCATCTACGGCTACAAGACCTCCCATATCATCGAATCCGAGGCGCAGGCCGACGCCGCGCTTTACGACTCCAACTCGCACGGCTACCGCCGTTCGGACGGCCTGTCGATCGCCGGACGCAAGGACGTGGGCGACTACGAGTGGAAAAACCGCGCGGGGTCGGCGCTTACGGCCGACGGCCGCGAGCAGATCAACGGCGAGGACATGTTCCTGCTGGGCAATGTCGTGCCCCATTCGACGGGCGGTATGAACAATACCTTCAAATTCAAGAACCTGACCCTTTCGGTCTACCTCGACTATGCGCTGGGACATTCGATCTACAACTACCAGTATACACGCTGCTTCCAGACCTCGATGGGCAACTGCAACTGGAATCTGGTCTACGATGCCCTGAATACATGGCAGAAGCCCGGCGACGACACCAAGTTCGCCCGCCTGACTCCCAACGACGCCGACGGCGGCAACCGCAACTACTCGCGCATTTCGAATATCAACGTGCAGAAGGCCGATTACCTCTGCCTGCGCGACGTGACGCTCTCCTACGATCTCCCGCTGCGCTGGATCCGCAAGGTCGGTCTGGGCCGTCTGACCGTTTCCGTGTCGGGCAACACGCTCTGCTACTGGACCGGCGTCAAGGGTATTTCGCCCGAATCCGCCTCGGTCGGCAGCTCGACGGGCATGTACAGCGTTACCAGTTCGAGCGCCACTTCGTTCAACAACTATCCTCCGACGCGCAAGGTGCTCTTCGGCCTCAAGGCGACCTTCTGAGAATGCGGATGATTCGGTGATCTAAAAACAAGAATGCTATGAAAATATATGGAATAATCCTTTCTGTTCTGGGGGCCGCCTCGGTTGCGCTGAGCACTTCCTGTCACGGGGAACTCGACGTCACGCAGTCCGACAAGCTCAACACCACCAACATGTGGACCAGCGAGAGCGACGCCCTCACCGCCACTACCGGCATCTACTACCGCCTGCGGCAGGCGTTCGCCCAAAGCAAGGCCAATCCTTTCTTCTGGGGCGAACTGCGCGTCGGCCCGGCCATGTGGGGCAAGGGCACCGGCCGCTCGCTGTGCGACAACGACATGCTGGACGTCATGCTCAACACCCTCAGCGCCTCCGACGCCTCGACCGACTGGAGCTATCTCTACACCACCATCGACCAGTGCAATCAGGTGCTCAAATACGCTCCCGGAATCGGCATGTCCGAGGACAATATGAACTACTGTCTGGGCAACGCCCGTTTCATCCGGGCGTACTGCTACTTCTGGATCGCCCGCGTGTGGGGCGACGCTCCGGTGATTACCACTCCGACCGAGGGAACCGGTGAGGCGATCTATCCCTCGCGCCATCCGGTCGCCGAGGTCTATGCCCGGATCGAAGACGACCTGAACGCTGCGGCGGGGTATATCAGGACCAATGCGAAGGGCTGCTACTATGCGACGGCCGACAACGTCAATCTGCTCCGTGCCGACTTCGCGCTCTGGATGTATGCGGCCGGCGGCGGCGACGGCTACCTGACCATGGCCGAGACGGCTTTGGGCGCGGTGCAGTCGGCCGGCCTGCTCGACCGGTTCGCCGATGTGTTCAGCATCTCGAACAAAAAGAACAAGGAGATCGCTTTCGCCCTGCATCTGGAGAACGGCGAGTATACGTCGGGCAGCTACTTCTCCTACTTCATCTGGGGCAGCACCCAGATCAAGGCCGAGTACCGCAACGCTCCCGACGGGGTGCCCGTCAGTTCGAACCAGTGGTTCCTCTACTCGGACGACTTCATCGGGTTCCTCAAGCGGAGCAAGGAGCTGGGCGACCAGCGGACCGATGTGACCTACATGGAGCGCACGGGCGTCAGCGATATGTACGAAGTCATCCAGTGGCCCAACAAGCTCATCGGCAATATCTCTACGGGCACGATGGTCTGGGAGCAGGATTTCATCCTCTACCGCTATGCGCAGTATTACACCATGCTGGCCGAACTGCGCTACCACCGGAAGGACTATTCGGGAGCGCTCACGGCCCTCAATACGCTGGCGCAGCGCGCCTACGGCAAAGCGAATTTCTATACCGACTCCTCGGCCGCGGCCGTCCGGCAGGCGCTCGTGGACGAGAACCTCAAGGAGTTCGCCGAAGAGGGCAACGTCTATTTCACGCTGATCCGTCTGGGGGCGATCCATGATTATAATCCCTACCGCTATGTGGACGGGCTGGGACAGTGCGGCATCGACACGTCGCGCCCCAACCAGCTGCTGATGCCCGTGTCGAAGAAGGCGATGAACAAGAACAACAAGATCACGCAGACACAGGGCTGGTCGTAACGGTGTATTGTTTAATGAAAAAAAGCTGACTCAGAATGAAAACATTACGAATGCTATATACGGCGGCGCTGCTTTCCGCAGCCATGCTGCTCGCGGGCTGTTATTCGACCGATACCGACGACGACCTGCTTTCGACGGCGACGCTCATCAGCATCTATCCCTCGACGGTCTCGGTCGGCAGCGCCGCCGCGACCCAGAATGTGGTCGTCACGCTCGCCCCGAAGTCGAAGCGGAATCTGGACTGGTCCTGTTCGGTCCAGTCCGCATGGGTGACCGCGGTCCGGGAAAAGGTCCCCGGCGAAAGCACGGGAACCGTTTATGAGGACGCCGTTGTCCTCGCCTTCCTCGAAAATACGGCTTACAAACGTCAGACGACGCTTACGATCACGGCCTCCGACGGCACTGTGCTGGAAGTCCCGGTCGTGCAGAAGGGCATCTATGCCGACGCCTATGTGAAGGCCGCGCCCGAATCGCTGACCTTCATGGCCGAGAATCCGCAGCCCGCTGCCGTTGCGATCGACACCAATATGGACACCTTTGCGGCCGTGTCCGATTCCGACTGGTGTACGGTCGTCGATAACGGCGACGGCACGATAACGGTGACCTGCACCGAATACGGCGACAATACGGCGGACCGCACGGCCGAAATCACCGTCACGGCCGGCACGCCCGACACGAGCGAAGCCCGGACGGTCATTCCCGTCACCCAGCTGCGCAAGGACGTCTACTGCTACCTCTACGGCAGCGGCGTGCCCAAGTACCCGACCCGCGAGAAGTGGGGTCAGATGACCAAACTTTCCGATCGGGTGTATGTGGACAGCGTCTATGTCAAGAACGGACGTTTCTCGGTTTACACGACCGAAGGCGATACCTACCACCTCGACGGCGCCGGCAATCTCTCGGCGGCCGAAACCGACCTGACGGTCGATGTGGCCGGACTGCGGATCGTTACGCTCAACCTGAACGAGAAGACCTATTCGATCGAGCGCATCACGACTCCCAACTGTCTACCCGACAGCGAAGTGGCGAAATACGCGACCTCGACCTACACGGCCAACGGCCGCACCAAGGTCTGGATGCGCGCGGGTCTCGACTGGAACGGCGGCGAGAATATCGGCTGCATCAAGCTCGGCAGCCGCATGGTCTCCGATGCGAACAACGTCGGTGGCTATACGTCGAACGTCAGCAGCTACGAGACGGTCCGTGTGAGCGATTACGACGAAGTCGAGAGCGGCGGCAAGGCGCAGGGCGAAGTGGAGATGTCCGCCAAATACGGCCGCATCTATACGCTGACCGAGTTCCTGACGGGCACCCCGAAGGCCGCCGTTGAGCTGGCGCGCCTGCTTACGGACTGGCCTGCGGAGTACCGTCCCGGCAGTACGTTCGTTGATGCCGTCGGCAACGATATCCCCGTGAGCAGCGTGAAGTCGCTTGCCTCTGCCGATTTCGAGAATACGCCGAGTCTTTCGATGCAGATTCAGGGCATCTGTCCCTACGGCTGGCATGTAGCCAACGTGCAGGACTTCTACGACATGCTCTGCGCCGCGGCCGCAGCCAAGGGCGTGACGCCGAATCCGCTCAGCGCCATGATCGGAAAGTGGAGCGTGCCCGATGTGCTGCGTTCGGCCGAAGGGTGGAGTGCGGCGCCGACGCGCCACGCGGCCGCCGATGCGTTCGGATTCGACTTCTTCCCGCAGGGCCGCCGGCTGTTCAAGTCCGGGTATCAGTATTATGCTTCCCGCGGCGAGATGTTCATCTGCCATCCGGGCGGCTTGAGCAGTGGCGTCTACCAGTGCTGGCGTATCAATGCGCTGACCAACAATGCCGCGGATCTGACCGTCAGCACCACCTATAATATCGGCGACTGCTCGGCGTCGTTCCGCTGCGTCAAGAATTACGAGAATTTTTAAGGACCGACCGGCTGCGGGGCATACCCGCCCTGCGGCCGGATCTTAACAACGAATCTGAATTATGAAAGTACTGAAACTGCTCCTGCTGTTTGCGATGGGCGCTTCCCTTTCGCTGGCAGGCTGCGACGACGATTACCTGTACCCGGTCGAATATCCCGTGTACGATCCCGACGGCGGTTCGGATAACGGCGGCGGCGATGAAATTCCCGTTCCTGAAAAGGTGAACAACAAGGTCGTCGCCCACCGCGGCGGCTCGGCCGAGGCCGGGACCGCCAAATATCCCGACAACTCGATCGCTTCGCTCAGTTACGCAATCAGTCTGGGGTGTTACGCCTCGGAGTGCGATATTTACTGGACTGCCGACAACAACGTCGTCGTCGCGCATGCCGCCAACGGCTGTTATGTGAACAACCTCAAGCCGTGGGAACACACGCTCGACGAACTGCGTGCCGCGGGCAAGCTCTCCAACGGCGAGCTGCTGCCGACGTTGGAGGAGTTTATCGACGTGGCGCTCCATGCCGGAACGACGCGGCTCTGGCTCGACGTGAAACGGATCGAGGTGGGCGGCGCGACCTCCAACACGGCCGAGTCGGTCAAGGCCTGCTCGCGGGCCTGCGAGATCATCAGGGAGAAGAAGGCCCAGCATTTCTGCGAGTTCATCGTTTCGGGCAATGCCGCCATCTGGGCGGGATGTTATTCCGCGGCCCAGCTGGCCGGCATCAAGGTCGGCTGGATGAGCTACTCGGCGCCTTCGGCCTATAAGTCCTATCTCGATCCGTGGGCGAACCTCGACTACTCGAACTTCTTTGCCGGCGGCGCCGAAGTTTCGAATCCGAAGTACCCGCTGCAGAGCTACCTCGACGCCGGTGTCGCGCTGAGCGTCTACAATGCCGATACGGACCCCGAAATGACCTATGTCCTGAAATATTACCCCAAGATGAAGGCCGTATGTACGAACTATCCCGCCAAACTGCTCGGCAGAATCGGGTCGGAGGGGCTGTAGTGCGTCGCACCCGAATTTTTACGGGAGTCTTTATGACAGAAAGTGAGCCGGACCGTCCGGCTCACTTTCCGTTTTGCGCCCGCTCCGGAAGCCGCCGCGCGGAGAGTTTCCATGGTAGGATCTGAGATTTCCCGGACCGCAGATTTCCCGGACTGCGGAATAAAATAATTTGGAAAGTTTGTAATGCCGGGCATTTGTTTTAATTTTGTTCAATCCAAAATTACGACGATGCAACCTCGGAACTTTCTTTTCTCCTTCGGATTCTTGTGGACCGTGCTGGCGTGCACTCTTTTGCCGGGGTGTGCCGACCGTCCGGAGTATTCGCTGCAGACCGAGGCGGCATTGGAACGGCTCG
>ERZ780144.2783-NODE-2783-length-14157-cov-6.319458_pt1 | contig 14157 bp, 7 predicted proteins | sample MGYA00511380_ERZ780144 | MGnify/ENA primary metagenome ERZ780144 (study PRJEB29588, sample SAMEA1965858) | human gut metagenome | biome: human gut; feature: human-associated habitat; material: faeces | place: Denmark | collected 2008/2010 ... | reverse complement strand
CAGCCGCCGGAGCGGTGCTTAAGCCGTCAGGCGGGAATTGTGCGGTATTGCCTTAGGTTTGCGGCAAGGAACCACCCCTCAGGCCGCTTCGCGTCCAGCTCCCCTCCAGGGGAGCCACCACAATCATGGGGTCCCCCGCCCTACTGGCCCGGCAAATATTTCACTGAACCTATGCCCCAAAATACAAAAATGCCGCAGCAGACTGTTACATCTGCTGCGGCATTTTTATTTAGAGGTTAATGGGCTGGTTACAGCTCATTGTTCGGCTGTGGGATTACTGCAGAACGCCGGTGTTCTTATCAAAGTGATAAGTACGGCCGTCGATGACTGCATCGCCCTTAGCCATGGTGCCATAGATCGGGTCGAAATAGTAACGCTTGTCAGCGCTCCAGCCCTTGATCATGTGGCCCTGTGCATCGTAACGGACCCACTTGCCGGTACCATCGGGCCTATCAGCCCACTGGCCAGCTTCGGATTCCTGATAGACATCCTTGCTGGTGGCTTTCTTGCCCTGGTCAACGGCATCCAGCCAGTACCAAGCGTCGGAAGCCGGGTCATAGATTTCCTTGCCGCGGCCATCCAGGCCCTGGCGAACGCCCTTTTCGTACCAGAAGTCAGCGCCTTTGATGGTCAGCCACTGGCCGTCCAGAGCGATACCGGTGTACTCGTCAAATGCGCAAGGTACACCGTCAATATCGCCTGCGCCCTTAGCCATAGCGCCGGTGATCAGGTCAAAGTAGTAGGTGCCCTTATCGGTCGTCTGCCAGCCCTTGACCATGTGGCCGTTCTCATCGTAACGGACCCACTTGCCGGTGCCATCGGGCTTATCAGCCCACTGGCCGGCGGCGGATTCCTGGTAAACGTCCTTGCTGACGGTCATTGCGCCGCCCTGGACAGCATCCAGCCAGTACCAGGCATCGGAATCGGGATCATAGATCTCTTTGCCGCGGCCGGTGGTACCCTGCTTCACGCCCTTTTCGTACCAGTACTTCTTGCCGTTTTCTTCAACCCAGCCGTTCTTCTCGCCGTACTTGGCGGTGTAGTCCTTGCCGTTGAAGTTGACAGCAGCGGTGGTAACGCCGCTGGTCTGCTTTACAGTTGCATCCACGAACTGTGCGCTTGCGCAGTTCTTATCGGTGCAGGTAAAGACAGCCATTGCGGTAATGGTGGTCTTTTCAGCGGCACCGTGAGCGGTGCGCGTTTCGGGTTCAGTAGACGGTGCCTCAGTCGGCTCCGGCACAGCAGTCGGTTCCGGCACAGCAGTCGGCTCCGGCACAGCAGTCGGCTCTGCCGGCTTTGCGGTCGGAGTTGCGGTCGGAGTTGCGGTCGGAGTTGCAGTCGGAGTTGCAGTCAGTGCTTCAAACACAGCGCTAACGGTAACATCAGCGGCTGGCATCTTGAAGGTAGCCTTGCCATCGGTCAGGGTCAGCTTTTCGGTCTTGGTATCTTCGCCGCTCTTATAGCTGTAGGTCAGGCTGTCAGCCTTGAGCTGGTAGTTATCAGCTGCCTTAACGGTAACGGTAACTTCGGCGCCTTCAACAGCTGCGGTTGCGCTCACCTTGGTTTCGCCGTTCTTGTTAGCAGTGTCTGCCACAGTAACCTTGTATTCCTTAACAAACTCTGCGCTGACGTTGACAGGGTACGCAGGCATTGCAAAGGTGTAAACATTGGCGTCTTTTTCGTCAACGGTTGCCTTTACGGTCTGTTCGGTGTTGTCAGCGTCTTTGTAGGTAACCTTCACGCTGCCAGCCTTCAGGGCATAGCCGGTCGCGGGCTTAGCAGTCAGGGTTACGGTTTCCTTCTCAGCTGCTTCTTTAGCGGAAGCAGTGATCTCACCATTGGTCAGGGGAGCAACATTGACCGCATAGGTCTTGGCGTTTTTGGTAACGCTGATGTCCACATCGCCGTTCGGCATGGTGAAGGTGTAAACCGTCTTAGCCTTTTCGGTGGTAGCCTGGGCTGCGGCTTCGTCCTGCGCTGCTTCCTGAACTTCATTCAGAGCAACTTCGGTATCGCCGCTCTTTGCGGTAACGGTAACGATATCGGTGCCAGTCTTTTCTACGGTCAGGGTAACGGTATCGTCCTTGATGTAGGTGTTGCTGGTGGTGCCCAGGGTCAGGGTAACGCCTTCAACTGCATCGGGCAGGGTTACAGTGTGAGGTACGCTCTCGGTTGCGGTATGGCAATCAGAGCACAGGTACACATTGCCGCCAACGGACTTGGTTTCCAGCTCGTCCAGCTTCCAGGTATGGCCCTTGGGCAGTGCGCCGTCAGTGTACTTCTTTTCACCCTTGGTCAGGCCGTACTTTTTGGTGCGGTCCTGGGTGTAAGCGGGGGTATCGCACCATGCTTCAACGGTAACATTGGTGGTTTCGCCGCTGCTCAGGTCGCTGACCATGTCGGACATCGGCATGGTTTCAACCAGGTTAGCGCACCACATGAACTCTTCGTTCTTGTTCTTCTCGTCAGAGCTGCCCATGTTCTGGTTGTAACTCGGGTTGTAGTTCCAGGACTCGGTCTTGTAGCTCTTACGGTTTGCATAAGAAGTGCCGGAGGCATCGGTCTTAACAACCGGCTTGCCATCGGAACCCAGCTCGTCCAGGCTCTTATAGGTGTTGGACAGGTTGGTGCCGACAGAAACGACCAGCTGATCCTTGGTGGTGTTGATGCCGGTGATCACAGTCTGGCCCTGCTGGGTGGTGGTAGCAAAGCTGTAGCTGTCACGCAGGGTCAGGCCCGCCAGAGGATGGTTCATGAAGGTGCCCAGATACTTCACACTGCTGGTATCCTGGGCGCTATCCATGATAACCATGCTCATGCCGGGAAAGTGGGTATCGGGAACCTTGTTGCCGTCCTTATCCTTGGTCAGCTTAATGCCGCCATAGACGGTGTTGTATTCCTTCACTTCTTCCACTGCGCCGGTGGTCGGGTCCATACGGTAGATGGCGTTGTTGACGTTGAAGTACAGCTTGCCATCATACAGTGCGGTAGAGTGTACCAGTGCGGGGTAGATCCGCTTTGCAGCAGCGTCTGCCAGGCACTCGGTGTTCAGGTTGTTTTCAACCTTGGTATGCTTATCTGCTGCACTGGTATCGATCTTATAGATGGTGCCAGCTTCGGCCAGAACCTCGGCATTGCTGTCGTCATCATTGAAGTTGCTGCTGGTTTTCTTCAGATCGTTGTAGTACATCAGGATGATATCATACGGGTCATCCGTCTTGGTAAAGCTGCTCATGCTGAAGTTCATGCCGCCGGAGCTGCTGGAATCCTCTTTGCGGATATAGTAGTTCGCATTACGCGGACGTGCTTCCAGAGTATCGGGGCCCTGGTTCTGCATCTTCTTCATGAACTGCTGCATCTGGGAGTTGTTACCAGAGCTGCCGGAACCAGAGCTGCCGCTGTTGCCGTTCTCGGCCTGCTGGCGGCGCATGTTGTTATACAGGTTCTGGTTGGTCGTGGTATCAACGTAATAGAAGTAATTATTGTCGAAGTAGATGGGGCTGCAGATAGAGGTGAACCAGGTATCCTCGTAGCAGGTATCGGTGTAACGGGTCTCGTTCTTGTTCTCCGCCTTGGTGTAAGAGTAATGCGGCTTGCCGTTGTTCAACACAACATTGCCGTCATCATCCACATCGGGATTCTTGTTCTTGGTGTAGGTGTAGCCGTCGTACAGCGAGTCAATGTAATCATAGTACTTGCTGTAACGGCCTTCCAGACCGGAGGGAGAAACCAGGAAGTTGACATGGCGCAGGTCGCCTGCGTTCTCAACGCGGGTCTGGGCCATGCACTCGGTGTTCACGTCGTCATAGCAGACGTCAACATAGTACCAGTTCTTGTTGGGTTCGCCGGTGGTCATCGTAGCAGAGTTGCTGTCGCCCTGCAGCTTGTTGACCTTGACTGCGTTGAAGTAGTGGACGTTGTTGAACATGCCGCCGCCGAACGCATTACCGGCAACACTGGTATCAGAAGTATTGCAGTAATACAGGATCTGGGCAAAGTCAACAACAGCGTTATCGCCTACTTCATCGGGGGTCTTCCAGCTGCCGTCATCATTCTTATAGATGCTCTTGTTGTCAGGCAAATTCTGGACCATGTAGTTAAATGCAGCTGCATAGCCCAGGCAGATGCAGCCATACTCAACGCCCTTAGCGCCGATCTCGCCGCCCAGCAGGGCACCGAAAGCAGTCGTCTGGATGGGGTCGTTGTTGCCGCCGCCGGTGATATCGCCCATGGAGCCCATATCGAATTCTGCAACCTGGGAGATCCAGTCGTGCAGGATCAGCAGCTTGGTGACATAGTCAGCGCTGTCACCCAGCTTGGCAACCTGTGCCAAGCCTGCATCACGGATGGCTTTCAGAGCTTCGCCATAGTTCATGACGTAAGACATGAACGCCTGCGGCAGCATGTTCAGCATGAATGCCATGGTGGTCGGCGGGACATCATCGTTCGGATCAATGCTGCACAATATCTTGATTGCGCCCATGGTGCCGGTGATGCTGCCATCCTCGCCCTGCTTCTGAACGCCCTTGGAGGTCCAGAACGGGGCAACCACGCCGAAGTACTCTGCTTCGTCCTGGTTGAACTGCGACAGCTGGAAGTAGTAGTAGTTCATCTGCGCAGTGGAGACATCGTAAGTATTGGTGACCTGGTTGCCCTGGTCGTCCACATACACGGCAGTCTTCTGGCTGTCGTACAGCAGCAGGCTGTTCTTGCCCTTGTTGTCGCCGCTCTGATAGGTGAAGTTCACCTTGCTTGCGTCAACCGGGTTGTTCTGCATATCGTACCAGTTGCCGTCCTTCATTGCGGACACCAGGGTAACGCCGGTGCCGCCGGAGGTGGTATCCAGGGTCGGGGTGCCGCCCACGTTGATGTAGACGGAATTGTCATTCTGGTCTACCACAACGCTGACCGGCATGGTCATTGCCGGCTGGGTTTTGATTTCTTCGCCGCAGACAGCGCACTTGAAGGTGACGCTGGTGCATTCCCAGTCAATGGTAACGGGAGCGCCGGCAGAAATTTTGCCGGTTTCGCTGTCATAGAACAGCTGGGCGTTGCTGTAGTCATCGGCCAGCTTGCCCTCGACCTTCTTCATTTCCCAGTTGAAGGTAGCAACAAAGTTGCCATCTGCATCCTTGGGCACGGCATGGCTCTTGCAGGGCAGGGCGGCAATGTCGTCGGTGCGGGTGGTGGGTTCCTTGTATTCCTTCTTAACCGGGCTCTTGTCAGCGGGCACGCTGGCAGAGTAAACGGTCTTGCCGGCAACGCCGGGCTTTGCCTCGGTGGTATCCTTGGTTACGGTGCCTTCTACCTTCTGGTAGGCATCGTCCTTTTCACAGGTATACACAGCGGTGTAAGCCCAGCCGTCATCGGTCTTGGTCCAGTAACCATCGGGGGTTTCCTTCCAGGTATGGGTGTGGCCATCCTCCGGGTTGGTGTCATTCCAGTACCATTTCGGCTCGCCATAGGTATGGCCGTCCGCAGCGGCGCTGGCGGCAAAGGTATCGGAGTTTTCAGCAACGTAAGCCTGTGCGTAGCTGTCAGCCTGCTGCGCAATCACTTCATCATCGCTGTTGGTCATGGACTCCATCGCAGAGGTCATGCCGGAGCTGCCGGTAAAGGTAACGGCGGTCACAACGCCTGCGGCGTTCGTCTCATAGCCCAGGTCGGTAACGGCGCTGGACAGATGATACGTTTTGATGGTGGCAGCCATCACCGATGCCATCTCGTCCTTGTTCAGGCCATAGGCTTCGGTGTTGATCTTGCCGGCTGCGGCGTTGGCGTACATGGCATCGGCCAGTGCATTTTCCAACGCTGCAAGGCTCATGCCCGCCTTGCTCTGTGCAGTCGCTTCCAGCTTGGCATCGTCCTGCTCCAGTTCATGCACTTCGCCCTGGGCAGCCAGCGTTTGGGCTGTCTGCTTGATCAGGTCTGCGGTGCTGGTGAACTTGGGCAGGGACTGCACAGCGCTGGCCGCGCTTGCTGCGCTAGCTGCAACAGACTGCGCTACCGAAGAATCAATCTTGGTAGTTTCGGCTGCTGCGGGAAGCGCCACGCTTTGGGCAACCATGGCTGCTGCCAGCACGGATGCACCAAAACGCTGAAGGTTTTTCTTCATAGTTTTATCCTCCCTTAAGTGTTACTACTTTCCCCTTTTGTGTGAAAAGTGGTACGGCAGATGTGCGGCACTTTGCAGGTGTTGATTGCAAAACGCCTGGTTGTGCTCCCCTCGGTCTGGCGATCCCTTGCCGGGCTGCGGCCTGCTTTTGGGGCTTTTGGCCCCGGCACAGCGGCTGACAAAACGTTGTACCGGCTGCATGCCTTGGTCCCGCAAATGATAACCTTTCCGACACATCTAGGTATATACATTATATCACAGTTGCCAGAATTTGCATAGTTCATTAGAGCGGTTTCTATCTAAATTTTTGTCCTTGAATCAACTGAAACCTGTTTTTCGCACATTATTTGCGCTGCGGTGCGGTGACCCTTTGGCGGTATTTATTAACATTTTTGAATGGTTTATTCCTGATTTTATCAAATGATTAAACATTTACCCTGATAATGTTCTTTGCAATCTCTTAATACAATCATCCGGTATTGTGATCGCGCATTTTTTGCCATTTCGGTTTGGCTTGTTGTTGAGAGATTTGGCAGAGATTGGAGGAAACTTGAAGGGAAAATTGGAGGTTGAGAATTGCCCATTATAAATTGTACTGTAGAGAGCGTTCCTGACCGTTCCGAAAACTTAGGGATAGATCAGCCCTTGCCCCTTAACCGCGACCTGAAATACACCTTCCCAAGGTAGGGCGGTGTGAGTGCCCCCTCCTGCTCCACTTTTTCAAAGTGCCGAATGGTGTCCTCTCCCCTATCTACAATTTCTGATGTTTTCATGATGCCTTCCTTGGTCTTCCACACCCGGCCTTTGCCCCCTCCCCGCCCCATAAGTCGTACACAACAAAAAGGCCCCTGCCTTAACAGCAGGAGCCTTGAAAGCTATATCACAAGCCGAAAATTACTTCTCGATCTTGGAAACAACGCCGGAACCAACAGTGTGGCCGCCTTCGCGGATAGCGAAACGCATGCCTTCTTCCATGGCAACCGGGGTGATCAGCTCAACGTGCATATCAACGTTGTCGCCGGGCATGCACATCTCAGTGCCTTCGGGCAGGGTGATGATGCCGGTAACGTCGGTGGTACGGAAGTAGAACTGAGGACGATAGTTGTTGAAGAACGGGGTATGACGGCCGCCTTCTTCCTTCTTCAGGACGTAAACATGGCCATCGAAAGTGGTGTGGGGATGAACAGAGCCGGGAACAGCCAGAACCTGGCCACGCTCGATCTGGTCACGGTCAATACCACGCAGCAAAGCGCCGATGTTGTCGCCAGCCTGAGCGAACTCGAGGCTCTTGCGGAACATTTCCAGACCAGTGATGGTGGTGGTCAGCTTTTCTTCCTTCAGACCAACGATTTCCATCTGATCGCCGACATGAGCAGTACCACGCTCAACACGACCGGTAGCAACGGTGCCACGGCCGGAGATGGTCATAACGTCCTCAACGGGCATCAGGAACGGCTTATCAGCAGCACGGTCCGGAGTCGGGATGTAGTTGTCAACAGCGTCCATCAGCTCCCAAATGCACTTGTATTCCGGAGCATCGGGATCCTTGGAAGTGCTCTCCAGAGCCTTCAGAGCGGAGCCACGGATGATCGGGGTGTTGTCGCCGTCGAAATCCTGGCTGTCCAGCAGTTCGCGAACTTCCATTTCGACCAGGTCGAGCAGCTCTTCGTCGTCAACCATATCGCACTTGTTCAGGAACACAACGATCTTGGGCACGCCAACCTGACGAGCCAGCAGGATGTGCTCACGGGTCTGCGGCATCGGGCCATCGGTTGCAGCAACAACCAGGATAGCGCCGTCCATCTGAGCAGCACCGGTGATCATGTTCTTGATGTAGTCAGCATGGCCCGGGCAGTCAACGTGGGCATAGTGACGCTTCGCGGTGTGGTACTCAACGTGAGCGGTGTTGATCGTGATACCACGAGCCTTCTCTTCAGGAGCCTTATCGATGCTGGAGTAATCCATGAAATCGGCATCGCCCTTCAGAGCCAGAACCTTGGTGATAGCGGCAGTCAGAGTGGTCTTGCCGTGGTCAACGTGACCGATGGTACCGATGTTGACATGCTCCAAAGAGCGGTCAAATTTTTCCTTTTCAGCCATTGGAAGTATCCTCCTTTAATTCAAACAGATAAAATAGCCTGTTGTAAGGCTATCATACTAGATTTTTCAAGAAAAATCAAGTATTTTGCGCGAATTTGTGCAGAATCAGCCCTTATTGCGCTCGGTCATGATCTTATCTGCAACACTCTTGGGAACCTGCTGGTAATCAGCCGGCTCCATGGAGTACTGGCCACGGCCCTGGGTCTTGGAACGCAGGTCAGTAGCGTAACCGAACATCTCGGACAGAGGAACCATAGCGGTGACACGGGCAGTGCCATCGGTGGATTCCTGGTTCTGGATCGCGCCGCGGCGGCTGTTCAAGTCGCCAATGACGTTGCCCATATACTCGTCAGGAACAACAACGTCAACCTTCATGATGGGCTCCATAATGACGGGATCAGCCTTCTTCATAGCATCCTTGAATGCCATGGAGCCGGCGATGGAGAACGCCATTTCAGAGGAGTCAACTTCATGATAGGAGCCGTCCCACAGAGTGACCTTGACATCCACGACGGGATAGCCAGCCAGAATGCCGGACTTCATCGCGCCCTGGATACCGTTGTCAACAGCGGGGATGTATTCCTTCGGGATAGCGCCGCCAACAATACCGTTGACGAACTCATAACCCTTACCCGGGTTGGGCTCAATCTTGATCTTAACGTGACCATACTGGCCCTTACCACCGGACTGACGTGCGTACTTGGTTTCCTGGTTAGCATCCTTGCGGATGGTTTCACGGTAGGCAACCTGAGGTGCGCCAACGTTAGCTTCGACCTTAAACTCGCGGAGCAGACGGTCCACGATGATTTCCAGGTGGAGCTCGCCCATGCCGGCGATGATGGTCTGACCGGTTTCTTCATCGGTCCAGGTACGGAAAGTCGGGTCCTCTTCAGCCAGCTTAGACAGGGCAATACCCATCTTCTCGCTGCCAGCCTTGGTCTTAGGCTCGATGGCAACGCGGATAACCGGCTCGGGGAAGTTCATGGACTCGAGGATGATGGGATGCTTCTCATCGCACAGGGTATCACCAGTGGTGGTGTTCTTCAGACCAACAGCAGCGGCGATATCGCCAGCGTAGCAGATGTCGATATCCTTACGGTTGTTTGCATGCATCTGCAGGATACGGCCGATACGCTCGTCCTGATCCTTAACAGAGTTGTAAACAGTGGTGCCAGCCTCAACGGTACCAGAGTACACGCGGAAGAAGCACAGCTTACCGACATACGGGTCAGTCATAATCTTGAATGCCAGTGCAGAGAACGGCTGATCATCGGAAGAAGTGCGATCTTCTTCCTCGCCAGTCTCCGGGTTGGTGCCCTTGATGGCCGCAACGTCGGTCGGAGCAGGCATATAATCAACGATTGCATCCAACAGTTTCTGAACGCCACGGTTCTTGTAAGAAGAGCCGCAGACAACAGGAACGATCTCGTTGGAAATAGTAGCCTTACGCAGAGCAGCCTTGATTTCTCCCTTGGTCAGCTCTTCGCCGTCCAGGTACTTCATCATCAGCTCTTCGTCGGTCTCAGCAACAGCTTCGATCAGCTTGTCATGATATTCCTGAGCCTGTTCTTTCAGGTCTTCAGGAATTTCCTCAACGCGCACATCATTGCCCATATCATCATAGTAGATATCGGCTTTCATGTCGATCAGATCGATGATGCCGCGGAAAGTGTCTTCCTGGCCGACAGGCAGCTGGATAGGCACACCGTTGGCATGCAGACGATCATGCATCATCTGTACGCAGCGGAAGAAGTCAGCACCCATGGTATCCATCTTGTTGACGTAAACCATGCGGGGAACCTTGTACTCGTCAGCCTGACGCCAAACGGTCTCAGACTGCGGCTCAACACCGCCCTTAGCGGCCAAAACGGTAACAGAACCGTCCAGAACGCGCAGGGAACGCTGAACCTCAACGGTGAAGTCAACGTGGCCCGGGGTGTCGATGATGTTGATACGATGACGGTTCTTCTTGAAGAGAGCCGGATCGTGCTGGGTCTCGGTATGGCTCCAATAGCAGGTAGTAGCAGCGGAGGTGATGGTGATACCACGCTCCTGCTCCTGTTCCATCCAGTCCATCGTAGCAGCGCCGTCATGAACCTCACCGATCTTATGGTTGATACCGGTGTAGTACAGGATGCGCTCGGTGGTGGTGGTCTTGCCGGCGTCGATGTGGGCCATGATGCCGATGTTTCTGGTATTCTCTAAGGTAACTTTCCTAGGCATACTGTTTCTCCTTATTACCAGCGGTAGTGAGCGAACGCCTTGTTGGACTCAGCCATCTTGTGGGTGTCCTCGCGCTTCTTGACGGCGTTGCCGAGGCTGTTGGCGGCGTCCATGATCTCGCCGGCCAGGCGCTCCTTCATGGTCTTCTCACTGCGGGCCCGGGCATAGGTGGTCAGCCACCGCAGCCCCAGGGTCTGACGGCGCTCGGGACGCACTTCGATAGGCACCTGGTAGGTGGCGCCGCCCACACGGCGGGCCTTGACCTCCAGGGAGGGCATGATGTTCTCGAGAGCCTGGGTATAGACCTCCATGGGGTCCTTATCGGTCTTCTCCTTGATGATATCAAAGGCGCCGTAGACCACCTTCTGGGCCACACCCTTCTTGCCATCCAGCATGATGCTGTTGGTAAGCTTGGTAACCAGGATGGAGTTATACAGCGGATCGGGCAGAACCTCCCGCTTGGGTACATTTCCTCTTCTGGGCACTTTGCTTCCCTCCTTCTTATAAAATTAGAAATCATAGGTACTCAAACTGCCTTGCAGTTTGTGTAATGCCTGTCCGAGGTCTGCCCATATTAAAAAATATAGGAAAACGCTCGGCAAGGCGGTTTGCCTTGCGCAGAACGCACAATGCAATTCAAGCCTCAAATCTCAACAGATTTGAGCGGCGGGCGGGTGATATCCGCCCATACAGCAATTTTTTGCTCCGCAAAAAATTACTTCTTGCCGGCCTTGGGCCGCTTGGCGCCGTACTTGGAACGGGCCTGCATCCGGCCGTTGACGCCCTGGGTATCCAGAGAGCCGCGGATGATGTGGTAACGCACACCGGGCAGGTCCTTGACACGGCCGCCGCGGATCATGACCACGGAGTGCTCCTGCAGGTTGTGGCCGACACCGGGGATATAGGCAGTGACCTCGTATCCGTTGGTCAGCTTCACACGGGCGATCTTACGCAGTGCGGAGTTGGGCTTCTTGGGGGTGGAAGTACGCACCGCGGTGCAGACACCTCTCTTCTGGGGAGCGTGCAGGTCGGTCTGACGGCTCTTCAGAGTGTTCAGGCCATGCTGGAGGGCGGGGGAAGTGGACTTGTAGGTCACCTGCTCACGGCCCTTCCGGACCAGCTGATTAAAAGTAGGCATGTTTTTCCTCCTTTCTCGATTTCTGCCCACATTGGGGCGTAATATATATTTTAACAGAATCAGGAAGACCTTATTCTGTTAAAACCAAAAATATGGGGTCATACCGCCGCCACGATGGCGGCGCCCACGGAGATGCCGCAGGCCTCTCCCAGCTGGCGCATGGTGTCCACCTGGATGAGGGGGACGCGCTGCCGCACCGCCTCCTGCACCAGCGGCTGGAGGAGCCTGGGGTCGGCGTCCTTGGCCATGTAGACCCTTTTCGCACGTCCGTCCTTCAGGGCCCGCCGGGTCTGTTTGGCTCCCACGACCCTGGAACCCGCTTTCAGTTCTTCGAGCATTTCGGTGCCCCTCCTCTCCCCCGTCGCCGGGGGCGTTTCATCGGGTAAAAGGGCAGAATGCCCCTACCACCGCAATTTCGGATTATACCATGGTCTCCGCCCGCCGTCAAGAGCAAATTTTCTTCTGTTTTGATGCAAAACTCAAAATTCCATCTTATATCCCTGGGCCAAAGCTTCCCCTGGTCGTTCCTGTTCCCTGCGGGACCGGGAGCGGTGTGCATCTTGCCCGTCCCACCCGCAGGATGGCCAAAGGGCTCTGCCCGCCCAAAGCCTTCCCTTTGGGGGGAAGGTGCCGCGGCGTATGCCGCGACGGATGAGGGGCCTTCCTTCTCCCGTCCCAGTCGCGGCCGTAGGATCTGTCAGAGATGTTCCGCCCTGCGCGGGGACGGGAAGGACACGCATCCCACAGGCCGCTCTGCGTCCTCCCGCCTCTATTTTTCTCCCCCAGGGAACTTTTTTCCCCTTCCGCCGTCTAACAGAGTAAAAGACGGGAGAGTCTCCCGCCATTACGGCGCTGTCCCACACAGGCCCTATCAAAAAAGCAAGGAGGGATCTTATGAAACGCGTCTCCGCCCTGCTCCTCACCTGCACCCTGGGGCTGTCCGCTCTGTCGGGCTGCTCCGCCTCTGCCGCCCCGCAGCCTCTCTCTGCCCAGCCGGTGACGATCTCCGAAGAGGAGATGATGCGTTATGACCTGGAGACCCCCGCCGTCTGGTCCGCCCTGTCTGAATTTGGGCTGGACCTGTTGAAAACTGCCCGCCAGGAGGGGGAGGGAACGCTCCTATCCCCCCTTTCCGCGGCCCTGGCACTATCCATGGCCGCCAATGGTGCTGATGGGGAGACCTTGGACCAGTTCCGGGAGGTGCTGGGGGACGGTGCCAGCCTGGAGGCCCTCAACGTCTCCTGCTCTGCCCTCATGAAACTCTATGGAGGACTGGGGGGCTCCACGGAGTGCTCCATTGCCAACAGCCTGTGGACCGACCCGGAGGGCCGTATGCAAGAAGACTTTGTAGGCAGATGCTCCGGCATTTTCGACGCTCAGGTGTTCCAGGAGGACCTGTCCGCCCCAGTCATCGTCCCCGCCCTCAACAGCTGGGTGTCAGACCATACCGCAGGCATGATCCCCCAGATCATCCAGCGGCCCTTCGGGGAGGACGCCGCCGCCCTGATGGTCAATGCCCTCTACCTGAAGAACACCTGGGCGACCAAATTCGACCCCAGCGACACCGTTACACGGGACTTCACCCGGGCCGACGGAACTGCGGAGCCCCTGGACTTCCTCCAGCACTTCTCCCGCTCTCTGACCTATCTCCAAAGCGGCAGCGACGAAGGCGTCCTCCTCCCCTATGACGACGGGCGGCTGGCTTTCTTCGCCCTCATGCCCCGGCAGTCCTCCGGCGTCCCGGACTTTGAGCGCTGGCTGTCCTCCCTCCCCGGGGAGGGGCTGTCCGCCCTCCTCTCCGGCAGGGAGGAGACCTTCTTCCTCCGCCTGTCCCTGCCCAAATTTGAGCAGGAGTGGTCGGGAGAGCTGAAAGACGCCCTGGCCGCTCTTGGACTGACGGACGCTTTTGACCCGGACCTGGCCGACTTCTCCCTGCTGGGGGATGACCCCAGGGGGTACTACCTCTCCCAGGTGATCCATGCCGCCAGGATCGAAGTCAATGAGGAGGGCACCGAGGCGGCGGCCGCCACAGTGGTTGCCGCGGCATCCGGCGCCGCCCCGCCCCAGGAGGGCGTCACTCTGATCTTCGACCGCCCCTTCCTCTATGGCATCGTGGACCTGCAGAACGGAGTGCCCCTGTTCCTGGGCACGTTTGAAGGCCTATGATCCGTCAGGGCCCTATGTCGAGATCACGGGGCGCGGCCTGATTCCAGGCCGCGCCCCTCAGCTTATGGAAAAAGCCTCCCAGAGTTCGCACACGCAGGCGCAAATCCAGTTCTGACCTGTTTTCCCCGGCGGCATGTACGCCGGGGAAAACACTTCTCAGGCTGCAGATGTGGGGTTTGTCCGCCGCAGGCGGTCAGGCCCTGTGTGCGGCAGGCTACTACTTTTTCGACAGCCTCTCTGCGTTACACCTCTCCCAGCAGGCGCTGGTAGTGCTTATAGAGGGCGGAAAAATGTCCCTCATACCCTCTGGACCAGGGCTTGTTCTTGCCGCAGAAGTGGAGGAACACCGTGTGGTCCATCACCCAGTCCATATCCTTCTCCCCGTGGCTGCCCCGCCAGGAGCGGTCATATCGCC
>ERZ780144.2776-NODE-2776-length-14189-cov-18.256120_pt1 | contig 14189 bp, 12 predicted proteins | sample MGYA00511380_ERZ780144 | MGnify/ENA primary metagenome ERZ780144 (study PRJEB29588, sample SAMEA1965858) | human gut metagenome | biome: human gut; feature: human-associated habitat; material: faeces | place: Denmark | collected 2008/2010 ... | reverse complement strand
CCGACATCGAGTACGCCTTCCCGTTCACCGACTGGGGCGAGCTGTGGGGCATTGCAGACCGCACCAACTACGACCTGAGCCGCCATCAGGAGGCCTCCGGCAAGAGCCTCGAGTATTTCGACAGCGAGACCAACGAGCACTACATCCCCTACGTCATCGAGCCTTCTCTGGGCTGCGACCGCGTGGCGCTGGCTTTCCTGTGCGAGGCCTACGACGAGGAGCATCTGACCGACAGCAAGGGCAAGGAGGACATCCGCACCGTCCTGCACCTGCACCCGGCTCTGGCTCCCTATAAGTGCGCTGTCCTGCCCCTGAGCAAGAAGCTGGGCGACAAGGCCATGGAGATCCGCAATGAGCTGAGCAAGTACTTCATGGTGGACTACGACGACACCGGCTCCATCGGCAAGCGCTACCGCCGTGAGGACGAGATCGGCACTCCCTACTGCATCACCGTGGACTTCGACACCGTGGGCGACGAGGCCAAGGGCATCGCAGCCGACAACTGCGTCACCGTCCGCGACCGCGACACCATGGAGCAGGTGCGTATGCCCATCTCCGAGCTGAAGAGCTACATCGAGAGCAAGATCGAGTTCTGATAAAAACTCGCTTTTGTGAGTGAAAAAACAGCCCCGCCGTTGCAATTTCGGCGGGGCTGTGGTATAATACAGATAAAGAAAGCGCTGTCTGGCAAACGGTCAGCACCTTTCCGGGAAGTCATAACAAAAATGACCGCTCAGAGCTGGACACTGGGGGCAATCATTTTTTGTTGTTGAAAATTTTCCATGCGACATCGAAAATATCACAGCCCCGCCGTTGCAATCTCGGCGGGGCTGTGGTATAATACAGATAAAGAGAGTGCTGTCTGGCAAACGGTCAGCACCTTTCCAGCAGATCAATCACAAAGAATGACCGCACGAGTTTGGTAGGCACGGCGGTCATTTTTTGTTATGAAAGATCTTATACGCTATGTCGAATGTGCCAAAGCCCACCGTTGCAAGCAACGTGAGCAGAGCCAAAGTCTCTAAAAGCGTCATAGACATCACCCCTTTCGCTGTGAAGCGTCGGGGGCATAACAAAAATGTTCGCCTTCCCGACGTAAGGCCGGAAAGGTGCAGACCGCCTGCCGTTATGTAGACAGCACTCTCATACACTAGTATAACAGATGTTTCCCGATTTTTCAACCGGCAGAAACGTCTGTTTTGTTTTTATCGGGTGGACAATTCCGGTCGAAGCGGTTATACTGTCAGATAGAAAATGCACCGCCGTGGTTTGCACGGCAGAAAGGATATTCCGTGGAAAACTTTACTCTTCTTCTGAAAAAATACGCCGACTTCATCGTCCGTGTGGGCGTCAACCCCCAGCCGGGCCAGACCCTTGTCATCAACTGCTGCCTCGAGGCCGCCCCGCTGGCCCGTCTGTGCGTGCGCAGTGCCTACGAGGCCGGCGCCCGTGACGTGCTGGTGAACTGGAGCGACAACGAGGTCTCCCGCAGCCGGATGGAGCTGGGCAGCGAGGAAGCCCTGACCGACTTCAAATCTTATCAGCTGCGCCGCTATCTCGACTACGCCGAGAGCGAGGGCGGCGTCTGCGTCCTCCACATCCTTGCCGACGACCCCGAGGTCTATGCCGGTCTGGACGGCGCGAAGATCAGCCGTGTGAACGCTGCGCAGCGCAAGTTCATGGCTCCGTGGCGGGAGTACACCATGAACGACCGCGTCCAGTGGTCCATCGCCGCCATGCCCAGCGCCCCGTGGGCGAAGAAGATGTTCCCGGAGCTGGACGAGGCTGCGGCCATCGAGAAGCTCTGGCAGCTCATCTTCGACGTCTGCCGCGTGACGGGCGGCGACCCCGTCAGCGAGTGGAAGGCCCACCTCGACCGTCTCACCGGCCTGAAGGACAAGATGAACGCCCTCGACCTCGAGAGCGTCCACTTCGAGAGCAGCAACGGCACCGACCTGACCGTCGGCATCGCCGACAAGGCCACTTGGGAGAGTGCCGCCAGCGTCAGCGAAAAGGGCGTGGTCTTCCTGCCCAACATCCCCACCGAAGAGGTCTTTACCGCCCCCCACAAGGACAAGGTGAACGGCATCGTCTACGGCACCAAGCCCTACGTCTTCAACGGCCAGCTCATCAAGGGCTTCCATGTCACCTTCAAGGATGGCCGGGTCGTGGAGCACGGTGCCGACGAGGGCACGGAGCTTCTGGGCCAGCTTCTGGACACCGACGAGGGCGCACGGAGCATCGGCGAAGTGGCGCTGGTTCCGGCGTCCAGCCCCATCAACCGCAGCGGCGCGCTGTTCTACAGCACCCTCTTCGATGAGAACTCTGCCTGCCACATCGCCTTTGGCGCCAGCTATCCCGGCACCACCGCCAACGGCACCCGCCTGACCAAGGACGAGCTGCTGGCCCGGGGCATGAACCAGTCCGCCATCCACGAGGACGTCATGGTGGGCGCCGAGGACAGCCATATCACCGGCAAGTGCCGCGACGGCCGCACCGTGGAGCTGTTCCGCGACGGCGTCTGGGTGCTGTGAGAAGAGGATTTTTCACGAAAAAGCTTGCATAATCCGCAAGAGTATGCTATATTCTAGTAGTACGCTATAGTTTTATTGGAAAGTGGGCCGCAAGGTCCGCTTTTCTTGTTTGTTTGGAGGTTTTTTATGGCGAAGCAGTCTGGCGGCAACACCGCCCAGAGAGTCGAAGCGCTTGTCCGCCCCGTCGTGGAGGGCATGGGCCTGCGCCTGTGGGATGTGGTCTTTGAGAAGGAAGGGCCGGACTGGTATCTCCGTGTGCTCATCGACAGGGACGGCACCATGGACACCGACACCTGTGCCGAAGTGTCCCACGCGCTGGACCCCATCCTCGATGAGGCAGACCCCATCGACCAGAGCTATTATCTCGAGGTGGGCAGCCCCGGCCTTGGCCGCAAGCTGACCCGCCCGGAGCACTACGAGGCACTCAAGGGCGAGAAGATCGGCGTCAAGCTCATCCGCCCCACCGCCGACGGCGTGCGCGAGTTTGCCGGCATCCTGAAAGGCCGCGAGGGCAGCACCGTCACGGTCGAGACGGAGAACGGCCCGGTGAGCTTTGAGGTGAACGCCGCATCCGGCGTCCATCTCTGTGATGACGAACATCTGTTTGATTGAGAACAGCCCTCCCGGCGGGAGAGCCAAAGATGAATCGAGAAAAGATACCATTATAAACTAGGAGGAACCCGAAAAATGGCAGCAGCGAACAACGAATTTTTTGAAGCTCTCTCCATGCTGGAGCACGAGCGCGGCATCACCGCGGAGTACCTGATCGAAAAGATCAAGGCTGCGATCGTCATCGCCGTGAAGAAGAACTACGAGGTCGAGGACGACCACGTCATGGTCGAGATCGACCCCAACACCGGCAAGTTCAACGTCGCCCTCATTCAGGACGTCGTGGCCGATGAGGACTGGTACGACGAGCACAGCGAGATCGGCATCACCGAGGCTCAGCACATCCGCAAGAGCTATCAGGTGGGCGACCGCGTCGTGACCCCCCTCAAGACCAAGGACTTTGGCCGCATCGCCGCCCAGACCGCAAAGCATGTCATCCGTCAGGGCATCCGTGAGGCTGAGCGCAGCCAGCAGCTGAGCGAGATCCAGTCCCGCGCCCACGACATCGTGCAGGCTACCGTCACCCGCGTTGACCCCGAGAAGGGCATCGTTGCCCTCGACCTGGGCAAAGGCGGCGAGGCCATCCTGCCCCGCAACGAGCAGGTCCCCGGCGAGGTCTACACCGAGGGCCAGATGCTGCAGGTCTACATCGTGGATGTCGTGGCAAGCGAGCGCGGCCCCCGCGTCATGATCAGCCGCACCCACCCCGGCCTCGTCAAGCGCCTGTTCGAGCTGGAAGTACCTGAAATTTACGACGGCACCGTCGAGGTCAAGGCCATCAGCCGCGAGGCCGGCGCCCGCACCAAGATGGCTGTCTGGTCCAAGGACGCCAACGTCAACCCCGTCTCTGCCTGCATCGGCCCCCACGGCGACCGTGTGGCCGCTGTCGTCGAGAAGCTGGGCGGCGAGAAGATCGACATCGTGAAGTGGAGCGAGGACATCTCCGAGTTCATCTCCGCAGCGCTCAGCCCCGCAAAGGTGGTCAAGGTCGAGCTGCTGCCCGGCGAGACCCGCTCCTGCCGCGTGACCGTGCCTGACCAGCAGCTGAGCCTGGCCATCGGCAACAAGGGCCAGAACGCCCGTCTGTGCGCCCGCCTGACCGGCTACAACATCGACATCCGCCCCGAGAGCGGCTACTACGGCGAGGAAGAGCCGAAGGCTGCCGAGGCTGAGAAGACCGAAGACACCGCCGCAGAATAAGCGCGGAACACCTGCCGAAGGAGGGAAAACCGGATGGCACAAAAGAAGATCCCTGCCCGCCAGTGCATCGGCTGCCTGACCAGCCGCCCCAAGAAGGAACTGGTGCGTGTGGTGCGCGCACCCAGCGGAGAGATCAGCATCGACCCCGTGGGCAAGAAGCCCGGCCGCGGTGCTTACCTCTGCCCGGATGCCGCCTGCCTTGCAAAGGCAAAAAAGAAGAAGGCGCTGGAGCGCTGCTTTGAGCAGCCGGTCCCCGCCGAGGTATACGATGCACTGGCCCAGCAGCTGGCCAGTGTGGAAGCAGAAAAGGAGGCCGACCGCGATGGCAAAGAAGCATAACGCCCCCGCAAAACCGGCCCTTGAGCCGAATGAGGCCCTGTTCCAGGCCGTGAGCCTCTGCCGCAAGGCGGGCGCTCTGACCATGGGCTTTGACGCGGTGGAAGACGCCGTCGTCAAGGGCAAGGCATGGCTCGTGATGACTGCGTCCGACGCCAGCCCCAAGACCGTGCAGCGGCTCAACTACGCTGTGGGCGATATGGTGGACGTCATCCCCATGCCGCTGACACAGGATAAGCTGGCTGACATCAGCCGCAAACCGGTGGCCATTTATGCCGTCACCGACCGCAACCTCGCCAAGCTCTGCTTTGACCGGCTGACGGCGTGCGGAGCGATTCAAACTGAGGAGGATATGAGCGAATGACCGTAAAATATAAAGTGAGCGATTTTGCAAAGGACCTGAGCATCTCTGCCAAGAAGGTCCTCGACGAGCTGAACGCCATGGGCAGCACCGGCAAGAAGAACAGCTCCACTCTGGAGGAGAACGAGCTGAACTACCTGCTGGAGAAGTTCAGCAAGGACAACAGCGTCAAGAGCCTGGACGAGTTCCTGAACAGCGCCAAGGCTCCCAAGGCTGAGCCGAAGCCCGCCGAGAAGAAGGCAGAGCCCAAGGCCGAAAAGAAGCCCGAGGCTCCCAAGGCTCCCAAGGCTCCCAAGGCTGAGCCCGCAATGGCCGAGGCAAAGCCCGCTGCCAAGCAAAACAACAAGAAGAACGAGCAGCACAAGAAGCGCGAGGAGAAGACCGTCTCCCTGAGCGAGCTGGCCCGTGAGACCGGCGCAAAGGCTACTGCAGCTTCCGCTCAGTCCGTCTCTGTCCGCCGCGAGGACAATCAGGTCACCGTCGATACCCGCACCGTCGATATGAACGTGGACCGCTTCGATGCCCGTTACGACGATCTGGCTTCCACCAAGAACACCGAGAACCGCCGCAAGCCCACCCCCCAGGGCAACAAGCAGAAGTTCACCCAGCGCGGCCAGCGCCAGCGTCAGCAGTTCCAGAAGGGCAAGCGTGAGACCGAGTTCGAGCGTCTGCAGCGCATCCAGCTGGAAAAGGCCCGCAATGCGCAGCTGAAGGTCCTCATCCCCGATGAGATCACCGTCGGTGAGCTGGCTGCCCGCCTGAAGCAGCAGGCCGGCAAGGTCATCGCCAAGTTCATGCAGATGGGCGAGATGCATGCCATCAACGACGTCATCGATTTCGATACCGCCGCTCTGGTGGCCGAGGAGTTCCACGCCAAGGTCGAGAAGGAAGTCCACGTCACCATCGAGGAGCGCCTGTTCACCCAGGAGGAGGATTCTCAGGACGATCTCGTCACCCGTCCCCCGGTCGTCTGCGTCATGGGCCACGTTGACCACGGCAAGACCAGTATCCTGGACGCTATCCGCAAGACCAACGTCACCGCAGGCGAGGCCGGCGGCATCACTCAGGCCATCGGTGCATATCAGGTCAAGGTCAACGACAGCCTCATCACCTTCCTGGATACCCCGGGCCACGAGGCATTCACCTCCATGCGCGCCCGCGGTGCCAACATGACCGATATTGCAGTTCTGGTCGTCGCCGCCGATGACGGCATCATGCCCCAGACGGTCGAGTCCATCAACCACGCCAAGGCCGCCAACGTCAAGCTCATCGTGGCCATGAACAAGATGGATAAGCCCACCGCCAACCCCGAGCGCGTGATGGAGGGCCTGACCAAGTACGGCATCATCACCGAGGATTGGGGCGGCGATGTCGCCTGCATCCCCGTCTCTGCTCTGACCGGCATGGGCATCAACGACCTGCTGGAGCGCATCGCTCTGGAAGCTGAGGTCATGGAGCTGAAGGCCAACCCCAACCGCCGTGCCAAGGGCGCTGTCGTCGAGGCTCGTCTGGACAAGGGCCAGGGCCCCATCGCCACCATTCTGGTGCAGAACGGCACCCTCCACTCCGGCGATGTCATCATCGCCGGTACCGCCGTGGGCCGTGTGCGTACCATGCGCAGCGACAAGGGCATTCTGCTGAACGATGCCGGCCCCTCCACCCCTGTGGAGATCACCGGTCTGACTGCTGTGCCTGAGGCCGGAGACCTGTTCGAGGCCGTCGAGGACGAGCGTCTGGCCCGTGAGCTGGCCGAGCAGCGCATCGCTGCCGCCAAGGAGAAGCAGTTCTCCTCCTTCCAGAAGGTCACGCTGGATAACCTGTTCAGCCAGATGGCTCAGAACGATATGAAGGAGCTGGCCATCGTCGTCAAGGCTGACGTGCAGGGCTCCGCCGAGGCTGTCAAGCAGAGCCTCGAGAAGATCTCCAATGACGAGGTCCGCGTCCGCGTCATCCACGCCGGTGTCGGTGCCATCAGCAAGTCCGACGTTGACCTGGCCGACGCATCCAACGCCATCATCATCGGCTTCAACGTCCGCCCCGACAACGTGGCGAAGGAAGAGGCCGCTGCCACCAAGGTCGAGATGCGTATGTACCGCGTCATCTATGACGCCATCAACGACGTCACCGACGCTATGAAGGGTATGCTGGCTCCCAAGTTCCGCGAGGTGTCTCTGGGCGAGCTGCAGGTCCGTCAGGTCTACAAGATCTCCAACGTCGGCACCGTCGCAGGCTGCCGTGTCACCAGCGGCAAGATCACCCGCGACAGCAAGGTGCGTGTCGTCCGTGACGGCATCGTCATCACGGAGGACGAGATCGCATCTCTGAAGCGCTTCAAGGACGACGCCAAGGAAGTGGCCGAGGGCTACGAGTGCGGCGTCACTCTGGCAAAGTTTGCCGACGTCAAGGAAGGCGACGTCTACGAGGCCTTCAAGATGGAAGAATACCGCGACTAAGAGTTGAAGCTGCTGTTATCATCGCCCCCCGGGCGGTGATAACGGGCTTTTCAGAGGAGAAACTATGTCTCAGAAAAATATGGGCCGTCTGGCGCAGGACATGAAGCGTGAGCTCATCGCCATCATCGGACGGCTGAAAGACCCGCGACTGGAGGGCGGTCTGCTGACCGTCACCCGGCTGGATGTGACGCCCGACCTGGACGTGGCGAAGGTCTATGTGAGCGTGATGGGCCGTGAGGACGGCCCCAAGCCCGCCATCGAGGCCCTGAACCGCGCCGCAGGCCATGTGCGCACCGAAGTGAGCAAGAAAATGCACATCCGCAAGGCACCCCGCTTCATCTTTGTGGAGGACGACGGTGCCGCCTATGCAGCCCACATCAACGAGCTGCTCCGCACGCTGAATGTGAACGGCGACGCTGAGGACTCTCAGCCCGCCGAGACCGAGGAATAAATCCAGCGCTGCGGAAAGGATGGATCCATCAAATGACAGAACAGCTCAATGTGCAGCAGATGGCCGAGCGCCTCTGTGCTGCGGACAACATTCTGGTCCTGTGTCATAAAAACCCGGACGGCGACACCATCGGCTGCGGCAGCGCCCTCTGCCACGCGCTCAAGGCGCTGGGCAAGACGGCAGCTGTCCTCTGCTCCGATGCAGTGCCTTCCCGCTACAGCTTTACTGCACCGGTGCCGTTCCGGGGCGAGTTTGAGCCCAAGACCGTTGTGGCCGTGGATGTTGCCAGCGTGCAGCTCTTTGGTGAAAACAACGGTGTGCCGCAGTATACCCGCCACGTCGATCTCTGCATCGACCACCACACGGGCAACAGCGGCTATGCGGATTTCACCCTGCTGGACGGCAATGCGGCCGCAGCGGCAGAGCTTCTGTATGAGGTCATCAGCGAGATGGGCGTGGAGATCACCCCCCTCATCGCCAACTGCCTCTACACCGGCCTCGCTACTGACACCGGCTGCTTCCGGTTCTCTTCCACCACTGCCAACACCCACCTCGTGGCTGCAAAGCTCATTCTGGCCGGTGCGCAGGTGGAGGAGCTGAACACCCTGCTCTTCGACACCAAACCCCGGGAGCGGATGGAGGCGGAGCGTATCGCCCGCAACCATCTGGAATATCATCTTGAGGGCCGCTGCGCCCTGATGTATCTGACCCGGGACGAGATCGAGCAGAGCGGCGTGGACCCGGCTGACCTGGAAGAGCTGACCAGCCTGCCCATCAGCATCGAGGGAGTCAAAGTGGGCCTGCTGCTCCGTCAGCAGCCCGGCGGCAGCTACCGCATCAGCGTGCGCGCCGCCAAGGGCGTGGACGCCTGCGCCATCGCACGGCGTCTGGGCGGCGGCGGCCACACCCGCGCAGCGGGCTGTGAGCTGCTGGGCAACCTCGACAACGCCAAGAGCGCCATTCTGGCTGAAGTGGAGGCGGAACTTGACCGCCCCGAGACGCAGGAGGAAAGCTGATGCAGGGCATCCTTATCGTAGATAAGCCGATGGAGTGGACCAGCTTTGACGTCATCGCCAAGCTGCGCGGCATCCTCGGCACCCGCAAGCTGGGCCACAGCGGTACGCTGGACCCCATGGCCACCGGTGTTCTGCCGGTGTTCTGCGGCGGGGCCAGCAAGGCCGTGGACCTTCAGCTCGACCACACCAAGACCTACTGCGCCCGGCTGCGGCTGGGGATGCAGACCGACACCGGCGACATCACCGGCACTGTGCTGGAAACGGCCCCGGTGACGGCGGGTGAGAAGGAGCTGCTGGCTGTTCTGCCCCGGTTCCTCGGCCCCCAGATGCAGATGCCGCCCATGTACTCGGCGATTAAGATCAACGGCCAGCCCCTTTATAAGCTGGCCCGCGAGGGTGTCACGGTGGAGCGGAAGGCCCGCCCCATCGAGATCCTGGACATCCGGTACGGCGGCAGCCCGGTGGAGAACGAATATGTCCTCACCGTCCGCTGCTCAAAGGGAACGTATATCCGCACCCTGTTGGAGGACATTGCCGCCGCTATGGGCCAGAAAGGCACCATGAGCGCTTTGCGCCGCACGACGGCGGGTGTCTACACCGAGGCTGACGCCCACACGCTGGAAGAGATACAGGCGGCAAAGGACGCAGGCCCCGAGGCACTGCAGGCTTTAATGCTGCCGGTAGAGAGCGTGTTCGAGAGCCTGCCTCTGCTGGTGGCAGAGCCGAGGGTGGAGCAGCACCTGTACAACGGCTGCCCCACCAGCCGCTATCCGGCGGCAGATGGCCGCTACCGTGTCCGCAATGCCGAAGGTCAGTTCCTGGGTCTTGCGAACATCACCGGCGGCGTGCTCAAGGTCGAAAAACTCTTTGTAGAGAGGAATTAAAGAACATTCATGCAGATCTATTCACAGCTTGCGCCGCTTGCGCTGGGCGGTGCCCACGGCTCTGCTGTGGCAATGGGCTTTTTTGACGGCATCCACATCGGCCACCGCGCGGTCATCAATGGCGCAGTGGAGTGGGCCAGGGCCCACGGCGCGGCACCGGCGGTGTTCACCTTCCGCCTGCCCACCGAAAACAAGATGAAGGGCAAGCGTCTGCTCTCCACTGAGGACAAGCACGCCCTCATCGCCAGCCTCGGCGTGGAGCACTATCTCTGCCCTGATTTCGAGGAGATCAAGGCCATGACGCCGGAGCAGTTCGTGCTGGGCATCATCCGGGACTGCAACGCCCGGGCGCTGTTCTGCGGCGAGAACTTCACCTTCGGGGCCAGGGCGGCAGGAACACCGGAGCTGCTGCGTCAGCTCTGCGCGCCGCTGGGCGTGGAGGTCGTCGTCCTGCCGATGGCACAGTTTGAGGAGAAGCCTGTTTCCTCCACCCGCATCCGCACCGCGCTGGAAGGCGGTGACATCCCGGCGGCCAATGCCATGCTGGGGATGCCCTACGCCATCCGCTTCACGGTGCATCACGGGGCGGGCCTTGGCCGGACGCTGGGGGTGCCGACCATCAACCAGCTCTATCCGCAGGGCTTCCAGCTGCCCCGGTACGGCATCTATATCACCCGCACCAGGATAGGGGACAGATGGTACCCCTCGGCCACCGGCCTTGGCACCCGGCCCACCGTCAACAGCGACGAGAGCAAGGTGACCTGCGAGACCTTCATCCCGGGCTTTACCGGCGACCTTTACGGCACCGACCCGGTGGTGGAGTTCCACGCCTACCTCAGCCCCAGCAAAAAGTTCGACACGCTGGATGAGCTGCGCGAGTGCATCGACCACGCAGCCCAGCGCGCGCAGGAATACTTCGCGGAGTGAACTTTATGAAAAAACAAAACAGACCAGCAGGCCGTGTATGACATTCCGGAAAGCATGGGGGAAAGCCTGATGCTGCGATGTACCGGAACAAAGCCGAGATCAAAAAGGCTGTGGGCGGCATCATCCGCTGAATAAAACAAGAACGCACCTCACCGATGAAAGCCATCGGTGAGGTGCGTTTTTGCTTCGTCAGAAAGAGAGACCGGAAAAATAGAGGTGCTCCACCGTTTCCTTTTCGGCGGCGGAGAGGGACGTGTCTGCGGCCATGGCGGCGCGGATACTTTCCTGGGTATCCGGGTAGGAGTTGAGGGTGATGCAGGCGGTTTCGCTGTCGGCATCGAAGTGGAGGGCGTCGCGGCCTCGCGGTGTCCAGGCGTCCCAGCCCGGGGAACCGCTGGTCATGAAACTGGCAAGCGCCTGTTTCAGCCGGGCCGAAAGGACCTGCGCACCTGCTGAAGACAGATCAGCACAGGCAGAATAGCTGCTTTCGGACGAGAAGAGCGCCAGCGGCAGGCCGTGGAAGGAGCCGAGGCCCGGGATCGCCGTCTGACTGTCGGCCCCGCCGTAGTCGATGAGGCCAAGCCAGACCGGAGCACTGCCGCCCAGCGCTTCGGCGACAGCTTCGGTGCTGCTCCAGCGGCAGAGGGCTGAGCCGTATTTTACGGCATAGGCCCGGGCCGCGCTGGAAGCGGGCCGCAGGTCGTCCCGGACAAAGCCGCTGAATTCAGTGGCGCTGCTGAGCAGCAGGAGGGAAACAGCACTCCGTGCGTCCCGGGAGAGCACCACATCGTCTGCGTAAAGGATGGCTGGTTTGCCGAGGGCCGCAATGCGGGCCGGTTCGAGGCCGCAGAGCCATTCCCGGACGTCCGCCCCCGGCGTCAGCAGCCATTCGGCGGCGGAAGCCGTGTCAGCGAACCGCCCATCTTCCACGGCCAGCGGCGCGAAGCGCTCGGCCAGCTGATGGGCCGAAGCGTCCGGGTCGGCGAGGGACAGCCCGCCGGAGATGGCGGCGGCCTTCTGGAAGCGCCCACGGAAGAGCGGGCTGCCCGCAAGGGCCGCTGCCATCCGCCCGCCGTCAGAGAAGCCGCAGAGGGTGATGTTGTCGGCGTCGCCGCCGAAGCGGCGGATGTTGTCCCGCACCCAGTCCAGCGCCCGGGCGATGTCCAGCAGGGCAAAGTTTCCAGTGGCGTCCGGGTCTGCAGTGAGGGCGGGCAGGCAGTTCCACCCAAACAGCCCCAGCCGGTAGTTGAGCGCGACAAAGACGCAGCCCGCGTCCCGCACGAGTTCGCAGCCGGGCAGCTCGAGAGATGAGCCTGTGGCGGCGCTGCCGTGCAGATAGACGAGGACGGGCCGCTTTTTAGCCTCGGCGGAAGAATAAATGTCCAGTGTCAGGCAGTCCTCGGTGCCGAGGGGGAAAGTGGTGTACTGGTAGGCCGCCGGGGCGGGGCTGGTGCAGTCCCGCTCTGCGTGCCAGCAGGCGGGCTCCTGCGGCGCTGTCCAGCGGCTTTCGCCCGTGGGCGCGGCACCGTAGGGGATGCCGTACCAGCAGAGCAGGCCGTTTTTGCCCTCTCTGCCCTTCACCGGGCCGTACTGGGTCTGGCAGAGAGCAGAGACAGGGGAGAACAGGCCGTTTTCGGTTTCAGAAAAAGCCGCATCAGCCGGGAGGAGCGGGCTTGAAAGAACCGCTGCGGCGGCTGCGCTTCCTTTGAGGAAGCTGCGGCGGGAAAAGCAATGTGTCATTCGATCTACCTCTTTATTACAATAGACAGATTATAACATGATTTGACAGGAAAACAACATCCTTATTCTTGCGGATCTGTAAAAATTTTTCTTGCTTTTTACGTTGGTTTCTGTTATACTAGCCCTGTTACCGCGATACGGGGCTGGGAGTATGCCCACTCGGGAGTACCGTTTTCCCGCTGCTGTGTCGCTGGCAAATAAAAATTTTATAAAGAGGTACTGTTACTATGAACAAGCAGGAAGTTATGGCCAAAGTCGCTCTGACCGAGAAGGACACTGGCTCTCCCGAAGTCCAGGTCGCTCTGCTGACCGCTCACATCAACGAGCTGAACGAGCACCTGAAGAAGAACCCGAACGATCACCACAGCCGCCGCGGCCTGATGAAGATGGTTGGCCGCCGCCGCAATCTGCTGGCTTATCTCCAGAAGAAGGACATCGAGCGTTACCGTGCTCTGATCGCAACTCTGGGTCTGCGTAAGTAATAGAAAACAGAGGGCAGGTACCGCAAAGGGTGCCTGCCCTTTGCTCTTTTATGTTGGATTTTCCCTTGTATCCCAGGCACTGGAACAAATAGGCCGCTGCTGCGTGTTGCAGCAGTAAATCGAACGCCTGTGTGAAGCGGCACGGACGCTGGATTTATTGCTATGATGCGCGGCGGGCAGCCTTTTGGAATATCAAACGGACATAAGGAGGCAAACCAAATGGCAATCGAATTTGGTTCCCGCAAAGAAAACTTTGACAACTTCAAAGTTTACGAGACTACGCTGGCAGGCCGCCCCTTCAAGGTGGAGATGGGCAAGATGTGCGGCTTGTCCAACGCAAGCGCCCTCATCCGCTACGGTGAGACCTGCGTGATGTGCAACGTGGTCATGAGCCCCAAGCCCCGCGAGGGCGTCGATTTCTTCCCCCTGAACGTGGAGTACGAGGAAAAGCTCTACGCCGCAGGCCGCATCCCCGGCAGCTTCATGCGCCGTGAGGGCCGCCCCGGCGAGCGCGCCATCCTGACCAGCCGCGTCGTGGACCGTCCCATGCGCCCGCTGTTCCCGAAGGAGATGCGCAACGACGTCTGCATCACCATGACCGTCATGAGCCTGGACCCCGACTGCAGCCCTGAGATCGCCGGTATGATCGGCGCTTCGCTGGTCACGGCTGTGTCGGAGATCCCCTGGAACGGCCCCATCGGCGGCGTGCAGGTGGGTCTGGTGGACGGCGAGATCGTCCTGAACCCCACCCAGGAGCAGCGCAAGAAGAGCGACCTGGCCCTGACCGTCGCCGCCACCATGGACAAGATCGTCATGATCGAGGCCGGTGCCAATGAGGTCGATGAGGACACCATGCTGAACGCCATCAAGGCCGCTCACGTGGAGATCAAGAAGATCATCACCTTCATCAACGGCATCGTGGCCGAGCGCGGCAAGCCGAAGATCGATTTCCAGGTCGTGGGCCTCGATATGGACGTGTTCCACGCCATCAAGGAGAAGTATCTCGACGACTTCAAGGCCGCTATGGATACCGACGACAAGAATGTGCGTGATGCCGCTCTGCTGCCCATCATGGACAAGATCGCTGAGGAGTACCCCGACCTGACCGAGGCCGACCTCGACCTCGTCAGCTACAAGATGCAGAAGTACGTCGTCCGCCGCTGGCTGCTGGACGAGGGCAAGCGCGTGGATGGCCG
>ERZ780144.2772-NODE-2772-length-14198-cov-5.251997_pt1 | contig 14198 bp, 10 predicted proteins | sample MGYA00511380_ERZ780144 | MGnify/ENA primary metagenome ERZ780144 (study PRJEB29588, sample SAMEA1965858) | human gut metagenome | biome: human gut; feature: human-associated habitat; material: faeces | place: Denmark | collected 2008/2010 ... | reverse complement strand
CGATTGAAATACTCGCTGAGAAGAAACCGATCAGCATTTTCGGTCCTAATTTAATAATTTTTTTCAGATCACAACGAAGCAGCATTAAAAACAGCATCGCGTAGAGTAATGGATTTTTAATTGCTACATAAACGGCTGACGTATCCTGCAAATCCCATACTTTCATAGTGCATAAAAGCATCATGCCTAAATAGATCAGAACGATCGGTGGTGCAAATTTAAAAAAAGTCTGTGCGCCCTTTCCCCGCAGGTACACAGGAAGATTGACCAAAATTGCTGCCAGCAGCATTAAAGTGGCCAGATAGATAAATCCATCATGAATCATTTGAAATGCTCCATTCCGCCACCAGATATCGGTGGGCTTTAATTTTTTCAGAACAAGTCAAAACAGGCGGTTGAATTTTCCTCCTTCCCCATTTCAATACCTTTTCACGAACCGCAGGACAATGTGAGAATGGCATGGCAGTATGCCACTTCTTATTTTGACTTTTCTTCTATGTAGTATAAAGGGTGACAGCAAAAAAGTCAATTTTCAGACATAAATATCAGTAAACGCTATAGAGCTTTTATATCACAATGGCGTACAGAGCATGATATCGGACATAATGAAAAAAGACCGGCATTTTCTCAATACCGGTCTTTCATTTCTGCTGCTATACTGTACTGCTGTCCGCATAAAAACGATTATTTTGCGTAATCAGTTACGCGGGATTCGCGGATCACATTGACCTTGATCTGGCCCGGATATTCCAGCTCATCCTCAATGCGCTTGGAAATCTCACGTGCCATCAGAACCATGTCATCGTCACTTACCTGCTCCGGGATAACCATGATACGAACCTCACGGCCAGCCTGGATCGCGAAGGACTTATCAACTCCCTTGAAGGAATTGGTGATCTCTTCAAGCTGTTTTAATCGGTTGGTGTATGTCTCCACAGTTTCTCTTCTTGCGCCAGGTCTTGCTGCGGAAATGGTATCTGCAGCCTGTACCAGGCATGGAATCAGGCCCTGCGGTTCAACATCGCCATGATGAGACTCTACTGCATTGATGACAGTCGCAGATTCTTTGTACTTTCTGCAAAGGTCTGCGCCAAGCTGTACATGAGAGCCTTCCATCTCGTGGTCGATGGATTTTCCAATGTCATGCAGTAAACCAGCACGCTTTGCCAGACGCACATCTGCACCAACCTCTGCGGCCAGCAGACCTGCAAGCTGTGCAACCTCGATAGAATGCTTTAATGCATTCTGACCGTAACTGGTTCTGAATTTCATCTTACCAAGCAGTTTGATCAGTTCCGGATGGATGCCGTGGATGCCGACCTCAAGGGCTGCAGCCTCACCATCCTCACGCATATTTGCTTCAACCTCACGCTGTGCTTTTTCTACCATCTCTTCGATTCTCGCCGGATGGATACGTCCATCCACGATCAGGCGCTCCAGGGCAATTCTTGCCACCTCACGCCGTACCGGATCAAAACCGGATAATACGACTGCCTCAGGCGTATCATCGATGATGAGCTCCACACCAGTCATAGTCTCAAGGGTACGGATGTTACGTCCCTCACGGCCAATGATGCGTCCCTTCATTTCATCGTTCGGAAGCTGTACTACAGATACGGTAGTTTCAGCCACATGGTCTGCAGCACATCTCTGAATCGCAGTAACCACATACTCCTTTGCCTTTTTGTCAGCTTCTTCTTTTGCCTTGTTCTCCAGATCCTTGATCATCTTGGCAGTGTCATGCTTGACCTCCGCCTCAACAGATCTGAGCAGATACTCTTTTGCCTGTTCGGAGGTTAAACCGGAAATACGCTCCAGTTCCTGTATCCCTTTTTCGTAAAGGGCCTCAACCTCACCATTACGCTTGTTCAAGGCTTCCTCACGGGATGCAAGCCCGGCTTCCCGCCGTTCAAGGTTCTCTGTTTTTTTGTCTAAGTTTTCTTCTTTGCTCAGCACACGTCGTTCATAGCGCTGAAGTTCAGCTCTTCTTTCCTTTGTCTCTTTATCCAGCTCATTCTTAGTCTTTAAGGACTCTTCCTTCGCCTCCAGGAGAGCTTCTCGCTTCTTTGTCTCTGCCGTCTTTAACGCTTCATCTATTATTTCCCTGGCTTTTTCTTCCGCGGTTCCGATCTTGCTTTCGTAAGCATTTTTCCGATGCGCGGTCGCAACAGCCCAGCTAATAGGCGCCACAACACACAGTGTAATTACAACTGCTATTATCGTTGACACAGGAGCACCTCCTTATTTAGTTTTCATTGTACAACAATACAACACTACAATTTTAAACTGTTTTGTGCATTATGTCAATAACTCTGTAGAAGTTCATTACGCATCCCGCGTCACAAATCAGAAGAATTCCTCCAGTTCTTCCCGCATGCTTTCCATAGCCTTGCGGATGGCTTCCCCTGAAAATCCACGCCGTCCAAGAGCCCCCATAATGCGCCGGTACTCAGACGGCTCCATGCGCTTTCCGGGTTCATATCCTTTCTTCTCAAGAAGCTTTCGGATCTGGCTGTCCTCGTCCACCGTTTTCTCCTGAAGCTGCAGGTCGATGATCTCCCGGGATACCCCTTTGCGCTCTAAATCTGCCCGGATCTGGCGGCGGCTTTTGCGCGCGGCGCAGGATCGGATGTAGCGGTCCGCATAGGCTTCATCGTCTAAATAACGGTACTCCTTTAAAAAGAGTACCGTCTCGTTAATCTCTTCGGCGCTGTATTCGCGCTCTTTTAACTTCTGGCGCAGTTCCCGCTCCGTACGGTCACGAAACTCAAGGAGTGCGAGGGCACACTCCCGGACGGTTCTGTTCTGACTGCCTGTTTTCTTTGTGTTCTCGGCCGGATCCGGATTCTGCCGTTTTCCTGACTGCAGGTTTTCCAGGGACAGATTCTGCACCTGTACTTCTCCGCCCTGTATACTCCAGACCTTCATGCCCTTACTCTTCGTCTTCCAGGCCAGCCTCAGCGAATGCTGCGTCCTGTGCCTCTTCCTCGGCCGCGTTTGCCGCAAGGGCTGCTACAGTCTCGTCTGCCGGAAGACCATGCTTCTCACGTACCTTTGTCTCAACCTCGGCACAGACTGCCGGATGCTCTCTTAAGTAGGATTTGGCATTCTCACGGCCCTGGCCGATTTTGGCACCGCCGTAGGCATACCATGCGCCGCTCTTCTCCACGATGTCATCTTTCACGGCAAGGTCCAGGATGTCTCCCTCTTTGGAAATGCCCTGGCCAAACATGATGTCAAACTCTGCCTCTTTAAATGGCGGAGCAATCTTGTTCTTTACAACTTTCACGCGAACGTGATTACCGATCACCTCACCGCCCTGCTTGATAGACTCAACACGGCGCACATCCATGCGGACGGAGGAATAGAACTTCAGCGCACGGCCACCGGTAGTCGTCTCCGGATTGCCGAACATCACGCCGACCTTCTCACGCAGCTGGTTGATGAAGATGACACAGCAGTTGGACTTGCTGATGATACCGGTCAGCTTACGCAGCGCCTGGGACATAAGACGTGCCTGCAGGCCTACGTGGGAGTCTCCCATCTCACCGTCAATCTCAGCCTTCGGAACCAGGGCTGCAACGGAGTCCACGATGACAATGTCTACCGCGCCGGAACGTACCATGGTCTCGGTAATTTCCAGTGCCTGCTCACCGTTATCCGGCTGGGAAATGTAGAGGTTGTCAATGTCTACACCGATATTCTTTGCGTATACCGGATCAAGAGCGTGCTCTGCGTCAATGAAACCGGCAATGCCGCCGCGCTTCTGCACCTCGGCTACCATGTGGAGCGCCACGGTAGTCTTACCACTGGACTCCGGTCCGTAGATTTCAATGACACGTCCCTTCGGCACACCGCCAAGTCCCAGAGCAATATCCAGGCTGATGGAGCCGGTCGGTACAGTTTCAATATTCATATTGGTACCGGAATCACCGAGTTTCATGATGGAACCTTTTCCGTAGGATTTCTCAATCTGTGTAATGGCAGCGTCAAGGGCTTTTAATTTATCGTCTTTATTCATATTTTCCTCCAAATGCAGAACAAGCGCAGCTACAGTTGCTTTTGCAGCTGCGAACAAATGTTCTTTTCGATGTTCTAATCATAGTATAAACAAATCAAAATGTCAACAAATTACCATAAGTTTTTCCGGGATTCTGGCGAGATGCCGGATAGATTCTTTTGAAAAGGGACGGAGTGGAAGCGCCGTCCAGACTGCACTTTCACTATATCATGCCACAGGGCACCATGTCAAACCTTGAAAATGAAAAATAACCAGAAAAAAACCTGTGCCGTGATGGTTGCACAGGTTTCTTTTCTTACATATCGATTTCAAAAAAGTTTTAAGGAGTTCAGATGTTTATCTTTTTTCTGACTTTAGTATAACATATGCCTTACGAAAATGTTTGTATAATATTTAAATAGATTATGAAGATATTCTTAAATATGAAAAGCTCACCTTGCGCGCTTCCTTCGAATATCATAATACCAAAACAGCTTCCGAGGCTTCCCATGAGCCAGACTCCCTCTGCACATTTTCCTGTTTCCGGATCCGGCTCTTCCTGCCCTTCCGGGCGCGGCATCGGCGTAGCTGTGCTGGATACCGGCTGTTTTCCTCATGAGGATTACAGCAGACGGATTGCTGCCTTTTTCGATATGGTAAGGCGGCGCAGGCTTCCCTATGACGACAACGGCCACGGCACCCATGTCTGTGGCATCATCGGCGGGGACGGCAGCGCCAGCGGCGGCCTCTTCTGCGGTGTTGCGCCCGGCTGCCACCTCATTCCGGTAAAGGTACTGGACAAACGGGGCGGCGGCTATGTCTCGGATGTTCTTTCCGGACTGCACACCGTCCTTCAGCACCGGGACCGCTATAATATCCGCATTGTCAATGTCTCCGTTGGCTCCTTCTCCGGCCGGAACATGAGCGAGAATTCCGCCCTGGTACGGGGCGTGGAGGAAATCTGGGACGCCGGCTTTGTGGTTGTGGTAGCCGCCGGAAATATGGGGCCAGGATACGGGACCATCACCACCCCCGGCATCAGCCGCAAGGTTATTACCGTAGGCTGCTCCGATGATGACAAAGAAGTAAATGTCATGGGAAACCGCATGTCCGACTACTCCGGCCGCGGCCCCACGCGCTCCTGCATCTGCAAGCCGGATATCGTGGCCCCGGGCGCTGCCATCACAAGCTGCAGCAATCAGCCCGGCGGCTATGCTGTAAAAAGCGGCACCAGCATGGCCACCCCTTACGTATCCGGTGCCATTGCCCTGCTTTTGGAACAGCACCCGGAGATGTCGAACCGGGATGTAAAGCTTTTTCTGCGGGAACGCGCCGTAGATCTCGGCCTCCCCAGAAATCAGCAAGGCTGGGGACTTCTCGATATCCCCAGCCTTCTAAAATGAATTAGATAAGTCTGACTCTTAACACGCCCTCAATGGCATTTAACTTCTGCACCATGATATCATCCGGCGTATGCTCCAAATCCATCAGGGTATAGGCGAATTTATCGCGGCTTTTGTTGGTCATGTCAGAAATGTTGATCTTTCCGGCAGCCAGCACTCCGGTGATCTGGCCGATCATGTTCGGAATGTTCATATGTAATACCGCTACACGGCAGGCCGTCTTCTTCACGCCCATATCGCAGGCCGGATAGTTCACGGAATTGCGGATGTTGCCATTCTCCAGATAATCCATGATCTCCTGGACTGCCATCTTCGCGCAGTTGTCCTCGGACTCTTCTGTGGAAGCGCCCAGATGCGGGATTACGATGGTATTTTCCATAGCCACGGACTTCGGATTTGCAAAGTCTGTCACATATTTCTTCACCTTGCCGGACTTTAAAGCCTCAGCCAGGTCATCCTCATTTACCAGAACATCACGGGCAAAGTTTAAAATCACCACACCGTCCTTCATCTGGTCGATAGCCGCCTTATTGATCATGCCCTTTGTGGAATCCACAGCCGGAACATGCAGGGTAATGTAATCACATTCTTGGCAGATGGTATCCAGGCTAGTGGTATGCTTGACATCCCGGGACAGTCTCCATGCCGCGTTGACGGAAATGTACGGGTCATAGCCGTATACCTCCATGCCAAGAGCGATGGCCGCGTTTGCAACCTCAGCACCAATGGCACCCAGGCCTACCACGCCAAGCTTCTTGCCCTTGATCTCACAGCCGGCAAAGGCTTTCTTTGCCTTCTCTGCGGTTTTTCCGATGTTTGCGTCGTCTTTGTTCTCTTTGCACCATTCGATACCGCCTACGATATCACGGGAAGCCAGGAACAGTCCGGCAAGCACCAGCTCCTTTACGCCATTTGCATTAGCACCCGGAGTGTTAAAAACAACAATGCCTTCCTGTGCGCAGGCATCGAGCGGAATATTGTTGACACCGGCTCCTGCGCGGGCAATCGCCAGCAGGGAGTTGGAAAACTGCATTTCATGAAGGGATGCGCTGCGGACCAGAATGCCCTCTGCCTCATTTACCTCATCTGTGAGCTCATAGTCCTCTGTGAACTGGTCTGTGCCATATTGGGAAATGGCGTTGATGCAATGGATCTTTCTCATGCCTGATGCGCCTCCTCAAATTTCTTCATGAACTCCACCAGCTTCTCCACGCCTTCCATCGGCATGGCATTGTAAATACTGGCACGCATACCGCCCACAGTTCTGTGGCCTTTTAAGTTTACAAATCCGGCTGCTGTTGCCTCTTTGACAAACTCTGCATCCAGATCTTTGTCTCCAGTCACGAACGGAACGTTCATTAAGGAGCGGTCCTCTTTTGCCACGGTTCCCTTAAACAGTTTGCTCTGGTCTAGGAAATCATAGAGGATCTTTGCCTTCTTCTCGTTATACTCCTTCATGGCTTCCAGGCCGCCGCGCTTCTTTAACCATTTGAACACCTTGCCGCAGATGTAGATACCGTAGCATGGCGGGGTATTATAAAGAGATTTCGCGTCTGCCTGTACCTTATACTGACAGATGGTCGGGGTTCCCGGAAGGACATCCTCGGTGATGAGGTCTTCACGGATGATCACAATGACCACGCCTGCAGGTCCTACGTTCTTCTGGGCACCGCCATAAAGCAGGCCATATTTGGTCACATCTACCGGCTCAGAGAGGAAGCAGGAAGAGATGTCGGCCACCAGCGTTTTTCCCTTGGTATTTGGCAGGGTTTTGTATTTGGTGCCATAGATCGTGTTGTTCTCGCAGATGTATACGTAGTCCGCGTCGTCGTCAATCGGCAGGTCAGAGCAGTCCGGAATGTAGCTGAAGGTCTTGTCTTCACTTGATGCAACAGCCACTGCCTTTCCGTATTTCTGCGCTTCCTTGAATGCCTTCTTCGCCCACTGACCCGTGATGATATAATCGGCTACGCCGTTCTTCATCAGGTTCTGCGGAATGGCGGAGAACTGCAGATGGGCACCTCCCTGCAAAAACAGCACTTTGTAATTATCCGGAATATTCATCAGATCCCGAAGGTCCTGTTCCGCTTCTTCAATGATGGTCTCAAAGGCTTTAGATCGATGGCTCATCTCCATCACTGACATTCCGGTGCCTCTGTAATCAAGCATTTCTTCTGCGGCTTCCTTCAGGACTTCCTCCGGTAATACGGCTGGTCCTGCTGAGAAATTGTAGACTCTTCCCATTGTTTCTTCCTCCTTCTTTATAGAATAAGATTTTTCATAATAATATGATAACGATCCTACTTGATTTTCAGATCGGTGTCATCAAATGCATCCTGGATCGGTGCACCCGGTGATACCATCGGGTATACCTTGTCATCACAGTTGATCTGGCACTCGATGAGTACCGGAGCCTGTAATGCGATGGCTTCCTCCAGAACCGGTTTTAAATCTTCCTGTCTGGTCACGCGGTAAGCTTTCGCACCCATGGCCTCAGCCAGCTTCACGAAATCTACTGCGTCATTTAATACGGTATGTGAATAGCGTTTTCCGTAGAACAGGTTCTGCCACTGGCGAACCATGCCGAGCACATGGTTGTTCACCACAACCTGAATGATCGGGATGTTGTAGCGGGTCGCGGTGGCAATCTCATTCATGTTCATGCGGAAGCAGCCGTCTCCGGCAATGTTGAACACCGGGGTATCCGGATGTCCCATATCGCCGCAGGCCATCTTGGCTCCGATGGAAGCGCCAAGGCCGTAGCCCATGGTGCCAAGGCCGCCGGAGGTAAGAAAGGTTCTCGGCTTTCTGTATTTGTAGTACTGGGCAGCCCACATCTGGTGCTGGCCAACCTCGGTACAGATAATTGCGTCGCCTTTCGCCAGCTCATCAATGGTCTCCACGATAAACGGACCAGTAAGCTGGGTCTTGGCATAGCGGAGCGGATACATATCCTTCATCATCTCGACGTGCTGGAGCCAGTCCTCATGGTTCATCGGGTCCAGACGGGCATTGAGTTTTCTCAAAACCACCTTCAAATCACCGATGATGCTTGCGTGAGTATGAATGTTCTTGTTGATCTCTGCCGGATCCACATCGATCTGAAGGATCTTCGCATTCTTTGCGAACTTGGACGCGTTGCCGGTCACACGGTCACTGAAGCGGGCACCTGCCACGATCAGCAGATCACACTCACTGATGCCGAAGTTAGAAGTTTTGGTTCCATGCATGCCCACCATGCCGGTGTAGAGCTCATCGGTTCCGTCAAATGCGCCCTTGCCCATCAGGGAATCGGCAACCGGTGCCTGGATCTTGTGAGCCAGCACCTTCAGCTCTTCGGACGCGCCGGAAAGCACTGCGCCGCCGCCTACGAATATAAACGGCTTCTGGCTCTTGCGGATCATCTCAAGGGCAGTCTCGACATCCTCCTCACGGATGGTATCAGTCTGGCGTTCAATCGGTGCCGGTTCCTGCGGCGTATATTCATACTCTGCCGCAGTCACATCTTTGGTGATATCAATGAGGACCGGACCCGGTCTTCCGCTCTGGGCGATGGTAAACGCGCGGCGCACAGTATCTGCCAGCTTCGTGATGTCTTTTACAATGAAATTATATTTGGTGATCGGCATGGTCACACCGGTGATATCAATCTCCTGGAAGCTGTCGCGGCCAAGCAGGCTCACGCCAACGTTACAGGTGATAGCTACCATCGGGATGGAATCCATGAAGGCGGTAGCGATGCCGGTTACCAGATTGGTAGCTCCAGGACCGGAAGTAGCCAGGCATACGCCGACTTTTCCGGTGACTCTCGCATAACCGTCCGCCGCATGGGATGCGCCCTGCTCGTGGGAGGTCAGGATGTGGGTGATCTCATCCTGGTGCTTGTAAAGCGCATCATAGATATTTAGGATGGCTCCTCCCGGATAACCGAACACGGTCTTTACACCCTGTTCTTTTAAACATTCGATCAGAATTTCTGATCCATTCAATACTCTGGTTTCCGCCATGTTAAAACACTCCTTGTCTATCTCTGGTACGGTTTACATTCATTAGTTTCCCTTTAAGATCGCGCCCTTGTCCGCGCTGGTTACCAGTGCAGCGTAGCGCTTTAAGTATCCGCTTACCTCTTTGGTCTTCGGGGTCCAGTTTGCGCGGCGTCTTGCCAGCTCTTCATCAGATACCTTCATGTTGATGGTATTGGCATTGATATCGATGGCAATGATATCGCCCTCCTCTACCAGGCCGATCGGGCCGCCTGCTGCTGCCTCCGGGCTCACATGGCCGATGGATGCGCCTCGGGATGCGCCGCTGAAACGTCCGTCGGTGATCAGGGCTACCGTAGAGCCAAGACCCATGCCGACGATGGCGGAGGTCGGGTTTAACATCTCTCTCATGCCCGGGCCGCCCTTCGGTCCCTCATAACGGATAACAACCACATCGCCTGCCACGATCTTGCCGCTCTTGATGGCTGCGATAGCATCATCCTCACTGTCGAAGACACGGGCCGGTCCTTCATGCACCAGCATCTCCGGTGCTACTGCGGAACGCTTTACCACGCAGGAATCCGGTGCCAGGTTACCGCGCAGAACCGCGATACCGCCGGTCTTGGAATATGGGTTATCAACCGGACGGATGATCTCCGGGTTCTTGTTGACGCAGTCCTTAATGTTCTCGCCAACCGTCCTGCCGGTTACAGTCATGCAGTCCAGATTTAAGAGGCCAAGCTTGCTGATCTCGTTCATAACTGCGTAGATGCCGCCTGCCTCGTTTAAGTCTTCCATATAGGTATGTCCGGCCGGTGCAAGATGGCACAGGTTCGGAGTCTTTGCGCTGATCTCGTTGGCGATATCTACGTTTAACTCCACACCAGCCTCATGGGCGATAGCCGGCAGATGCAGCATGCTGTTGGTGCTGCATCCAAGAGCCATATCCATGGTCAGGGCATTGCGGAATGCTGCCTCAGTCATGATGTCTCTCGGACGAATGTTCTTCTTTAACATATCCATAACAGCCATGCCTGCATGCTTTGCCAGGACCAGACGCTCGGAGTAAACAGCCGGGATGGTGCCATTGCCCTTTAAGCCCATGCCGAGAACCTCGGTCAGGCAGTTCATGCTGTTTGCAGTGTACATACCAGAGCAGGAGCCACAGGTCGGGCAGACCTTGCACTCAAACTCTTTGACATCTTCCTCAGACATAAGGCCTGCCGCGTAGGAGCCAACCGCCTCAAACATGCTGGAAAGGCTGCGTTTCTCACCTTTTACGTGACCGGCTAACATTGGGCCGCCGCTGACGAACACGGTAGGGATGTTTAAGCGGGCTGCTGCCATTAAAAGTCCCGGTACGTTCTTGTCACAGTTTGGAACCATGACTAGCGCGTCAAACTGATGTGCCATAGCCATACACTCGGTGGAGTCAGCGATCAGGTCACGGGTTACCAGGGAGTATTTCATTCCCACATGGCCCATGGCAATACCATCGCATACTGCAATAGCCGGGAATACGATCGGGGTACCGCCTGCCATAGCAACACCCTGCTTTACTGCGTCTACGATCTTGTCCAGGTTCATGTGTCCCGGCACGATCTCATTGTAGGAGCTTACGATGCCGACTAACGGGCGCTCCATCTCTTCATCGGTTAATCCTAACGCACGGAACAGGGAACGGGCCGGTGCCTGCTGCATTCCTGCTTTTGCATTATCACTTCTCATATCTGACTCCTCCTCATGTGAACTTCTATATATTTTTACTGGATGTGTGCCGCGATCAGGTTACCCATTTCCATGGTTCCGACTTTTTTGCAGCCCTCGGAATAAATATCTCCGGTGCGGTAACCATCTGTCAGTACCTGCTGTACGGCTGCCTCAATGGCATCTGCCTCTTTATCCATATCGAAGGAATAACGAAGCATCATAGCTGCGGAAAGAACGGTCGCGATCGGGTTTGCCAGATCCTTGCCCGCAATATCCGGTGCGGAACCGTGGCTCGGCTCGTACATGCCGAATTTGGTCTCGTTTAAGCTTGCGGAAGAGAGCATACCGATGGAACCGGTGATCATGCTGGCCTCATCGGAAAGGATATCACCGAACATATTCTCGGTCAGAACAACATCGAACTGTCCCGGGTTCATAACAAGCTGCATGGCGCAGTTATCAACCAGCATATGCTCCAGCTTTACCTCCGGATAATCCTTAGCCACTTCCTCAACGACCTTTCTCCAGAGTCTGGAGGAATCCAGAACATTGGCCTTGTCCACGCTGATGACATGTTTTCTTCTCTTCATGGCAATGTCGAATGCCTTGATGGCAATGCGGCGGATCTCATTTTCGTTATAAGTCAGGGTATCCGTTGCCCGCAGAACACCATCTACCTCTTCGGTATGACGCTCGCCAAAGTACAGACCGCCAGTCAGCTCGCGCACGATGATCATGTCGAAGCCATCTCCGATGTTCTCTTTCTTTAACGGACAGGCATCTGCCAGTTCATTGTAAAGGTAAGCCGGGCGAAGATTCGCAAATAAATTAAGGCCTTTGCGGATTGCCAGCAGCCCCGCCTCAGGTCTTAAGTTCGGTGCCACATCGTACCATTTTGAATTTCCTACATTGCCGCCAACCGCGCCAAGTAAAACCGCGTCACTCTTCTTTGCGGTTTCCAGTGCCTCGTCCGTTAACGGAACTCCGTATGCATCAATGGAGCAGCCGCCCATCAGAATTTTTGTGTACTGGAAGGTATGTCCATATACCTCTCCTACTTTATCAAGGACCTTGCACGCCTCACGCACAATTTCCGGTCCGATTCCATCTCCAGGGATTGTTACGATATTACAATTCATGTTGTCTTACCTCTTTCTGATCCGCCTCTCTCTGATCGGGATCTTTGTATCTGACGGTGCTATACACAAACAATAACACGTTTCTTCTCATATTAACGCATTTATTTCCATTTTTCAACTAATCACTTCGAATTTATTCAGAAACATCTATACAAGATTGGAATCAGCCCCATAATTTTAAGTTATAAAATAGCACAAAAATATCGCCGTGAGGCATATCCTCACGGCGATGTTTTGATTTCACATTATCGTTTTTATGTCCTGGCGCTTTGTTTTCAGTCCTATTTGCGGCTGTCCCAGGCCCCATCTTTACCTACATAATAGCTTCCGATCGTTTCTTCCGTAGCCATAGCATGATCTTCCTTGAAATAGTACCACTTCCCGTCTATTTCCTTCCAGCCGGTCACAGCTGCTCCGCTGGCATCCAGATAATACCAGGTATGGTCCTGTTCGTGCCATTTGGATGTGGCCATAGTACCGTCCTCCTCGATCCAGAACAGCACATCTCCATTTTTGATCCAGGTATTTTTAGCCATCTTGCCATTGGAATAGTAATAATTCCATACACTTCCGCTGCGCTTCCAGCCGTTCTCCGCATAGCTTAAGAATGCAGAAGACAATGTAAGCAGCACCGCCATGCACAACACAGCCGCCCGTTTCATAACTCCCGTCATCTTCATCATAAAACAGCGCAGGATACCCCGACCTCTTAGGTCGTGGGAGGAATGCGCCCGTCGTTAGACGGCTCTCCTTTCTGTTAAATAATACGTTCTCGTTGCAATGAACTTTAATTTTTTACAACTCAAACTACCTTTGTTTACTTTCTCTCCAGATAATGTCCGTATATCAAAAAATCCGCTTTGCCGTCGTCCGAAAACGAAATATCCTTTTCCCTGATATGAGACTTTATCGAATAACCGATAACCTTTTACCAGATATGTGGCTTGATTCTGTTTCCGTATTCCACCCTTCAAAACTGTTAGTTTGTGAATCTGACGGTTATGACAACGGACCTTCTTTTGATAGTAATACTCACCGTTTGAAGATGCCTCTGGATTACCACTGATACATCTTGCGTCAACATAGTGCTCTTTAGGCAAGTTATACGCAATACGAGTATGTTTCGTGATATATCCGTATGTGTTATGCACTGGGGTACCAACAGGTTCGTACTGTTGCTTTAGTGCTTCGTAGAAAGCCCATCGCATAATTCCCATAAATGCAGCATCCTTAAATCGCATGCCGCGTTTAATGGCCTTTGGCAATTGTACGGTACCTTTGTAGTAACCGGTATGGCAGGTCTCACATAGTGTAATCAGATTGTTCGGGGCATTGCCCCCAGTCTTACGACTCCCAATATGGTGCACATTCAGAATTTTGTCCTTGGACTTACCCTTACAGCACTGACAGGTATGGCCGTCACGGAATAAAACATATTCCCTGACGTTCCAGAATCCTAGCTGATCACCTTGCTGATATTCCGCTCCCTGGATATCCGGGTTCTTGATCTTCTGGATATCAAAGGAAGCTGTCTCAACCATTATCCGGCTTATCGGAAGGATCTTACAAATATTTTCTACAACGGTAAGATGTGTCCCGATCTTTTGTCGGATTGAAGGTGCCAACCAGCCATTTCCACGTCTCCGGTTATTAAATTTTGCCTGACGATACCTGGTTTTCCTGTTACGTCTCCCACGGCGAAGTTCCCGTCTGGACGATAATAAATCTACGATATCGTTTCTCAGTTCTACATCTGCCTCATATAACACTTTGATTTTTGTGGTTGCCGATACTCCGATATGTTTGCTTCCGGCATCAATTCCAAGAGAAATTTCCTGTGTTTGATGTCCGGAATCATAATTCAGTTGTATTGTAAACGGACACCTTTTGATTACTTTGGCCTGGCCTGACTGTAACATCAGTCGGACCTTACGATGCCTGTCGGTAGGCATCAGTGGTTGTC
>ERZ780144.2767-NODE-2767-length-14241-cov-3.714366_pt1 | contig 14241 bp, 8 predicted proteins | sample MGYA00511380_ERZ780144 | MGnify/ENA primary metagenome ERZ780144 (study PRJEB29588, sample SAMEA1965858) | human gut metagenome | biome: human gut; feature: human-associated habitat; material: faeces | place: Denmark | collected 2008/2010 ... | reverse complement strand
CTTTGAGTTTTCCTTCCTCCCGGTAGATTGCCTGGATCTGCTTTATGATCAGGAACGAATCGGCACTGACTTTTTCCAATTGCTCCTGCTGGTTCAAAAACATCTGGATCAGCATAGACTTGTCAACGCTATTTAGTTGTTCTTCTGTGTACTTGATCGCCATGGCAGGAACTCCTTTTCTTCATGAGTTCATTGTACCAGATTTTTACAGTTTCTGCCACCTGGCGGCTGTTTCCCTTTCGTCATTATGACGGTGGATAACAATACAGAACATCTGGGATATTTCCATGAAATTCCAGATGCTCTGTACTGCTATCCACAAATCCAGTGTATATTTTTTCGAAAAATCGTGTGGTTCGATTTTTGAGGATCGGATGCTGTGGATAAATGCAGTAAAACGAAACGAACGCTTTTTCATCGGTGAAACAGTGGAAATTTTTTCTCTATAATGCACAAATACTACATCAATCTTTTTGGATTGTCATTTGGGCGTATTGGATGTTTCGGTATGTCATTCAGACACTCCTTTCTGAGCAATCAGCTTTTCTCCTGTATATCTCCTCATTCGTTATAATATGGTGTATACTTTTCTACCAGTGAAAACTGTCCCATCATGCGATGAATCTTCGTTGGCGGATTTGTCATTTTGTCTCTCACTGCAAGCGTTGTTCCCTGTTCTGCCAATGCCCCAAGAACATCAATCATTCCCTGCGCTGCTGCCAGCATGGCGGAGATTGGAAATAAACCAATACAGTAATTTAATGCCTTGACCTGCTCTGTAGGAAGTCCGCCGACAAATCCTTTCTCATTCAGATTTACCATAAGCGGAATTTTGGCTTCTCTGGAAATCTTTTCCAGATTCTCCACGGACTTGATTCCATCCACATATGCATAATCGGCGCCGCACTCCTTCGCAAGATTGATTCTTCTGATTGCTTCATCGACACCAAAATCATACAACTCTGCGCACGTACGGTAGATAATCACAAAGTCATCAGAAACTGCAGTTCTCACAGCTTTGATCTTTGGTCCCATTAACTCCCAATCGATGATCTCATTTTTAGCCGGATGATTGGCTGGAAGAACTTTATCATCAATCTGAAGTCCTGCCGCTCCAAACTGCTCATACATAGCTCCGGTGTTTGCCGCCTGAATTGCATTTCCAAATCCATTGTCCGCATCTGCAATCAGTGGAGCATGAACAGATGACACAATATGTTGGATCGCTGTTCCAAATTCTGCCAGACTCAAAAATCCAAAATCCGGGCGTCCTAATACGCTGTAGGCAAGTGCTCCACCGGAAAGAAATAATGCCTGAAATCCTGCTTCCTCTGCAATCTTAGCAGAAAGGCAATCATATACACCCGGAAGTGTCAAAAAAGAAGTCTCACTTAAAATTTTTCTTAATTCTTTTGCATGTTCGTTCTGCATAATCAACTCTCCTATCTGTCATATTGTCTTTTTGTTAATAAGCACTTACGAAACGCGTTTTCGTTAAAATGACTATTTTTATGTCATTTATTGTCTTTTGATGTACATATTATACGATAATATGCTATTATTTTTCCAATACTTGTTCAAACATACTATTATGTTAAAATAAGCATCTCTCAAGGAAACTCATTTAGAGCAGGACAAACGATTCCTTGTTGATCTTTCCTTTCGTCTGAACATTTACCTCTTCAACTTGCTCTATCACGGAAACGCATAGAAAATTTCTTTCCATTTTTTATTTATACATCTATGTATCATAACCTATAACCACAAACTCTTCATTGTCACATTTCAAAAACCGTTATATAATGAATACAGCGTAACTGTTCAGCACCTCACAGTTACGCGCAAAATCCATTCCAAAGCGGCGGTGCCGATAGGATTTTTGCTTTCTATTATAATATAAGTTTTTTTACGGTCAGCGCAGTAAATGCGCAGACCTGCTGAACAGTTACAATACAGCACCAAGGTATGTACAATTTTCTTATTATCAATTTCTCAGGAGGATTTACCCATGAACGCCAAGACCGTTGTATTAAATGCAAAAAAAATGAACTTCGACGGAAATCTCGACTTTTCCGTTCTCTCTTCCGACGTGACCATCTACGATGATACCACCCCGGAACAGCTTTTGGAGCGCATTGAGGGAGCTGATATTATCGTCACAAAGGAGATGCCGGTAAACGGTGACCTGATCCGCAAATTTCCGGCTTCCGTAAAGCTGATCTGTGAGGCCGGTACCGGATACAACAATCTGGATCTTGATGCCGCAAGGGAGAAGGGAATCACCGTCTGCAATATCCCGGCATACAGCTCCGAGCGCGTAGCCCACACGGCGGTCATGATGATCTTAAATTTAAGCTCCACCATGCAGGCCCAGATGAAAATGCTGGCAAACGGAAACCATGATAACTTTACGAAAAATCTCCAGGTTCCGCACGTTGAGGTAAACGGAAAGACTTTAGGAATCATCGGTGCCGGACATATCGGAAAGACTGTAATGAAGATTGCAAAAGCTCTTGATATGGACATTCTCGTGTATACAAGAACACCGAGAGCCGACGAGGACGGTGTCCGCTATGTGGATCTTGAGACTGTCTTAAAGAACAGTGACTATGTTTCCCTGCACTGCCCGTTAACTCCGCAGACAAAGCATCTGATCAATAAAGAGACTCTTGCGCTGATGAAGCCGACCGCCTTCCTGATCAACACTTCCCGCGGTGCTCTCATCGATGAGCCGGCTCTGATCGAAGCGCTTGAAAAGCACCAGATTGCAGGCGCAGGCCTCGACGTCCAGGAGGTTGAGCCGCCGAAAGCCGACAACCCGCTCTACACCCTCGACAACGTGATCCTCACCCCGCATATGGGCTGGAAGGGACTTGAGACAAGACAGCGTCTCGTTTCCATCCTTGCCGGAAATGTAAAGGGATTCCTTGAGGGGAAACCGGTGAATGTAGTTTCATAACTTAAATATGCTTTCTGACTTGCAAAAGAACTCTTCATCCTTTTCGATGATAGAGTTCTTTTTTACAAATCGTATTTTTCTCTTCTTTTTGCTGCTTCTTTATACACCTGCTCATCCGTCCGTGCTGAAATAACGATGATCTTCATGATTCCTTCAATTCTCTCAATTTTATACACCACACGAATTCCAATGTCCCGGAATTTAATTTTCATAAGATTAGTCAGGTTGATTCCGATTTTATTTCCCAACGGTTTTCCATATCCGCCTTCCTCCACTGATAATGGATTCTGACTGACCTTTCTGATTCCTTTTAATACTTGGACCTGAGCAGAGTGATCAAGCTTTTTCATATCTTTTTCTGCTTCTTCTAAAAACTCAATCCCCCACATCATTCGATAACAACATCCCCCGATCCTTCAAGTTCTTCCTCGCTGATTCCCAAATCATTCATAACATTCTTCATAGAAACTGTCGGTCTATCTTCGCTTATCTCCATTCGCCTGTTAGCTTCTATTAAGAGCAGATAATCTTCTTCGATTTCTGTCAGTCTTGTATATTCCTCCGGGGATAAGATAATTGCTGACGGCTGATTATTTTTCAGTACGATCAGCTCCTTCTCAGAGTGAAGCCGATCAAAAATTTTTGCTGCCTGACCTTTATTAAACTGTGAGATTGGGATCAAACATTGTAAAAGGTTTGCTGCGCTTGCCATAATAATACCTCCTTCAATTTTTATGACCATTTATCTTTTGAATTTCTGTTTTCTTTACTTATAGTATATTCTTTTCACTATGTTTTAGTCAATATTTATATCAATAAATTTACCATTAAATATTGCATTTTATTTTCCAGCTTATAGTAGTATATTTGTTTTCATTCTATCAGCTTTCTTCTCTGCTCATACTCTTTTTTTACAGAAAGAATCCTTGAAATATTCTCGCAATTCATGTATGATGGAGTTATGATTTGAAAAGAGGAGGAATTCCAATGATTTGTATCAAGAACGGAACACTTCACACAGCGGTATCAAGGGAAACTTTTATCGCTGACATCCTGATCGACGGCGGAAAGATCGTGAAGATTGGAAAAGGTCTCTCTGCTGACGGTGCTGAGGTTATCGACGCCACCGGACTCCAGGTTTATCCGGGATTTGTTGAGGCCCACTGCCATATCGGTCTTGACGGCTACGGGATCGGCTACGAGGGGCATGACTACAACGAACTGAATGACCCGGTAACTCCACAGGTACAGGCGATCGACGGAATCAACCCGTTTGACCCGTGTATGAAGATGGCCGCGAAAGCCGGTGTTACCTGCTTCGCAACCGGTCCAGGCAGCTCCAACTCCATTGGCGGAACCTTCGCTGCTATCAAACCGGTTGGAACCCGTGTTGACAATATGATCGTAAAATTCCCGATCGCTATGAAATGCGCTTTCGGTGAAAACCCGAAACGCTGCTACCAGAAACAGGGAATCTCCAGCCGTATGACAAATGCCGCAAAGATCCGCGAGGCTTTAAATAAAGCGAAGGTTTACAAGGCAAAGATCGAGGCGGCCGGTGATGACGCCTCCAAGCTTCCGGCTTACGACCAGAAGTCCGAAGCTCTGATCCCGGTATTAAACCATGAGATCCCGTTAAAAGCCCATGCCCATCAGGCAAACGATATCTTCACTGCGATCCGTATCGCGAAAGAATTCGGTGTCGGCCTGACTCTGGAGCATGTGACAGAGGGCCATATGATCGTAGATGAACTCGCGAAGGAGAATCTCCCGCTCGCGGTAGGTCCGACCTTCGGACATGCCTCCAAATTTGAGCTCCAGAATAAGACCTGGGAGACACCTGGCATTCTCGCGAAAGCCGGATGTCATGTTTCCATCATCACAGATGCGCCGGTAACTCCGCTCCACTACCTGCCGCTCTGCGCAGGGCTCGCTATCAAAGCCGGTATGGACGAGTATGAGGCACTCCGCGCCGTAACCATCAACCCGGCCGAGCACATCGGCATCGCTGACCGCGTCGGTTCTCTGGAAGAAGGAAAAGACGCCGATGTTGTCATTGTTGACGGCTGTCCGTTTGATGTGACAGGTGTGATCCAGCACGTTTTGATCAATGGTAAAGAAGTTTAATGAGACTGCCTTTCATTGATTATTTCTCTGAATTTTTAGGTTCATAAATGATAAAAACTCCCTCTCTGCGCGTTTATCCCATAAACTGCAAAGAGGGAGTTTTCTCACTTCACCTGGCTGTTCTCTTATTTATTATTTTGTCTTTCCGTCCCAGCTGCCATCTTCCGTCACAAAATACTCATCCGGCGTTTTTCTTCCGATAAACATCATTCCTCTTGTTCCATCAGAAACCGGATTGAAGAAATACCATCTTTCATTGATGAGTACCCAGCCAGTCTGCATTCCGGAATTTTCGTCCATATAGAACCAGCCCCTATAACCGGCATCATAGAAAAGTCCAACACGCAGATATCCCTGCTCATCAAATGTATACCAGCTTCCGTTGATCAGTTCCCACTGATGCTCAACCGTCTGCATATTATCGTGCTCTCCCACGATCATCTTTCCTGCCGCATAACTGCCATCGCTGTATCTCAGCCACCAGCCATTCTTATCCTTCATCCAATGGCTGTGTCCATCGTTTACCGCTTTGTTCGCAGCACCCGGGATAATTCCCTTTACAGGATCAATATATCCCTTTTTACTGTCACGGCTGATATCCGGCTTTCTTTCACTGATCTCCGGTTTGGAAGAGTCTGAACTGGATGAACCAGTTCCACTTCCTGGTCTTGAGCCATTGTTTTCTTCGGAATTTCCACCATCTCCAGGCTTTGTGCCGTTATCTTCTCCAGCATTTCCGCCATCTCCAGGCTTTGTGCCGTTGTCTCCTCCAGTATTCCCGCCATCTCCGGGCTTCTCCGGTCCGTCCACAGGCGGCTTTTCTGCCAGTTTCGGAGTTCTTCCGGAAACCTCCGCCGCAGGTCCCGCATTTTCTGTCTCCGTCTCCTTCAGACGGATCCATCCGTGATACAGGGTATCCGGCTGGCAGTCATCTTTCCGGTTGTTGTCTGACCAGGTGGTACCGTCAAAACTGTACTCTGCGCCCTCAACAGCCCCGATCTCAGCTGTGAATGTTTTTTCATCATCATTCAGCTGGAACGTAATCGTTCCCGCAATCGGATGCTGCTCATTCTTGTCATTCAGAGAGATTACGACCTGAATATCCGGTATCTCATAGTTTTCCGTAAGAACGCCACTGACCCGGATCACTGCTGATGCTCCGATCTGTGATCTGTCATTCTTCTTCAGCGCGAATTTTAACTGCGTCCCCTCTACGGCAATTTTCTCTTCCAGGATGCCGGACTCATCAGATATAATATCGGCATTTCCGCCAGAAATCTCTCCACAGTCTTCCGGGAATCCGGAAAGAACGATCTCCTGCTCTCCGCTTATTCCATAGCTGTACGCCTCAGAGATCTCCGGAACAGAGGGCGCTTCGGCTTTTTTGATGCTCTGTCCATCAAGAATGAACTTTCCTGCTTGATCCAGAACGTAATTCTTTGCATTTTCCGTATCGGATAAGGAAACCTCTACAAAAGCTTTTTTATCTGTTCCCGCATTTGCATCTTCAAATTCTGCTGCTGCAGAATAATCCTTTGACTCCAGAGTATCTCCGTTTGCAAGACCGCCAAAGCTTACTGATCTCACATTCACGTCAGTTCTTCCGTCATAGATTTTTTCCTCCAGTACAATGCCCGCCACAATCACCGTTTTGGGAATAATATTCCAGGAAGAAATATTCTTTCCTTTCCGGGAGTCATCCTCATAAAAAGCTTTTACAAGATAACTTCCCACTGTTTTCGGTGCTTCCGTACTCCATGTATTTCCACCATCCACACTGTACGTGTAAGCCCATGTCTCATCTCCATCCACATTTCCCGCAAATGTTCCCTTCGGAACTGGTGAGCTGCCATATTCCACATCAGGTATCGTCACAGATATCTGCTTATCCACGATCGTTTTGTCTGCCACTGTCACCGTTTTTGTCTCGGAAGTTTCAATATATCTGCCATCAACAGCAGCTGTTTTCGCCGTGATCGTGATGATCGTCCCGACAGCGGTCCCAATAGGGATCTGGATCTCATTTCCTGAAGCAGTCTGCTCAGCTCCATCCCCGATCTGATAAGAAATTCGGATCTCCGGTACATCCTCAAGTGCAGGAGAAAACGCATTTTTCGCTTTTGCCGAAACAGTTATCCGCTTTCCTGCAACCTGCGTCTCCCGGTCAAGTTCCATAGTGAGATCTGGTTTTGCCGCCGAAACAGTAACCGAAACTTCTGTTTCAGTCGCTCCCGTGTAGTTTTTCGTATCCTCCGGGGTAAATACTACTGCGCAGGATGTATCTGGATAAAGTACAGAATCTGGATCCTTAAAGCCCCATTTTCCATCCACAATCATCTTCTTCTGCCCTGATATATAATTTGGATTGATCACCTTTCCTCCAGAGATCACCGCATCTTTCAGGGACTGTCCATACTGAATATTTACCGCAGGATTCTCCTCGACTTTCGGAGTTGCCGGTAAAACTTTAATCTTAATTTTATTGTAGATCGTCTCATACGTATCGCGGTACGCTGGCTTTGGCGTAAAGTGGCACAGAGCTTCATCTGTTCCCACCTCCGGCCATGCGACATCAAAACCAAAGTCGCCAGGTATAGCTCCATATTCTCCGCCCTGCAGTCCGGCACTTAATGCCTGTTGACCATAATGGATCTCCCTTATAGCTTCCGGCCATTTTACAATCTGTGGATTACGTTTTTTTACAGCCACTGAGATCTGTCCACTCTTGACCCGGAATCCGTTTCCGTAATATTCCGCATAGATCTCATGTGTTCCCAGCGGGAGAAGTTCTTTTTCGATCTTAAACGATGTTTCGCCTCCCGTTGATGTGATCGGACTTCCCACCGCGGCTTTATCTACATAAAACCGGATCTGTCCACTCATTCCTTCCGGAACCGTCATCACAGCAGAAACAAAATCTCCAACTTCAATTTCTTTTGGATCAACCACAAGACCTGTCTGGATCTGTTTCACTGTTACCTTGGCGGATGCAGTTTTATTATATGACCTTAAGCCCGCTGTCACGCTGAGCGTTTCCGCTTTCTCATCCGCACCCACCGTCAGGATTCCCAGGGAACTGATCTTTGTATCGCTGCTGGTATTTCCGGATACCCGCCAGTCCACCGTCGGATCCTTTGCTTCTTTAACAGCTGCGGTAAACTGTTTTGAGCTTCCAGGATACATTACCTCCGTCTCCGGTGTCAGTGAAATCGAAGCGTCCTCTCCGCTCTCATCGGTTGGAAAATAAATGACCGCGCAGCGCCCCATCCTTGTGGTCTTCTGATTGATCGCCTCCGCTGTAACCTTCGCATCTGCGGAACTCAGTCCGTGCATGATCAGCGCTTTCTGATCAATAAAAAACTCCACATCATCATTTTTTGAGCCTGCCCCGACACCGCTGGTCGTATTTTCGCCAGAGCTCCTGCTTCCTCCCTTTGCGTCTGTCCTTCCGCCGGTGATCGTTATCCTGCTCTTCGCCCAGCTATCATATCCGATTCCGATACCGGCAGAGCCCTGGCCTCCGACAGCCTTTACGGTTCCACCGGAAATATTGATATTGACATTTCCGCCTGCCCGGCTTGCGCTTCCGATGCCGGCACCTCCCCAGCCGCCGTCAGCTTCCACGGTACCTCCTTCGATCGAAATGGAGAAATTATTATTTGTTACCCGTGCGTCTCCGCCGATTCCCGCCGCTTCATATTCACCTTTCGCAATAACTGTTCCGCCTTTTACAGTAATGGAACCGCCTCTGATTCCGGCATGATTGATCTCGCCAGACTTATTTCCTTCTGCACGCAGTGTTCCCGCAGAGCTTCCATCCCCCTGAATGCTCGTGATCGTGAGATAAGAATTGTCCGACACATACACACAGTTCGAGTTTTTGGAACACATGGAGTTTTCCCCATCCAGGATCAACGTCACCTTTGCTTTATTCCCGATCCTGAGCGCTTTGTTTCCATTCACTTTTACGCTATGGAGCGTAATTACAGGTGTTCCGCCCTGAACCGTGATCTGGTTTCCAGTCGTCTCAATGCCCTCTTTCAGGGAGATCTCGTATTTTCCGCTGCCCGTTATGGTCAGTGTTTCGTTCTCATATTTATAATCTGTTCCCAGGATTCCGCCGCTCACGATGAAGTCACCGGTGAGTCCTTCGCCCTTATACTGGGCTGTGACCACAGCATCTTCTGATCCGATCGTGAATTTTGTCGTGCTGCTGTAGCAGTTTTCAAAGGTTCCTGAGCCAGAATCCAGCGTCCATGATGAAAATTCTGATCCCGCCGGTAGAAATGCCGTGATCTCGATTACATCTCCAGTTCTATATGCTCCGCTTCCAGTTCCATTATTTACCGTGAGGCTGTGCCCGGAAACATAGACCGCCTTTACGGACAGGCTGCTGTTTACTTTAAGCTGTGCCGTTTTCTGACTGGCCGTTCCGTTTAAGAATTCTCCGTTTCCGTTCGTGATCTCCCAGCGATCGAAACATAATTTATCCGAAGATTTATCTTTCGCTGTGATCGTGACAGTACTTCCCGGCGCATAGTTTGCCTGTTCCGGGGTGATGGTTCCGTCAGCAACTGTAACAGAATATCCACCTGTATAGTTCGCCTTGATCTCCGTATCCACATCGGACATCGTAAATGTTGTTTCGGAAGACAAAGGATCCGCGAACGTTCCGCTTCCATTTTCAACCGTCCATCCTGCAAAATACAAGGTTCCTCCGGCTCCATCCTCGATCTTGGCACTCGCACTGATCGGCACTTTCTCACCCTCCGCAAAATTGGACTCTGTTGAAACGATCGTTCCTCCCGTAACAGTAAGATTATGCGGTGTTCCAAACTTTACACGCATATACGTCTCTGACGCGGGCTCATATGCTCCTTCCCCGCGCAGCCCGAGAGCCGCGCTTCCCGGAGCTGAGTTTCCTGTATACAGTGTCGCTGTTTTTCCATTTTCAGGCGCTATCGTGATAGGACTCTGACAGATTTTTCCTGTGTCTCCGGACACCGTCGCTGTGACATTTCCTCCTGTGATCCAGATATTCGGCACCGGATTAACATAAAGGTCTGTCGATCCAATACAATAACCGCCACCGCTCTTGATCAGATTTACATTTCCGCCGGAAATGACCAGGTTATCTGCACTCCCTGTACTTGCGTTGCCGGCAGCACCAGCTCCCAGACAGGTTCCATCTCCATTTGACCGCAGGGTCAGATCACCGCCGGAGATCGTAATATTTTTTCCTACCGGCACAGAATTTACATAGCAGCTGCCACCGATCGCCGCAGACCCGGAGCCGGCTGTGGCATCCAGACTTCCGCTTCCTGTTATCTCCAGCGGAGTCCCATGATTATCGATCGCCGCCGCAAGCTCAGCGCCCTTAAGAATATTTCTGCCCTCCAGCTCTAAGGTCACTTTTTCAAGTCCCGCATCGATATCAATTGCAGGAACCTTCGGTGCCTTCGGATAAATATTGAGCTGTTTCAAAGTAACGGTACAGCTGCTCTTGATCTCAATAAATTCACTTGTCGCTGTCCCAGAATCTTTCATTGTAACTGTATATGGACCAGTTCCGGCGATCTCAACTCTTCCGTTTCCAGAATAGTTAACGCCTTCTTCCGGAGTAACGGTAAGCTTCCCATTTCGTGTCTGTTCTCCATAGCTAATCTTCACACGTCTTCCCTGATACTTGATGGTCTGCTCATTTCCAATATTGACCGTGTATGTTTTGGTTGGATCAACTCCAAGAAATTCTGCCGTTGCTTTTTCTTTTTCGCTGGCTTTCAATGTAAAACTATTTTCCGTACCATCGACCGTCTCTGGACCGATTGCAACAGCCTTCACTATACTGTTATACTCTCCGCCCCGTGCCTCTACATCTCCACCGGAAATCACAACAGTTCCCGATGTTCCCTTATATCCACCACCGATTCCAGCTCCAACAGATGCTGCGGCATAAACGGATCCACCAGCGATTGTAATCGTATCACCGCCAATTCCCGCCGAACCAGATCCGATTCCGGCTCCACTGTCTGATTCCGTTCCTTTTTCCGGACCGTTATCTGTCAGTCTCATTCCAGAACAAGCTGCCACCGTTCCGCTTTCGATCGTGATCTTGCCATGTCCCTCTCCGCTGTTTCCTCCGATTCCCGCTCCATAAGCGCGCGCAAACGCATACAGGACATCCTGATCAGATCCTGCCCGCATCGTCAGGCTGCTTCCTTCCGGCACATGGATCGCCGCGCCGGAATTGCTGACTGTATACAGGTTGTTCATTCCGGAGAGAACCAGCGTCACATCCGCTCCCTCTTCAAGTTCAATACAGGACATTTTAGCTGTATTCGCATTTGCGGTTTCAATTGACACACCCTTTAAAGTGATCGTCACAGAAACATCCTTCTTCACCGTGATCACATGATCCGTTATATGGGCCGTTCCAGTCGTCTTTTTATATGTGCCGCTGATCGTGTAATCGCCGTCCCGATCAATGATCACTTCCCCATTCTTCAGATCATACTCTGTTTCGGCACTCAATGTCCTGAGAAGCGCATTGGAGTCCGATGCCTTAAGCTTCAATAATTCATCTTTTTTCGCCCTCTGCGGTTTTCTCACCGTGTCTGACTGTGTCGCTTTCTCCTTCACTGCATCACTCGCCGTATATACTTCAAAATCAGTATCCGGTCGAATCATAGCTGATTCCGCATACACTGGTGATATGATCGTGGATCCCACCATCACTGCCGTCAATAATCCTGCCATCCATCTTCTAAAATTATATCTCATGCGATCCGCCTCCCTCTTATCGTCAAGTCTCTGTCACCAGAATATCATTAGAAAACAAGGCGTGTCAATCGGTTCGACACAAGATGTCAAAATTCTGCACAAAATGCAAAAGAAAAGACCAGGAACATCTCTGCCCCTGGTCCTTCAAAAACTCCTTTATCATTTGTCCAAGATCCACATCAATCATTCTCAAATACTGGTTCTGTCGGCTCACCGTATTCTTCTTTCGTGCTCGCCGTCTCATCGTTGATCTGAGTCAAAATTCCGCTGGAATTTACCTTAAACTTGTTTCCGTCGCGGTCCTTCACCGTCGTATTCTTTGAGATACGTCCGGAGGAGTTTACAACGTAAGTCTGGTATCCGCTGCTTCCATTCGGGATACTGATCAATGCGTAACGGCTGGAGCTGTCCGCTTCCTGAAGCTTACCCATATAATAGAGATAGCCATTCTTCACACCGCTGACACCGCGTCCCGCGTAGGTTCCCTCATTAAAGTAGAAGGTCGTCTTATTTCCATCGCCTTCCTCCACTGTCATCTTTCCCTTTACGGAAATTCTGGAGGATGCATCAAAGTAATAGGAGGTGTACTCTCCTGTCGATCCGATCTGTATCTTCTTTAATCCCTTCACCGGATTTCCCTTCTGGTCAAAGAGATATGTCTTTCCGTTGATCTTGACAAAGTCACTTGTGGACGCTTTTCCGTCCTTCGGACCTGTCTTCGGTGTTCCATCTTTCTCGAAATAGTACCAGACAACCGGCTCATCCACATTATCCTGGAGCTGTTCCGGCGGATTTAAGGAGAGCCATCCGGTGATCGACGCACCGAGAGTCGCGTTCTGGATCCCACTCTCCGCAAAATATCTCCAGTTCTCGATCGTGTCCTTACTTGCATTCTCCGGGTCACCTTCTAAATACACCCATCCGGTCTGCATCCGTCCGTCCTCGTCGAAGCAGTAATATTTGCCATCGATCTTCATCACCTTATAATCGCCGCCGTTACTGCTCGTCGACGGGCTGTTCTTCTTTCCGCTCGCAGAGAAGTAGAACCAGTATTTTCCGTCGTCGCTCTCCGGTCCGTAGAGATCCTTATCCTCATCCTTCGGCTCCAGATACTTCCAGCCGGTGACCATAGCGCCGCTGGAGCTTAAATAGTAATCCCCATCCTCGGACCATCCGGTCTGCATAATTCCGTCGGAATCAAAGAGATAACTCTTTCCGTCGATCTTCTTCCAGCTGTCCTTCGTGACTTTTCCGCTGGAACCGAAATAGAACCAGTATGTCGTCCCATTATCCCTGCTGTACGGGGAAGCCAGCTGCATCCATTTATTTGACACCATGATTCCGTTGGAATCCACATAGTAATCATTGTCTGCCCAGCTGTTGACCGCCATCTCGCCGCTGCTGTTTAAATATCTCCAGAGATTGTCCGCGCCCTTTTTCCACTCATTCGTCACGCGGTTTCCGTTTTTATCAAGATACGTCCATATATTATTGGAAAGCGCCCAGCCTTCCGCTGCGTAGGCGTTCATCGTCAGACATCCGAAAGTCAGGACCGCCGCTGCTGCCAGTATTCTTAACCCTTTTCTCTTCACTCGCTCCGTCTCCTTCCTGTACCCCAAAAGGCGCATAACTATCGCCAATATCCATTCCGGATCAGCTTCGCCGATGGGATTTCTGCCTTCCGGCCGTATTTTTCATTTCGCAATACATCTGATTTTATTTTACCAGTAACTCCCTGATTATTCAACAAAAAATACCTGTCAATTCTCTTAAGTCCCCACCACAGTTCTGCCGCATTCCCGCCACAGAAAGACACATTTTCCGTTCATGTTCCCCATATTTCCGCCAACATCCCGCATTCCATCCCCACTCCTATTTGACAGTATCCCCCGAATCTATTATACTGGTATATCATAGGTATTTTATGCCCCTGATCCGTTTTACGCAAAAAAGTCTAAAGAAAGAGATGGAATACAATTATGTGGATAGCAGATGGATGGAAGGACTATGAGGTCATCGACTGTTCCGGCGGTGAAAAGCTGGAGCGTTGGGGAAAATATATTCTGGTCCGTCCGGATCCCCAGGTTATCTGGGATACCGATAAAAAGGCACCACAGTGGAGAAAGATGAACGGCCACTACCACAGAAGCTCAAAAGGCGGCGGCGAGTGGGAATTCTTCAGTCTCCCGGAGCAGTGGAGCATCAACTACAAAGACTTGACCTTCCAGTTAAAGCCCTTCAGCTTTAAGCATACCGGTCTTTTCCCGGAACAGGCGGCAAACTGGGACTGGTTTGGCGAAAAGATCAAAAACGCGGGACGCCCGGTCAAAGTCTTAAACCTCTTCGCCTACACCGGCGGAGCAACACTGGCAGGC
>ERZ780144.2746-NODE-2746-length-14346-cov-4.637954_pt1 | contig 14346 bp, 9 predicted proteins | sample MGYA00511380_ERZ780144 | MGnify/ENA primary metagenome ERZ780144 (study PRJEB29588, sample SAMEA1965858) | human gut metagenome | biome: human gut; feature: human-associated habitat; material: faeces | place: Denmark | collected 2008/2010 ... | reverse complement strand
CCTTGGCGCGGAAGTTGATCTCGCCGCCGTCGGGCGTGTACTTGACGGCGTTGGACAGAATGTTGATGAGCACCTGGCGGATGTGCAGCTCACTGCCCACCAGGTAGGGATGCCAGAATGGGCCGATCTGCTTTGTGAACGTTATGTTTCGCTCGGTGATCTGCCCTTCCAGAATGCCGCAGCAGGAATCCAGCAGCACCCGCAAATCAAACGGGGTGTTGAGCATCTGCATACTGCCGGACTCGATTTTGGACATATCCAGCACGTCGTTCACCAGCGAGAGCAGGTGGGACGCTGCACCGCGCATCTTGGCTATGCAGTCCTTGACACGTGCTTTATCGTCAAAATTTTCCTCGGCAATGTCCAGCATACCCATAATGCCGTTGATGGGTGTGCGGATATCGTGGGACATATTCGACAAAAATTCCGTCTTGGCAGCACTGGCTTCCTCGGCCTTGTGCAAGGCCTTCTCGGCCTCGGCGCGGAAACGGCGGCTGCGCAGCACCAGCCTGATGCAGACGATCGCGGCGACAACGCACAGGTAGGTCAGCACAATGACCGGCGGATACTGGTACGCCAAGCGCACCAGCGAGAATTTCTGCGTGCCCAGGTTGATATATTTGTTGGTGATGGAGACGACCTCGGCGCGGGTCAGGCTGTTTACGCTCTTGTTCAGCACACTGCGCAGCAGCACGTCGTAATCGCGGTTGACGCCGATGCAAAAACTGCGCCGCTCGTCGCTGAGCATCGACCGCAGCTCGTTCTTTTTGTCGTCAAAGACGGTCCGCTCGGCCTGGTAGGTGTACGTGTAGTAGGCGTCAATTTCGCCGCTGTGCAGCGCAGCCAGGCAGTCATCGAAGGAGTCCATGTACTCGACGGTGGCGCAGTCGTCCAGGCCGGGCAGCTCCAGCACGTCGGTGTTGAAGTTGTAGGCCACGGCCACCCTGCGCAGGTCGCCGTCGTGGCTGCGCAGCAACACCCAGGAAAACTCCGCAGAGAGGTAGCTGTCCGTCAGTTTGTAGCCGCAATCCTCGGCGGTGGAAAAATCGCTGGTCAAATCAATGACAAAATCCGCCGTGCGGTCATTGAGAATCTGCTTGTACTCGGTGCGGTCAGCCGGTGTCAAGAACTTGTAGTGCAGCCGGGCGCGGCCCGCCACGAGCTTAAAGAGGTCTACCATGATGCCGGTCAGCTTGCCGTCCTTGTCCAGATAGGAGTAGGGGTAGCGGTCCGGGTTGGCCAGCACGGTGAACTCCTTGTCCGCTGCATTGTGGGCCGTGATGTAGTTTTCCTCAGCAGCGGTCAGGTAGAGCTTGTTGCTGGTGTGGATGTTCTTGTTGTACTTGTCAAACAGGGTCGTGCGCCAGGTGGGGTCGTCGCGGTCCATACGGATCAACGCGTCGTTGACAAGCCGCAGGGTCGAAGCATCGCCTTTGCGCACGGCAATGTAGACGTCCTCATTGTCAAAGGTGTCGATGACCCATTCGTTGGAGGTCTGGCGCATGCGGTTGGAGACTGCCGCCGTGATGGTGCCGCTGCGCAGTGCGGCGGAAAGTTCCTCATCGGTGTCAAAATAGACCGGCGTGTAGGTAAAGCCGTTTTTCTCAGCGTAGGCCTTGAAACTCTCGTTGCGGCCGTTGCCGCTGCGGCTCATACCGACGACCATGCCGTCAAACGTATCATAGTTGCCCGCCACGATGCTGCGGTTGCCGGCCTTGACGGTCAGCATTGTGGCTACATTGGAGATCGGCTCGCTGGAAAAGTCGAAGCGCTCGGCGCGCTCGTCGGTCTTGCGCAGCGTGGGCAGCAGGTCAATCTCGCCGCGCTCCAGCATATCGGCGGCCTCGTTGGCATCACAGCCGTAAGCCAGATACTCAAACTGTACATTCTCATGCTGGGCAATGCGCTGCAGTACCTCGTAGGAATAGCCGCTGCGGTGGCCGTCCTCGTCCATGACATGGTAGCCCGTGTAGGCGTAAAAGCCTACGCGCAGGGTGCGCCGGGGCGTGTCATCGCTGCCCGCCGCGCTGGTAGGCATGGCAAAGCCCAGCAGCGCGGCCAACAGCATACTGGTAAGCAGCAGGCAGCAGATCGTGCGCCGCAGAGCGGGGAGGTTCTCCTTTTTATTATACATGGCAGGGGCACTCCGGTTTCCTGTGCAGCGGCAGAGACACCGCACATAGTATTCTGCAGGGCCGACCTGCAAGGGGAGCTTTACAGTTCGCGGATTGCCGCCAGCACTTCCTCGTGGGCAGCAAGGACGGGCGGCCAAAGGCTCTCATCTTCCAGCGGCTTGGGGCCGCGCACGGCGTCGCACAGGGCCGCGGCAGCCTTGTACAGGCGGTCCATCCCTAAGTTCTGGGCCACGCCCTTCAGTGTGTGGCTGGCGCGGAAAGCCAGCTCCCAATCCTGGGCGGCCAGCGCGTCCTTCAGCTGGACAAAGCTGGGGTCGCCGGGGTATTTCAGGATAAACTTCTTCACAAGGGCCTCGCTGGGCAGACGGCTCAGGGTGGCATTGTAATCGCCGCCGACGCGGGCATAAAATTCCTGTAACGTCATATCATTTCTGCCTTTCTCATTTTCACTTTTATTCTTCAGCGGTAAATTCCGCAGTGACACAGGCGTTGCGCTGCCCCTTGTTACATGGGGTTGGCCTGGCCCACCGCGCCGATGTAAAGGGGCGGTATCTCATCGCTCCACAGGGCGCAGAGCGACACATGATGCCAGCGCAGCTCGCCGTCAATGGGCAGCAGCATCGAAAGCTCGGCGTGGGGGCGGTCCACTGTCGTGGCCCGCAGCGCGGTACGGATACGATCAATATCCGCGATGGCAAAGCCGGATTGATCGGCTTCGTCCGGCAGATGCAGCTCTTCCGGCACCTGCATATGCTCCACCGCCCAGGGCGAGAACCGCACCAGGCCGGTGGCCTCGTTGTAATCAAACTGCACACAGCGGGCGTTTTCGGCAAAAAAATTCGCCTTGGTGCGCAGCACGGACAGCGTGCGCAGGATGTGATCCTGCCCGGGCAGCGATTTCTCGTGCAGCAGCACCTCTGAGATATGCTGTGCCTCGGCCAGGTAGTTGCGGCGGCTTCCGCCGGAGGAGGCCAGGCTCAGCTCGGCGTGCAGCCGCGCACCCGCATCCGTCAGGCATTCCAGCAGCAGCGGGTTGAACTGCCCGCACTCGCCGTTCAAAATCATCTCCATGGCCTTGTCATGGCCAAAGGCTTTTTTGTAGCAGCGCTCGCTCGTCAGGGCGTCGTAGACGTCGGCCATTGCCACGACCTGCGCGGCAATGGGAATATCCTCACCCTTCAGGCCGTCAGGGTAGCCGCGGCCGTCCCAGCGCTCGTGATGCCAGCGGCAGATGGCGTAGGCTGTCTTGACCAGCGGCGACTCCTGCTGGAAGGGGAGCTTGTCGAGAATTTCCGCACCGGTGGTGGTGTGGGTCTTCATCGTGTCAAACTCTTCCTTCGTCAGTTTGCCGGGCTTGTTCAGAATCGACGCTGGGATGTTGATCTTGCCGATGTCGTGCAGCGCCGACGCCGTGCTGATCAGCGAGATATCGGCGGCGTTCAGATTGTATTTGTCGGTTTTCCGGACCAGCGTGCGCAGCAGGATGTCGGTCGCCGTCTGGATGTGCAGCACGTGCAGGCCGCTCTCGCCGTTGCGGAACTCGACGATATGGCTGAGAATGTTGATCATCGTCGAGTTGCTCTTTTCTTTTTCGTAGACCTGCTCGGCCACCAGCCGCACCAGGCGCTTCTGCTTGGCATAGAGCATCAGGGTGTTGATGACGCGGCGGCGCACGATGGCCATATCAAACGGGCGGCTGATGTAGTCAGTCGCGCCCAGATCGTAGGCACGCTCCACATAGCTGGATGCGTTCTCGGCCGAGATCATAATGACCGGGATATCGTCGATCCAGTGATATTTATTCATCATGGCCAACACATCAAAGCCGTCCATTTCGGGCATCATGATATCCAGAAGCAGCAGGTCAATGTCGACGTTGGTCTGCATGATGGACACCGCCTGGCGGCCGTTCTCGGCTTCAAGGATTTCGTAACCGTCGCCCAGCATCTCCGTCAGGATAGCGCGGTTCATTGCGGAATCGTCCGCTATCAGGATCTTTTCTTTTTCGCTCATGGTCCCTTTACCTATACATAAGACCGGAGAAAACGCCCGAAAAAGCGCATTCTCCCATACATTAACTATTATAATATAACACAAATGCCAAAAGCAACAGATTCGTGCAAAATTGCCGAAAAAGACGGTGCAAAATGAAAGGCTTTGCCAAAAAGATTATAGGGACCTGGCATACCCGGCCCCTGCATTCTCTACCCCACCAAAAAAGCAGATGCCCCACCCAAAGTGAAACATCTGCTCATTCCGTAATTATTTTTCTTTTTTGAGTACCGCAAAAATCATGCTCACGGCGGCGGCTGCCAAGGCCGGGTAGAGCACCAGGCAAAACGCCTGGTACCACGTCGGCACAAAATACTGCCACACGGCGGGCAGCGTGTCGGCAGCGTTTAAGGTGATATCACGCACCGCCAGCGTCACGGTCTTGTTTTCCTCGGGGCTGCAGGGGTCCAGCCGCAGCGCGGCAAGGCTGGTGCGGGGCAGCGTGTAGATGTACCGCCCCTCGCCCACGCTCTGGGGAAACACCCGGCGGTCGGCAGAGTAATCTTCGCCGACCTTTGTGGTGTAGTACAGGCACATTTCCCGCGCTTCGCCGTCAAATTGCGCGGTGTAGCTGATGGTGCGCACCACGCGGCCATCGACATTTTCCAAAATCATCTGCGGGTCGCCGTCCACGGTGGTCAGCGTGCCGTCCTCATTTTGGGTCAGCCCCACCAGCTGCCAGTCGGTCACGGCCATCGTTTCCTCGGCCAGGCGGCCCTGGGCTTTCGCCAGCGCATCGCTGCCAAAGTGAGCCGCGCCCAGCACCAGCCAGGCGGCCAGCGCCAGCAGGTACGCGATGATGGGCAGTGCCCAGCGCCGCGCAAACCAGTTTTTCATCGCTTTCACGGGGCGCTCACCTCCATCTGCATTGGGGCAAAGCCTGCATCGGTCACGCGGTAGAGCAGTGTCTCGCCACTCTGGGCTGCCGCCAGCTTGTCGGTGAACAGGTCGGCGTAGCTTTGCACAAAAATATCATCCAGCGTCTGGATATACAGCACCGTGCAGCCGTTGCCGCGCACGATGCCGTCCAGCTCCTCGGCCGTAAAACCGTGGTAGTAGGTGTTTTTTACGCCCTCGCTGGGCTGCAATTCGGGCAGACCCAGCTCGCCGCCGCCGCCGATCATCTTGGTTTCGCCGGTGTCGGGGTCCGTGGTCACGGTGCCGGAATAGTCCACCAAAATCGGGTAGAAGTCGAACACGGCGCTGAACCAGCCCTCGCCGTTGTCGCCCTGCCCGACATAAAAGACGCGGTCATCGGAGGCCAGGTAGCTGCACACCAGCTCGGCCTCGGCGCGCTCGGCGCGGCGGTCGGTGAACTCGCTGTCCGCAAAGCCCAGCACACTCAGCTGCGGCAAAATCAGCTGGCTCTGGCGGAACAGCATTCCGCAGGCCAGCACCAGCACAAACAGCTCAAAGGCAGCGTGCGGCTGTCGGCGGGTCGCAGTAAAAACCGCTGTCGGGCCATCGGCCCCGCCCTTGACTGTGATCTGCGGCAGCAGCGCCACCGACAGACACCCCAGCGCAAGGATGAACCAGCCGATGTAATAGCTGTAAATGTAGCGGTTGTAGTCAACCAGCTGCTCGGCCTGGAACGGCAGAAAAATAAAGCCGTAACTCAGTGCCAGCATCAGGTTGTAGCCCAAAAAGCAGACGCCGGACAGCACGCTGATGACGGCGATACGCGCCTTGAGCCGCCGCGACGCTGCCGCCAGAATCGCCACAACAAACACGATGGCAATCAGTGCGACCACATTGCGGCCCTGCCCGATCATGCTCAACTTGCCGTCGCTGGTCCAGAACTGGTGGCCCATGTCGGCCATCGCAGTGCGGAACTGGGCCTCGCGCTCGGCGTAAAAGCCCTCGACCGGCTGGCCCAGCAGAATTTTGATGCCGTTGACAACGACCGCAGACAGCGGGGCGCTCGTCTCGCCAACGCCGGAATCACTGGCGCTGCGGCTGACGAGCCAGCCGACATAGCGCACATTCCACAGATAGTAAATTGCCATCGGTGCGGCAAAACAGGCCAGGCTGAACCCGGTGCGGGGGAGCAGACCGGCCTTGAAATCGCCGTCGTCGGCAAACAGCCACTCGTCCACAGCCACCAGACCCGCTGCCACCAGCGCCAATACAAACGTATTGGCCTTGATGTTGGCAGACAGCGCCAGAATCGGCAGCACGGCCCACTTGGGGGCTGAATTTTGGCGCAGCGCCAGCCACGCGGCCACGGCCCCGCCGAACACAAGGCCCGCGGGTACATCGCCGTAGCTGGTCATGTAGGTGGTGGTCAGGTAGATAGTGTGGTTGTAGTTCGTGAAGAAGAACGGCACGCACCACAGCGCGGCGGCCATCGGCACGGCCACACGCCATTTCTCGCGGGGGATAGCCCCGACAACGGCGGCAAATACAGAAAAATACAAAATGTCATAACCGACGTAAATTTTCCAATCTGCATAATCGCCCAAAAACTGGAAGAAATACGCCAGCAGCGGCAGGCCGGGGTTCTGGGTCGCGGCCCAGGGGGTGCCCAATTCTGCCGTGGCGTACAGGTCGTTGTTGACCTTCGTGATTTTGACCGCGGTGGCCCAAAGGCTCAGCTCGTCAAAATCGGTGGCCATCGGCTGGCGCACAAAAAAGTAGACGGTGAACGCCAGCGCCATGCCCCAGAACAGCACACTGCCCGGGGTGAACAGCTTTTGCGCCGCTCCAGCGTGGTTTTTGCGGGTGGCCAGCACCCACACGCCGCCCGCCAGGCAGAGCGCATACACCGCCCAGGTGATGGGGTAGAGCACCCCCGCCATGGCGGCCAGCGTCAGCACCGCCACGATGAGGGACAGTGCCGTCAGCGGTGCCACCGACGCCGGGACGCGGCATTTCAGCGTAAGTACCGTGCAGCCGCAAAACAGCGCCGCCACGGCAGCCAGTACGCAGAGCAGTTCCATAGGACAGACTCCTTCATATGGGATGATGGTAGAGGCGTCGAGAACGCCGCCCCCCTACAAGTGTGCAGGGATGTAGGGGCTGCACATGTGCGGCCCGCAGCTTTCCCGCAAAAGCGATTTTGCCTTTTGGCTGAGGTCCGGGCATACCCGGCCCCTACGGTGTGCTTTATTTTTTCCTTATAAAAAGGGAAACGAAAGCGGCGGCGATACATGGCCCAAACGTCAGCACCAGCCACCAGCCGGCAGTGGGGATAAACCGGGTGTACCACGCCCGGGCAGGGTTCAGTTCAATGCCGGTAAACAGCGTCGGCACGCCGCCCACACTGTCCGGGTCGATACGCAGCCCCGTTACCCACCTGCCGCCCAGATCAAACGTATACACGCCGGGGGCGGTCACGGTGGCGTAGACTTTCTGCGCCTCGGTGTAGTCAGTCTGGCCGGGTTTCAGGTAATACAGCGCCACGCCGCCCGGGGGCAGCCGGTGCGCTGCGTCCAGCACCACTGTCTCGATGTATCCCTGCCCCTGCCAGTAAATGTGCGGGTCACTGTCGGTGGAAAGATACCACGCCGGGTCATCATCCGGCGGCGTCCACCACTCGTTGGAGGAGTAGGGCGCAAAGCTCTCGGTCACAAGGTCAGCGGCGTCCACATGGGTCTGGGGCATTTTGCCCTGCATTTTGTAGTTCAGCATCACGCCGCAGCCGACGAGACACCGCACCACCCAGAACACAGCCGCCAGCAGATAAGCCAGCACCAGCAGCTGCCGTGCCTTAAAAAGCGGTTTTTTCATTTACGCCACCCCGCTTTCTGCCACAGCCGCCAGCGTGAACGGCACGTCGGCGTCCGCGCCCTCAAAATGGTAGAGCGTCGCGGGCATATCGTTGGTCAGGCCGCCCTCAAACAGGGGGCTGAACTCCCACTGCAAATAGTCGTCGGCGCGGTCGATTAAGATATAATCGCAGTCCTTCTCGGCCATGTAGGCAACCAGCGTGTCCGGCACGCAGACGGCCTTGTAGTCGTACAGCGTCCAGTTTTCGCTCTCCACCAGGTTCATAAAATCGCTGTCCCAGCGGTCCTGCGTCTCGCCCAGGCGGCCATAGAAGCCGCCAAAGCCGTTCACGACCTGGGCGGTCAGCTCATAGCGGTAGTAGTACCACCGCGTGGCGTCGTCGCCCTGGCTGATGACCAGCACGCGGTCGGGCCAGTTGAGCACGGCATTCATCGTGTCAGCGCGGTTTTGCACGTCGGCGCGCAGGGTATACAGGCTGTTGGCCCCGGTCCAGAACCCGGCCGCAGGGATGCCGCGCCAGCAGAACACGGCCATGATGACCGCCGCCGCACCGCCCAGCGCCAGCTGGCCCAGCCGCTCCTTTGCGCTGCGGGCCAACAGGCAGAGCATTGCCAGCATCCACGCCTGGTAGTAAGGGGCCAGGTAGCGGTCGTAGTCCTTCAGCGCCAGGCCCTCAATATCGGAAAAGTTGTAGTTGTAGAGAATCAAGTGGAACAGATACAGCGCCGCAAAGCAGAACGCAAACCCCAGGTGCGCCGCAAGCACGCGGCGGCGGGCGGGGCCTTTCTCGGCGGCCAGCCAGGCGGCTGCGGCCACCATCGTGATAGCCGCCACGGCAATGACGCCGCCGCCCAAAAGGCAGATGCGCCGGGTGAAGAACGCGCTGCCCATGGCGGCCATGATCTGGGCAAACTTCTCGGTGCGGCCGATGCCCAGCAGCTGCTTGACGCCGCCCACGAGGACCGCGCCGTAGCTCAGCCCCTCGCTGCCGACGCTGGCGGCGGTGTCCGCCGTCGGGGTGACAGCCGCTGTGTAGCGCCCCCAGCTGAGGAACGCCGCCAGCACGACGACGGCCAGCCCGCCCGCCTTGAGCAGGGCTTTCGGGAAGGCTTTTTTAACAGGCCCGTCCGCTGCAAACAGCAGGTCAAGGCCAATCAAAAACGCCGCGATCAGGCCGTAGGCAAAGCAGATATCTTTCGTCAGCGTCAGCACGGCCAGCGGCAGCGCAACAAGCCAGTAGGCAATTTTGCGGCGTCCCACCGCGAAATACAGGCAGAGCGTGCCGCCGAACAGCATCGCCAGCGGCAGGTCGGCCATGGCGTTGACGTACTGCGCGGCGTAGCTGCCGGTGGGCGTGGCCGAGAAGAAGAGCGGCAGCAGGAACCCAGCGGCAAACACCAGCACGCCGCAGGCCCAGCGCTCCCGCGGCAGGGCGGCAGCGGCGGCCAGGCAGGTCAGCGCCAGCGTGTCGATGGCGGCCAGGCAGGCCCACTCGGCCCAAGGGCCGAAAGGCTGGAACAAGAACGTAATCAGGCTCGTGGCCGGGTAAGTGAAACTGGCTTTCAGGTTGACCGGGTCAGCCACGTAGAACGCGCCGCGCTCCACGACCATCTTGGGGGCCAGGCCCCAGGCTGTGAATTCGTCCCATTGGGTAAACATGGGCTTCTGTACGCAGAACAGCACCCAGATAAACGCAGCACCGCCTAAAAAAAGCGCAAAGCCCGGTGCGCACAGGGCGCTCTGCCACGCTTTGAACACCCCGGCGGGGCGCAGCTGCACAAGGCCCAGCACCCACACGGCGGCCAGTGCCAACAACACCAGCACCGCCCCGGCCCGCAGGACGCCCGCGATACCGCAGAGGTACAGCACGACCACCGCGCCGCTCAACACCGGCAGCGGCAGCAGGGCGGGGGAAAGATTGGATTTTTCGCCCAGTATCGCACAAGCGCCGGACAGCAAAAGCAAAAGCGCAAGGGCGTAGAGAAGATGCAGCATGGGAGCCTCCTTTCCTGTAATGCCTTCCCCCTTGGGGGAAGGTGGCCGAAGGCCGGATGAGGGGCGAAGTCCCCGTGATAACCCTTACACGGGCTATAGAGGCACCGCCGCCCCTCATCAGTCACCTTCGGTGACAGCTTCTCCCCCGAGGGGAGAAGCCTTTTCTTTACTTATAAATCGTATACACCGGCCCCACAAAGTAGTGCTGGAACAAGAGCACTGCCCCTGCAAACGCATACCACCCGCACAGGCGGACGCTGATGGCGGCGGCCTTTTCCGCGGTCAAGCGCGGGGCAAGCGCACGGCGGGCCAGCGCGGCAGCAGCCAGCACCGCCAGCAGCCACACCGGCAGGAAATACCGCGTCTGCAGGCCGACGATGCGCACCATGCCCACGGGGGTGTAGGTAATATACATGGCCGTCATCGCGCCCACGGCGTAGACGAGACCGAACACCGACAGCCAGCCGGTGCGGCGGCGGCCCAGGGCATCAGCAGACGGCGTGCAGAGCAGCGCCGCCGCCAGCAGCACCAGCGGTGCGGTCAGGCTGATAAATGCCACCGGCATATCCTTCCAGCCGAACAAGCCCAGTTGGCCGATAAAACCGTCGTTCTCATACAGTGTACCCAGCAAAACCGCGATATAACGCAAGGGATTCTTCAGCACAAACAAAAGCTGCGCACCGCCGTTCACGGTGGTGCCGCCCTGCCGGGCAATCGCGCCGTAATTGTGGCGCAGCAGCGTACCATATTGCTCAACACCGAAGGTCAGTGCCAGCGCACCCGCCGCCGTCAGCACGGCGTACACGGCGCGGCTGAACCGCACCTTCCATTCGGATCTGCGCACCACAAAGGGCAGCACGACCCACAGCAGGTTGATGTAGGGCTTGGTGCCGTTGGCAAATACGCAGGCCAGCGCATACCACAGCGCCGTGCGGTCGTCCCACTCGGCGCGGGTCAGCAGCGCCAGCATGACGTAGTAGCAGCCCAGCAGCGTGGCGTCATAACTTAACGATGCGCCCATGTAGAGCGACATCGGCAGCAGCATTATACACAAAAAAGCAGGCTTGCACTTGTGCGCAGTGCGCAGCGCCGCATAGCACATCGCCGCGTAGGCCAGCAGGTTGGCCAGTCGCCCGCCGTACAGGCAGCCCAGCGCACCAAATCCCAGCAGCCGCGCCAGCGCCATGCCCAGTGCCCCGGGCAAAAACGGCAAAATCAAAAAGCTGATGGGCTCAGTTACGGAATCTGCCGCAGAATCGCGGCTTTCCCAGTTGAGATACTGCGTAAAGCTGTCCCAGATGCTCTCGACCCGGCCGTCCTTGCCGTATTGCTTCAGCGCATAGCCTGCCGTGTTGTAGGCCTGCTCGGCGTGGGTATCGGGGTCCGTGCCGACACCGGCCGAGGTATGGGCGTTGACCCATGCGCCGGGAAACGCCGCGACCAGCTCGTTCACGTCCTCGGGGTAGCCGCGCTCGGCGTCAAAGTCAAAGTGCCCCATGGAAATCGCATAGGTGCGCAGATAATGGTCTGTCTCATCGGGGGTCTGCAGCGGCGGGTTTGCAAAGGCAAACAGTATGCCGCACAGCAAAATGCAGGCGGCGCCCCGTTTGGCAAAGTCCTTGACCCGGCGCAGAAGCAGCGCCGCTGTGCCCGCCAGGATGCTGAGCCCCACACAAAAGCCGGTGACGGCCAGCGGCGCAAGGCCCCGGGCGTCCAGCCCGTAGAATACGCGCCAGTAGTAGCTGGCCACGATGCCCAGCGCGGCGCACAGCACCAACACGAAAGCCCACCGGGCGGCGGGGTGCTGCACGGTGGGTGAAAGTAACTTTTTCTTGGAAACTTTTGACATAAACTTAGATTTTGGTAGGGGCGAGGCATACCTCGCCCGGCTGTTTGCCGCGCCGCAAAGTGCCCGGTGCGGCAAGGTCGAAGGCCGGGTATACCCGGCCCCTGCATTACAGGATGTACTGGCCGACCTTGTACTGATCCAGGTTGCCGCGCAGGAACTCGATGGTCGCGGCCAGGCCCTGCTCAAAGGTGTACTGGGGCGCCCAGCCGGTCAGCTCACGCAGCTTGGTGGAATCGCCCAGCAGGCGGTTGACCTCGCTCTTCTCGGGGCGCAGACGCTCGGCCTCGCAGACGATCTTGGCGTTCGGGTTGATCTGGGCGATCAGCTCGTTGGCCAGATCACCGATGGAATGCTCAACGCCCGTCGCAATGTTCAGCTCCTGGCCAATCGCGGCGTCGCAGTCGGCAATCGTCATAAAGCCGTTGGCCGTGTCCTTGACATAGTTGAAGTCGCGGGTGGGGGTCAGGCTGCCGAGTTTGATTTCAGTCTGGCCTGCCAGCAGCTGTGTAATAATCGTCGGGATGATGGCGCGGCCGCTCTGGCGCGGGCCATAGGTGTTGAAGGGGCGCACGATGGTGACAGGCAGGTCAAAGCTGCGGTAGAAGCTCTCAGCCAGGCGGTCCGCACCAATTTTGGTGGCGGAGTAGGGGCTTTGGCCCTGGAAGGGGTGCTTCTCGTCGATGGGTACATACTGCGCCGTGCCGTAGACCTCGCTGGTGGAGGTGACAAGCACGCGCTGGGTGCCCAGCTCACGGGCGGCGTTCAGCACGTTCAGCGTGCCCTTGATGTTGGTGTCCACATAGCTGTCCGGGCTGTGGTAGGAGAAGGGGATAGCGATAAGCGCTGCCAGGTGGAACACCCGCTCCTGCCCGCGCATGGCGGTACGCACGCCGTTGGGGTCGCGCACGTCGCCCATAAAGACATCAATTTCATTGCGGATCTCCGGCGGCAGCGTGTCGATCCAGCCCAGCGAGCCAAAGGAATTGTACAGACAGAACGCGCGGACCTTTTCGCCGCGCTTGACGAGTTCTTCAGTCAGATGGCTGCCAATAAAGCCGTCTGCACCGGTGACCATAACGGTATGTGCCATTTTGTGCTCCTTTATCAAAGGGGACAATGCCCCATATTTCAACTTTATTACAAAATAGTATAACCGATTTTTGGGAAGATTTCAACTATTATTCTAAAGGCGCGCGATTGCCCAAACAAAACACCCGGATGTGCGAACATCCGGGTGCTACCGCGTGGCAAATTAGACGATCTCGACCTTTTCCATCACGACCGGGGTGCGGGGCTTGTCGTTCCAGTCGGTGGCGACGGCAGCAATCTCATCGACGACCTCAATGCCCTTCACCACATGGCCGAAAGCAGCGTAGCTGCCGTCCAGGTGCGGGGCGTCCTGGTGCATGATGAAGAACTGGCTGCCGGCGGAGTTCGGATCCATGGAGCGGGCCATGCTGATGACGCCGCGGGTGTGCTTGATGGGGTTGGCAACGCCGTTCTGCAAAAACTCACCCTTGATGTGCCAGCCCGGGCCGCCCATGCCGGTGCCCTGGGGGTCGCCGCCCTGGATCATAAAGCCGGAAATAACGCGGTGGAACGTCAGGCCGTTGTAAAAACCGTCCTTGACGAGCTTTTCAAAGTTCTCGCAGGTGATGGGGGCGGCGCTGTGGTCCAGCTCAATGTCAATGGTCTTGCCGTTCTGCATGGTGATACGGATCATACGGAAATCTCCTTTTCAGTTGTGGTATTTTGTGCGTCAGGGGCGCTCTCCGGGGTGGGGATGCCCTGCAAATAGCTCATGCTGCCGATCTTTTCGGCAAATTCGGCGGGGGTCAGCTTCTTCATCCAGTAGAGCAAAGCCGCGCCCATAAACTGTTCGCTGCGCAAAACCGCGCGGGGCAGCAGCGCAAACAGGCCGTCGTCGTGGTGCTCGCCGGTGAAGGGGTCAGTCCACTCGTCAGGCAGGTGTTTGTCCAGCTGCCGGGGCGATACATGGCCGGTGATGAATCCACGCCCGCCGAACAGCGGCTCCACGAGCCAGAAGAACGCCCGGCGCACGCCGTGCTTGCTGGGAAAGATGCCTCGCAGCTTGTAGGTGTGCCAGAACGCATCGGCCAGGTACTCCACAGGGATATCTTCACCGTAGGTTTCCAGCAGGCAGGTGTGCAGCAGCGCCGTAATGTCAGCCAGCTCCTCGCCGGTGGGCAGGGGGCTGACGTCCTCGACGGGCACAAGGCTTGAGCCGGTATCCTCAGCGTGCAGGGTGGAGTCCAGTGCAATCTCCAGGTAGCCGTGGCCACCCTTTTTGCCGTAGGGCTGTCCTTTTTCGCACATGGCGCAGACGAAGGGATGCACGACGGTGTCGGTGGCGTAGTGGCTCAAAAAGCCCAGCGTATACTCCACCTGGGGGCGGGTCTTGACGTTGGCGCACAGGCTGCGCAGGAACGCGCCGGTCTTTTCCTCGTGCATACGGTTGCCGAGGCCCGGCAGGTCGTAGTGGCGTTTTGCGCGTTTTTTCCAGACCTCATAGCAGAAAAAGCTGTCCGGGCCGTTGGCACCCGCCGCAAACGCCGCCGGGCACTG